>ENA-OWNT01002642-OWNT01002642.1-seawater-metagenome-genome-assembly--contig:-NODE-2642-length-18303-cov-5.337375_pt1 | contig 18303 bp, 25 predicted proteins | sample MGYA00238136_ERZ651165 | MGnify/ENA primary metagenome ERZ651165 (study PRJEB26861, sample SAMN08777766) | seawater metagenome | isolation source: coastal seawater | place: USA: Florida | collected...
AATAACCACTTCACAGTTGAATGTGTGAATGTCTGTAATCGTCCTGAGCAAGAAAGACAGGTTATCTCGAGCTTGCTGGAGCACTACGGTTGGACACTCAAGTCTACAGCATCAGCGAATGTTGTGGGTGCAAAGAAGAGAAAGACATTGGGAGATTGAAGCAGTGATAGGGATGGCGCAACCGAATACGAACTTCCGAGTTACATTGAGGTTACAATTTCGCTGTTGTTGTAGTTGTTGTTGCGTTGTTATTTGTAAGCACTAACACAACGTTGGAGTGTTGACTTGAACGTGTGTGAGACAAGAAATACTCACACGACCCTCGATTGAGCAAACAATGATTCCCGGTCGCCGCCGTGCGTGTTGTCGTTTGAAACCAGTTTTAGATCAGATGTACTATTTTGGACATCGCATACTACCGATCGTACATCTGTAAGGTGCGCTCAACGATTGGTCGCGCATCTGCCACTGATTGAACACGACCAGCTTGAATTTTGCAGAAAGCAACGTCGAACTTGTTGAGGAGCATCAGCTGGAGCCTGCCGTCACGAGGGTCAATTTGTTCATTCGTGATGGTGACGTGCGCCTTCCACCTCCGTGCTTCTTTCGTGTCAGGGTCGTCGTGAGGTTTGCGCCGAAGCTGGACTTGTCCACCGACGCAACGAATGGTGACCGTACCGTCTTTGTACTCCAGGGAACCAGACGCCAACACCAGACGAATGTGCACTTCTTGGTCGATGTCGAGCCCAATTTGTTCGGCAAGACGCTTGTGCGCGCGAGTGCCCGTCAGGTCTGCGTCACCGACGAAGACGTACCAATTCACAGGGCTCGTTTCGTCGACATGAGCGCTGTGCGTCAATTCCCCGTTGAACATTATCCATGTCCGCGACCCATCAAAAGGTTGAACACCACGAATAGGTAGCACGGCGTCTTGGGGTCCACTCAATGTCTTCTTCACCACGACCGGAGCCACGTCGAAAGCTTCCTCCATGGTTCTGGCAGTGTGCTGGGAGTTATTGAGCCGCTCTTCTTCCTGTCGTAGTTCCTTTTAAAAATGAACGCAGAAGGCTGGCAAAAGAACGGGAGGGTGGTGGGCCTCGCCTTCGGAGCCTTCGGAGAGGTGTCGAAGACAGTGCCTGATCTGCTGCGGAAGGTGGCGAAAGTCGCCGCTGCGAGGCAATGGAGGAAATTGGGAGCCCGATCACGCGATGAAGCAAAGGCTCACTTGTACCAAAAGTACAGACGCTTGGTGGGAATTTTGGGAGTGAAGGCAATTTGATCACTGCATGTATGGTATACCATACTCGAGTAAAGTACTATGATTGGATCGACACATCGGACGATCGATCGAGTGATTGAAGGGGAGATATCGTCGTCGCCGTCGTCGTTGTTGCTGTTGCTGATGTTGATGTTGATGTTGATGTTGATGTTGATGTTGATGTTGATGTTGGATTTGATCGTATCAGATGAGATGGAAGCAGCGCAACGGTCGACGGATCGACTGACGGAGTTGTTTTATAGTGCCACTGATGATTTAGTTGACAATCCGCAATCTATACGATGACTCGTCGCCCTTGAGGACAAGATCAAAACTCGCATGAAGAAATCTTGGAAAGAATGGAGGCATCACTCCAGGGAGTCTTATCGTCGTGCACTTGCGCGACCGCGAGGGAAACAAGGTCCAAATCCCTTTGCGCATGGTACCACAAGCGACAAGGTTAAAGGTGCGAGTTCGGTTTTGACACTGATGCGTGAGGGCGAGAAAAAAATGCAACTTACTCGGTCTTGTTGAGGCCGGCAGCTTCAAATATGACGAGATGATTTGGTGTGGCGCTGTCAAGCAACCAGCTGCAAGCAGAAAACAGTGATAACGCAGTTGTTAGGCGCAACATCGCCATAACAAAAACTCTTGTGCATGCATCACTTGCCTGGACGGAATGTAGTACAGCGTCTGCGTGGCACAGGTCGACAGTGGAGTGGGGTCATTCTTCTGGCCGCCGACCCACTTCGGGTCCGTGACAGGCGCCTCGCTGTTGCATGTGCCACACCAACACCCGCCACCCGAATGTTCCGTGGAGTATTGCCAGGTATTGAGGTTGCGAGCGCAGCAAGCGGCGAAACAGCTGTCCGCGGAATCATCGCCTTCGTGAACAGCCTCGAGACCGTAGCACCGAGTACCGTTGTATGGCGATGAGCTGTTGTACTGAGAGGGATTTTTGCACGTGGTAGGTGCGGGCGCGGGCGCGGGCGAAGGGCCGCCACAACTGCTACCCTCGTTCCTTTGCTTCAGATAGTACCGACCGACGTCGTGTCCATTCACCCAAATCCGTCCTCTGTTTAGGCCAGTTGCATTCAGGAGAAGCTTAGAGTCGGTGCTTTCAGCAACGTCGCTCGGTGTGGTGAAGGTGGAGTGGTACCATACTGCCGGAGGTGTGCCTTGTGGGGGAGTCCAAGACACGTTCTCAACTTCAGCACCGCTGGGCAAGCCAAGGTGTTCACCTGCAAGCCCACCACGGAGCGTCCACTGCGCGTCGATCGTCCACGTGTTGCCAGCGGCATCGCTGACCTTGACATCATCCACAATTCCTTTCAACAGTCCCTGTTTGAAGCCGTAATTGGCGTATCCGAGCTCTTCTGCGATAATTGTCAGTGTGTGCTCCCCGGACTCGCTGTTGCTGCGATCACCCTTGGCGTCCGACAAAGACACATCGTATTGAAGAGAAGAGCCGTGGGAATGGGACAGGTCCTCCGACGTGCCGCGAAGAACTCCGTCAACGAAAACTTCGAAACTCATCGTCTGGACTGAAGGAATGCTCACAGACGAAATGCTGTTGTTCGATTCAAAAGAGCTCTCTCATAGATCGCAAATAATGTCGATCGCATGCTCCTGGCGCTTCGGTCGGACGGATCTGCGGCAAGACAACTGGTGAACTGCGTCATGTCAACAGGGTGTGGTGACGACGTCACACTGCCAGCCGGGTATGCTGACGGCGGGACGGAAGAAGTTTCGATGGGCTCGGGCCATTGTGACCATGCTTGCAGCCCGCTTGTGGGTGCAACTACCCGCTGCGTCGCGGTAACTGGAAAAATACACAAGACAACACCAACGTCAGGGCACCACCACAGGGAAATTTTCCAAGCAATAGGGCGGTGAAGACGGTTGAATCGCACCTGTGCTTGCCACCGTCAACGCATTGAACATTGTCACGCCACTAGTCAAGTTCACCAAGGAGGACGAATCGGATGGTACGTCGAAGTCGTGCATGGCAGTTAATTGTGAGAACTTCGGTTCGTGCGGCAGCCCGTCCGGGCACACAGTCGCGTCCACGGCGTACATTGTGGTGATGGCATCACCTGTGAATCGCCCCAAATTGTTGCCACCAGTCCACCTACACACGAAAAGAGAAAGCCAGGCACGCATCAAGAATAACAACTCACAGCATGTTTTTGTTCCTCGAACAATGCGCGAAGTCGTTACACGTACATGTAGTAGTTCATGTGTGATCCACCACGTGCAAACCACTTCATCATGCTCAAACTCTGGTCAGCAATGTTTCGCCCCCAAAAATACGGCTCTTGGCCCGGGGGAGGCGCGCCACCCCACGTCTGGAACCCTCCTTCATTCTCTGTCCAGAGCGCAGGTTGATCGACAAGGACACGGCTATTTTGGCCATGGCTTTCCAAGAAGCTGGTGCAGTCATTTCCGTTGCATGTATTGATCGCAGTCGAAGCGGTCTGCCCATTGCACATGGTCACCGGAACTTGCACACCGACGGCATCAAGAGCGTCGTGTGCCATTGTGCCACACCACTCAACGTACGTCTTGTCCGTCGACGGGAGTTCATTTTCAACTTGAACGAGTACAATTGGCCCACCCTGCGTCGCGAAGAAGCTGCCGTTGGCCATTTGCTCGATGACCACGTTGAACCACTTCTGCATCGCCGGCTGCCAGATATCGTTGGTTTGCCGGAACGCAACTCCGTCTTTGAGGCCGAGCCAAGCAGGGATCCCGCCGTAGGTCCACTCCGCGCACACGTACGGACCAATGCGCAGGTTGACAAAAAGTCCGGCGTCGGCGGCCTCCTGCATGAACAACGTGAGATTTCCACGCCCTTCGAAATTGTATTCCCCTTCGACTTCTTCATGGAAATTCCAAAAGATGTACACCTGCACCATATTCAGCCCGTTCTGTCGGGCCGTGCGAAGCCAGGTTTTCCAATCATCCGGTGTGCCCCGCGGCGGGTGCACTGCGCCTGAAATGAACAAAACATCTTGCCCATTGAGAGTAAGAGCTCTCTTGTCGTACGACACGTTGTAGGGCCATCCGCCAAATGAGGCAAATTGAGGGTACGATTCGACAGTCATCGAGTTTGGCGCAGTGATGCTCGGCACACCATCTGCTGCCAAACAGCAGCACACCACCCCAAGCAGCAATGTTGCTGGCATCCAGGATGGATTCATCACGACTCTATGGCTCTTCGATCAACGCAGAATAGTCCCAAAAAGCAATGAAAACAACAAGTTACACGTCGTCTGAACTTTGAAGTTTGTGTGCTAGATAAATAGCGTGCTCGTCGAGCGACGAGGTTATTGGCTGGGGTGACGAAGTCGCTCGACGAACTAGTATCTCAAGCACGACCCTATCGAGATACTAGTTCCGGGCGACGACATCAAGTCGCTGCCACAATCTCCAGCCACCGGTGGCAGCGTCGTCCTCGTCGTTCGCCATTACCTCCGCTCAAAGCAGTCTGTCGTTGGCGCTATGATTATCGTTGTTGTCGCTGTTGAACCACAACTACCAACAAGAAGCAGAAGAAGCGGAATAAGCCAGAAGTAAGGAGAAGGACTCGACTAGATTGACCGCAAGCTTCAGAAGTAGGTGGTCGTCGAAACAAGTCGAGTCACGTTGAACGAACGGAGGAAGGACGGCATGCAGGACGGCAGGAAGGAAGGAAGGAACGGGCGAATGCACAAATGAAGGAAGGAAGATAGATCCGTGAGTGCTGGCGTGATGACGGCGGACGTACATACGTCTGGCGTCGTCAGTTGGTTCGTGTTCGTGTTTGTGTGTTGGTTCGTGTTCGTGTTTGTGTGTTGGTGTGTTGGTGTGTTTGTGTGTTGGTGTGTGGTTGGCGTGCGGTGTGTTGGGTGTTGGTTAGTTGCTTTTGACGCATTGGTGTTGTTACGTTGTTGGTTGGTTGCTTAGTTGACTTTGACCCCGGTAGGTTTAGATTCGAGCACCATTGATTGCATGCATGTAGTCCACTCTCAACTCTCTCTATCTCTCTTTCTCTCTGTAATACTCTGTTGGCTGCTGTGCCAGGGCGTTGGATGGTGCGTTGCACGGCTGCTTGCAGCGTTGGTAGGGTGGCTGGTGGAGAGTCGGTCGGTTGGTTGGTTGTCTGTTGAATGTATGGTTGGGTTGGTTGGTTGCCTGCCAAGCCGGTTGGTTGCATCGTTGGTTGGTGCCTTCGTGGGTGGGTAGGTTGGTTGGTTGCAAGATCTGCAGCCAAAGTTCCGGTGCGCTGTCCGAAAAATACTCTTGTCAAACTTGGAGCATTTTTGACTTCGCAACCAACCGACCAAATCCGCAGACAAACTTCGCCTTGTCCGCCAACACTGCAAACCACATTCTTCTTGCTGCGTTTCACTAGCGTCAGACACACGCTTTGAGTTTGTGCAAGAAAAATGGCTGGTCGTATCGTCGTACGTAGCCTCCCGGAGGCCTACATTCAGGTCAATTGCGTCAAGCGGGTGGGGAAGGCTCTAAAAGGCATGGGGGTGTCGCACGCCTTCGTCATCACGGACGCTGGACTGGTCAAGGCCGGCATCGCGGACAAAGTCGTGAAGGCAATTGAAAAAGCGTCGCTTCCTGTGACGCTGTTCGATGGCGTGGTACCCAACCCCACCGTCGAAGTCGTGCACGCGGGCGCGAAAAAGCTTCAAGAACTCGCTGTAAGTGGCGCACTGGTTGGCCAAGTGCAACGCGTGTGTCTGTGGTGTCGCGTGGTGTTGCTGCATTGTCGCGCGGACTCTGCGGGGGTGTGCGAACTTCTTCGTTGAACCGTGTTGCATTCACTGTGCCCGTTGAACCAATCACACCTGATCCTCGTGCGCTTTCCATGCGAGAGTGTGCAAAGCACCATTCATTGCGCATGCCAACGCCCGCGCTGCCGCCTACGGCTGTGTTACCTGCGCAACTAACTCACAACGGCCCTGTTAACACTCGTGTTGAATATGCTGGGCTCCGTGCCTGCCGTCCACTCCGGCGATGATCAACTCATGCTTCATTTCTGTTTTGTAACAGGCGTCGACGAAGCGCGTCGGAGTCGTGACCCTTGGAGGTGGTTCGTCAATGGATGCAGGCAAAGCCATTGCGATGTTGGCAGGCCAAGGACCTGGTGCATCGATTTTGGACTACGTGATCTGCCCAGCGCTTGGTGACGATGGAGAGTCCATGGACCGCCGCTCGTTGATGCCCAAAAAGTTGCCAAACCCGACAAACGTGCCACCAATTATTGCAATTCCGACCACAAGCGGCACTGCTTCGGAGACCAACGGTGCTGCGGTGGTCACGGACACAACAGATCCCAACAAACACCGAAAGCTGATTTTGATCGCGGAGGCATGCAAAGCCAAGCTCATTTTGATGGATGCTGGCCTCACCGTTGGCGTTCCGCGGTACCCAACAGCCACATGCGGCATGGACGTTCTGACTCATGCGCTAGAAGCATTTACCAGTAACATGATCAATCCGTACAGCGACTCTATTGCCAAACGAGCAATTGAATTAGTCGCTGAGAACCTTCGCACCGTCGTGGTATGTATTCAAACCGATCACATGAAAATTGGCGTCGCAAGTGCATAACAACATTACCCACCGTGCAGAACAATCCGTCTGATTTGGAAGCACGAGCCAACATGCATCTGGTGAGCATTTCTGTGGTGTCCCTTTGTTGCAACACCATGCCGTGTCAGTAATCATTGTATTGCGACGCAGGCATCACACATGGCTGGGGTAGCATTCAACATTTCTGCACTCGGAATATGCCATGCTATGGGGCACCCACTGAGTGCACTCTTTCATCAACCGCATGGGCAGACATTGGCCACTATGTTGCCACACATCATGCGATTTAACTTGGACGCCCGCGAGGTTCTGTAGGAATCGCCCTAGCAAGTGGTGTGGAGTGTGAAGGCTAATATGAGTGCATATATTTTGTAGGAGCAATATGCCGAAGTCGCTCGTATCTTCGGCGTGTACACGGCTGGCAAGTCCGATGAGGAAAATGCACGTGCTGCCATTGACGCAATTGCGCAGGTACTTTTGTTGGTTGTTCTCTTCAATTTAGCGCCTGTAGCGGTTGTTAACACACATGTTTGCATTGCGGTGCTGACTAGTTGTCAATTGACGTTGGAACTGCAAAATCCATAAGAGACTTGGGTGGCAGTGAACAAGATATTCCACAACTCGTGACACAGGTCTGGCATTAAGCAGCGGTTGCATATCTACGCCATATTGCACACTGAACAGTGTATTCCGTTGTAGGCTCTGACTGACTTGTCAATGCTAACCACTCCAGTCATGCCGTCTGCTGACGAAGTTGCAGAACTCTACGCTGCTGCGCTGGATGATGACGCACTGTAAGAGTTGCATTTGCTGCTTCATGCTGCTTCATGATGTGCAGCCGACAATGGAGTTACCATGCTGGCACCTTATGATGCTTGTTTGCAGGTACCCGCGCAACGCACAACGAAGTAGATTGTGAAACTAGCAATGGATTTGGTAGTTTCTGTTTCTCTGGTGCACAACTCAATGCTCCACATGAATGGCAACCTCTGAAGTGCATTTACAATTATTGCCGTCACAATGCGATCGGCCACAACCTAACTTTTTATCCATTCATGCAGTCACAAGTTTTGTTACAAAAAGCATCTGAAGGGTTTATGCCATGCTATTCTCACAGCGTGCATGGCAGGTGGATGCAAAATTAGTTAGTTAAGCAAGTAGAATGGTTTTTTCAAGCTACTGGCGGACAACCGCCACGACTCGGATCATCAGAGTCAAACGGGGAATTCCACGCGGTTTTCAGTAACTCAATGTCGATGCCTGCAATTGGGGCCGACGCGCTTGACCTGTGCAATCGCAGCAAACAATCAAGGACCTGCTTGCTTATGGAGGCAAAGTACTAATCATTGATTGATACGCACGAATTTGGGCCGAGTATTGTGTCATAAAAGCAAGTTATCCAACAAGGGCTGGATACATTTCGAAATTGCCCTTCGAGATTGATGACGCAGAACGCGTACATTCAGTTGATACACAGAGGAAGTCATGGCGCTACACGCATTTTTCGTACCTATTCCCGAATCAGTGCACGACTGAAAGCAATCTTTATTTGCACCCTCAACGGTGCCATACACAACATTATCACTGCAAGTTTTATTGATGCGTTTCACCTAGGGTGGGAACAGTGGGCACGAGCAGCAAATAAGAATAGTTCCCAACCGACCACCAAGCGCACATTGTGACAACGAGAGCGTACCACGGACGTCACGCGCCATGTACAATTTGCGGATTTGGTTCCGTTGTCACCACAGTACCCAACATCGTGCGTTGAATACCATGCACCGCTGGTCTTTAATGCAACCTACGCGGCAAACGCAAATACAGTAAGACGTAGTTCGGCATACGCAGCATGGCGCAGCCTCGATCGCATACATCAAGGGGCGCACCTTATTCCTCCAGCACACCCAATCTGGGTCTCCCTCATTGCAGTCACGGTGGTACGATGACACGTTCACGTAACCAACAGGCGGTCCACAGGGTACAATATTGCCATGGTGGCCAGTGCACACGCAGTCATACACGCCATCCACACAACTATTGTTGCCATGGCCGTCAGTTCCATTCACGCAGATGTTGCATCTGGCGTAGGGGCCGAAATCTGTGTCGACCTCGAGCACCAGTTTTGTAATCACGAGATCATTGGAGACAACCTCGGAGTTGTTGCAGTCACGTGTAATTGAGCCTGCAATCACAGAAAATGTGGTGATCAAACCAAAGAGGGTCGCAGACCTGTTCCATCATCGTGGTCACGCCGTTGCAGTGACACGCACTCACTGACGCACATGCTTGCAGTTGGTGACTTACTTGGATGTTGGCACTCAATCGGCACGACGGCGCCTCGCATGTCGAAATACATATCCCCCAGCAGATCCGCAGTGTCCATGTTGATGGGAGTTGCGCCGTACGTGGCTGGGTTGACGTGGAACACTGTCAAATTCGCCCACTTATGTGTTGCGTGCAGTGTGGGTGCGGGGTGCGATAGCGTTGGGCACACTGCGCTGGCCAGTACTGTAATGGCTGCCACTACGTGCTTCAGAGTAGTGTATGCCATTGCACCCTTCGTGAAAATACGTCTGCTGGCAGACCACTCGCTCGGAGCCACGGCAGTCGTGCGGCGCACTCTTCGCGTGAGAATTGACGGCAGCTCCAGCCAGACTGCTGCAGGCACTGTTGAGAGTTGTATACGCACGATGAACGAACGACGTAGAATTTCTTTTCTAAAATTCCTCCGAAAATCCTTGCCTCAAGAGCACAGGAAACCACGTCGAGGGCCGCAGCGAGCGACGTCCCAGCGCGCCGCCCCTTATGGCGACTCGGGGCGAGGACGGTGACGAGTTGCGCTTACCTGCCGTGTCCTGCTTGGCGATCATGATTTGATGGGTACTAGCCTTGCATCGTTTGGTGCATGGGGGTAGTTGCCTGCTTGTTCTGTGCCAGCCGTTCCCACTCGACTATGTTGTTGCTATCATTGCATGGCGGCCTCGTGTGTTGCTTGCGTGCTGTTGTCGACACGAATGCGTTGCCAGACTTGGGCAACGGGCAAGCCACGGTTGGGCAAGCCACGGTTGGGCAAGCCACGGTCGGGCAAGCCACGGTCGGGCAAGCCACGGTCGGGAAGCCACGGTCGGGAAGCCACGGGCAAGGCAAATAAATTGCAATCAGCAACCAACAACAACCATCAACCAACACTCACGCTGGCTTTTGTTGTTGCTCGTTCGTTGCTCGTTCGTTGTTTGTTCGGTTCGGTTCGGTTCGGTGAGTTGCTTGCTGCTTGCTCGCTCGCTCTCTCGCTCTCTCGTATTCATAGACTTGTGTGTGTGGAGTGTGGTGTGTGGTGTGTGGTGTGTCCATTTTGCTGTACTTGCAGCAGCCTGTATTTACTAAGAACACAAACAAACAAACAACAAACAAACAAACACACAAACACTGCTTGGCTTTGGTTTGGTTTGGTTTGGTTTGGTTTGGTTTGGTCGGGGCCAAGCCTTCCTTCCTTCCTTCTTTCCTTCCTGTCTGCGGTTTGAGCAGCAGAGCTGCAGCGAAGCAGAGCAGCCAGTCCTGTGAAGGCAGGAAGGAATGAGTGAGTGGGTGAGTGAGTGAGTGAGTGGGTGGGTGAGTGAGTGGGTGGGTGAGTGAGTGAGTGAGTGAGTGGTTGGTCGGTCAATCAATCAATCAATCAATCCAATCAATGAATGGTCGGTCGGTCGGTCGGTCGGTCGGTCGGTCGGTCGGTCGATCGATTGTATGTACAGTACCCACCCAGCCGGGAATTGGTGAACACGTGAACTCAGTGAACTCACAGTGAACTCGCTCACTCACTCACTCACTCACTTCTCGTCCGGTACAGTACTATTTACTATTTACTATTAGCGGCAGTACACTATACAGTACTGTTTACGGCACACGCATTCCGAGGAAGGAAGCAGAGCGTAAAGTGAAGAAAATAGCATACTCGAGGAGTACCGATGGCCAGGACGGACGGACGGACGGACGGACGGACGGTGAGCAAGGAAGGAAGAAAAGGAAGGAAGGAAGGAAGGAAGGAAGGAAGGCAGGCAGGAAGGAAGGAAGGAAGGCAGCATGCAAGGTGGCAGGCAGACTGACTGACTGACTGACTGACGGAGGGACGGAGGGAGGGACGGACAGGCGGAGGGACGGAGGGACGGAGGGACGGAGGGACGGACGGACTGATGTTTGTTTGTCCGTCGTCTCTCCGTTGTTGTCTGTCGTCTGTCGTTGTCGGTCTGTCACTCTCTGCCTGCCTGCCTGCCTGCCTGCCTGCCTGCCTGCCTTGGAGTGATCGACGAAGGAAGGAAGGAAGGAAGGAAGGTGGGCGGACAAGAAGGAGCAAAGATGGCGAGAGGCGAGGGTGACGACGATGTGGGTTGGTAGCGGGTAGCAAGGTCACACGCGCCGCAAAACAACACACCCCGCGGCCGACAGCACGCAAAAAACGGACCAAGGCGAGTGGGGAAAGGCGCGTCGCCTCGATAGTGGTGCAATCATGCCCGTGTACGGCAACGCCATGTTTGTTTTCCTGGTGTTCTGTGTTGAAGTTTCATTTTTTTCACTTTTTCTTTTCTTTTTCTTTCTCTGTGTCGTTTTCCCTTGGTTTGGCGTGTGCCTGCGCACGGACTACAGCCGCGGGAACGAACCCGCTGCAGCATGACTCGCTCAGCGCCCGCGTACCAACTGCTTGGCCTTGTGCTACTGGCGGTGTCGGAGGCCAGCGCACAGCCGGCAACTCCGTCCCTCGCGTGTGCGGCTTCAACAACCACCGACATCTACCTCGTAGGCCAGGGCCAGTGTGTGGACCAGGTGGGCAACACCTCGTCCGCGTTCACATGCCAAGGGGTTGGGTGCCCCACCACATTCACCGCCGACAGCTGCGCGCTCGCGTGCGTGGCCGACGATGGGTGCACCGGTTTCGACCTTCGCACCAACGCCACCACTGGTCTGGTCGGTTGCTTCATTTTTGTGACAGCTGCGCCGGTGTACCCCAGCGCGGCGGCGCCGTGGCCGTTCGTGGCAGTGCCAGGTCTGCAGCCGCTCGCCGGCCGTGTCGTCGCGGCGTCGAACTCCGCCGCTGATTCGTGCTGCTACAAGCACGCGTATCCGCGGCCCAACCCCACGACCAACCCCCTGCAGGCCCCACCCCCGCAGTCCGACGTGCAAAAGGCCGTCTTCGCGAACAAGACCGCGCAAGCTGCCGCCGCTTCTAATGCCGCTCTGCCGGCTCTGACGGCGCTCATCGACTTCTGCGCGGCAAACGCCACGGTGAAGGGCGTGCCGTTTTCGATATTCGGTCCCACGGAGTGCCCAGGTATGGCCGACTTGATTGCCGGAACCACGGCTCCGTACCCGACCACTGCTCAGATTCTTGCTCGATTCGACTTGGAGGTATGTCCCGCCATGACCGCCAGGGCGCCCGCCTGCTCGTCGTCCTCGCATGTTAGACCGCTTGTCTTGCCTACGTGGTCTGCCGCCGGCTGCATCTGCATCGCGGAGTTCCGTTTCGCCCCGGTGCCCAGGCATCTCCACTCACATTTGCGTTGCTTCCTGCCGTGTTTTGCTGCAGCTTCGAGCAGCTGAATATGCCCACGGGTACAGCACGTTGAGCCCACTGATGGATTACAACAACATCTTCAACCCGTCGTACCCGTGCGTGGCGACCATGCCTGACTACCCAGCGCCCTCCAGCCGCGTCCCTCAAAGTTTGCTTCTTTGTTTGTGATGTCCTCCCAACTTAGGTGGCTGTTGAACTTGTATCAGCCGTGTGCTCTCGGCTTGAACCGGACGGCCGTCAACTGCGGGTGGCCGAAAGGCTGGCTGACTTACGACCCCATCATGCAGCACTTCTTCGGATGCCCCCCGTTTACCTCGGGCAATCCTCCAATCAACTTCCACGAAGCCACTGACCGTATCGTGTACGTGCCCCTCAGAGTTCTTGTTCGTCCGTTTGGCCCGTCCCTGAAAGCCTTACGCACACCGTCTTGTTGTTTGCATTCATCGTTTTGTTTCTGTCCACCCGCCCTGTTCCGCGATCCGCATTCGTAGGTACACGGCAATGAACTGGTTCCGATCGCCAGTGGCCAACTCTCTGTTTTACGGCAGCATCAATGCAGTGCTTCGACCAAAGTACGCGACGCGTTGCACCGCGTGTGAGTGTGTCGCCCAGAGTTGGCTCGGGTTCGCTGATGGGCTTGTATTGGTTTGCCAGATACTTGGAAAGCATGATGCTTTTTACGCCCACGGACAGCTACCACTACGAAAGCCAGTGGCCCAACTGTGCGCACTGGCCCAACTGCACGGGTTTGTTCACGGGCGCATGCATGCCGTAGCTGCAATGTGCTGTTTTGCTTCTCTCCTGTTCGATAGCCTGTCGACAAGTCTCCGCGTGCTCACTGCTGTGCTGCCTGCCGGTACATTGTTTGTCTTCAGCGGGGACCTTCGATTATCACCACCACATCCTGTACGCCTGGATGACGGGCGGTGGTCCATCTGGGGCCGAGTACACGGAAGCACTCGTGGCCGAGAACTGCGTGGCACAGGTTTGTTCGCTGTCCTCGTACACACGTTCTTGTGTTCGCGCATCAACACGCACTGGCCGACGTCTTCTCCACCGCCGTACACTGAAGTCGTCTTTGCGTGCACAGATGCAATACCTGACCACCATGACGTGCAACCTCCCACCAACGCCTGCTCCATGCCCGATGCGCACTGATTATGCGTTGTACTGGGAGTCTGACCTCCTTGGAACAGTACAGTAAGTTGGAGCAGTGACCAGCCAAGTTGCTCTGTGATTGCACGCACAACGTCCATTATGCTGGGTCGTTGGCTAATTCGTGGGGTCTGTTCTCAGATATCCACAAGGAGTGAAGATGATCGTTGCGTCGTTCAAGGACCAGTTTGGCACCACTCTTGGCACTCAATTGCGTGAATGGTGCCGCCAATACAAATGGGTATTGGCATGGAGCATGCACAGTGATAGCGCCTGCCTCGATCCGCGGCGGTTGCTCGATCCTGCAGTCGTGGTACGTTCCCCTGCGCATTGTGGGTACTCTAGTAATTCTGATAGGAGAAGTAGGTGGATGACCGTGTGTACGTTTTCTTTGTGGTCATGCACGAACCTGTTACTGTAGAACTACACGACGGTGAACGCCACCGTGCCCCCGCTGGTTGAATCTGGCTTTGAGGCAATGTGGCTGGCTCGCAACGCCACATTCAACGTGACATATGTCGCGGAATGGGATGCGTTCACGAACAACACCTTGAACCCGGGGGTCAATGGATTGCTCCTGCACAACATTGGAGCAATGCAATGCCAGGACTGGGACCGGTGTCTTGGAACGACGGATATCACGGGCCAGTGCCTGTGCTATGCACAGTAGCGTGAAACTGCCGCTGCAGACTGAGTGCATCAATTAGCGACGCAGAATTCAATCAAGCAACGCGAATAATAAATACGATAGACATAATAGACGAGGCGTATGTTGAGTGCAGTGAATCTGTGAAGTTCACTTTCAAACCAACACAACAACGAAAAACTATAAACTAACACTAACACTAACGGTAAAAATTGACGAGTGCGAGGGGGGCAACTCGAGTTCATTGTCCACCACCCACCGCTTCAAAGGAACTCTCGATACTGTAGTCATCAGTTGCACTCGCAATGAGTGTTACATGGCTTGTCAGTGGCGGTTTCGTTGTTGCAGTCGTCAATTAAGTGTCTCGGGTACACGTTGCTCTCGGTGTACCTGCGGGTGAACACACCGGGTGAGAAACTCTCAACGAACGGTAAAGCCTGCTGGTGCGTACGGCGAATGGACTCCGCGCCAACGTACCAGTCCCAGACGGCTTGCGAGAACGACACGTTTTGAACAAGTGGGCCTTCTTGCATGCAAAGGTTGTCTGTGTGCTGGTAGCAACTGGGCATGAACAAAGCGTCGTTTTTCGGGGAATCAACCACCTAGTCACAACGCGCCGCGAAACAGCAAATGTGGGAAAGCGCTCCATCTAATAAAAACGTTCATGGTTCGGCAAGCGCATGCCATTAAGCTCTCACCTGCTGTATCCCTCTGATCATTTCGTGTCCGTAGTATGCCTTGTATTCGGCCTCGCGAGTTGCATTTTTAAGGGGCCACCAGTCGACACCAAGAACACTTCCGATCTGATTGGAGTCGAAGCGGTTTTCAGCAACGAACAAAGGGGCCTTGATGTACGGGTACCTGCGAAGAAGAAAGAGGGGCAGGTGATGTCTCCAGCACACAGTTGCCGCACGAGCCGTGCGATCCACGCCACCGAGCAAGGGTGTCCCATGTTGTAACGCACAGGATCGCCATGTTCCAGCATGCAGCGGGATTTTCGCTATGATCCGTCGCACAGGTTTCGTCAGTGAACGGGTGATCGAACCACGTGGTGAGGTAGTCCACCGCAAACGGGGCAAATGGAGTCGCATCGTCAATGTAAAACTCCGGGTAAAGCACCAAATCGTTGGTTGGGAAGTAGAATCCAGCCTGGGGCGCAGCCTGTGGGATCAACGAAAAACGAAAAAATAGTTACCCCAAACACATGTTGTGGAAGAGTGGACACGGTTGTTGGAGGGTGTTGTCTCACATACCTTGAATGTGGCGTTTCGGCCGAAAGACTGCACCTTGTCCATCATCCAGTCAGCGTTGTGGAATGTTCCGATGCCCCCAGCGCTGCCTCCAGACAACAGAACGTCGGTAGCATTCGCGAAGTTTGTGGTGTTTACCAGGTGGTCCACCATGGCTTCGACGATCAAGTGTCCAGAAAACTGAAGGCCATCGGACAGTATCCCCGGCCGGGTTTGAAGTCCCATGTGCGTGTCGCCACTGCAGTACGGAAGGTACACAGCGTTCCACGTGCTGAAGGGGTTGAAATCTCCGGCAGCGAGGACATTGTTGTCGTCCACGAACGTTTCCGGGTAGTACTTGCTCGATCCATCCGCAGTTTTTGTCTATGTTCAAAACATATATTTTGATGGTGTGCGCGGTGGTGTGAACAGACGACACGGAATGTAAGCGAGAGGGATATATAATAGAACCGATGCACCACGGGCACGTCGCCCGAACGGGCGGGCAGACAATACACGGCACACGACTCACGCACCCGTTCGTGGCAGTCGAGGGGCTCAACACAGAGACCTCCACCCTTCAGGAAGAACACCCACTTGTCTGCACTCTCGGCCGTGGACGCACGGCGGATGTAGTACCCTGCCGGACTGCCGTCGAGGCACTGCGCGGCGTAGGAGTCCACGACATCCTCATCAAATAGGACGCGGTCTAGATGTCCGTCGTCGGCCGATGGACTGCTCGGGCTGTGCAGCATGCCGTCGTGGAGATCGCGGTATCGGAAGGAGTCAGCGATGGAGTACCCATTCGGGAGGGACAACGGACCTGTGCCCAACAGTCCGAGGACGACAGTGAGAGCGGCCGACATCGTCACGAAGTTGTTGTCGAGGTGCTTCGCCGATGGAAGCACAGAAAAATGAATGCTGCTGCACGTATGTAAACCCAGCGCAAACAGTTCGACAAGAAAATTCGCCAAACTGGGAAATTGTCTTGTGTGGTTGCAGTCGTTGTCATCCGGGCGTGGCGTGGCGTGGCGTGGCACGGCAGTGGGGAGTACCACATCATCCGCAGGCAACAGGTAGGTGGTATGCTGAAAGGCGCCAGGTTGTCCGGCACAAGACACATCTCCGTTCAATGCTATGCGCGGTGTCTGTGGGCTCGCCGTTGTCGATTGCCCATTGTCCGTGCCTCGCTCGTCCAGGCAATCGTTGGAACCTACGAACTCCTCCGCTGGTCCTCCGTTCGTCTTCACGGCAGGCTGCGCCATCACAGAAACAACGACGGCGACGGCGACGGCGACGGCGACGGCCGACGGCCGGTGCAGTGCAGTGAATGAATGGTGAACAGCAAGCGACAGACAGCGATCAATGAATGGACGAACGCACACTGAACCACGAACCACGAACCACGCACGAACAAACAAACGAACTGAGTGAGCCCGACGTTTTGCAGGTTCCTGTTCTTTACTACCACGAAGAGCGCAAAGAAGACAGGCGCTATTTAGCCTGTACTGATGCAAAGAAGGACAAGCGCTCTGACTGAATGACATCGTGCTATCCATAGAGTTAGAGTGCGTGACTGGGACACATGATGAGTGAGTGAGTGATTGACTGACTGACTTTTACCCACGAGTGAGCGATGGACATACATACTCACTGAACGGGGAGTGCACTGAATGATCGAGTGAAATTTCTTGCTGTGGCGCCATAGATCTACCGTAGATGTTTTAGGTTTACAATTATTCTTGCGCCACCACTTGTGGCAATCGATGGTCGCGCACGTCTACGATGAGGTTGTTGCCCCACTTGTGGCAATCGCTGGTTCCTCTGTTGTCATGCGTACAAGTCCTCGCGACCTCAAAGCTTCCAACTTCTTGTAGAAGGCACCAATTCCTAGGCCAGCGACTCGACAAGAAGGGCGTAGGCGTTTTCGTTCTCCGCCTCCGCCGTTGTCTTCATTCGCTTCATCCATTTCTCTTGCTGTGACAAGCAAACCTCTCATCCAATTTTTCATGGCTTCGAAGAAAGTGTACACCCCTCGCTCGTCCTGAGGGATGGCAGGACTCTCGGAACTCGCCATGAATGTGTTGATGTTGCACTTGAGTAGGCAATAGTTTTTGCGGTAGTGCCTGGAGTGGAAATGAATCGACCTCACATACTCAAGCGGCGGCAACGGTTTGCCGTTGACAGTCCCGGCCGCGAGAAACCATAGCCGTAGCGCAGTAAGCATGTTGATGCCGCTTTGTAGCTTGTAGTCACGTGGCAGATAGTGCAGGTTCTTATCACCCCAGTCGAAGGAAGAATAAGAACGGCGGGTAGGCGGGAGTGTGTGCTCTGTCGGAACTGACTCACAGTCAGCTGTAGGTGCACCTGATGTTGGTGGCTTTTCGCTGTTGTGAAGTTTAGTCATGGTGTCCACGATTATGTTTTCAATGTCATCCCGCTTGAGTGCTGGTTCCTGAGACTGACCAGCGCGGCCTGGCATGCCATCGCGCACCTCTTGCAGTCCCTTCAATAAAATCGTGTGAGGGGGAATGCCGGTGGCAAAAAAAGCGTCCACGCGAGGCTCCACAATTTGTGCTCGGAGGGCCGCCAGCCGAGCTGGATCCGCGAAAATTGGGTTCCGGAACAAGGGGTGATCGGACGGCAGTATGTTCTTGAGAAAGTCGCTGTGGTAGATGAGGTTGGCAAAGCACATTTTCAACATGCGGGCGCATTCGGGGACCTGCGCGTATCCGGGGAATATAGTGCGGAGATCCTTGTGATCGGGATCTCGGTATTCCGACTTGAACTCAGGGCCCACAGTGGCAAAGCTTGCTTCTTTAACTGGCAATCCACAGAGGATTCGTCCAGCATAGCAATC
>ENA-OWNT01002644-OWNT01002644.1-seawater-metagenome-genome-assembly--contig:-NODE-2644-length-18298-cov-4.150760_pt1 | contig 18298 bp, 15 predicted proteins | sample MGYA00238136_ERZ651165 | MGnify/ENA primary metagenome ERZ651165 (study PRJEB26861, sample SAMN08777766) | seawater metagenome | isolation source: coastal seawater | place: USA: Florida | collected...
TGGGCTCCGACTCGGGTTACGACTTGGGTTCCGACTTGGGTTCCGACTTGGGATCCGACTTGGGATCCGACTTGGGATCCGACTTGGGATCCGACTTGCGATGCGACTTGGGTTCCGGCTTAGATTCCTCAGACGAATTGGTGGTCGTCGCCACTTCACTGTCATCCGCCGCGCTTGTCGCATTCGGCGCAGCACTTTGTTCTGCATCCACATGCGCCACGGAGACAACTTTCATGTCAGTAGCCTCAGTGGTGGAGCTTGACGTTCGCGGCTTGTCCGCAAACTGCTCGAGAGTGTTGCGAAGAGCCAAAACCCACTTCGCGACGCCCTCATTATCCCCTTCCAAACTCGTGGCGACCAGCGTTCCTTGGCCGGGAACCTCAAGAGTGAAGCCTGCGCGACCAGTTTGCGTCAACACACAATCCTTATTCAGTGTGAGTGTTCCTTTATGTTTGCCACTCTTCGTTGTGAAGTATTTCAGAACGCCATTCTTGAGCGTAAACTTGCGCTCTTTTGCTTGGCCCTTCGTGCTGCTAATAGGGTTTTTACGCAGCAGCCCTTCGTGCTCAGTCAAGGGCTTCTTTTTGCCACCTTCTGCGTTCTCGATCAACAAGTTCTTGCCGACGCCGGCTAATTGTGCCTTCGCCAGCGATATACTGTCCCGATGCCGACTTCCAGTGCTGGCAGTATCCATGGCGCTTAGTTTCGCTTTCCTTGATTTGGCGAACCCGCCTTTGCCTCGACTGGCACTTTTCTGCAGTGCAGCACGAACAGAAGGAGATGGCTGCTTTAGCACTTTGGCTTTTGCCGCGCCGCTACTCGCGGAGGCTTTCGCAGGTGCTGCCGCTTTAGGTACGGAGCTGAAGTTGAACTTTTTCCGAGTTTTCTTGGGTTTGCGTTTGCGACCTGCGACAACGGCTCTCTCCGTCGAGAGTCGTTTTGTTGCTTCGGCCTTCTTCAACGTGTCGACACGCGTTTCGGCGCCAGCAGAACCTGAAACTTCAGTTGTGTCGCCTACCGACTTTGGGCGAGGTCCTTGGCGCGCCAACGAAGCTGAAATTGTTGACAAAAATGCGGAGTTTTGCAGCGCAGCACTCTTGGGTCGGCGTCGGCGTGGCTTGTTACTGCCAGCGGCAGACTTTGCGCCCGAGCCTGTTCGCTTTTTCTTCGGGCCACCAGGTGGTGGCGGTGGCGGTTTTCGCTCATTGTTGCTCATGGTCGACGGCGATCCGATTCCTCCCAGTTGGATGCCCGTGACAACGCCCACGGCGACACAAGTTCAAGAAAGAGCACACAAAATTTCTGGTGGTTTCTTCAGTTTGTGTTCCTCAAACAGTAAGCTTGTCGTCCAAACCGTTCACATGAACCGCCGCTGCAACCAGACAAGTCCACTTTGTCAACTTGTCAAAACTACATCCCACGTGTACTGTCGCATTATAGAACTTCGAAACTGGGAGCTACCAAAACAAACAACAATTCCAACAACCAACCAGCCACCGACAACATACCAACCAACCAATAGACAACAAAAGTCAACCACCAAGCGGATCAAACAACAAGCGAAACAAACAACCAACGAAGAACCAGAACAAAAACAAGATCAAGAAGACGACGACGACGCCGACGCCGACCAATAACAACGAACAACGACGGCGGTGAACAACAACAACAATAACACAATAACGCACAACGACGACGACGACGACGACGAGCAACAACAACAACAACAACAACAACAACGCACAACGCACAACGCACAACGACGACGAATAACAACGAACAACGACGAGGACGAGGACGACGAATAACAACGAACAACGACGACGACAGCGACGGACGATGACGATGACGACGACGACGACTTCACCAAACAGAAGATCAGTTTTCAAAGTCGTTCGTCCAACCAACGCTGCAAAATATCCACTTCGTTCGCTATGCACAGTGCACAGCGTCGAAATATTGGATTCCACAGTGTCTGTGTGCGGAAACAGTGAACAGTCAATAGCGTTGGCTTGTTGTATCTCCAGCTCCAATTAGTACTTTTAGTACATACACACACTTCCGCCCGGTCCGCACCTCCTCCCGCACAAACGCACTTATTTCACGGATGTATTTATTATGTTTTCAGTGTACTTTTGAAAGAAAAGTACACACTATTTCGGTGTAGATGTACGTCACTGCCACGCCCAGTAAAATTGAGTGGGTGAGTGAGTGAGTGAGTGAGGGTCCAAGCCAACGGTTGGATTTGAATTGCAGTTCGTCGTTCGTTGTTCGTCGTTCGTTGTTCGTCGTTCGTTCGTTCGTTCGTTCGTTCGTTCGTTCGTTCGTTCGTTCGTTCGTTCGTTCGTTCGTCGTCGTTGCTGCGATGCCGCTTTTTAGTGCGTGTTGACGCATTGCGGTGTATGGTATGCACGTGGCGTTCCGTGTGCTGTGTTCTGTGTACGCTGAAGCGAGGTGATCCTTATCGCCTCGGAAGGCAGAGAGACGAGTCGAGGGTGGACGGGCAGGCGGACAGATGGAGACCAGGGGCGGAATTGTACGCAGGCGAGATGGCCGCAACGGTTCGGCAAGAAAGTTCACCACGATTTCAGAAAGCGGCCCAGGGTTGTCAATCTACACCAAGCACACACGCACGACTCCGAGTAGTTGTAGTGGTGTCATTGGGGCAGAATCTAGAAGACGTGACTTCGTCAGCGGACACGTTCAACATCAGAACCGCCAGCACGGGAGCAACAGAAAAGCACTACGATGTCCCAACGGTCGCAGCACGGCGAAAATCGCAATTGTTGGGCACCCGCGTTCACCAACAGAATGAAGGATTGTTGATTCTGCGTTCACGAACTTGAGGAAGTACCCTTCAGTCTACCAAAGAATTGAAAAGTTGCAGCGATTAATCGCGGCGAAACGAAGCGAGCTGGCGAAGTCTCCGAACGATATGCCATAGGCCGTGCACCGTCCAGCATTGCAAATCCAATATGATTTCTCTGTCCGAGTTTTCGACCTTGGAGCAAGTATGGCTCGAGCAGGCGTCGATCATTGCTCATGGCGTCGTTATTCTTTGCTTATTTATTACATTCGGAAGGGCCAAGGAAACATCTACCAAGGACCGTGAGGAGAAGGCCTGGTTCACCACTGTCCTCCTGCGGTCTTTGCGCGTAGTGGCCTACTGCGTGGTGTACATGGCCTTAATCCCTGCGGTTGCGTGGGACCTACGTGATGGGATGGACCTGTCAACACAATTTACTCTGCGTTCGGCTATTGCTGCGTGCTCAACCGCCTGTTTCTACATTATGCAGCGCCACAGCGTTCGTTCGTCCAAAGTTGAGAATTGGGTTTGGATCGACGAGTTCTGCTACCATGTTTTGATCTTGGATAACTTGTTGTTCTGGGACCAGCAACCTGAAATGCTGCCCACTGTGATGGCAATGGCAATTGTTGGCATTTTGCAAACAGTATTCCCTGTTGGACTTGTCTCAGCGTTGCAGCACTTTGCCGTTCTTACGGTGTGTCTCACTTCCAGTGTTGACACGCCATTGTCGCCGGAGGGGGCGAGTCGGTTTTTCCGTGTGATGATGCTATTCTTTTACACGCTGTCTGTTCCGAGCAACCGAAGGGTTTTTGACTGGAATTCGTATGGTCGAAGAAATTGGAAGCTCTCACCGAATCCGCCTGATCAGGCTCCTCCAAAAGCGAGTAGCTGCCTCAAATTTACCCAAATCTCCAGTGTCATCATCATCGTGGCATTCGCGTTCGGCTTGGGCTACTACGGGTTGTGGGAGGCACCCATGACCGCCATTCCTTGCATTTGCGTGGCACTATGTGCCACCGTACGAGTAGCACTTCTCAGCGATTAACGGCAGCTCTGCGCTGACTGTTTGATAGATTATAATAATACCATGATTCATTTTTGACACGAGTCCAAACAAAAACCAACCAGAGTTTTGAGTGTTTTTATTTCACCCGCATCGTCAGAATCGTCTACCGCCAACACTGATCGTTGCAATCGTCACGTCTTGATCACGAGTTAAATTTAATTGGGGCGACGTACGTGCAATTACAAATTGCAGTACGCACTCCTTTGATTACGTGCGGAAGATTTTTTGCACTCTCTTGACCCGCTGGCGGCAGATGGGGCACTGGCGGTTGCGGTTGGCGAACAGCCACTTCAAAGCACAATCGTGGCACATAGATTGATGTCCACAGGGCACCAAAACTGCGTTTTTCGGTGCCGTCAGGCAAATAATACAGTTGTCATCGCCGGAAGGCTTCATGCCCTGCACAGCTTCGTGGGTGCGGTGTGCACCACCCCCAACAACGTACTCGCCTTCGTACTCTGCGCCTCCGAGAACGGCAACGGGGATCGGCTCCATTTGATGTGCAGCAGACGGCTGCCAGTGATGGCGTCGCCCACTTGCAACGCGCACAGCGTCTCGCCCGCGGCTCACAATACGATCGCGTCGCTCGCGGCTGTGATCACTGTCGTCATCCTGGTCGTCCGTATCGACCTCGTCTTCTTCGTCTTCTTCGTCAAGATCGCGAGAGTGTGATCTCCGCTTGCGCATGCGCCGGCGGTTCTGGTTGTGCCGAAACACGGCGTAGCCAACACAGGCCACGCCTGACAAAAGCAAGGCGACTGAGAGCCATTTCTTGCGTTGTGTCCTGAGAACTTGCTGGCTCAGGATGGCGGCTCGACTGTCTTGGGTCAGTACCGCAGGTCTCTCGAGGATGAGAGAATGTTCATCGTCGGCGAGACGAACCCGGCCGTGGAGGGTCACCGTTGCTCCAAAGGGCAACGTTTCTTCGCGAACATCGTACCCGACCTCGCTGGCACCGCGCTCTAAGCTCTGCTTAAACGAAGCGATTTTCTTCACCTCCACGCTGCCGAACCAGCCTTGTTCGGACTCCCATCTCTCATGTGCGACGTCTGTCTTCGGGATGTCCGAGTTGGAACTGAATGTGTGCTGCGGGCATATGACGGCACCTGAACCGTCATGGATTTCGAACGTGGTCCATTCGTCAAGATGCGTCCGTGGCTGCGTTTCTGGGCCACCCACACCCGTGCCGGCATGCCGGGTCACGGTGGAACTAACAGCTGCCACCTGACCTCCCGTCTTCTTTTGCTGCGAGCTGGTCTCGACTGCTACACTCTTGTCTTTGTGCTTTGACACAACGCCAGTAATCAACGCGTCAACGCTGTCGTCCAGCAAGGCCACCGTCGCCGACGACGTGGCCCGCACCATATTGCAAGCTCTCTTAAACTTGATCGCCTGGCGAGTGAGTGCAACTGAAGTTGGTATCAGTGCCAATTCAGCTAGTCGACCCTGTTGGCCCAGAAAGAAGTAAATTCCACTCGCCGTGAGGACTCCTCCCGCCACGCCAAAACCGAAAACGGTGCCGTCCATGGCGAACGTGGGCCCTCGAGTGGGGCTTCGGCAGGCGTGTCAACGAAGTGCAGTACACAAAGTTTTGAACGACGACAGACAAAAGTTTCGCGACTTCACGCTGCTTCGCAACAACTGCATTCACCGTACAGACCTCAGTTCTGAGAAAAAGTTACCACCACGAAAATTCCCAACAAAGGTTATTCTGAAACCTCGAACAACACCAAGCAACAACACAACAACGACAGAACTGGTTACTGGCTAGTGGTGACGTCGGCGCTCGACAGAACTGGTTGCTTGGTTACTCGTTGTTCGTTGTTGACAACAGCGACGCTTGAACTGTTTCACTAACGAATGCATTCTGCCCACAGACCTCCAATCAAGCAAACAAGCAAACAAGCAAACAAGCAAGCAAAAATAACGAACACACGGACGGACAAACGGGACGGACAAACCAACAGCACAACCGCACAACAGCACAACAGCACAACCACCGTCATCGTCATCGTCGTCGTCATCATCACCAACAAAAATCGCCGATCGTCGTCATGATGACGACGACGATGCAGCGATAGCGAACGGCGAACGCTGACTGACGACGAACGTAAGGCGAACGGCGAATGGCGACGAACTGGTTACTACTTACTGGTCACTCACTGTGCGTGGGAGCGTGGGAGCACGTGTCTGGCGCTTGGGACTGACTGACTGACTGACTGACTGACGGACAGTGGCAGTGGCAGTGAGTGGCAGTGGCGTGGCAGTGGTTTCAAACTACTACTACCTAGTATCTACAACTAGGAATACACTGATTTCACTACGATGTATGCTGTGAAACCGTAGAATAGCAGTTGTAGATAGGTAGTGCGTGGTGGCGGTGGGGGCTCAACTGTCTCCCCTCCCACTCCCACTCCCACCCAAACTCACAACAACACCTCTAAAATGGAAACGTCGAAAAATGGAAACGTCGAAAAATGCCGTCGTCGAAAATTCAGAAGGGGCGAAAATTAGACGGTAGGAAAATCGACGCTTTGAACGGATGGAGGATGGAGGTCGCGGCAATCTGCAATGCACCTGCCGTCAATCAATCAATGCCGCTTAGTTAGATTGCTGCGCCGGTGCACCGTTGCGCCGTTGCACCGTCTGGATCACATGCTTGTTGCAGTGCAGTGCAGTGTATCGCATGTTGCAGTGCAGTGCAGTGCAGTGCATTTACCTCTACACGGATCATTATCGAAGGCTTGCTTGCTTGCAAGACGAGTACAGAATGCTTGAAAAAACACAGGGTAATCACGAGCGCAGACAATTTTAGCACCGAGGACGTCAATGCCCAACGAGTTCGACGGTAACGTCGAGTGTCGGTGAAGCTCTCGATCGGTCAGCAGCCAACCGGCAATATCAATGGACAGGTAGTGTTTCGTGGATGTAATTCTGTGACAGTTTTAATATTTCGAACTAGTACTTGCGCTTCCGCGCTTTCTTGGACTGTTTTGCTTTCTTGGCTTTCTCTTTGTCGACCTCGAACCGAACGATAGCTGGCTCGTTCGAGGCGCTTGGCAACATCTGCAGCAGTTTTTCTCCACTCTTTTTGGAGATCAACACTGAGCTGATTTCGATGTTGCTGAGATCTTCGCCTTCCGAAAACGGCATGCGCATGAGTTTGTTCACGTTGTTCACAACAATCAACCCTAAGACAAATATAGTATGTCAAGCCCGTTCACACACGACATGTGGTTCACGTATCTCGAGCACCAACAGCATCCACGCACCTGCAGCTCCTATTGACTGTGCCACCTTCGTTTTCACCGTGTACGAACACGTACCACGAGCGAAAATTACCCACACGCGCTCGAACTTGCGCAGAGAAGCGAGTTTCTCCATGCCCGTTGTTTTGCATCCTTCTGAAATCACCATGAAGCGATCGCTGCCCCACAACACCTGTTGTGGGGTATCAGGAACGTGCAGACCGAATTTGGCAAGCTGGTACTTGAACGATCCTTCTTGGTTTCCGTTCCAAAAATGCATGGTGCCTGAAGCACCGGTTTCAACATTGGGATTCACAAATTTCCTGCCTCTGATGGTCCGCTCTTTCTCTTGTCCTTTGTGCAGTTTTCCGTGGACGAAGCGAGACGCCCGTTTCTTTGCAGCAGCCTTGCGACGTTTGGCTTCCGCGTCAGCAAAAATTTCAACTTCGTCCTGCGTCAAGCTGGGGCAGGGATTGTCATACCCGCAAATAAGCCCGTCTCCAATGCGGGCAGTTGCAAAACTACCCGTGCCGCCCATTTCCATTAGCTGGATAATTCTCCGAAGAACCACTCCATTTTCAAGCCCAACCAACACAGCAGGAATTTCAATGTTGTCATTGTTCTTGGCAATCATCTGCAAGAGTGAATCCTCCGTGTTTGCGACAACCCCGGCGATGGCCCCTGCATCTTGGAAGTTTTCGAACCTCTGTTCGAAGGAACACTCGTTGCTCCGAAATCCTAAAACAATTGAGCCATTCACCGCCGTTTTTGGGAGTCGGCACGAATCTCTCACGTGACGAATGGGTGCTGTATTGCAGGGCGGTATGTCCCCAAACTTTGCCATTCGATACGCAAAGCATCCCATCGCCGCTTTCGGACTTGTAATCTGCAAACTCCCAAGCTGGAGGTTAATGTCATCAGCCACATCGATAAAACGCCGCCACTTGAGAACCTTCGGGTAATCAGCTGTTTTGAGCGTGGTGAACGCTGATGTCACATCTCCTTCCAGGACAGATACCCCATTGCAACTGATCTGGATTGCAGCCACACCGTTTGAAGAAACACAGTAAGACACGGTTCAATGATGCGGAGCAAGCCAAATTGTTGACCCACCAGCTCATCGCCTTCTTTCAGGTACTGCACACGCTTTGTCAGTTTCAGGGGGAATGCTTTCGGGTCAAACAGAAGCTCAGTTTTCTTTTTCTTTTCGATCGTAATTTCAAAATAGTTGTAGTTCTCCTCTTGCTTTCTGACGGCTTCCATTTTTTCCTTTCGTTGCTGTATCAGAAACAGTTGTCGCTGCGACTCTTCTTGCACTCGCAGTTGTCGCTCCGCCTCTCGGGCCTCTTCTGTGCCTGGGTGGAGTTGCAAAGGAATGCTGTTTGGTGAAATAAACGTCATCTGAACGTAGCCCTGTATTTGATCGGTCTTAGTCCCGTGCTTCTCGAAGACAGGGTACAATGTCTTGAGATTCCGCGACTTTATGGTCTCCTGATAAAAGTTTGGGTCCTGCAGTGCTTGACGGAAGCTATGACTTGCCAATGCCAGGCCACCAGCTGCTACAATCTGGTCGCCGTCACGGATTGTCCGCGTTGTTCTGTAGTGTTCATCATCGTCCTCCAACTCCACAATTTCCTCGGGAGTAAGATGAATTGTATCTGGATCGTAGCGCAGTTCACCTGAACGAAGCCTAATATGCCAATTGGGGCCGTCTTGCTGCACTGCATAGTCAACGTTGCTCAAAAGTCCACTGTGACTGATGTTGAATCCAAACCGCTTGTTGTACGCGGGTGCTTTGGAAAATTCTGCACTTGGGCAAGAAATTAGACTCAACGAGGCGAGAATGCCCAGGACGCACTTCATTTTCGCGGCAGTGCGGTTCCGTCGCCAAACTACTGCGCCTGCAACCCCACTGCAGAAGTCAGCACGAAATGAAACCAAAACCGTCGCAAGATTGCAGGACCAACGCAAATTTTCATCGCCGTACACGCTCCACACCACATCAGGACGTCTCTAAGAAACGAACGCGCGTCAACCACAAGGCATCGTTCAGCGCTTCGCACTTGTGTCTCCAACTTCAACGGCATTTTCACTCATGTGTGAAGAGGAGTGTGCATACATCTCAGTGGTGCCAACGTGGCAACGCGACAACGGCAGCGACGGAACGACGGCCAACGGCAGCAAACGAGAAATTCTGAGGTCGCGCCCAACGGACCAACGCAGCCGCAACGCCACAAACACCCGACAACGCCTGCAACCTAACCGGCGATTGGTTCCTGGTGCTGGTGCATGGAGCTTCGCTTTTCGAACTGGCGATTCAATCGACACTGCAGATTGTTTCAGACACTGATAAAACTGATACTACCCATGGAAAGGGCTTCCCAAAGTTTCCTGTTATGATACTTTCTAGATTTGTTGGCGAACTACAAAAGGACGACAATGGAACAGAATGGAATGTGGAAAGTGTACAGGATCGTGGTTGACAGAGTCTGGCATGTTGCATGTTGCATGGTGCATGTTGCATGTTGCATGTGCATGTTGCAGGCCGTCTGGGCATGAGTTGATCGTGGCAGCTCCCTGTTAACAATGTGTATGTATCTGGATTGTTGCGTGCGTGCGCTGTGTTGTGTGTGCTATTTTCACCGGCGTCTTACCGGTCAGGAACGGAAGAGGCGCTGTCGATGTGGGAATGTGAATGGGTGCTAGAGGGACAATTTCTTTCACTTTTATGAAAACAACTTGACTATTTGGCAGAGCTGCAAACTTTTGTCTCGCCGCTGCTATATCTGCGTGCAACTTATCCTCCACTGTGCGGAAATCATTCCCAACGTGGATGGTTTGCTGTTAAAGTGACTTTCTCCCACCTCCCACCTGAACGACAATTCTGTCTTTGTCATAGTGTTTGCGGCCTCCGCGTCGTATCGTAGAGACGCGAACTTGAGACGCAAAGTCAGCAGATAGTTGTACATGTTATTGATAAAAAGTTGAATGACTGCGAATGCGAGAGTTGTGGCAGCAGTTTGTTGTGTTGTTGCCTTTGTGGAGGGGGGAGGGACGATGTACCGACTAATGATTTGCTACCTTCTCCGTGATCCCGGCGACTAATCTAGACTGTGAATACACGAACAGCACCTCGGTCAGTAGTATGAAAGGTGAACAATGTACGGTGCCGACACTGACCTTACGAAACCGTGTGGCTAAAGGCAACATGAGAATGCGCTGTATGCGACCAGTCAGCCATCGTAGAATCCAAGGCATAAGTCCCCACAAAACACGAACTAGTTTTACAATGGCGGGCAGTTTTGATAGGGATGCCTGCCCGGTGTTCGTCGTGTTTGAGGACGCAGGACTTGCGTCCAGCGTTGTTGCTGTTGGATGCGTCGATGCTGAACCCGAAATTCCGAGGCTAATTATTTCAGCATGCATGTTTCGTGTTGTTGGTGCACACATCAAAGCTGCTTCCTGTTTTCAAGGACGCACGCAGAACTTGTGATGCTTGGCGCAGCAAAATGGCATGCGACGCTCCCAACACAAGCTTACGTTAAATCGGCGGTAAAACGCCAACATTGGGTACAGAGGAAGTGCCCACCACGAAAGCCTTCCGGGCGAACTACAAAATGTGGAATACACACATCATGAAGAGACAGCATCACATCTGCATGGCCCAATCACACGCTCGCTCGGCAAGTATCTCACCTGCCAATTGTATACATTTTGCGCAAAATTTCCTTTGATTCCGGATGCAGTGGTTGCTTCGATGCAATTTCAGCAGCCATGTATTGGTGGAACGCATCTCTGTTCGGAGGAATCAAACGCCTAGGAATTCCGAATTGTCGCGCCCACAACTTCCAATCACGGTACAGCGCATCTTGGAAATCTTGACTTGGCTTGTTCAGGAGTAACTCGTAGGCAAAGTCGATGTTCTCCACGAGGCAGCCCCAAACATACCTTGAATACACAGCCACCAACAGAAGGCGAAGTAACGTTGAGAACGGAAGACGCCATTTAATGGCATTGGGTGGTCGAAACTCACAGTTGTGCCTCTTTGTTTTGCGCGCTGTATGGGCATCCGTATTCTTCGTTGAAGCCTGCCGTTTCGCGCCATCAAATTTCAGCGTTCAATGGCCACCCCGGCACTTTGCAGTCCCCACTCACCTTTGATGGCACCGTGCTTCGCACCAATGTATTTCAAACTCAGTTGTCTATCAGAGACAGTCCCGTGCACCAGTGCAGCCGCCAGACACAGTGTGTCCCACATTCGAATGAAAGGAGACTCGTGATAGGTCGAATGTCTTTCGACGGCGATAGCGACCTGTCCAAACAAACCAACGCCCCAGCGCAGAGCCATATCGCAACTCAGACCAGCAATATTTGGCACGACCAAAGACAGATGCAGTTTCTAACCTCAGGATGTGCGACCATCATCATCAATGATCGACCTCCGAACAATGCAGTTGGCACCTCGAACAAAGCCCTCGACAATGTGTTGAACTGGTATTCTAGTACTTTATCGTCGGGAACGCCATCTTCACCACACCCTTGGTACGCTGCGTGCGGACACATCGCAGCGGTGTTATGTACAGTGACGGATGTGTCGATGCCTTCGAGTCCATGTGCGGGGCAGCCAGCTGGCGGTACGCCTCCGTTCATTTCCGAAAGTGGCACTTTCGGTCGCCAAAGACTCTGGTCAAGATTGCCCTCTATAAGAAAATCACGATCCTCTGTTTCTGAATCACTTCCACTTGATGGGACAGGAATGCCAATTACATCATTTAGCATTTGTCGCCTCGCTGCACACGCAGCTGTACACGAAGCTGTTCAAAAATCCTCTTCCTAATTTACTATATTGTTAGAGTATCTTGCCACCGCACACGCGACACCGGACTAACAGCTCGCTGCAGTCTCGTCCAGGGGCACGGGACTGGCATGAACCACGCCACCCGGTGAGCCACTCAGTGCCACATTCACCATTGATAGTCAAGTACACCATCCAATCGAGACACTGTATGTTCATCGGCTCCCCGGCTACAGTCCCGCGCCGTTTCTTCTGCCACAGCAACGTGCGTCCGTCCTCACATGCTCACCCAGCGGACAACGGCTTGAAATTTTAGTTTATCGTCGCAGCTGAGTATGGTACTCGGAGTAGTGCTCGACGACACAACACGCACTCACAGCGCTGTCAAATTAGAAATCCCTTGATCAACACTTCTCGGCGAAGGTGACCGGACTTCCAGCAAGCAACACTCGCCGTTTCTCGGTCGTCGCGGTCGTCGTCGTCGTCGGTCGTTGCGGTCATCGTCGTCGTCGTCGTCGTCGTCGTCGTCGTCGTCGTCGTCGAAGTGCGCAACGCGAAAAACGTTGCGTTGGTGAGTGAGCCATCCCAATGGTCAATGGCCAATGGTCAACCAATGGTCAACCAATGGTGGTGGTCGATGGCCAATGGTCAACCAATGGTCAACCAATGATCAACCAATGGTCAACCAATGGTCAACCAGTGGTCAAACTATACAGTACACTGTCCCATCCAATGAATGAACGAATGGTCACCGTCGAATACAGTAACTAACTAACCACTCACAATCAATGGTCAAGTGGCGTTCCATCCAATAGGTGACCATGCAGTCCAATGGTCCAATGGTCAAATGAATGGTCAGACACACACACACGCAGTGTGGCTGTGGCTGTGGCTGTGGCTGTGAGTGAGTGAATAATCGCCGTTCGTTCGTCGTTCGTCGTTCGTTCACCAACACTCACAGTCACAGTCAGTGACTGACTGACGGTCATTGATCGCTGCGTCGTCGTTCATTGTTCGTCGTTCGTTCGTTCGTTCGTTCGTTCGTTCGTTGCGTTGATCGGAGGCCAACCAACCAACCAACGACGAACGACGAACGACTTCACTTCAAACGTCGACCAATTCAACCTCACTGTGTCATTCATTTGCGACCGGGACTCGCCCACGCCATGTCATTTCGTCGGGGCGGGGCGGGGCGGGTCGGGGCGGGTCGGGTCGGGTGTCCGAGCTGAGAGCTCTGGTCGTTCCATTGCATTCCACTGCACAGGTCTAACTAAGGATTTCGTCACTTCCTTACGTCTTGCTAGTCACTTGCTGACTCGTGCGTGCTTGCTCAGCATGCTTGTATCGATGTTGGTGTAGCTGCGAGGGCGTGCTGCGTTTTCGTTTATCTTGTGTGTGTTCTGCACTTCAGGGTGGATTCTGATTGTCGCATGCTGCATGCGCTTGCTGTCAACGTTGTAGCGACGCGAGGATGAGTGAGACGCTTTGTTTGCCGTGCGTCGTGGATCGCGGCGGTGCGACAGATCAAGAGCTCTGCTCAGCTGAACAATGACCGCCGTCCGACTTCAGAGAATGCACGCTCGAGTGTGTATGGAGTTGCAAGCTCGCTCTGCACAATTCCGTGCAACCGAAAATCTGTTCAGCGAATCGAAGTCACAAAAATAGAATAAGACTGGGCAGCGACAGAGACCAGTCTGCGCTGTATTGCGGTTGTGGACGAAATAGCACCCGCCGCAGTTACGAAGGCGGAGTCCGATCCGCCAGCGAGCGCACCAGCCCGCCGAGCGCGAGCGTTGTAGTCGAGGGAAGTATACATCACATATTGCGACACCATGCCATCTCGACGCAGAAAATCGCCTTCGGCCAACAGGCCGGTCACCGCGGCCGTTGCTATGGTGACGTTCAATGCCAACAGCGCCGAGATTGTAGGCGGCGATGTCAGTGACTCTGATGACAGCTACATGCCAGACGAGACGGTCGATGTGGACGAGGAAGAATGGGTCAGCGCGCAGGCGTCAAAGAAGGCCGAGCAGTGCTGCTCTGACCAATGTCTTAACACGACCATTCCTTTCATCGGCAATGTGTTGGAGTGGTTCGATTTCGCGGTTTTTGGGTACATGACGGCCACCTTGAGCGATGTCTTTTTTCCAAGCACTGATCCTGTCGCTTCCACCATGTCGACGTTCAGTGTGTTTGCCGGCGCGTTCTTCATGCGGCCGATCGGCGGACTCATCTTTGGCCACATCGGCGACACTGTGGGTCGAAAGCGTGCCCTGCTGGCCTCCATTATCTTGATGGCGTGCTCAACAACTGCGATGGCATGCCTGCCGAGCTACTCGCAAGTCGGAGTCGCTGCCCCGATCTTGCTCGCCCTTGTGCGCCTTCTTCAGGGCGTTTCTATTGGCGGCCAGCTCGTTGGCACTTTCGTCCACGCCGTGGAAACAGCCCCGAAGGGTCAAGAAAACCTGAAGGGCGCCTATGCTTTCGCTGGAGCTAGTCTTGGCACGTGTTTGGGATCTGCCGTCGCTGCCGTGTTGCAAGAGTCACTGGATGAGGTGTCCCTCATTCAATGGGGCTGGCGCATTCCGTTCGCCATGGGGCTGTTGGTGGGAATATTTACCTTCGCTTTCCGAGACAGAATCCACGAGTCCCCGGTGCAGAAGAGCAAACTGAAAAACCCAATCAAAGAAACGTTTTGCAACCATTGTGGACTGGTCACCAAGCTCACCTTGGTACTGGGATATTTCGCTTGTTCTTTTTATTTCATCGCCATCTGGATCGTGACATTCATTGACACGTTGCGATTTCCGGCTGTGCCGTATGCGTCAACAATCAACACCATTCTCATGATGGGGCACGTTTGCCTCTTCCACGTGTTTGGCAAATGCATTGATCGGACTGGATACCTCCGGCGATACATGCTGTGGGCAAACGGGACAACTGCAATTCTCATCATCCCTGGACTGCTACTGCTGGACATGTGGGATTTGGGCGATGACCCGTGCGCAAATCTAACGGAGTACAACATAACATTGGCCAAACAGGAAGGCAACTATGGCCAGTTTTGGAATGCGTCTAATTACACCGAGTGCACGGAGGACACCAGCCACGATGGCCAACTGGTTGTCATCACCATTTTCGTGCAAGGTTTACTGCTGGCGCTAATGACCCTGTCCAGTGTTCCTATTCCCGTATGGATTGTCAAGCACTTTCGCTCCGAGGTGCGCTTCACTGCAGTCGCTATCGCCTACAACGTTGCGCAAGCAATTTTTGGCGGGACCACTCCTCTTATCGCAACGGCACTGATTGCTGCCACTGGTTCCGATTGTGACGACCCCACCTTGGTATGTATGTGCATGGATTGGTGGATGCGTGCATTCGTGAATCCGCCTTCATCTTGATGGTCATGTTATGTTTCTTTCTCAATGTCTTGAAATTGAAATTGTGGTTTGCAGCCTTGTTCTCAGCAAAGTATATGGGTAGCTGGATTTCTGCCAGCAGCACTTGCAATATTATCCATGATCGCGATGCTCGAACCAGAGATTCGACGCTCTTGTTGTTGGGGATCTGAGCTGGCCGAGGATATCGAAGACCCAGGCGACAGCCAGTCTACACCAGACGACCAGTCCACACCCGCACCCGATATTGCTCGTGGCGGCGCCAACGATTCCTTGCGCGCCACCAGCTCACAAGACCCGCTGGACGATACGCGAAATCTCCTCGTTATTTAGAATGCCGACGAGTTACGTTTTGTCTCGAGCATATATTTTTAAAAAATCAAAACACACATGGTTCAAACATGATTGGACATTGGGCACTGAGTGCACGGTTTGCAGTTGCACATCGTCATTAGTTATGCCTGGTTGCCACAGAACCCATCGCTACAATTTTTCCAATCGCCGAGCACCACACGGCATGGACATAGCCAAGACGCCCCATCATTTCGTTTGAACTGTGCATTTCCATGAACGCTGTCAAACTCGGCGCCGATGTGTGGAGCGGTTTGGACAGCACCACGGTGTGGGCGAAAAGCGGCAACAGTTCGTCCGTGCCAGGAGCAGAAGTGCGATCGGGGACTCCTGCGCACCACAATGTTACGGACGCAATGCACATGCAAGAAAAACATCAGCGCAACGTTGCGCGAATAATCGATGCAGTGGCTAAAGTAGGTCCATTTCACGCACCTTTGACGAGAGCTGCGGTGAGGAGTTCGCAGCAATGCGCTAGTTGAACGAGCATATCTTGTGGAGTTGTGAGTGCCAACAAGCCCGTCAGGACGCTGACAGCGTCTGTTACAGTGTCCGAAATTATGGGCAGCGACATGATATTGGAACTGACACGCAACTCTCTCCAGCGCTTTTGCTCCGTCATGCCAGCTACATATGATGCCGCGTCTTGAAATTCCTACGTGAAAGAGTCAAGCTGTCACCTCAGCAGCGCTGTAATTTTGATGGAACTCAGCGCAGGGTGACAGTTACAAACCTGACACTCCGCCGCCATTGTGTCGGAGAGGTACTTCAAGAACGGCCGGCTCAATTTGTGCAGGACGAGGTTTTCAAACTCCACTGCCGTCACCACTCGTGGACGCGGAAGCGAGGGGTTGGACCTGTAGTTGTAGATTTGTACTTCGGCTAAGCTGGAGTACTTGGAATGCAGCAATATTACAAAGGCCTTGACTGCCTCCTGCAGACTTTTAACGTCCTTGCCTGTCGCATAACCATGTCATGAACACGCGGGAACATGCAAGCAAACACACCGATTCTACCGTGGACGGACCGTGTCGAGCAGCAATACTCTCGGGGGAATTCATTCGTTCCAAAAAGTTTTTGATCCTCGGCACTATTACAGGTTTGATTGTTTTGTCGTGCAAGACTCGGATAATCTCGCGATTCAGCCTCTCGCGAGTTTTACGTCCTCGGGTGGGCATAGGGTTTGAGCTGCCTTTGGGGGTTGATGAGCCACTTCTGGCAGTAGGAGACGGGGATGTGTCACTACTAGAACCTATCGACTTCCTTCTTCGCCGATCTCGGCTCGTTGCTCTGCTTCGACTTTTGGGACCCGACGGAGACTGCGAGCCGCCGGATCGAACAGCATTTTGTTCCTATAGATATCAAGAGGAGCGCAAGGTGAAATTGGGGCGTTGATGTGTTCGCAACAGAACAAGTTACCTGAAGCAAAGCCGATGCCTCTTCAAGATCCATCTCGCCTAGCGATTGCGCGAATTTGAGGTTGCGCTCCGCGACAGCAAATCCTTCCAAGCTGGATATCAGGGCATTGTGAGCGAATTTTAGTTTTTCCACGATAGCCTGCGCGTACGGTTTCAATTGCCGAGCCACCCCGACATCCAGCGCGCCCCCAGCGTCTTCAGTCAGCACATCCACGTTAAGCAAGGGGCTCTGGTCGCGCGGTGAGTTGATAAGTCTACCACGAGTGAAAGAGCCATTACTTGCAACTGGGGTCTGTGTCACTGCGTCGGCCTCGGCCAAAAGGGCTTCCGCTTTGGAGGCGCTTTCGGTGAGGTCAGCTAGCGTGTTGCATATCACCTTCTTGCGCTGGTTCATCTGCGGCAGCAAGAGCGCTGCAAGCCAGTTGACTTCTAACAAGTCCATGTCAGCCATTTTGAAAGGTGTGCGGCCGCCGCTCGCGAATGATCCTGCAGCGAAGCTCGACGCGTTAGATTGCGCCTGAGACGGTTGACTCGGTGCCGTCTGAGCATCGCCATCGCCCCCCGACAAAGAAAATGGTGACGGTCCCCGCCTGGACCCGGAACGTCCGGTAAATGATGGAGAGTTTGGATGACGCGGTGGCAGTTCCGGTGTCCTTTGAGGAGAACGCCTCCCTGTGCTGCGTGTTCGGGCTCGCTGAATGGCTTCATGAGCTGGTGTCCATGAACTCATGGTGACCAGCCAGCTGCGTGCACACAAAGTACAGCACGGACTAACCTAACAAAGCGAGGAGAGTCGCTCCATGTTGTGTGGGGTGGTTGGCACGCCAGACCTGAGGCGAGAAGGCGGCTGCCGCACCAGCAATGCACGCAAACACACACACACTCGCGACGCCAACGAATGCAAGTGAAAGTGCCAACAAGAAAAGAAAAGAAAGCAGGCAAAAAAACTCAAAAGCAAATGCAGAAGCAAGACTCAGCCAACACAGTCAGCCAACACAGTCAGCCAAAACCAAGGCTTCAGACTCGAACACCGCCAGCAGCAGGAGCAGGTCAACACCACCACGAAGTGAACGGGACGATATCTACCTGACAATACTGCTACATCGAGCGACACCCGTCCTCCTCCAACCACTACCACCACTACCACGGCCACGGCCAGAGGTTTTCTCCAACAACCACTGACAGATCGGAAGAGCGTCGTGTAGGGAAAGAG
>ENA-OWNT01002646-OWNT01002646.1-seawater-metagenome-genome-assembly--contig:-NODE-2646-length-18288-cov-3.915765_pt1 | contig 18288 bp, 16 predicted proteins | sample MGYA00238136_ERZ651165 | MGnify/ENA primary metagenome ERZ651165 (study PRJEB26861, sample SAMN08777766) | seawater metagenome | isolation source: coastal seawater | place: USA: Florida | collected...
CGGTGATGGCGTGACCGCGATGCTGGAGACGAACGCCATGTTGGATCTGAACGAAGCAGGGGCCGAGCATCGGTTCGAGCTGGGCCTGACATTGAATGAAGACGAGCGCCTGCTCGCCATCGAGGCCTGGAACGATCGCTCCCTGGATTCAGTCGTAGAGCTATACTTGGAGCCAGAAAATCCTCGGGATTTTGAAGTATTATCGCGCTTGTCTTGCTGCCACCTGGAGTTCAGTGGTTGAGCGGCCGCTGCTCCAGCACTGCCACCAGAGTACGATCTGCGGGCGGGACTCCATGAATTGGGTGATATTCGCTCCGATTTGCGCTGTGCACTTGGCGTCGACGTGAAGGCGTTCATTGCGGCGACCATTTGCTGGTATTGCTGCCTCGCGCTTTCGAGCTGTTCAGTCAGAATTGCTTCTCGGCCTTGGTGGACCTGCTCCGCAGCCTGGAGTTGCGCGGTGACCGATTCCAAGTCCCGTCGCAGTTCGTCGTTCTCTTGTCGCACGTCATCATAGTCATCCTGTAGGCGGGCAATGGAATCGTTGACGCCGTTACCTTGAGCCTGCATCGCAGCGGTCAGCACGGCATTCTGCTCTTTGAGGCTCTTCAGTTGTTGTTGGTAGCCGAGAGCCGCCTGGCGTAAAACTTCGTTCTCCGCGCGCAAGGCATGGATTAAGATTTGTGGTGACTGCGTCTCGCCGTGAGATGTGTTGCTATTCGTTGCATGTGGTCCCCGTGAACTTTGGTATTTTCCGTCTCGAGTTGCATTGGTATGCGACGAGGTTTGTGTTGGTTGGGCATTCACACTGGAAACCCAACTGCCGTTGGCTTCATAACTGTTGGCTTGGTTCGTTCGATCCGGCACCGAGTTAACCTGGTTTTGCGTTCGTTGGGCAGTCTGTTTGGGAGCCTTTGTCGCGTTGTTTTTCTTCCCTTTCTTCCCTTTGGTGGTCTTCTTCGCGAACGCAAGCCTCTGAAGAGTGATGGTTTGTTCATGCTGTGCGCTTTTGTTCTTCTTCTTCTTCTTTTTCTTCTTACGCTGCTCGTTCTGTAAAGCCTGTTGTCTCTCCTCCTCTTCCTCAAACTCCATGAGCGCTGCGAATGCACTCATCCTGTCCGTGAAGCAGCTTTCGCTTTCTAACAAAGAATCACAAAGTAGGTTGTCGCAGTCCGAAAAATAAGGACAATGTCAAGATAACATAAAATGCCGCCGTGACTGGTTACTGCTGTGGCGTGGTACACATATGTGGCACACATATGTGACACGCATGCCGCGAAGCTCTTCGGATACATGTAAGTGTCGTGTCGTTGCTCATTCGACGGTGTTCGCCAAGTCAGTGAGGTAAGCACAGTTGATCCCCATTGCTGCTGTCAGCGGGGCGTCTTGTTTTGTTCCACCTTCGTCTTGTTGTGTTCAGCCGCACGCTCTCCGCCTTTGGTGCCGGTCTGGCGTGGCCATGATGGGCATCTCAGGCAACAACGGCACACGGTTCAATCCGGAGTCAGTCGACTCGTCAATGGCGGGTCCGAAGTGATCCGCTCTTCTTGCCGTGGTGCGATATGTGTCGTGGCGTACGCATTTGTCGGCTTGTCGACGTTGACTTCACTCGACGGCGTGAGCTGCCACTCGACACTCGATACTCGACAAACGAACGCGACGGCGCCACGTCCACCTTCCACCTGTTGTGTTCCTTTGTCGTGGAGTGGTGTCGGATTGTCCTTGACCGGTTCAAGGCGAGTGGCCAGTGGCCACCTACCTTGCACTTTCGCACTTTCCACCTCCTTGCCGCCTACCCCCCTTCCACCTTCCACCTCCCTGACCTGACCTGACTGAACCTGTACAGTCTACAGGTTGTCATGCTTCGTTTGATGGCGACGACCGACGACGACCGATGCGATGGATGGCCGACGACGACGACGGCCGTCGCACCGTCCATGGTCGCACCGTCGCACCGTCGCACCCCGCTTGCTGGCGAACTCTATCCATCTACAACTTCGTATCGTGCATGATGTTGATGTAGTGGTTGTAGTATTGGTGGTGTGTGGTATGGTAGTGGGTGGTGCGGTGGTGCAGTTGGTGCGGTGGTGCAGTGGTGTAGTGGTGTTATGCAGAGCGTGCAGAGCGTCGCCGCTTGAAACACATATAATAACACATTACACCACGACGCTGTGTAAGACAAGTACAATTGTGTTGCCAAGGGAACACCCAGCCGGGCGCGTCGTGCACAACATGGGCGCATGCTAACAGGGTGGCAGAGCGGGACGCCAAGCAGCACCCACGAGCTTTTCTGGGAGTTCGATAGCAATTTGACGTCGGCTTACGCCTATTTTGGGGAAAATATGGGTGGGTTTTGTGAGCCGTGAGTCTCTTGCGATGCGTCGCAACAATGGACGTCACCAACTTCTTTGACAGCCACGGCCTCAGTGTGCAGTCCTCCTCAGGCAGCGACAAAGGGCGCTGCCTCGTTGCTCGCAACGCTGTAAAAGCTGGTAAAGAACTATTTCGCAATGCACCAGTTGCATGCGTTGCCACGAAGCGAGGCATTTGTGGTGTGTGTTTCAAACCCCTCTTGGGGAACATCAACCGGGCGTGCAGCAGGTGTAAAGCTGTGCAGTATTGTAGTACCGCCTGTCAACGCACAGATTGGCCCCGACACAAATTAGAGTGTATTTGCTTGTCAAAAACCCTTCCTAAGAAAGTGAAAGGGAATTTACTCTTGCTGACCAGACTGTTACGTCTTCTACATGTCGGTGGCCATCTGTTGCACGAATCGACAAACAATACAACGCAGGAGCTCTTCGGCCTCCTCGACCGGGCCGGACCGCAGGAATGCTCGGAAATTTTGAACTCTCTTCAGAATCACCGTTCTTTGTTCGACAGCAAGAAGTTGCTTAATTTACGAGTGATTGCGTCCCTCGCACAGAAGATTCTTCTTGAAGACGAGGTGGTGGGAGAATTAGTCGGTGTTGCAGGATCTGGCACGGATTCGCCGGCAGACGCGGAAATAGATGAAGCAAAAATGCGCACCATCGAAACGGGAATTGACCTCCTGTGCCAAGCACAGTGTAACTGCCACACAATTTGTGATGAGCAATTGACTGAAATCGGAATTGGCCTTTACATCGCTGGTGCATGTGTGAACCACTCGTGCTGTCCCAGTGCCATCGTTCTGTATGACGGCCACACTCAAGTGTTCAGAGCGACCCGTGACATTGCACCAGGGGATGAGATCACGATTTCGTACATTGATCTTGCACAACCGACAGGTGTGCGGCGTAGTCGATTGCAGAAAGGGTATTTCTTCCAATGTGAGTGTCAATGGTGCCTCGAACTAACTGCGCGGGACAAGGCCAGGAACGAGATGTTAATAGAAATGTCACGGACGGAGACAGACGATGTGGCGGACACAGCCACTATCGGTGCTCAGGCAGTATCCGGAAGTATTGCCACTACAGTTTCTCAGTCGCGCCAAGACGGCCAGATTGAGAATGTTACGACACTGCTGAGAGAGGCGGAAAAGCTGGGTCGTCGACCTTGCAAGCGAACGGGTTTGAGTCCGCTCGAGCTTGAGCGTGATAAACTCCGGCATGCATTCAAAGAACTGGACCGCATTGGGTGCGGAACCCACCACTTCCAACGGATTCAAGCGATGGAGATGTGGCAATCAAATTGCCTCGGCCGGGAGGACTTCGAGACTGCCATGGAAGTTAGTGGTCTCTTGACTGCCGCCCTATCGAAGGTGCTTGATCCGTCCTCTGCTGTACTCGGATTGCAATTTTATAAGGAAGGGAAACTGGCTTGGTATTTTACCCAAAGAGAGCGAGCACTTGATCGTCTCCGTAAAGCTGCTGAAATTTTGTGCACGACACATGGTTCGAAAACACATCTAGTTCGAGAGCTCCTCCGCCTCTGTGACGAAGCCCGGGCTGAAAAAGCTCACTTCGACGATGATCTCTGAATTACTCTTAGCAAGACGATGAATTTTGTGGATACTGGAGTGACCACGGCGTTATCAGGGACTCACGAGCAACCAGTCATACATAACGTCGTTCGTTCGCAATGGTAAGAAGTTAGACATACTCGGGTACATACTCACTTGCCAGTCATTGACCCACAGTCATTGACCCACAGTATGCCCTTACTTCCTCAACCAGGAGCGGGGCAGATTCTCGGCGAGTTTTGTCGAAAAATTCGTGAGAATGTGAGCTGCGCCGTTCATTCATGTGTTACAAAATTAGCTTTTAGAGCACAATTCGTGTGATACAAACGAATCTTTTGGTCCCCGTTGGTATAAATAATGTTTGCAGGCGATATCACTTTGACCCATCGCTGTTGTCACTGTGCCCATACTGATGTTGATGGATGACTTCGACGATTTGTTGGTTGCCGCAGCATAACCTCTGTTTGCCTTTCTTGAGTGGAATCGTAGGCCTGTCGTCGTCGGGGTGACACACAACTCCACCCGCTTCGGTCACAATCACAGTACCTGCGACCACATCCCACAGTCCACCAATATCACTTTCGTAATAGCTGCTAACGAGTCCCCTTGCGACATGGCACATTGCCATGCAGCAACTCCCAGTCATACGAATTCCTCGAACATTGCCCTTGAGCAAAGCTTGCATCGCATCAACGCCTGCCTGGACAACTTGTGGGTCCCGGGAGTGGCCAAAATTCGTGCATACTACAGCTTCGTTGAGAGAGGACGCGTTGTCGACATGGATCGGGTTATTTTGACAGAATGCACCCCTCCCTTTGACAGCGTGGTAGAGTTCACCACGGCTCGGGTCAAAAATAACCCCGAGAACGGGCTCACGACCCACGCAGAGACCAATGGAGACACAAAACATTGGGAAATTGTGAATGAAGTTGGTTGTTCCATCGACAGGGTCAACACACCAGGTAGGCGCGTCACTCAAAACGACATCTGGAGCCGACTCCTCTCCGATGAAGTTATGTTCAGGAAACGCCTCTTGAAGACCTTCAAACACTATTTTCTCGCACTGTTTGTCAATATTAGTGACCAAGTCAATCCCTCCTTTCGAAACTATAGACAAGGAACCTTCACGTCTGGCTCCTGCTTGTACTTTTCCGGCTTGAAGCGCAAGGCGTTTTGCTACTTCAAGGCACTTTCCAAGATCAACCTCCATTTTTACAGCACTATCACACGAGGCAGAGCAGCTACGGAAAGCACAGTCTCGACGGTATTTATAACTACGCAGGCTGTCTTGACGGCGGCATGCAAAATTCGGTCCACTCAAATGCGATGTAATATCCTGTCCTGTTTTCACATCCCCATTTCGTTGCGCAGACTTTTTCGCTGGCTCGTAACGTTCGCTCTCTCGTGCCTCTTCACGTGACCACAACAGCGTCCGTAGCTGCCTTGCACGCTCTCGGTTGGTCCCGACATTCTTCATATCGGCTTGCGACCAGAAGTAGCGCCACCACTCGTCGACGACGCGGACCTGATACCCATTCAGCCCGTCAAACTACAACTTCTGGTGTAATCCAATCCTGCCAACAAAGCAGGTGTGATATGATACTCGAGTACATCGTTAGTTAGGTCATGCGACAACGCGACAACGGACAACACGACGACGTGACAACACGACGACGTGACAACGCGACAAGGGTCTTCGAGAACGCGTCCACGACAACGGCAGCGCAGAGGTGGTGAGGAGGTCGGAGGTCGGAGGTTGGAGGTTGGAGGTCGGTCGGTTGTTCGTGGTTGGAGGTCGTTGTGTCCAAGGCGATGGATGGGGACTACAAGGGGGAATGGGGACTGTAATGAAGTTGAACCACACTTTGAGATGACAACGAGTTGCCCTGTGAATTATACAGGCTAATTGAATGTGACATCAACGTTGTTTTCATTGTGATGTCTAGTACTAGGGTACGGGAAATATCATAATTGTTCACCATGAGAGTTGTATATGTGTATGAGTGACATTTGTTATGCTGTAGTAATGTAGTACTAGGTACTGTGACAGGAGTGATGCAGGCGTGGATCGCTCGTGTGCCGTTACCGCCGTTACGTTTGTTGTTGTTGCGTCCAACATTGCGTTGTGTGACGAAGTTGTTACGTTGTGTGACGGTGTTGTGGTCTCGTGCGTCTCGTGGCAGAAGGAAAGCTCGCTCGTTGACAACTTTTTAATAATGAGACCGTGTCTTGCCGTTGGATGAAGATCATGTCGACGATAGAATACTTGCGTTTAGAGGCGCAGCAATGGCGGAAGAGACTGGCGTGCTTCAAAAGTCCAGCGTGATCATATCTGTGTGCATAGGATTGCAAGGTCTTGCGGAGGTCGCTACACAAACACAAACATTTTGTTTGTCTCGATCTTGACTTCATCATAAGATGCCACTGTAAGCATTACCCGTCTTTGTAGAAACGTGACGTGTTTGTTCTGCACAATTGATCTGCTGCTAGGTTTTTGTGTTATAATTCTGCAGCATCAGGGTTTGTTTTTCAGAAAACCAACATTTGTCGGATCCGTGGTTGTTTGTTGACTTGGCAGCGAAGGATTCTGGCGCATCTGTCGCGGCACAATTGGGGTCGTTGCAGATATGCACCCGTCCCATAACCTCCTGTTATGATGTAAGCACAACTGGCAAAGTCGTCGGCTTGTTGGCATCAAATGCCGGCAAGTATCCCGCTGGAACGGCCTCGCAGTTGGGGTCCATCTGAACGCGCCGGCCGTGCCGCACATGGCGCTCTCCCATGTTTTCCCAGCCGATCATGCAGTCGTGAATGCAACAACGACGGACTTGAAGAAGTCAACGCAGACAATCAAACGCGAGGTGTCTCGATTCATGACCACGACGCGGACGCGCAGCTGCCACCTGTGACAACAACAACTGCCTCGCTCCGCAGAGTCCGAACCTGTCCAAGTGATATCGGGACAAGCACTCCAGACCCGGCGACCAACATTCCGGTGCTCGCTCGGGTGAATTCACATTTCCCTCGATCTGAATTTGCCGCTGGTGCATCAGCGTCAGCGTCTGCGCCCCGTGTGTGGCGTTCCGCGGACCCCGTCACAAAATGGAAGGCAGTTGTTGCAGACTCCATCAATGAGCGTGTTGCTGAAAGAATTGCTTCTATGTACCGCGAATCCCGGATCCGTCGAAACGGGAGCGAAGAAGTTGCAAGTGGATTTCGGCTTCCAAACACAAGAATTTGGAAACCCATTTGCTGGCGTCAAGAACTAGTCGACAATGCCCCTCGTTCAAGCAATCCTGGCTCTTCGCTGGTACGGACAATGTATCTCCGCTACTCGAACTCGAAGTTTGCCAGAGTTCAATACGAATGTACACAGAAAGGTCGCGTGATGCGACTTCTGAGCGCTAAATTTCCGTTTCGAAAACTCCCAGCTTCTTTTGTTGCCGCAACAACAAAGCTTTCTGACCGTGCAAGCTTGTCCGTACCACCCCAAAGTATTGGCCCTGCGCAGAAAACCATAACCAAAGCCCAGCAGAGTGCAATGCGCTTGGCCAAGCGTATGAGTAAGTGTAAGGACACACGTGGGAAACGGTACGACATCAAGAAGCTGAGGGATCGTCGTTATCATGCGGTCATGAAAGGAATGACGTGGATGTACAACTTCCTGAAGAAAAACAATTTCAAGCGGTTGTACGAATTGGGAGACGATATGCCTTCAATTTTCTTCGAGTGTTGGTACACGAGTGCGGATACAAGGATCCGAACCAGGGCCAAGGGGATTGCCAAAGTTCTTGTCGACAAACTCGAAGCAGAGCGGTTACAGAAGGCTCGAGTGAGAATGGTGGACGACGGTGAAGGGGCACTTGACCAGAACGACTTTTTCGAATGTATGTTCATGCTGCGGTGCAAACACGAGATGGGACTAGACTGTGATGCTCTGCTACAATTAGCTGATGCTGCGTACCGCGGAGCTGGCCTGGTATGGGTGATGCGGATAGTTTCCTCTCATTTGCATGTTTGTATTGATTATGGCTGTCGTGTGCTCCAGGCTGACACGAGCAAGATGTTCGAATGCGACGATCTGTCTGACGTCACATGCGACAAATGGTACGTCTGATATACAAACCCTCTATCTGTCCCGTCCATAACGCTTGGTGCACTTTTAGGCTTTTGCTTCTGATGCGAGTGCTCATCGTTGAGTATCTCAATCTAATGTTTGGGAACCGCTGGCCGATTCGCTGGGGGATGAAAGAATGCTTTCTCGCCATTCGAGACCTGCCACTCAAAACTTGGAAAGACGAAGGTGAAGAAGAAGAGTTTGATGACTCGTTTTACCTCGCAACGCACATTGTATTTGCGATCAGTGCGTACAGTGCTACTAAGGTTTGCTTACCTCACGACAATTAGTGTGAACACTGTACGACATTTCATCGTGCTATTTCTTTGCGTGGACGTATAGACAAATGAAAAAGACGTTCCGTGGCTCTATGCGTATGTGCGCGGCGCGTTCAAGCACTGGAGAACGTTTATGAAGCACAAGCTCCCATCGTCGAAAAAGCATGACCCAGAATACTACATTGACATTGACGCTCTCGGGGAAATCTTAGACAACTTGAGAGGGGTACGAAGGCATTGATATCTCACATGTTCTTGGTGCCTCACCATTGTTTCATTGGTCTGTGTTTGTGATCCGGTGTAGGCTGGTCTCAACGACGCCAGTGACCCCATGGTATGCGAACTGAGCGTATTTCTACTCGACAACCAAAACGAAAACGGGTCGTTTCCCTGTTGGTTTCGAGGGGGAAAGGATGAACTGGACAACTATGATAAGATTCACAGTACCTGGGTTTGCACGCAGGTGTGTATACCGTATTTTTTGCGTTTGCCAGTCATGCATTACACTCGTCCGACAATATTGTCGATGATGGTTGTGGCTGCTACTTCCACCAGGCTCTTCGAGATCGTGATTTCAAGATCAAAGAAAACTTTCGATGGGTTCAGTGGATGAATCGCTTGTTGAAGACGACCAAGTTCGGTGTTCTGAACTATGAGCCGAGTTGGAAAATTCGACGGAACGAATTTTCGTTGGAAGGTCTGACGTACACTTGAACTCGGTGACCTGAGACAACTTCCACCTTGAAGGTGACACTATTCAGTAGCATCAACGTTTTTGTAAAGAGAACAGTTGTGCTGTTTTATCCTGTTATCACAAAATAGAATATCTATTGTCGCATCAAGGACCAGTCACAAAAATGCTCATCCACCACGCTCAATCATTCCGATGACAATCTTTTTCAAAATAAACCGCTGTGTTCTCATACATAGGGTGCTTGCGCTTGAATTCGCTGATCGTCTCCGCAACGTGGGTCCAATTGTTGACCCAGTAGCTACACTGATGACCAGCGTGCTGCTTTTTTATCGCGTTGTCTCCGTCGGCGTCCGTGCATGGCAAAGCACCAAGCTGTGGATGCAGGAAAGCAAACATCGCTCGACACTGTCGATCCGACTGTGTCAAAGCCTCGTATTGTACCTCCATAGTCAAGTGCGGGACGTATGTAAGCAAAGCAGCTCTTGCATCGGCCACTTGCTTTAGCAGAGTTGAGATGTTCGAGTCATAGACAATCAAGTCAACTTTGCGGGGAGGAGCGACAGTGCGCGGGTGCGGATCTTGCATGGACCCAAGAGTGGCCATATCCAGCTGATGATTGGCTCGTGATATTAGATGTCGAATTACATTCCCTCTGACCAGGTGGATGATTGCGATGTCGTGGCGCGAACAGTACTCGAGCAACAACCGGTAAGGAAAATGTGATGGTAGTTGATTGTACATGAACTTGAAGCCGCATGCCACCTCGCCTCGCGACCAGCCTTGTTTTCCGCATCGCCGTTCAAATGTTTTGTTCAGATAAGTTTCATACTCTACCCACTCTATTTTCTTCAATTCGTTTTTCGTTTTTGAATGCATCAGGCCAGCCATTGGCTCATTTGCCTGTCACCACAGTGTTGGAATACTATCATGCAAGATCACCAGGTTCTAAGCACGGACAAGTAACTCAGACATACCCTTGCACGCACAAATGGTGCACGACTCTGAAATTTGTGCATGGTCCATCCTGTGCCTGCGCGCTGAGTGGTGAACAAGATAAAACGTTGGACACCTTCAGGTAAGTCCATACGCCCAGTGAAAGTTGACACATCGTATGGAGCTGGAGCTGGATGCCGTATCGATCGGCCGGAACGTGTTTGGAGCAAGCCGATCACCACAATGGTGATAAAGCGTAACCAATGCATCGGTAGGAACTCAACCTCTTCCAGAGGCTCACATCACTCTCGCGCCAGTGGGGACATGTGGCTCAAAGGCCACCTTCCAGGAACATCGAGCACATAAATATATCGAAAGTTTTTCCAGCATGCTTGTTCCACACTCTCTCTGGTTGTGTCCAGTGAAGCCTCGTCTCGAAGTTGGTCGTCGCGAGCTCGTACTCAGTTACCGCATGCCTTCTCCCCGTCGAAGGCGACAACAGATGTGCCCCCAACCTACCATTGGCGAACTGCACCGTGTAAACTGAAGATGTCACCTTCACCGCCACACATAGTCTACATGCATTGGGTTTGGCATTTACTTAATTAAGCACGCATGCACTCAAGCACACCCACTTTCGCACAACACCCCGCGGCACAACAACGGCAACAACAACACCACCAACAACACTAACAACAACTGCTGCTACTACAACTAGCTGCGCAGCTGCGTGCCAAGCAATCAATCAAGATGTGTTGATGGTTGGCCGTACTTGTGTGCGCCATGCGACATCAGCGTGCCGCAACGATCATAGACTCTGCGACGACGACGACAACGACGACTTGCCTCTTCGTTGTCTGGTGTGTTGTGTTGTGCTGCCTCTCTGTTGTGTTGTGTTGGTGTGTCGCGACTTTGTCGTGTTGTGTTGTGTCGTGTCGTGTTGTGTTGTGCTGTGTTGTGTTGTGTTGTGTTGTTGTATGATAAGGGTGAGGACTCAACCTTCACCGCGAACGTGAAACGCCACCCTCGCTCGCTGTACGTTTGTGCACGGCCACTTACAATACTTGCTCAGCCAGTCAGTCAGTCAGTCGTTGGTTGGGCAACAAACGAAGCAACAAAGCCACTGAACGAACGAGCGAAACCAAACAACCAACCGTGTGCACGGCGACACACAGCGGCGTTGTTGTCGTGGCTTCGTGGCTCCCGGCGACGAACGTGTTCGTCTTTCAACGAACAACGTGTACACGTCCGTACAACATACGTCGTCCGTACAACAGCGGCGGCAGTGAACAACAACCTGTAGACGCACGGCGGCGGGAATGTCGTGTTTGTTTTGTTTTGTTGTTGGTCGCTGCCGGGCAAGCTCTTGCTGTCTGTCTGTCGTCGTATCGTTCCATCGTTCCGTTCCGCATTCACGAGCCAGACTGCCGCGTTGGCCGTGTTCCATGTCTCCATGTCCATGAAGGAGGCACTCACTTACGCAGAACTGTCTGTCCCTGGTGCATGCCTGGCAGTGCAAAGTCGGGGCTGATGTCCCAGTCAGAACCGTTCTTGGTTGGCACTGGCACGGCAGAGCATGAAACTGTAAACCTCCTCTTCCATGTGCATGTCACAAAGTGTTGTTGCACTGTTTGCTGGTGGCCATCGATGGCGAACTGTGGCCAACACGATGCAAGTCTGTTGACACATTGCGTGTTACGTTTTACTGTTGGTTAGTTGGTTGCGGTTTGGGCTGCAGGTATGTTTTGTGGCGCAGCATGGGCGAATTAAACAACCGCACAACGGCGTGTGCGTGTCGCGTGCATGGTGAGTCCAACGTCGATCTAGCTCATAAGTTCTGTTGGTATGTGTTGAAAGTACTCGAAAAAAGTCGCCTTCGATTTTGTCATTGCTCGTTTTTATCGGCAAAACACGATCGACGGCTGAGCTGATGTAGCAAACCTCAATTCACTCGCTGCCCCTGCAGATTTTTGCTAAACAAAAAGGGTTGGCAACGGCTCAGCCTGCTTTGATATGCCACAGCACGCCACGCGTCGTGAGCGATCAGCAACTTGGTGGGTCGTCCCGTTCGTCGGAGCAGCTGGTTGCTTCCTGTTCGTTCGACTATTGCGGCACAGACGCGGCACCAATCATTCATTAGCGGCGCTAGACAACAAAACCCGAAACAAAATAATACAGCAGGAAAGGGCTGCCGCCATTGCTGCAAGACAAACGATGGAGCAAATCGGGGGACACAAAACTATCCACGTCGGGCTTGTGCAGGACTGTTCTTTTCGAGCTCTGACGCAACTAAACTGTGACGAAGGACGAGCATGTGCTGGTCGAAAGCATCGTCTGTCGTTGCGTTGCCGTGCCGATGCATCTGATTCACGTCGCAGACAGCAGTTGCTCCCTGTTTTAAGGTGGTTTCCCGGCGACTCTCTTAGACACCGACTTGCGAGGTCGCTCGCGCAGCGCAATGCTATCGATATGAAGGAGTTTGCCGAATCGATGGAATTTTTCCACAACGTGCGCTCACACATGAAACGCAGCAAGCACGTCGTGGATCTTTGCTGCGGCCATGGATTTACTGGAATCCTGTTTGCTGTCTTCGTCAAAGGTGTGGAGCTTAATGCAGTTTGTGTTTTCATTGTCATTCATACAGTGACACACAAATTCCTTCTTTGATTGCAGGTGTGGACGAAGTTTTGCTGCTCGATCGCAAGAAACCCCAAAGCTACACAGCAATTTACGAGCCCGTAGTCGAGGTAGCTCCGTGGGTGGCTCAGAAGGTGAAGTTTGTTGAGGTGGATTTGAAAACAGTCCTCGAACTCAGCGAGAAAGGTTTCGCATCTGAAAGTGGCCCGCATGACGAATCGTCGTTGGTCCTGCCAACACGTGCAGCCTTTTTGTCTGTGCACGCATGTAATGAAGCCACCGACTTGAGTATCCAAATTGCGATAAACTGTCGAGCAGCTAGCGTTGCAAGCATGCCATGTTGTTATTATTCACAACCGATCCAGAACCAGGCGGTTCGTAGTCTCGTGTCTTGCTCCTGGAAGCTGGGATATCATGGAACGTGTGAATTCCGATTGCCGTTGTACAACACAGGCGGTTGTGAAGCAAGTTTTTGGAAAGGAAATGGCGATTGATCTTGAGCGAACGAATCGTCTCCACAATGCTGGGTATCGTGTGTCGTGGAAGGTACTACTTGCTGCGAATTGTAATTCGTTGTTCAATGTCAGGTCTGATTCGGAGTCCCTGCTGATAGGTTATTCCACTGGCAGTCACGCCCAAGAACCGGATAATTTTAGCTATGGGCGGGCAACATCAAGGCCAAAATGGCACAGGACTATCACATGAAAGTGCCAAACAACGCCGAAAGAGAGAATGGAAAGCAAAGAAAAAGGCTGCTAAATTAAAGGCGCAAACTGAACGTGCTAAAGAATAATGGTAAGTACAACAACGGCAAAACATGCGAGAGAGGTGTTAAAATTAACGTGTAAGTATTTATGCGAAAAGTCTACCAAAAACGGCAATTCTGAGTGGAACTGCAGTCCGATGGCGGCGTTACACTTACGACTGTGGACGCCTCTGGCGCAGACCCAAGGAGTGCGAGTCTTCCTCGACTTCAGGACGTGGGCTATCGCTGTTATCAATCGCGTCAACGCTGAGTTCAACTTTACACTCCTCACTGTCGCCTGCTTCATCACCTTCAGCATCTTCGGCGGCCAGTGGTGGCCTCGGCGGGTCGGATCGATCGTCATCATCACAATCTTCGTTATTGTTCACACTACTTGCAGCCGAGTGTTGGAGTGATGCCGGTGCGTCACTACCATCTGGTGCTGTGTCGCTGCCGTCTGGTGTGGTTTCGAGAGATGTATTCACCTCTTCGACGGCAGCTTGCCCAGCGCCTGCGTCTAATTCAACGGTCTCTGATTCTGTGGGCGTGTCGGTGCTGAGCTCTTTCCTGAAAATGTCGATGGGAGATATATCCTTGACGCCACCCCTTGTCAACAGTGCCCCTAAAACAAGAGCATTCTGCTTTGAAATACCGATTTTTTGGAAATCGTGCACATCAACAGCTGATGTGTCGTCCACTGACGGTGCACTGCCGTCAGCGTTACGTGAAAACACTGAAGCACCATCCGTACATGTCGATTGTCTGCCTAAGGCAACCAAACTGTCAAGATCTTCGTCTGCACTCAACGTTCGCTGTCGTGGAGTGTGCTTTGCCGAGTCTGAGTCTCTGGCAGGCAACAAGTTCACCACAGGTCCTGCTTCCACGCTTTCAATAGCTCCAACACCGGACAACTCCACGCCCGATGCCGCCAGTTTGTGCCGCCATGCACTCACTAACTCCAAAATGGTCCCTTCAGCAGCTGTGTTGTCAGCATCGGGCGTCGAAGCAGACTGTCTGTGCTCAGTTAAGAGAACTGGAGCCGCTTCCACAAATTTGTCGCAATCGACCGTGAAACGCGTGGTTATGCGCACTTGATGCCGTTTTGTCGCTGGGTTTTCGCTGCTGGTCTCAACCACTCGACTACAAAACGATGATAGTTGAGCGTCGAGATGTGCTGGTTCGTTCACGAGCGTCTCAATCCTGGGACCGTCACCATGCGTGATACTAGGGGTGTCATCTCCAGTGCCAACAAAAGCGAGATTCAAGTTCTTTGGTACGAAATTGCTCGGTGGCGGAGACGGAGACTGCTCAGTGTCATTGTTGAGCCCAACTGCTTCTTGAGCCACACATTTGACGTGCAAGTACGAACCCGCAGTTGAAGTGTGGGGCTCCGTCGACAGAACCAGGTTCCCGCATTCATCGCAAACACCTAAAATTTGAGTATTGGGCGTGGCGGAGCCTTCGTCAGAGCTTCTTTTTCGCCGCACAGGGGAAAGGGAGATGACCTCATCGTCCTCATCGCCATCTTTGTCTGAACTGCTGGAAATTCCATCGTCAGAATCCCACAGAAGAACCTCGATACGTCGTCGCAACACGCTGGTGATCTCCGTGAATTTCTTGCCCAGGCCCACCATGCCCATTCTGTTGGCACCGTGCATCCACGCCACAATTTTGTCAATGAGTTTGGTCCAAATCAAGTCAAACCACTTCAATGGATATCCCAAAATCGTGCCAACGCGGAAGAAAAAAGTGCGCAAACCCAGCGTCTTCTGTCTTATGTAGACGAGGGTGGTGTCCACCCACACTAACGGTTCCTTGATCTTGGAAAAGAGGAAGATCGGCCAACTGAGGACGGCGTGTAGACCATTGACAAACGCAACCAAGCGCTCACTCGATACGAACCACGAACAAAACGTAGCAAATCTAACGCTCGACCACTGTAGTGTTCGAACAATGAAATTGAGCAATATATCGGTCTGGGTTCGCTGCGTCACTGACTTGTACAAACTGACAATTGGAGAGTACACAAAGCCCAGGAACTGGAAGATAAAGAGGGCTGGGAGAAGAAAATCAAGGGTCCACTGGATTGCTCGACGCAATCTCGAGCTGTTGTAGTAGTCGGCGGGGAGCAAGTGCAGGAAATATTCACCCCATCGCGGGAGAACCACAATACCAAATTTCCTCTCGTGGTGCTCACGACTCCACTCAACAATTTTTTGTCGAGTGGCAAGATATGTCGCAAAGTGTTTCTCTCGAACCTTCAGAATGTCTGGGAAGTGAAGTTTTTTCCGCAGCATGTCAAGGTCTTCTTTAACGACTTTGCCGTCCGTAGTTGGCCTAGCACCACTCTTCGGATCTGTCACCGACCTCGATGTCCCTTGCTCCTTTTGCAGCTGAGTGCGAGTTGGTGTTGCGTCAGGTTTGGGCGGTGTCACCAAGTATCCCCTCTTTTTATACCATGCTGCAAAAGCTGTGCCGACGTAGTGCACTGCATAGCAGGATGCTAGCATGAACACGAACACAACCGACTGCAAAAGAAACACAGGTGTGTCTTCATCTTCAACGTCGAAGCGAGAGAACAGAAATTGTTCAAGGGAGGCACCGAAGACCCAAGATCCAATGGCGTAGACATAGAGCCGAGGTGGCAAGAGGACTCGTTCTTGGAACTTTGTGTCCAAATCTGTGGATGGAGAGGACATATCACTTAGCTCTGCACGACGTTCGTCTTCATGGATGATGTTCATTTTTTTGCGGGCATACATGACGAGATATGCCACGAATAGTAGAGCGCTCACAGGTCCGGAGCACACATAAATGCCTCGAATCGTCATCAGCACTAGAATCGCAGACCATATTACCCCGAGATAGACCCTCAATTCCAGATAGTCGTCGCTCTTTTTAACGATGGTCACGTTCAGGAAGTACTCATGTGCGTTTTCTTGGTCAAACAGAAATCTGATGCCCACCACATCATGAAGGTTGTACTTTTTTATTCTCCGACCGGGATACGCAGGATCGACGGAGCCTGGGGACAGTGGCGCCGAGTTGCTGGAGTTGAAATCGTCTAAGGAAAAGCGAAGTTCGTCTCCAACAAGCTCAAACACTGGTTCGGGTTCCGCACCGTCAAATCTGTGCCGCATCCTGCACGCAGCCAGCGAACGGGGAGGTCCGACCTTCGCGCGGATGCGAGTGTCGCTCACCGACACTTGCCGTCAAGCGGTAGTCCACAAGTTGCTCATCCCAAGGTGTTGAAATAAAGTGTGAAAATATGTCCTTGATCCGTGTCACATTGCCCGGAAATGCAATAAAACGGGTTGACTCATGGGAAGAAGTGAGTCGTCAGAGTGCCCAGCTCGTCGCTTTCCTCGTTGTGCGAGCAGCGCAAAGGGATGGGAGAGTCACACACTTCAATACCTAGAACTCAATTAAGCTGTCATAGTTCACAGCTCACCGACCGCAACACCTACAATCTTCACGCGGACCTCATGAAGCTCGGCCATCAACTCAAGTCCCCAGCACACCGATAACGCCCCTGGCGTTCCAAAATTTGACCTCAACCGTCGGCAGTTCTGACATTTGTGTTGTGCTCCCACTGCTCAAACCTCGTCGTCGTCGTTGTCCAACGCAGCCACCCCTAACGAAGTCTCAAGTCAGTCAGTCAGTCGACCAAACAACACCACAACTGCAAAACTGCTGCACTGCATACATAACAGTCAGTCAGTCCGTCCGTCCGGCAGTCAGTCAGTCCGCTGTTCGTCGTTCGTTGTTCGTTGGCGAGCCAACAAACAAACAAACAAACAAACAACAACGAACGAACGAACGAATGATCGAACAACCAACTCGACAGACCTGTGACCAGCGCAGACAGACAGAGACTGAGTGTGTGTGTGGGTGAGTGAGTCAGTGCACCGAACGAACCAACCGACACGCCAACTGACTGAATGAATGATCGCTTGACTGACAGCGACTGACAGTGACTGACAGACTGGCGTGACGGTGAGACGTTCGTCGTTCATTCGTTCGGCGTGAGCTGTGCTGTGCTGTGAGTGAGTGAGTGAGTGAGTGAGTGAGTGAGTGAGTGAGTTATTGGTCAGGTGACCAGCGCAAGGCGTGCCGCTCGCAGACACACACACACACTCACTCGCAAAAATGCACATTGACACAACATATCACTCTTTTGGATTACACCGTTTTGTAAAGATCAGTACACTGGAAAAATGCATATTCCCGGTAATAGATATAGTTTTGTAAAATGCTAAGAATGGTAAAATGGTAAAATGGCAAAATGGCTAGCATGCTTGTTGGCGCGGCGAATGAATGATGGGGCGCAATGGGGAACGAACGGGCAACGGGAGGTCGATCATCAACTGTACAGTACCAAGTACCACCACAAAGCGAAGACAAAAAGGAAGCTTCGGATTGGAGATTGGAGGTCTTAGACGAAGTGTACAGTACACTGAATGGCAGAGAGCTGCAAACCGCTCGAGGGCGGAGGCGAAAGCGAATTACAATAGTGAGAAAGTGAGAAAGTGAGTAAGTGAGTAAGTGAGTGAGCGAAAAGCAAAAAAGAAGAAGGAACAAAGGAAAAAGGAAAACGGAAAATGGAACGGAACGCACGACACGAGTCAACAGCCCACAGCCAACGCCGCGCTCTCTGAGTCCTCCCTCCGCTCCCAAGCAGCCGCAGTCAGCCCACATCACAGCAGTCGTTGGTTGTCCAAGAAGAGAAGGAAGGAACGCCACTCACTCACACTCACTCACAGTCACTCCCAACTCCGCCAAACTCTGCCACGCGTCCTCCTTCCCTCCCTCCCTCCGTGCAGTCTGGCAGTCAGTCAGTCAGTCAGGCACTGCTCACTCACAGTCACTCACCCGCCCACTGCCGCACTCAGCCCCATTATACTGATGAAAGAAAGGCCTGAGTGAGTGAGTGAGTGTGAG
>ENA-OWNT01002647-OWNT01002647.1-seawater-metagenome-genome-assembly--contig:-NODE-2647-length-18284-cov-3.513209_pt1 | contig 18284 bp, 15 predicted proteins | sample MGYA00238136_ERZ651165 | MGnify/ENA primary metagenome ERZ651165 (study PRJEB26861, sample SAMN08777766) | seawater metagenome | isolation source: coastal seawater | place: USA: Florida | collected...
AGAAAGCACGACGGAACACACAAACGATCGATCACACACATACACCGCAAGAAAGAAAAACCCCAACCAAACTCAAACCCAGCCACGACCCGCACCGCAACGAACCACAAACAACAAACAACGAACAACGAACAAAAAACACAGTGTTGGTTCGCTTTTTTACAACCACAGCCTGCACGCAGTCTGCTCTGCTCTTCTTCCCATGCATGGCTGCCTTTGTCTGTCGTGTGTGCGTGCGTGCGTGCGACGTGCGAGTTTATAATAGATGCTGATTGAAGTGGTTCAGTTTGGCAGACTGCCTCGCCTCCCTCTGTGTGCCCACTATGGGAACTTACTTGCACACGAACAGAACAGAACGAACGAACACTTGCAGCATGCCAACAGACGAACGAACGAACGAACGAACGAACCAACGAACGAACGAACGAACGAACGAACGAACGAACGAACGAACCGGCGAACGAACGAACGAACGAACCGGCGAACGAACGAACGAACGAACGAATGATTCCCTTGTGTTCGTGGTGTGGCGATGGAGCATTGTTTGATTTGCAGATTTTGGGTTTGTGCTGCTGCGCAATTTACTAGTGTCACTTTCATGCAGTACGTACTAATACGATTTTGACATACATTCTTGGTATTTGATTTTTGTAGTTTTCAGTTTTACTACTGTATAGTACAGTAGTACTGTGGAGTGGGTTTTGTTCGTTTGCCCGTTTGCGAGAACGGTCTCACTCAAACGCAAGAAAACATGATAACTAAACATTGAAATCACTAATTGTACACTGTACTTTCTGCAAATCTTCATCGAAGAACACACTCCTTTATGCACACTAAAACACTTTTTGTGTGAGTGTCACAGGACGATGTACTGTATCTAAACCAGAAAATCATAATTCCAAAATTGAAATTGAACACCGCGAATGTGCACTCGCAAGTTGGCGGATCGTCCAAAATTGAAAATTGAGTGTGCAAGACACCAACGAGAGGTGTTGTGATGATATGCAATCAATTTCCCCTTCTGAAAGTGTAAAATATGTACTGAACGCTTAGTTTCCGAGTTAACATTCAACGGCGGAGTGCGAAAAGCAGGATGATATCCAGATATTCAGTTCACAATGTCACATTTTGGACTGGAATAATGATATACAGGCTCTACCGACCACTGTGTCCGTGGCGAATACAGGGGCTGGGAGTGAAAATGCGTCATTGAGCGCGCTGTGTCTCACTGTTGTGGACATAGACACGCGCGGTCAAATGGACAACAAACAAACTTGAGCTGTTCTTTCGTTGGTTTCGTATCTTTGTTGCATTCATTCGTTCGTTTGCTCGTTCGTGCATTCGTTCGTTCGTTCGTTCGTTTGTTCAATCGTTCGTTCGTTCGTTCGTTCGTTCGTTCGTTTGTTCGTTCGTTCGTTCGTTCGTTCGTTCGTTCGTTCGTTCGTTGGTTCGTTCGTTTGTTCGCTCAATTCTTTGTCTGTACAGTTATAGTATTCACATTTTGTAAAGTTCGTTTTACACACTGTATGTTTGTACTTCAATATCGCTATAACATTTCTTGAGCCGTTTATCGGGTGAATGAAATAATACACTTTGAGTTATTGTACTATACTATTATCGTATTATGGTTTCAGTAAGTTGTAATTTGTGATTTGTGAATGAGTGAGTAAATGAGTGAGTGAGCAGTTGAACGGTTCCCTTCTGCCTTCCTTGCTCACTCACTCACTCACGGACACTCATTCGCGTATTCAATCTCCTATAACTATGGCTCTATTTTAGATGTTATAGACTTTTGTATCCCTCGCTGTTCGTAGCGTACACAGCTTTTCAGTATTTTACTAAACTATTTAAAGTGGGTAATAGTAAGGATGTTTTTAATAATCAGATCTGCGACAAATGTTTTATGGTTTACAAGTGTCTGTAATAAGACCATAGTTAACGCCCGGCATGGCAGTAACGATTTCTCATTTAATCCCAAGTTTCACAGTACTGTTGGTACAGCATTTACCTTTAATTTCGAAAAGCGCCTTTATTCATACATATCCCAACCCCTTTTCTATTACGTATTACATTGTACTGTAAGTATTTAGATTCAGACTATTGATGTACGTATGGGGCTGTTCGCTGACTACACGGAGAAGCAAGTGCAAGCAGACAAAACAAAACGGACGATGACAACGGCAACGGCAACGAACGACGAACGACGAACGACGAACAAAGCAACGACGAACGACGAACGACGAACGACGAACAAAGCAACGACGAACGACGAACAAAGCAACGACGAACGACGAACGACGAACGACGAACGACCAACGACGAACGACGAACGACCAACGGCGATAACACGTCGTGTAATTACACGTTTTACTTCATGTAATTACACATTATTTTGTGGACCTCACAGTTACGCAGTACATCACTTTCGTGTAAAAAATTGCAGAACGTCCACAATGTGTGTAATTACACATTCAAAACGTGTAATTACATGTAATTCAACAGCTTTTCCTACTGGTCGTCACCCTCCCGCAGTCCCACACTCCCACAGTCACTCTCAGTCAGTCAGCCGCAACCGTTTCACGTCAACGTCGTTCGTCGTTCGTTGTTCGTTCGTTGTCGTTCGTCGTTCGTTCGTCGTTCCGTCGTCGTTCGTCGTTGATGACATTCTTCGCCGCCCCGTGATGTGGTCGTATTGGTATTGAGAGAAGAGAATGATGTTAGCGGTGTTGCCAATACTTTAAAGTGTTGTTGTTGTTGTTGTTGTGTTGTGGATTGGTGGTTATTGTCAGTATCGTGACGCAACTCTATTGTAATTGTGGAGGCGTCTTGAAAGCATTAATCAACGACTCCTACGCACCTCCTCCGAGCTACGATGGGGCTTTCTTTGGTCTGTACGCTTGCCGCCCACAGCAGCACGGTCCCAACGGCCTAATAGCGTATGCTGTTTATAGGCGTTTGTCCTCTGTTGTGTGCGCGATCTGCAAAGCAATTTGAGTGACGACTACTATTCTCTGCCGCTGCTTTCTTTTGTTTTTCGTTGAGCATTCGGATTTTGCGCACAACCTACCCTAAGCCAGTTCGTCGATGCACACGCTCACATGATGTGGCATCGTCACGAACGTACATAAAAACTCGCGGCACACACTTCCTGCACGTGCATCCGAGTGTCGAACAATATGCCGGGTGACTTTGGCAGCTTCATTGCGAAGAAGCGGCAAATATCGAAAGAGTCCGGCCAGGAGCGGGTGAACGTCTTCTGCCGCCTACGTCCCGGCAATGACAACGACACTACTGTCAGCCAAGACGATACGGTGGGTACAGACCAGATAGGTGTAACGCCTGTCGAGGACCATGACGATAGCGGAGTCAAAGTGCGCGATTTTGATGGCAAACTCAAGCAATTCACTTTCGACCGCTTCTTCGATGCCAAGGCTACCCAGGCAGACGTGTTTGAAACGGCGGCCAGCAAAGTCATCGACTCTGTTGTCGAAGGCCACAACGGAACAATATTTGCGTATGGTCAAACTGGTTCGGGTAAAACCCACACCATGCTGGGCCCGGACAGCGAAGAACCTGGTTCATTGCCGCGTCCCGAAGACGAAGGGGTCATTCCCCGCAGTTTGCGTAGGCTCTTTTCGCAAATCGATGCTCAAGAGGACCAATACGATTTCAAAGTAACCGTGTCCTACATCCAGATATATTGCGAGATTTTGTCGGATCTTTTGCAACCTTCAAACGCTGATTCCCTGGTGATCCGCGAACGAAGTGGGCGGTCAAATGAGGTCTACATTAGCGGTGCCTCACGGTTTAACGTGGCGTCAGCAGACGATTGTCTCCGACACATCCAGGTGCGTTGTAAGCTTGATGTGAATTCATCACTCGGGCTCCCAATGGAACCGCTGTGGTTTGATGACTTGTTTTGCTTGCATTCTCTGTTGATATTTGCATGTCACTAGACTGGTTCGTTAAACCGCGCCACGGCTTTCACGCAAATGAATGCAACTTCGTCGCGAAGCCACGCGGTCTTTATCTTGAGCATGGAGCGACGAGCGAAGCAAGGAGATGATGGTGACAACGACGATGCCTCTGACGGCAAGAAGCAAATGGTTCGCTCGCAATTGTTCTTAGTTGATCTCGCTGGCTCAGAGCGGGTGGCGACAACTGGGGTCATGGTCGGCAGCGACCGGTTTCGCGAGCTGCGTGCAATTAATCTGTCACTATCGGCGCTCGGGAACTGCATCCACGCCCTCAGCACTGACGCAAAGCAAGGTTCCGGGACACAGAAGAGCTTTGTTCCATACCGCGACAGCAAGTTAACTCGACTGCTGCAAAACTCACTTGGAGGAAATAGCAAAACTAGTCTTATCATTACCATTGGACCGAGTCGAAGGCACGCAAGGGAGACGCTGTCAACTCTGCAGTTCGGAACACGTGCAATGGCCGTGAAAGTCACTTCGGTTGTCAATGTTGAAGTGGACTACAAAGCTTTGTACCAAAAGCTGTTGGCGGAGGCCGACAAGCGTGACGACCGTATTCATCAACTCGAATTGTCTGAACGCGAGCATAAGCTGGCTCGCGAGGCGGCCGAGAAGTCGAAGGAGAGGGCGGACGCAGTCGCTGAAAGGCTTCAGTTGGAGCTGAAGGTACAGAAGGAGTCAACACGGAAGTTAGAAGAAGCTCTAAAGAACAATTTTGTCGACGAGGACGAGGAGGATGACTGCGCTCCTGTGTTCCTCACTGGCGAGGGCATCGAGAGCCCAAATCGGCGTAGTGCTGGGTGCGTTATGTAGTGTTGTGGTATGGTCGATGAAGTTCATCGCCGCCCTCATTGTTGTGTTCTATGTGGACTGCAGTGAGGCTCGCATGGCACTCGAAATGGAACAGAAAATGCAGACTGAGATTGAGACTATGTCGGCAAATTTTGAGGAGCAGGTCGCGAAAATACGCGCTCGAAGCCAGCGTCGAATTGATGCAGAACGCAAAAAGGCGGCAAAGGCCGTCGCCGATTGGCATGCTTTGGAGTTGGAGCTCGCCCAGACCAAGGAGGAAATGCTCGAGACGCTCACGAAGCACCGAGAGGCCCAGTCTGAGCTCATCGAGGTGGAACAAGATTCGACTGAACGGATCGCTGACCTCACAATCAAAGTCCAAGATTTAGAAGCTGAGCTTGAGGAGCTGCGCGACAACCCGTCGTCGTCAGGCGCAATGGGTGACGAACAGATTGAAGCAATTAGAGAACGAGTGGAGAAACGAGTCCTGGAAAATTACGTGTCGCAAGACAAGGTGGTAGAGATGAAAGAACTATATGAAGACGTTGTCACGAAGCTTGAGGGTCGCATCGACAAGCTCGAGGTGGACGTGACCAAAGTGACATCACCGCAGCAAAAAAAGTCAGCGACTCGATCGCGAGGTGCGCGGTCATCTTCTCGGTATGGATCCAGCACAGGCAGTGGCCGCTCCAAGTCGAAGTCATCTTCGCACGTGTCTGTGGTCCGATCTCGCGCTCAAGCCAGGGTCAAACAGTCCGACGTCAAGCGTACCTCTTACAGCATTGCCGGTTCTCGCGGCGCTCGCGGTGCTCGCGGGAGCCCGGCTACGTCGACTGTGCGGTCAACATCGTACACTCGCCGTCGTACGGGTACGACGAAGCCGTCACAGTCCTCGTCCAGAAATCGTGCGAAAGAGTACGCTGAGAAGCAGCGGGCGGCTAAAATGCTGGCGGACGCCGCGAGAATCCGCAACCGGCGGTCGAAGAAGAGTTCTCGGACAACTGCGCAATCTGTGAAGACGTCGTCACGGTCAAAGTACGGTTCAGCTTCGAGCAGAGGTGGATTTGCGGCCAGCACTAGATCCAGCCGCTTCCGATGAAACTTTGCGAGCTTTGATCGAAGAACACAGTGTTCGTGAATTCATCGTTCAAGTAATCGATACAACGTTTCCGTCCACGTCGTCGTTTCTGTCCACGGACTGTCGTCACAGAGAAGCTCCGCATCATGCGTGCTGTGTAAGCTACTCGAGTATAATACACCACATCATGTACGCTTCAACGCGCCGCACCCAACGTTGGTGGTCGGCGCAGTGGTGGTGTCGTGTTCAAAATTCAAATGTTATCACCAAACAGTCGAAATCGTTCGACGATGTAAGCTGCAACTACACCACACCACACACCACACCACACCACACCACACACCACACCATACTCGAGTATAGTGCCATACAGCACGACACCTCTGCTCTTCGCGAGCCTCGCTGCTCGCTGCTCGCTGCCGCATCATAGGTAGTGGTAGTGGTAGTGATGGTGATGGTGGTGGTGGTGGTGGTGGTGGTGGTCGTCGTCGTCGTCATTGAATTTTTTTTGCAGTGTTGCCATCGAAATGCCATTCCTCGAAATGAAAACAAAACGAATGTCACAACGTCACAACGAAGGCGATGACGCATAAGTACAGGCTGCTACGGTCACTCAAAGTCACTCACTCACAGTCACTCACTCACAGTCACTCACTCACTCACTGTCACTCACTCACTCACTGTCACTCACTGTCACTCAAAGATCGCTTTCGTTTGTTCGTTCGTTCGTTCGTTTGTTCGTTCGTTCGTTGGCGTTGACGACGACGTTGACGTTGACAACGACGTTGACGTTGACGGTTGACGAAGGAACGAAGGAACGAAGAAATGAACGAACGAATGGCATTACGACGTCGACGAACTTTGTGGGTTTGTTACGTTGTGCACACAGAGCTGCCCTACCTGCCGCACTGCTCCGACGTGTTGGGAGTGTGCGTTTGATGTGCTGTACGTACCCACCTCGTGAGGTATGTTTTTGTTGGGGTTTGCGCGTGCACAAAGGTGAATGCAGCGGCGTGATTGCGGGGAAGTGGAAGTGACTGACGGCCACGACTGGCGCTGGCGCGAGTACTAGAGGGTCGATGGTCCAGCAGGTCCACGGTCCAGGGAGTACTCAAAGCAGGTGACTGCCGTACAATGCTCTGTGTGTGGTAGCTGGATTTGTGCGGTGTGGTGGAGCGCTGCTGCTGTTTCTGGCGGATTCGAGGCATGGGGTTTGCAACGAGTTGCGAGTGATTCACGTGGTAGTAGGATCGGTGCGGCGATACACCGTGGCGCACTTGCAGCAATATTGCAGAAACGAGCGGTTTCCTCAACATTCTTATTGGTGTCGATTCCTTCGACTGCAACCAAGGGTGCGGTGTTGAGTCGCCTTGACGATGGGAGCAACCAATTGCGTTTTGTGATTGGATATTGGTCAACATGGACGAGACTGTGCTCTATGGCACGCCGTCTCGCTATGCCGGGATTGTTCCAAGACAGCAAATCCCCGCGCCGCGGCAGAGCAATAGCATGCCGCTTCCTTCGCCAAATCCGCGCGGCTCTGTCCCGCAGGCGAACGCGAACTTCTACGCGAGTCCGCGACCGCCGGCAACACCCCCGCCAGTACACAGCATGTTTATCGGGGACGACGTCCTTGCAGCCGGCGGCGGAGGGGGCGGCTACGACGATCGCGTTAATCAGGCGAATGCGGCAGCAGTGCGAAGGCAAGCCACCCCTACTCCGAAAGAAATCCCACTGCACCAACAGCAGGCTCAGCGCGCGATAATGCGCCAAAGGAGGCAACAGCGTCTCGCTATCGAAGCCGCAGCAAGAGCCGAGATGGATGCTGCTGGCAGAGCAACCCCGCGTGACAATGACACCCAAGAGCGGGTTGCGGCACTGTCAACGCCTCGACCGATATCTATGCCGAGTGGGACAGGGCACCGCTTGCGTCCTGCAGAGCGACCCCAGGCCGGGTCTTCGTCGAAGAAGTTAAATCCAGCCTGGCCCACTCGAGGGCGAGTGTCAAACCCGCTGCTGCAAAAGACACACGTCGAGTTCACAGAAAAGGTGCTCCGCGACGATGATCCTGTCAGTGGAATCAGCGGCGTTGGTCGTAGGTGCATTGTCCGCCTCGGAAGCGACGACAACACTTGCAACGGCACCATTTCCTTTCGGGGCGAAACACAATTCAAGAAAGGAACGTGGGTCGGCGTCACTTTGGATAAGCCTGTCGGTAGAAACGATGGCGCGGTCCAAGGAATCCGATACTTCCAATGTGCTCCCATGCACGGCGTGTTCGTGCGAGAAAGCGCGGTGACCGTTGGCCCTGCTGATGGATTAACCCCGGGTCCGCCGCAACGGATGCTCACGAGAGGGAAAAGTTCGCGACAGCTCCGTCTGCAGCGCCAACGTGAGAGTCAGAGACAGCGGTCGCCCTCACCAAAGCAACTTCACATCGATTATGATGCAGACTCTGATGACGGAGGTTTGGAGGACAAGGCTTCTCTCGAGAGTGACAGAAGTGACGAGGACTCAGACTCCAGCTCGGAGAAGCGACGGCAATCGCCACGACGACGGAAGCGAGGTATCACGGTCGACTCTCTTCGAAAGAAGGAGGCCAGAGAAATTATAGATGACGTGTATGAAGAGTTGGAGCGAAGCCATAGCCTCAGCCCCATGCACCGACGAGACGATGGTGACTCGTCTGAGTCCGACCGCGCAGAATCCGAGGATGCATGGTCAGAGGATGAAGACGGGGGCGGAGTTCGTCCGCGTACACTGGAGCAAGCCATCATCCTTAAGAAGGTGTGCGCGGGCATTCTGCGGAATCCCCGGCGAGCATTCAAACATTTCGACAAGGCGGATCGAGATAGTCTGGGTGTCATTTCGGTCGACGAAGCGCACCGTGCCCTACGAAGGTTGGGGATCTTTTTGACCATGTCCGAGATGGCGGAGCTCCGCAAAGCCCCTGGTGTCGGTTTTGATGGTCAAATCATGTACGTTTGCGAGTTGCAGCAAACGCGTTTTTCAACAATTTGTGTGATGTCATGTCTCACCTCATTTTGTTCCTTATTCGTATAATAGGTACTCGGGCCTTCTGGCGCTGGATTACCCGACACTGCGTAAGATTGTCAAATCGGGCCGTCCCCAGCAGTCCAGCCGGCGAGCACCTCGATCTCCTCCCCGTAAAGGTGGAGGCTCATTTTTTGGGCTGTCTCCCAAGAAAAGGTCCGCTCCTTCCTTCGCCCTCGCACAGCGCTGCGATTACTGAGTCTTATTCTGCACAATGTGTTGTCACTGACTGGTACACAACAGTAAGAATCGCAAGCAAAAGAAATCACGAACAAAAGCTAAACCGAAGCGAGAAGGTGGCAACAACGACGTCGTCGACATCGAGGCGATTGGTTCAATCGATGCACCCAAGGCGCACAAACGTCGCGCAAAGCATGCATCGAAATCCAAGAAAAGTGACGCCTCCGACGGAGAAAGTGGCGACGGCTCCTCAAGCGAAGAGAAAAGTCAGACCGCCTCCGATTCTCCTAGCTCTGCCAAACAAGAAGACAAGGACTCCACACAGCAAAACAGCGACGACAGCGATTCGTCGCAGGGAGCGAACCGTCGACAGCTCGCCCTTCCAAATGTGAGTGACAGCTCCCAGTAACCCTTTCAAGGCTATGACTTCTCGAGCGTGGCCTTCGTTGTGATCGTTGGGTGTTGCTTCTGTGACCAGGCCATCGACTTTTCATCACTGACTCGGCGCCTTGCCAAATTGCGAACCGCAGTCGATGACGTCCTCCCATCCAGCGGCAGTGACAGTGATGTTGATGACGAAGAGCGCAGGACGCGACACCGGTACAGACGGAGCACTCGACGCGGTTCCTTAGTGGACGCTGCACCACGGTCATCAGCTCTGACTCCGACTCACTATGACGTGGACGATGTTGAAGCAGAGGTAGAACGTCAGCGGCTGCAACGCCTCGAAAAGCAAATGACGCGACGGCCTCCATCACCACGGATCATTGAGGCGCAGCGCGGTACGTGTCTATTGTGCCTGAGCTGCTTGCATGCAGTCCACTACGTATTGAGATCACCATCGGCATTCTGTCGGGGGCAACAGGTACAACTTTGGAAGAGCTGCTTTCGTCGCCACCTGTCGAAGACCATCGCTACGATACCTCTCCTGCCGTAGCTGAGATTCGGCTGAGCCCGCCAAAAGTTCAACAAAGGCGACCCAAGAACACGATGGGTAAGACTGCATACCATTGTGGGGCGTTCCCGCTCACTTAGAGACGGGACTCTCAATCGATGTCGCTTGTGGTCATTGACTAGGTCAAAGTAGAATCCTCCGTGCAATGGGTATGTCTCCACCCCGTGGTGGCGCTGACGGACGAGTACCGCGCGCGGCGAGCATCAACGTTGTCGCAGCGGCCGACACACCCTCACCAGTGAAAGTCACTGTGGATGCTCCCGGGTGGTCAGTGCAATCCGATGAGACGGGTGGTGTGTCCGTTCAGTCGCCACCTAAAGTTCCGACGCGGACGCTCGCGTCTGAGCGCGAGAGTCGCTGGGCCGCGCATCGATCTTCGAGCCGGTCATTGCGCGACCCGTTTCCATCAGCCTCTTCGAGCCACTTCCAACGACCAACAATGCAGCCAAGAGCCAGTACCAGGGTGCGCATTGAAATTTTTGCTGTGTCGATTTTTGATCTGTGTTTACCTGTGAAGTTGGGTCACGCAGGGCTGGGACGGATACTCACGAACTTCTCCTGTCGCATTTGATGGTGTCCAGACACGCGCGCATCCACGTCCTCCCCCGATGTTCCATCACTCTCGGTCGACGGTGGTACGCACTGTCAATATCAATGCTCGAACAGCGAGAATAAGTTCGCGTCTTGCAGATTCTCACGTTCTATGTGTGTGTGTTTGGTATCCTCAGGGCGGAGCCCGCGCAAGCCGCTCGTTGGGTCAATCGAAGGCCAGATACCGTCCAACGCATTCTGGTATCGGCGCGTAACTGCCCGCGCAACGAACAAACGGTGACGGTTGAGAGTAAAATAATTAGAGATGGCAGCGCGAGAAAATTGTTATTCTTGCTTCTGTTTGGACGTTGGTGTGGCGCTGTCGTCACTTTCAACGACCTTGACGTCCACGACTTCGAGCTTGTCCACTGACTCCTCGTCGATCGGCCACAAATTGTCGAACACATACCTGTGAAGAAGTGCGTTAGGCGGGCGAATGCAATTGTTAGTGCATTCAGGCGCGACGCATACACAAACAAGTCAGGCAAAATTGAGCCACCACTTACTCGCTCGCATGCTCGAGAGGTTCATCCATGTAAGGCATAAATGGAATCAAGGACAATCTGCACAACACAATAAGAGATCACAACCAGGTCCGTATGCCCGACTATATCATAGAAAATTAACTGCACGCACCCTGTGACGACCGGCCCCCACGTCTTCAACGGACCGCTGCGGAAAACCTATGGGCCACACCACAAAACCAAGCTCTGGTGACCACAATGTCCGTCTTCAGCAACCGGAACTCCGTGCTCACTGCTTTCAATGTACCTTTTGGGATTGCGCGACTGCTGTGTGGATGATTACCGAAGGCAAGAGCAGCGATGCGAACACCTGGAACACTGACGTCTCCACAACGACGCGGGCGATGGCGTTCGTGCTCTTGCCCTGCTGCTGTGCTTGGTAGCCGTGGTACGCAACATCGCCGACAATGTATATGCCAGCAATTGCGTAACTTGCATTGACCCACATTGGGTTTGCCACTGGACGGAACGATTCTCCAACGTCGCTGGAATAGGCAACATACCTGCAACACACGCAACACGATTACTAGCGCGCCCAGCACCAACAGTCGTTGGCGACGACGCAACGACTTAGAAATTGCGATTCGGACAACTCCGTACCTAAGCCCACTCCGAATAGTTCGGGCAATGCGGTGCGCGTAGGCCATAAATCTTTCGGGCCCGCGCTCGATGTCACCCGCGTCTTCGTCGCTTGGTGGTGTGGTCTCACTCCGCCTCACGTCGACGGGCGATTCCACCTCATCTGCGTACACTGTCAGCGCACCGAATGCTCTCAAGTTGGAAAACATGTTCGTGATATGTATCGAGACTTTTTTGGTCCAGCGCCTCCGCCTCTAACCAACGGCCTGATTTTCGACTTCGTCGTAGTCTTTCTTTAGAATTTCTGGTGACGAAATTGTCTCCTTCCGAGATCATGACGCGCCTCGTGGCAAGAGTGCCACACGCACCCCATCCGCACGGGCACCAGTCTTCTTGTTTCAATCCGTCCAACATTCCCTTGGCAATCAACATCTCGCGTCCCTTGCAATGCCACCGTTCTCGCAACTCGCAACGACATCGGGGAAGGTCGTAAGTGGCGAGTGGCGAGTGGCGAGCGGTTGTCATTGCACGATGTGACCACGTGTTCGTGGGGGTGGAGGTGGATTCTCTTTTTTTTTGTGGATGCGTACCTTTCCACCATTCCACCTTCTACCGTGCACCAGACCGAGCACTCACGTCATACGTCACAAATAAATGGCCCCGCGCGCGACCTTTTTTTTATGGCAGCAGTGACAGTGGACTGCGTTATCACAGTTAGAGACGCGACGAACGGAACGAACGTCAGCGGGTCCGCGGCTTCGTTTCGTTGGCACCGAACCGAACCGAAGTCAGTCGTCGTCGTCGTCGTTGTCGCCACGTGTTGTTTGTTCCACGGCCCCTTTCAACTTCAACTTCAACTTTCCAACTTTCCAACATTTTCGAAAATGTATTTTAGATACTGTACACTAAACTGCATTTAATATTATTTTGAAATGTGTGGGAATATACGCCGTATTCAGTCGGTACTAAATGCGATAATCCGCGGGAGTTCAGTGAAAATGTGAAAATGGATGTTGCGCCGTGTGGCTGTGGCAGTGGCGGTGGTGCACCACCATGCACCATGCAGCGTGATGCCGCATAATGAATGAGCGCTATGCAATGCTGCTAACTGCTCTGTTGTGCCATGCGATGCCATGCGATGCCATGCGATGCCATGTTATTGTTGTTGAATCACCGTTGCACTGTGGATGCTGTGGCACACTCCATGAATGCACGCAATTGCCTTTGACTCATGTGTGCCCGAGTCGGGTTTCGAGATTGCACCGGTGCTGCGAACCTGAAATCGCTCGATGAGAAAACGGCACCGCCCTTCGTTAATTAACACTCCAATCCGATATGAGAAAGGGATTATGTGCGTTTGAACTAATGTTATAATATTTTTGCATGTTGGAGATGCAGGAGCGGCACTGCTTGTTTGGGAGCATGCCTCTGTGTAGGAGGCTACGCAGGGCACCGCAGACTTTTAGCAGCAGCGGTAATACTTGTTCTCCCAAGGGTTCATGCACACGTTGGGGGAATTGCGGTAGTACTGCTCTGGCGGTGCATACTTGGTTGGCAACCAGTCTTTTGTCGAGATGCACCATCCAGGCTGCACGACGAAAAAGTGGAAGAAATTGCGACACTGTCCTAAACTGAAAGGGAGATCGCAAGGACCGAAATCTTTGAGGTACGGCAAATCGGTGGTCTTCAAAAATTCGTATCTGCGTGCACACACAGTTATAGCAGTCAGTGTCAACGCACAGTCGCAATGGCACAGCAGCAGAATACTTGTAGGGACATACGTGAGTGTGTCCGTCATTGCACACCAAGTGTGGAAGATCAGCATTGTGACCAGCGCTATGGCTTCAATTCTGCACCAGATATGCACCACAAAAAGGATAAGGACCAGACAAAGCCCAGCACAACATTGAGCCATGCAACGTACACGAGAATGACCATGTTGGTGATCGCCAAGGCGTTGTTGCCGGCCCAACGTTGCGGAAACAGGATTGTCCCGATAAAACCGGAACTCACAATGGAAATTCCCCACAAAATTATGATGCTTTGCGCCACGAGATACATCCAGAACAATGCATGGTTCCTCTCTCCGATCGGCGTCCCCAACAACGTGCAGTAGTGGTCGAACTTGGGGACCACTCGGTCAGCCTGCTTGCAGTATCGCGACCTCAACGGAAAGTCGTCGGCAATGTCGGCGAAGTCCATTTTGGTCTGAAAAGTGCCGTCATCCTGCTCATCCAAGCCAATCTCGCCATTCTCGGTCACGAACCGTGACTGCTCGTACTTGGCGAGGTCGTGCTTCGGAACGCGGTAGCGGGCCGCCTTTCCACGGTCTTGACCGGCAAGGAAGCGTTCGGCTCGAGCCATCGATTCAGATAGTTTTGTTTTGCCGCTCACCTTTCGTGGAGGCGCTGGCTTTTGCTCCCCTGCGTCACGGTAGTACCCAGTCCCTTGAGGTCCCGACGCAAAGTAGTATCCTGGTCGCGTGCCCATGAACTCGTCCGAGGCGACAAAATCCCCATCCTCTCCCACATCACTTTGCGATGGAGCTGGTGCACTGCCTTCCACCCCAGAAGCTGCTTTGGCTTCATCGTTTGGAGCTTCGGCGTCTACCGCAACAGACGGCGTTGTTTCAACCATTTCGATCGTGACACTGTCGTTGTCAGCGCTCCTGCCGGTGGCCACATGACCTGTTTTCTTCGTGGCGCCGCGTTCGTCGTCGCTGTCGTCGTCTTCCTCGCCCGAGCTGCTGCTGTCTGCGGCAAAAGCCTCGCCGTCATCTCCTGCCCCTGTAGTATCGTCCGACGTTGCTTGAAGCGACGTCACGGCGCGCCTTCCCAGATTTGTTATCTTTCGAAAGACGGCAGCACTGAACGAGTCACCCTCGCCATTGTCACCGACTCCAAACACGTCGTTCTTGATGTTGAAGCGGTACAACATTTCAGCCGTGATGTACCCAGGGTTGGAAGCCTGGACTTGGAAGTAGAAGAACCAACTGATCAATAGCATTAGGAGCAAAGTCCACGCGCTGTGGGGGTTCAGGGTCACGCCATCGTCATTCCACAGGTACGTTCCCGGACAATAGAAGACCATGATAGTTTGTCCGATGGTCCAGGAGATGTACGTGAACCGAAAGGCCCACGCCTGTTTCCGAAGTTTGACGGGAATTTCTTTGTCGTTGAATGGGAAGAAAAGGCGATTGATTCGCGTCTGTACCGCCTCGTTGACGGCACACGCACATTTTCCAGCTTTTGCTGCCCCATTACGAATGGCTTCCATGTTTCTGCCACCACGCCGCACGCAATCAACGCCTCGCCGCGCCGGACGGCTTCTGTAAGATCCTCAGTGGCTACAGTCAGGGGATTTGTTTTCAACCTCGATATTTATTGTCTTTGACATTGTTGCTTGAGAGCACGCCGACCGCTGGCGTGTTCCATGGTTCCACCGACCGTGAGGGTTTTTCTCACTGTAGTGACTGTGCCACGCCGTCAAGCACACCGCAACCTTCAAACCGCGCGAGGTTGCGAGGAGGAGCGACAAGTTCGTCTGGTGTGTGATGCCGTGACTCGGACCACCCTCCTCCGTGAAAAATGGTAAACATAAACTCTGCCACACCCGGTACAACAACACACCACAATAACAATGACTACCACTGCTGCTGCTGCTGCTGCTGCAACTACAACAAAGACTACTACCACCACTCAGCCGCACCACCACGACGACAGCGACAGCGAAGACGAGCGAAATCAATGACGACGACGACCGCAACGACTCGACCACGACACCACCACCACGACACCATAACCACAACGACAGCAACCGCAACCGCAACCGCAACCGCAACCACGACCTCTTCCTCTTCCTCTTCCTCTTCCTCTTCCTCTTCCTCTTCCACATCTACATCTACATCTACATCTACATCTACATCTACATCTACATCTACATCTACATCTACATCTACATCTACATCTACCTCCACGTCCACCTCCACGTCCACCTCCACGTCCACTTCAACCACCACCAGCACGTCGAACAATGAGCTGGTCAACGTGACCCTGGAATTGCTTGTGGGAACTGCTTATCGTAGCGGATCTACCGACACCTTCTATGTGGAGTTTTACGTCGCTGGCCGAGGTTGGACTGAGCCCGCATTTTTCTTCACTGGGGGGTCGAAAGAGGATATTAAAACAGGTCAGTTTGAAATTCTTGGCACGCCAAGGAGTGTTCGTCTAAGCATGGACGGTACTGATGGACTTGGCATTGGACAAGTGACGGCATTCATCGGGGACAGTGACGAACCGCTTGTTCTACTTTGTACCGGTGTTGTCGGAGATAATCCTTCGTATGGCCAGGACACCGGGCATTGGATCGATACAAACCACGATAATTTACCCTCTACTTTAACGTGGACACTAGAGTCGCACTGCAGTGCGATTGTCACTTTGACGGCAGCAACTGGTTATTTGGCCGACTCCGCTACCGACGACACCGTTCGTGTTGAATTTTACGTCGACGGGAATTGGACTGATCCAGAGCCATTTTTTGGTTCATCTGCTCGGAGGAATGTTGAACAACGATCGTTTGGCCTGGTCTCCGCACCGACGAAGATTGCGTTTACGGTGGATGATACCAACGGCTGGGCGTTCGACTTGTTGACGCTTCAAATTAACGACGACACTGCCATGACATTATCTTGCGCAAACTCCCAAACGATACGCGGTGCCGATTCGCTCCACTGGGTGGACTTCAACGCCGGCGATGGTGTGACGGACAGGTTGATTTTGCCCATCGTCGAAGCGGAGTGCAGCGACGCTGTTGAGGTGGAATTGGTGTTGTTGGTTGGCACAGCCTTCAACAGTGCTTCCGGAGACAGTTGTTTTGTGGAATTTTTTGTCCCCGGACAAAACTGGACGAATCCACAATACTTCTTCACCAACGTGGCCAAACAGGACATTGAGTCGGCAACGTTTTACACCGACGCCGAGCCCACACACGTGCGGCTCACCACTGATGGTACAGATGCGCTCGGCATCGGCCAACTGACTGCCAATATTGACGACGGCGAGCCTTTAATTTTGCTCTGCGCTTCCGTGATTGGAGACAATCCTTCAAAAGGAGACAATGGCCATTGGCTGGAGGGAGGTAGCAGTTCCTTACCGAACTCGCTGACGTGGCCACTTGAAGCCCAGTGCGCCGCCGTGGTGACTCTGACTGCGACAACTGGCTATTTGGACGAGGCAGACACCAGCGACAGCGTGCTCGTTGAATTTTACGTGAACGGGAGCTGGACCGACCCGGAGCCGTTTTTTGACGGCTCGGCCAAGCTTGATCAGGAAGAGCAGTCTTACGGACTCGTGTCAAAACCGACCATGATCGCTTTCACGGTTGACGACACCGATGGTTGGGGTTTCGACTCTTTGGCTGTTTCCATCAATAATGATGATCCCATTACAATGTCGTGCGAAAATTCGCAAACACCACGCAAACTGACGTCGCCACATTGGGTGGACTCGAATGACCCCGATTCCCTCAACAGATTAGTGCTGCCCATTGTCGACGCTAATTGCACCGACAACGTTGGGGTGGAGTTAGAATTGTTGGTGGGCCTTGACAGCGATAGTGGCTCCGAGGACAGTTTCTTTGTTGAGTTTTACGTGCCTGGGTACAACTGGACGAACCCCAAATATTTGTGCACCGACGTCGCAGTAGAAGAGATTGTGCGCACCGACACTTTCTACTTGGAGGCCAAACCCACACAATTGCGGATCACCTCAGACGGTGGCGATGCACTTGGCTTGGGCCAGTTAACGGCGTTTGTTGACGGCGACGAGCCTTTGATTATTCTTTGCTCTGCGATATACGGAGCAAATCCCGCGTACGGCGACAATGGATATTGGATCGATGGCGACGCCACCTCCGTGCCCCAAACATTAACCTTCCAATTTGAACCTGCCTGCACCACCGTCGTCACATTGACGGCAACAACTGGTTATCTGTACCTTTCGGGTACCAACGACCTCGTTTCTGTAGAATTTTACGTTAATGGCAGTTGGACCGCGGCAGAACCTTTCTTTGACACCTCCTCGGTCGGCAACATTGAAGAACAGTCATACGGCCTTCTTTTGGAACCAACCATGCTTGCTTTCACCATTGACGATAACAACGACTGGGGGTTTGACTCGCTAAGTATTGCGGTGAACGGTGAAGATCCACTCGTATTAGCCTGCGAAAATTCGCAAACCGTCCGGGCTGTGGATTCGCTCCACTGGGTAGACAAAGGGGACTCGGTCGTTGGGGACCGGTTAGTTCTGCCCATTAATAATGAAACGGTGTGTAGCGATGCTGTGGAGGTGGAATTGGAGATCTTAATTGGCACAGCGCTCAATAGTGCATCCGAAGACAGTTTTTTCGTGGAATTTTTCATTCCTGGAACAAACTGGACCAACCCCAAACTTTTCTTCACTGACGCTGCCAAGTCGGACATTGCCTCTGCCACTTATTACCTGGACGCCGAGCCCACGCGATTGCGGCTCACCTCGGATGGTGGTGATGCAGTC
>ENA-OWNT01002648-OWNT01002648.1-seawater-metagenome-genome-assembly--contig:-NODE-2648-length-18275-cov-5.220684_pt1 | contig 18275 bp, 6 predicted proteins | sample MGYA00238136_ERZ651165 | MGnify/ENA primary metagenome ERZ651165 (study PRJEB26861, sample SAMN08777766) | seawater metagenome | isolation source: coastal seawater | place: USA: Florida | collected...
CGGACCGATCACCCGAACGCGCGCGCCCCGCAACCCCCTCCCCACCCACTCGATCAACTCGGGACCGGGCGACTGTACGCCCGTCTGACCGCCGTCCTTCTGCTGGCTGTTTCCTGCGACGGCACAGACTCAGGAGGCAAAACAGGGGAAGTGGGAATCGACTCGGCATCTCCATGTGGCCTGTGGATCGTCGAAGACAACACACTGGAACAACTGGAATCATCCGACCGCCACACCGAGGGGGCCGTGTACCACTTCTCCCAAGGAACTCTGGACGAATCCGCGCGGTCCGTTGAGGGCTGCCTTGCGGTTTCCGGTCCGTCGTCCACCGATCAGCCGGGGGATGCATCGGTGCTTCCAGGGATTGTTCGAAGTGTCGACTTCGAGTCGGAAGCCCCCTCTGAGCTCGTCACCACCGAATTCGTTCCCATGGCCACACTGGTCCCCAACGGCTCATTCGTTTTGTCGTCGCCGCCAACCACCACTTCGGTGCCGATTCCCACAACTTCCCTCACGTCCGCGTCCGACCACGAAATCGGCACTCTGAGCGGCACGCTGACGCTGGAGGACGGGTCGCTCGAATCGCATGTCCAAGGAACCTTCCATGAGGGTCGGGTCGAGTTCATCAGCACCGACCTCTCATTGAATCTGATTGGTGAGGTTCGCATTGAGCTGCAGACCACCGAGCGCGACAACCTCGACCATGAGATTCTCCTGCACTCCGACCGCATGGTGCTCGAGAGTTCCTGGACCAACGAATCAAGCGAAAACATCCCGCTATGGGCAGTTTTGGACGTTGAGGTCACGCTACACATCACCGCTGAACTGGACGCTTCGACCACCCTCGACATCACGATTCAGCCCGACTCGATGGGGATCTGGCGAGCGGTCTACAGCGATGGGGCATGGACCAACGAAAGCACGGGCACCCTCGATGGGTCCACGCGCATCGACGACTGGCGCTCCGATGAGGTGGCGTTGGACCTGTCGATCGACACCCACGCTCGGTTGCGGTTCTACGACCTCGCCGAACTCTCCCTCACCGACTCCACCATCTGGTCCGCCGAGTCCATCGACGACCAACAGTGCTCGATGCAATCCAACATGATTCGGTCCTTCGACTTCGACGGTTTCGAGTGGTTCGACCCTACGGTATCGACGGTCGGCACATTCGAACTCGAAGTCGATACAGACGCACCCAGCACCGACATCTGCGCCACGGAAGACGACGCCGACGACGATGGCTACACAGAATCCGAGGGGGACTGCGACGACACCAATGCCCAGATCAATCCCGATGGCCAAGAGGTGTGCGATCTCGTCGAGGCGGATGAGGACTGCGACGGACTGGTCAACGAAGCGGACCCATCGCTCGACCGCTCCACGCTCACCGAGTGGTTCGAGGACAACGACAACGACGGGTACGGGCAAGACGCATCCAGCGTGCTCGCGTGTGCGCCGCCCACCGGATTTGTCGCGCTCCCTGGAGACTGCAACGACACCGACCCGGCGATCCATCCCGATGCGCAGGAGGTGTGCGACTCCGACGACACCGATGAAGACTGCGACGGACTGGCCGACGACGCCGATCCATCCCTCGACACCAGGACGCACCTCACGTGGCACCCGGATTCCGATGGCGACTCCTTCGGCGACCCCGATTCCTCGTTGCTGTCGTGCGACCCTCTTCCTGGCTACGTCGGCGACAACACCGACTGTGACGACACCCGGGCAGACATCAACCCGGCGGGACAGGAGGTGTGCGATTCGGCGACCGACGACGAAGACTGCGATGGGTTCATCGACGACCTCGATCCCTCGGTCGACCCCACCACCGAGTCGACTTGGTACCTCGACAACGACGCCGACGGCTACGGCAACCCCCACATCACCACATCCGCCTGCGACGCTCCCACTGGCTACGTGGGCGACAACACGGACTGCGACGATGCCACCGCAGCCGTGAATCCGGCAGCCACCGAAATATGCGACTCGAGCGACCGCGACGACAACTGCGATGGCCTCGCGGACGACAACGACCCCATGGTCGATACGACCACCTATCTTCCATGGTACGAGGATGCCGACGGCGACGGATATGGCAACGCACTTTCCACCCAATCCCAATGCAACCAACCACCGGGCTACGTTTCGGACGACTCGGACTGCGTCGACACCGACAGCACCATTAACCCCGGTGCGGTGGAGGTCTGTGATGCCGACGATGTCGACGAGGACTGCAACGGACTCACCGACGACAGCGATACGGGCGTTTCCGCTTCTTCGAAGACCACCCACTACCAAGATGCCGATGGAGATCTATTCGGAAACCCGAGTGCCACCCAATCTCGGTGCGACCCTGGCGGCGGATACATCGCGGACTCCACGGACTGCGACGACACCGACAGCAACATCAAACCCAGCGCGACCGAAGTGTGCGATGGGGTAGACAACGATTGCGACACCCTATCCGACGACAACGACCCTTCGTTGGACGTCTCGACCACCACGTCTTGGTATCGAGACGCAGACGCAGACGGCTACGGCGATGCCAGCACCTCGGCAGCCGCCTGCAGTGTACCGTCCGGGTATGTCGCCGATCATACCGATTGCGACGACTCGGCGAGTTGGATCAATCCCTCGGGCAGCGAGGTGTGCGATGCTGCGAACACCGATGAAGATTGTGATGGACTGGCCGACGATGCGGATTCCTCGGTGGTTCCTTCCACGCGCGACACCTGGTTCCTGGACGCCGACGGCGACGGCTATGGCACCACCACGACCACCACCTTGGCGTGCGATCTGCCCTCCGGGTACGCCGCTTCGTCCACGGACTGCAACGACTCCGATTCCACCATCCACCCGGACGCAGTCGAGGTCTGTGATGCGGCGGATGCAGATGAAGATTGCAACGGCTTGGCCGACGACCTCGATCCGAGCGTTTCAGCATCATCGCTGCTCACCTGGCATCCAGACACCGACGGCGACGGCTACGGCGATGAAAACTCCACCAGTCTGTCTTGTGACTCCTCCAGCGGGCTGGTGGCGGATGGCACCGACTGCGACGACACCGATGCCCTCATCCACCCCGGCGCCACCGAAGAGTGCGACCCCTTCGACGTCGACGAAAACTGCAACGGCGTCGCCGACGACTTGGATGGCACCACCGCCACCACCGGCATGACCACCTACAGCGTCGACGCCGATGGGGATGGCTACGGCCACACCACATCCACCGACCTCGCCTGTGATCTGTCGAGCGGGCTATCCACCGACAACTCCGACTGCGACGACTCCGCAGCCAACGTCAATCCCGGTGCGACAGAGGACTGCGACGACACGCTCGACGACGACTGCGACGGCTACACCGACTGCGACGACACCGACTGTTACGGCACTGTGGTGTGTTGCGAAGATTCATTCGAGCCCAACAACGCATGCAACGTCGCGGCTTCCATCACAACCGGCACCCACACGAACCTGGTGTCTGGGGCCGAAGACTTCTACACCATCTCCGTGCCGAACGGCCAGACCATCGCGGTGTCGGTGACGAGTCACCTCACGTCCACGACGTTCTACCTCTATCTGTACAGCTCAGAATCCGTGTGCTCCACCGGGCCCGCCACCGACTACGACGAATCGAAATCGAGTACCAGCGTCTCGTGGACCAACACCTCGGGGTCGAGTGCAGATGTTGTCGTCTACGCAGCCTATTCCTCAAAGGGCTGTGCGTACACCTACGACATGGCCGTGTCGGTCAACTGACCTCCTGCGCATCATCCCTGCGGGTCGGATTCCGCCCAACGCCGCCTGCTCGGAAGCCAAGCCCCCATCAGCGCCAGCAACGCGACGGGCAGCGTGGGAGTCGCATCCACCGATGCACAGCCACCGCCCTTGCCCGCGTCGTCCGATTCGCCACCATCATCCGCCACCGCGTCGCCACCTCGGCAGTCTTGGTCGATGCCATCACCGGGAATCTCGGTCGCCCCCGGGTACACCGATGGGTCGAAGTCATCGCAGTCGCCCTGCGAAGTGGACACGCTCGCTTCGCCGGGATCTGAGCAGTCGGCATCGGAAGAGTTGGTGGTGTTCCCCATGAGGTCGCGGTAGCCGTCGCCATCGGCATCGGTGTAGCACACCTCCTTGCCATCGCAGTTCTGGTCGAACTCATCGCCTTCGATCTCGGCGACCGCTGGACTCACGAACGGGTCGGAGTCGTCGCAGTCGATGGCTGCATCCGCCGCGGACGCCTCGCCCGGACCATCGCAGGACAGGTCGAGGGTGGAGGTCACCAGGGCCGAGTCGTCGTCGCTGCGGTAGCTGTCGCCGTCGGCATCGGAGTAGCAGATCTCCTCGCCATTGCAGTCTTGGTCGATGCCATCCCCCGGCCCTTCGGTTGCGCCGGGATTGATGGCAGCGTTGTCGTCATCGCAATCGAATACCCCGTCGCTCGGAGCGAGCATCAGGTCCCCGGTGGAACAATCCAAGGACCCGCTGGCCACGAGTTCGTCTTCGCCAGGGTACCCGTCGCCATCCTCGTCGACGTAACAAAGCTCCTCGCCGTCGCAGTCCTGGTCGGTGCCATCGCCGGGAATCTCTTCACCACCGCCAGGCGTTTCGCTGTACACGGTGTCGTCGCAGTCGAACTCGGCAGACTCGTAGGCTTCACCGGCATCATCGCAGTCTTCGTCGTTGTTCGGAATCAGCACCGCGGTCCGGGCACCGTCGCCATCCGCATCTTCGTAGCATTCGTCGGTGCCGCTGCAGTCTTCGTCGATGCCATTTCCAACGGTCTCGGTCGCACCTTGGTTGATGCTCGCATCGGCGTCGTCGCAGTCCACGCTCAGTTCGATGGCGAGGGCTTCAGCCGTGTCGTCACAATCATCGTCGGAAGACACCACCGTGTCGTCCGTGCGGTAGCCGTCATTGTCGGCGTCGACGTAGCAGATCTCCTCACCATCGCAGTTCTGGTCGATGTTGTCGCCCACGCCCTCGGTGGCACCGGAATACCGACTGGCATCGCTGTCGTCGCAGTCTTCGGAAGCCGTGGCCAAAGCTTCCCCAAAGTCGTCGCAGTCGAGGTCGCTGCTGACAATGGCCACGGTGCCGCGGTCGCCGTCTCCGTCTACGTCGGGGTAGCACCATTCCACCAGGTCACAGTTCTGGTCCACCTCATCGCCCGGAAGCTCCGTCGCGCCGGGATTGATGGAGGCGTCGGTGTCGTCGCAGTCGCCACCATCCGTGAGCGACTCACCGGGGTCGGCACACAGGTTGGTGGACTGGGTGGTCACCGATGTCCCGAAGCCGTCTTCGTCGAGGTCTTCGTAGCAGGTTTCGTAGCCGTCGCAGTCCGAGTCGACGCCGTCCCCGGTGGTGTCGGATGCGCCAGGGTTCACGGAGGCGTCGGTGTCATCACAGTCCACCTCGGCGGTGGATACGGCTTCCCCACTGTCGGTGCAGTCGGTGTCGGTGGTCGACGACACGGTGGAGGATTCAGTGCGATACCCATCGCCATCGCTGTCCGCGTAGCAAAGCTCGATGTCGTCGCAGTTTTGGTCCACTTCATCACCGGCGATTTCGGAGGCACCGGGATTGATGGTGCTGTCTGAGTCGTCGCAGTCGTCGGCGGGATCGGTGTCGGTCGCCTCTCCAGAATCGGTGCAGTCGGTGTCGCGGCTCGAGACGGTGGAGGAGGCATCCAGCGCGTAGCCGTCGTCGTCGGCGTCGACGAAACACAGTTCCGTGCCATCGCAGTCTTGGTCGACCCCGTCCCCCGCCCCTTCCGTGGCAGCAGGCGAAATCGCAGAGTCGGTGTCGTCGCAGTCGCCGGTGGGCACGGAATCGGTGGCCTCCCCGGTGCCCGAGCAGTCGATGTCGCTGCTCGAGACCGTGGATGCCGAGTCTTCCACGTACCCATCGCCATCGGCATCCACGAAACACAGTTCCGTGCCGTCGCAGTCTTGGTCCACCTCGTCGCCGGGAACTTCGCTGGCCCCGTCGTAGATGGTGGCATCCGTGTCGTCGCAGTCGGCCGTCGAGGCAGTCGACAGCGCCTCGCCGAAGTCAGAGCAGTCGGTATCGGTGCTTGTCACAGTGCTGGTGGGGTCGGGCCGTTGGCCATCCCCATCGGCATCCACATAGCAGACTTCCGTGCCGTCACAGTCCGAGTCCACGCCGTCGCCCACCGTTTCGCTGGCGCTCGTGTTCACCGTCACATCGTCGTCGTCGCAGTCGGGTCCGCCGCACGCCTCGGCCACCTCACCGTCGCCGTCGGCGTCGATGCCGTCGGTCACGCCGTCACAGTCGTTGTCTGCGCCGTCGCACACCTCGGTGTTGCCGGGAAAGGCATCGGCGTTGCTGTCGTCGCAATCGGTAGCATCGGTGACGTAGCCGGAGGGTGGGCTGCACGCCGTGCTCGTGGTGGACGCCGCATCGCCATAGCCATCGCCATCGGAGTCGAGGTAGTAGGTGACCGAAACTCCCGTGTCCACGGTGCCATCACAGTCGTTGTCCACACCGTCGCACACCTCGGTGGCCCCAGGACTGATGGCGGAATCGGTGTCGTCGCAGTCGTCGTTCGAGGCGGCGTAGCCGGTGGTGGCCGTCGAACACAGAGCCACCGCAGAAGCACCGGAATCACCGTAGCCGTCTCCATCGGAGTCGGTGTACCAGGCGCCGGATGCGGCTCCCACCGAGGCGTCGGAGTCGTCGCAGTCTTCGGAGGCTTCGATGCCGTCGCCGTCGGCGTCGGCGTAGCCCAGCAATAGGAAGACCGCCGACTCCCGACCATACCCAACAAGAATGTCGTCGTAGCCGTCCCCGTTGACGTCTCCGGCCGTGCCTACGGCTGTCGGTTCGTTGTTCTGTGGGCGGAGGCTCGAGAAACCTGTCTTGTATGTGACTCCCGTAGAACTACCTACATACAGCTGATCGTCGACCAGGACGTCGGCATACCCATCCGCGTCGACATCGCCAGCTGCACCGATGCTGTCGACGCTGCTCGTTGTGATAGTGGTACAGCTTCCAGACACTGCGCTACACCACGCCGCTCCATAGGAGCCGCGCAAAAGGAGGTCGGGAGTCCCGTCCCCATCGATGTCGCCAACCCCCTCTACGTTCACCTCGTAGATGCGGTAAGACGATGATGAGCTGGGGCTTAGATAGTCGGACTTGCTCCCTGATCGAGAGGTCGGTACGCCGAATGCGTTCGACTCATAGTAGTCGTAGTAACCATATGTATTGTTTCGATCATAGGCAACGACGACATCATCATACCCGTCGCCATTCATGTCACCGACACCAGCCACGTCTTGTCCAAACTCAAGGTCCGACGTAGAGGTAGGGGACAACGAAGCAGAAGCCACCGAGGATGGACCAGACGAGCCGCCTTCGAAGATGTAGGCCATCCCATTTGTGGATTCGTTGTAAGCCCCCACAATCAGGTCGTCGTAGCCGTCCGCATTCACGTCGCCGGCACAATCGATTGCGTACCCGAAGCTGGCACTTGTGGACGTGCCGGAGAGCGTTGCGATGGGACTGGCAGCAAACGTGGACCCTGTGTTCCGATATACCGTGACCTCGCCGTAGCTACTGGCGGCGTGGGTTGCACCGACGGCCAGATCGCCCAATCCATCACCATTCAGGTCACAGTCACCTGCAAGTGAGCGCCCAAACCTGTCGCTCGCAGCGGATCCGTTCAGGGTGAGGGTCGCCGACGATTCGAGACCGCTCGATGCCCCCATATACACGTAGACCGAGCCGGTACTTGAGTTGTTTTGGTATGCGCCGATCGCCACGTCGTCGTATCCATCACCATCGACATCTCCCAATGACTCAACGGCGTAGCCCAGACCCTCAGGATCGGAGGGGCCAGTGAGACTGACGATGGGGGAGGAGGTGATTCCGCTGCTCGACCCCTCGAACACATAGGCCTCGCTCGACGTGTGCACCACAAACTCGTCGTAGCCATCACCATCAAGGTTTCCCGCGGGGGCGACGTACCCGTACCAGGAAGATGAAGCACCGGAAGGAGCGTTGATGGTGGCCTTCGCAGTGGTGTTGATCCCGGAGCTGGTTCCATCAAATAGCGAATAATAGTGGGTGCCGCCGGATTCGTCCCAAGCAATCAGGTCGTTGTATCCGTCGCCATCGATGTCGAGGCCACCCGCGATTCGTTCGCCAAAGTTGGCATCCACGCCATAGATGATGTCGTTGGAGGCAAACGGGCCGGTAGAATCTCCATAGTAGATGTAGACGTCTCCGCTGCCGTTGTCGCAGGCAAGGTCGTCATAGCCGTCCCGATCAACGTCACCAAGTAGAGCTACATGGCTGTGGCACACCCCATTGTTCCAGGAATAGGAGGTCGAGACACCCGATGAAGCACCTTCGTAGCCCCAGATGCCGTTGGATGACCACGCGAACACGTCTCCAAACCCATCGCCATCCAGATCGCCCGCCGAGGCTACACCCTGGCAGGTGCCCGACACCGAAAAATGGGTCTGTTGGCTCAAGGTGCGGCTGCTAGAGCTAAAATACACGTATACATCATTGCCCTGGTTGCTAATGATGACGTCGTCGTAGTTATCGGTGTTCACCTGCCCCGCCGAGGCAACCTCTCCAACCGAACCGGAGTGGAACTGTACGGAACAGGTAGTCTCGATTCCACTCCCTGAACCGAAACAGATGAACGCTCCATTGTCTGCGCCGACAACGAGGTCGCCATACCCGTCGTTGTCGACGTCACCGGCAGAGGCGACGGCATACCCGAACTGCTCACCAACACTTTCGCCCTCGATCACCGCATCGGCGGTTGTGGAGATACCCGATGAGGAGCCGTAATATACGTATACGGTCCCTGTATATGCGTACTGTCGATAAGCACTAATGGCGAGATCGTCATATCCGTCGCCATTGACATCGCCAGCAGAGGCGACAGTATCTTCGCCATATGCATAGTAGGTGGAGCCTCCCAGGGCAGACCACGCCGCCGACGTATACACCGGATCGACCACAATCGGGTACTCCGCATCCGTGTCGTCGACCCGCACCTGCAACACGCCGTCTCCTTCGTGCAGTGCAACGGGCAGGGCTCGGCCTCGGGCATCCCACGCGCCCAGCTCGGCGATGGACCAGGTTCGGCCCGCCCTGTCTTCGAGTGTTGCAGACTCGGAGGTGACGTTTTGGAGCGTGGCGCCAGAGAGTTCCAGCTCCATCACCAAGGTGTCGGAGCCGTCTGGCGGGACCAGGATGGTCCATTCCTGGGCCAGTCCCGTGTCGAGTCCGGTCCAGGATTCCACGAAGTCGTGGGCCTCGAGTTCCACCGTGCGGGTGCACTCCCCTTCGGGAGCGGTGTCGGTGGTGCATGCTCCCCAGATGGGGTCTGTGGGGTCGACCGCAGACACCGAATCGAGACGGCCGAACCCGACCGTTCGCACCGAGAAGAGGGGGTCGTCGTGGGCGTCGAGGAAGGCCACGCCCTGGTGGGACAGCTGCGCCCGCGCTGACATCATGGGGAGGTCGGCGCGAAAGCCCCCTTGAAGCGCATGAAAGGCCCGTGCATCGGCGCCGATCCGTTCCCGAATCCGGGCCATGGACGCCCCCAGATCGGCCGATGGGGCGCCGGAGTCGGCCTCACTGCCCGCGGCATCGGCCGGGGATGCGGAATCGAGGGCCACGGGATCGGCGGTGTCGTCACACGCCACCATCGACAAACCGAGCACGGCCAGAAGGGTGAACGCGCGAGAAGACGGAACAACTTGGATGGGCATGATCGTGCAGTCCTGCTGGGGTACGAACTCCCGCGAACCCTATCATGGCCAGTCTCCGCCTCTCGCTGTCACCGAAGTGGCACCCGGGTAGTGTCTCGCGACCCGGGACAAGAATTGCGTGAAGATGTCGGACATCGGCTGGACATGGTCCACGGGTGGACATAGCCGATCGCGCTGGCTCCGGGGATTGTGGATGGCCGGAACGTGGCGGGAGGCTCGCATGAAGGCTCGACGACAGCAGGCTGCAGGAACTTCACGGCAAAGTGTGCAGGCCGGAGTCCGCGCAGGAGCGACACTTGGTGCCGGTCTGCGAAACTCGGACCGTCTTGCATTGATTCAGGAACAACAAACCAAGCAGGCCTTTGCGAAGGGCAGTCGGGGCGATTTCGTGCGGGCAGTCATCCGCGAGAAGTTGCCCGGCATCCTGGAGCCACTCGCTGGCTTGGATGCTGTGGTCGAGGTTTTGCAGAAGACACTCAAGCTCGTGAACAATCCCGAAGACTTCCGCCCCGAAGACCCCATCACACGCGCCGAGGCGCTGATGGTGTTGAATCGCGCCTGGCCGTGGGAGGCGGTGCCCATCACAGAGATCCGCCGCTCCTTCAGCGATGTTCCTCCGTCGCATTGGGGCGCGGAGGTGGTCTACGGAGCGGCCAAGGTCGGGATTGTACAGGGCTTCGGAGACGGCAGCTTCAAGCCGAATGGTTTCATCACCGGAGAAGTGGGTGGCACGTTGATCGCACGGGCAGCCAATTCGAGCGACCGCGTTGCTGGGTTCGATCCCACGCGCGGAGGCCCTGCTCAGCCAGGTGGGGTCGCGCGAAACCAGAGCGACGACGCCGCTGCTGAACGTTTGCAGACCATGAACGCTGCCATCGACAACATCGACGTCACCAAACACCCCGATATGCAGCCTGAAGGAGACACCGACAAGACGAATGGAAACGGGGTCACGGGCGAGACCTTCTGCAACGTGTACGCGGTAGAGCTGGCGAAACGCCTGGGTGTGTTCATCCCCGAATACTGGTGGTCAGACGACCTCGTGGCCCGTGCCCACGCAGAACGGGGAGAGTTCCCCACCCAATACATGCAAGGCGAGATGAGCTTTCTCAAAGCCAATGACCTCTTCGATTGGTTCCCTCACTGGGGACACTACTTCGGGTGGATGTGTCTCGGGGATGCCGTGGGGCACACGTTCCTGAAAGGTCAAGAACTCGCGGATGCGGGCCGTGCGGTGTTCATTGCAGGAAAGCGCGACGGGGTGTCCGGACACATCTCGGCCATTGTCGCCCAAGATGCCGACGGCCAGGATTCCACGCTGAAGGCCCGCGGTGAGGGAATCGACTTTGCGCCCGTTCAGTCTCAGGCCGGATCGTCGAACTTCCAGCGCAGTAGCTACGGCGACTCTTGGGAACTGGGACCGTACTCGCCGAAATACTTGGATGCGAAGGTCTGGGTCCACATGTGATACGGAATGGACCCATTGCACGGTAGCAACTCGCTCAATCCAAACCGATCTACTTTCTCCTCCTTGGTGGAAGCTCGATGTTGAGAACCGTGTAGAATTCCAAGGTCGGGTCTTCACCTTCTGCCCCAGTGATGGGCTCCGCGGTCAGTCGGAGGACGTCACGTGGCAAGAATGACTCGAAGTGGATGTGAAGGTCGAGATCACGACGCGTTGGGTCGTCCATCTTGAGCGCGAACACCCCCTGCGTGGTGGGAGAACAGAACACCTCAATTCCGGCCTCTACCTGATCCCTCCGCATTTCATCAAGAGAGTTCACAAGTGGTCCGTCGCCGGCCTCGAACGCGAAGACGGTCACCCAGTCGGACACACAGTACTTCGAGTCGATCTGATAGGCCGATGCTGCGGTGCCTGCGTCGCCGGAGAACTCGACCGGGATCGCATTGGCTTCCCCGGGCAACCTTGTGTACAGAGCGACGACAACTACCCATGTGTCCTCCAACGCAACCGAGTGTTCCGGAGGATCGTCCGCTCGTGAGCCACTAAGAGGCATTGAAACAGTCCAGTTCCCCCGCCCATGGGCCTTCCAGGGGTTCCGGAGTACGAGCGAACTTCCCATGACCGCCTGGCCCTTCCCGAGTCGCTTCTTCTGTTCGCCAGGCCCCGAAGATGCAACAATTGGTATCGGAATCTCACCGTCAGTCGTGAGGAAGAGCACCTCCCCATCACAACCTGAGTCGGAGCCAGTCACTTCCGTGCTCAGCACCAGCTGACCTGTGTGTTCGTCTTCTCGGGCCACCAGCCCCCGAACACCGTAGTCGTAGACGTAGACCTGACAGTTGACCGCAGTTTCGGCATGGATACTCACCGCAGTCGGTGACGTGGCTCCGGGGGGGCGCCGACCGGTCCGACATCCCAAAACGAGCATCCCCCCAACGAAAGGCAAGAGGTAGGAGAATCGCCTCATGCTCAGTCCTTCGGGGGCATGTTGATGCACTTTTTCGCGGTGTAGCAGCTCGACAGATCATCGTGGAAGTAGGCTGTTGCTCCGCCAGGAGTGGTCATTGTAGCACGGTACCCGTCCTTGGCACTCGTATAGGCCACCGGGACATTCGAGCGGAGCAATTCGTCACAGACCTGGCTGCAGACCTCGCCCATATATTCTTTGACTGTAGGCCCCAGGGACTTGTCATGTTTTAGCCGTGAGACGACAGATCTCACGAGATTCTTATCCTCCAGCGAGGGGCTTCTTGCAATGGAGTCCAGGTGCGGCACCAATGCTCGTGTCTTCTCTTTCGTCATCGCGCGTGAACCATGGGCCTCGATATACCGGATCGCTTCCGCGCCGTCTGTGAAGGAAAACGGCTCGTCGTTCGCGCCCAAGCCCGTGTCCCCCGAACCGCAGTCTGCGGACGCGTCGCAGTTGGGAGAAGGTTTCGGTTGCTCGAGCTGCACCCGGACATCCGCAACGCCATCCGCGTTGTCCGTCTTGGGCTTTGGTGCCGTGCGTCGAGCGGAGGGGGGCGGACCGTTCGGGTCGTGTTTTTCGCGTTTCCCGGGGTCCGTCGACGACTTCCGGGCACGTTGATCTGGTTGGGCATCCGGTTCCGCAACGTCGTTCGAGGCGTTGGGGCCTCCAACGGGCTGCCCGTTGGTATGTGCGTTGTGTTGTTCGTTCGGCGGGCTGTCGTCTTCTGTGGTGAGGCCAGCGACATCCACCTTTGTACCTCCGCCATCAGGTTGGGGCGGAGAGTCTTCGTTCGAATTCGCGATGCGATCGATGCGTTCGCCGTCATCCGGCGGTGGCTCGGGAAGCTTTTTCGCCGCCACGAACACCAATGCCATCGCGACGAAGCAAGCGAGCAGCAGTGCACCCCCCAACGCGAGTATGGTGTTGGCCCAGCGGTCCGGCGGCCCCGATGATTTGTGGGGAGTCGGGTGAGGCGCGGAGTTGTGAGGCTCAATCCGAGACTGGGGCGAGTGCTCGGAACTCGCGGGAGTTCGAGCTACCCGTGCAGCAGAATGAACGGGAGGAGAACTTGAACGGCGGACCGTCTCTTGGTCGGCAAGAGGGAGGGAGGTGGTGGTCGGAAGGCTACCCAGCATCTCCGCGACAATGAGACCAAGTCGATCGGCGACGTCGCCCATCGACGGGCGGTTGGCGGGATGCTCCGCCGTGCACATCTCCACAAGCCTGACCAGTTTTGGCGGCGCGTCCGGCCACTGTGACGATAAATCCAGGCTGTGGGTGCCCTTGGGCCGCTTCCCTGCCGCCACGACCGAGATGAGTACCCCGACCTGAAACACATCGATTGTCGTGGGAAGTACCTGAGGAGGCGCATCTCCCTCGTCCCAGTCGATCATCAGACCGATCTCGGGTGGAAACCACCCGTGGGCGTAGTGGACTTCGTTGCGAGTCAGTCGCTGTTCGTGCTCCGTGTAGGCAACGCCAAAGTCCACAAGCACTGGGTGATGGATGTGGTACTCTCCTTGAGGCCCTGTGCGTGGCGCGAGTGTCACCATCACGTTGTCGAGCTTGATGTCTCGATGGGCAATCCCGAGCTGGTGACAATGGGCAAGCGCTTTCGCAACTGGAAGCACCTGCTGGTCCAGCCGACTGGCTGGACTCTTGTGGTTCCGGATGGTCGCATCAGCGGAGTTTCGGGCCAGGTCGGCGAGAGACAGCCCGAGCACAAGATCCATGGCCAGCCACGGGCCGCTGACGGGGTCTTCTCCCGATCCTTGAATTCCAACCACATTCGGATGCTCGAGCTGTTCGAGCAGTCGTACTTCCCGTTGCCATCGCTTGACCTCGGTGGACACTCCCTCATCGTACCTGTCTTTGTCCCACTCCCCGGAGAACACCTTGACAGCGGCCAACCTCGTGTGGTCGTCTTCGTGTTGGCACTTAAAAACACGCGCCTGTCCGCCCCTTCCGATTTGTTGAATGACTTTCCAGGGTCCGAGCTTCTGCATCGCTGCTCCATCCTCCAGGGACTCGTCGCAACTCCCGGTGAACGAGAGATGATATAGCAAGGCCGGTTCGGGGGCCACAGTCGCCCCGGAGTGAGGGAGACGTATGACTGGCCCTGACCGTACGAATTCGCGGATGTCGATCTATACAGCTCTCGCTGCTCTGCTGGGGTGGGCGTTTGCGGCAACGGTCGGATCCAAGGCGCGTGCAGGTGCCCATCAGGCTTGTCGGGAAATCGATCGGATGGCCAGGCAAGATGCCGCTGATGGCAAGCTCGAAGCCGCTATCGTGGAGCGTGGTGCTGACTTGGGAGAGTGGGGGCTCGTATGTCTCGACCTATACCTGCCCGACGACCGCTACGATCGAATCCGTGAGCTCATCCGGGCGCGGCTCGCGGTGCGGCGTGCAGCCGAGTCTGGCTCTGCCAACACGGTCTATCTCGGCGCGCAGCCGGTCGCCGAGGGCGTGGATGCGGTGGCTGTGCGCTCTCGTGAGATCGCCCTTGCAGCCACTGCAGCCATCTCAAGAAACGTAGTGGGCTCTTGGACATTCACATCGGTCAAAACGGACGTACAGTCCGACCACGAGCAGGACCTTTCCGAGGGCTTCACACTCGCGCCGGGTGGTGGGCAGCGCATCGTGTCTGCAGCGGATCTTCGCATTCCCATCAAGCTCCCCGACGGCCGAGACCAGAGTGGTCAACGGGCCTGGTCGGACGCAAAATACCCCGCTTTTGGGACTACCCCGCCTCGGCGGGGCCGCATGGTCACAGATGATGAGCAAAAGATCGTTTTGCCGCTTGCGCCCTCGCCTACAAGTCTCACATCTGACCGAAAGGTGTACCAGCAATTCCGGAGTCTGGTGCCAGAGCGGGAATTGATGGCGATTTCTACGGTGTATTCGGATTCCACCCAAGTGGTCCTGGATGTTCACCACGTTCCGTCCTTTCAACGAAACGAAGCGCTCTCCACAGTCACAGTTCGTCTTTCGGACCCACCCACGAGAAGTGGCTGGTGGGGAATGCATCGAATTGCCTATCGGGCGCAGACTCCTGCAGGCATTGCCTTCGAGAGCCTCGCTTTGGCCGGCGGTCTGGTCGCGTTGCTCAGCTACCGGAGCTTCCAGGAACAGGTGGGGGTTGTGCCGGTGGCGAACCAGAAGCGCATGATCGCCACGAACCTCACTGCTGGAACACTCGGGTTGATCGGGGTTGGCGGGACAGCCACCATCTGGTTTTCTGGAAAGGGGCGTTGAAGTTTGTGCTCGGCGGTCAGGCAACCGACTGCATCGAGAGCACCGCCACCACGGCGGCCAGCACGATGACGACCACCACCGCAACGATCAACGCCACGCCGAGGATTACCACCGCAAGGGGCATCTCGGAAGATGTATTGGGAGGCGCTGATGAAATTGGAGCGACTCCGCTACCAGCATCCGGTTGGGCGGTGTCGGCCCCACCCAAAGCCCTCCGAGGCTGATGGTGTGTACTGATCGGGCGGTGAGATAGCTGAACAACACGCGTGGCCACCTGTGCCGGAACGGTCGGAGCCGAAAAGAGGGTTGCGTCCGACGTACTGGAAAGCCGCTCCGATGTGGAGTTGTCGAGTTCGGGTGGGCCTTCGGGCGATGCTCGTTCGGATGTACCGCCCGTTGTCCGGGTGTCTTCGGTAGCCGTCACCGCACGAGGACTTGGAGAGGTCGCTTTTCCGTCGTCCCGATCTGTTTCGCCGCCTGTCGGGTATTCATCCTCCCGCACCCGCAGGAGAGCTGGGGTACCTGCGAGCTGAGAACCGTCTGAGTGTGAAATTCGCGACGGGTCAGGCACGGCTTGGTCGTCTAGAACACGCGGTTTCGAAGGACTGCGAAGGCGCGCCGGCCGCACCCGTAGAGATGCACCGAACAGCTCCAGCGAAAAGACCTCCCCGGTGAGGGAGTCATCGTGTCGAGACGGACCGATGAATCGACTCTCATGCCGTGAGGCGAGCTGAGCCAGCTCATCCCGAGATGCACCGAGGTCCACGGCTGCATCCAGGAGCTCGGGCGCTGTGGGGCGCCGTTCGGGGTCAAAGTCGAGCATGGCCCGGAGCAGCCTACGGGTGAGCTCGTTGTCGAGCCGAACGTTGACTTGTTCGAGAGTCTCATCGACAGCTTGATGCCAGGCGTTTTCGTCCATCGTAGGCCGGTACCCAAACCGACGGTTTTTGAGCCACTCCCGAGGTGTCACGAGCTCGAGCAGCAACAGACCGAGGTGAAAGACCGCCGTTTCTGAGGTCTCAAAGTTCTGAAACTGTTCCGGCGCGAGTGATACACGCAGCGGGCCTTGCGCATCGATCGTGACCGCCTGCCGAGTGATCCAATCTCCTCCGAGAGTCTCGAGTCCGACCACATCCAATGAACCGTCGGCAGCAAGTCGGACGGTGTCCATGGACAGGCCACGCATGGTGAGGTTGTAGTTGACGCGCGTAGTCGGATGCAGCAACCGTCCAAGGTGGGTGAGCACATCGCTGACCGCTTCGACCACCGCCAAGGCCGCGCGTTCGGGCACGGGCTGCAGAAACGCCAGTTCGGACAGCGGGAGCCCCTCGCTTTGGGCACGGACCACAGCCACTCCGCCAATGTCGAAGTCTTCCGATATGCCGTAAACGTTTGGGATGTAGGGGTGGGGGTGGTGGGCCACAATCTTGCTGGAATCCCGCAGGCGGTGGCCGAAGTCGTCGTCCATGCCCGAGTACGCCGCCATTGGAACATGCAACAGCTCACATGCCAGCGTACGGTTTTCATCGTGCATCACAAGAGCTTCGTAGCGCTTTGCGACCCCCTCTTCGCCAAGCAGGGCTCCGACCTTGATCGAGTATTTTGCGACTCTGCTCAACGCCAAACCTCCTCCGACGGGCCGATCTATCGGCTTGCGTTCGCTGCGTCGAGGTGTCGACCGTCGTCGCTAGTCCATGAACCGCCGAGCACACTACTCCCGAATCAGGACCAGCCCGTCGAGCCCTGGCACGGTCGCCGAAGTGACTCCAGTGAGGCCACTGTTCACCGATGGGTCCTGTGTGCCGTTGATGTGGCGCCAGCTCGCAGTCGGTTCGATGTCAGTCAGATCGATCGTCTCGGAGGCCGTGCTGCTGTTGAGCAACACGATGCCTTCGTCGAACCGGCGATACCAAACAGGACGCGACGTCCCGTTGCGCTGGAGGCTCACATCGTCGAACCATACTGTGCCATCGTGGTTGCCCACCGCAAAGTAAAGGTACAGCGTGTCAGCCGACGTTGGTCCGAGAGCATCCAGATCGAACTCGAGCTCAAAGGACCGCCACTCGTCGTCGAGCACAATCCACGGCAGGGCGTCGATCTGCAGATATGCGCTTCCGCAGTCACTCGTGCACTGGATGACGGGCTGAATGGCACGGGTCCCGTGGGTGGCGTTGGAGAATGCCGCATCCGTGGACGACAGGTCGGCGGACACGAACTCGGTCTTCGCGCTGAATCGCAACAGAAGGGTGTCACCGCGACTCGCACTGAACTCATCGGAGAACACGGTCACTTCGTGCACGAACGAGTCGACATCCTCATCTTGTTCCACCACCAGCTTCAAGCTTCCCGAGGCGCTGCTGCCATCTACATCGGTGCTGCTGTCAAAAGAGACTCCGTGGTTCCCGGAGTACGACTGTGAACAGCCACTGTCGGTTGCGGCGTTGCAGGTCCAGGAGCTCCAGCCCGAGATGGAGGCGTCGAACTCGGAGTTGCTCAGGACTTCGGTGCCAGCAACGGTGTCGTATGGCTCGGCGGGCCCGATTGGCTGGCCGAGGTATCCGATGCCTTCACCGCCGCCATCGAACTCGTCGTACCACCAACCTTGGCCATGTCCGGCGTTGCCCTGCGCAACCTGATCGCCGAACGCACCGAGGTGCTGCATCCCACCACCCCGGCACTGAACGGCCTCGCCTATGTGATGTTCCGCAGCCCCGAGCCGGACGGCGCCATCCGAACCTGCACCACCTTGCGCCCGGGCCGGGCAGACCGTTCCCCCTGCGGCACCGGATCCAATGCCAATATGGCCTCCCGCCAC
>ENA-OWNT01002649-OWNT01002649.1-seawater-metagenome-genome-assembly--contig:-NODE-2649-length-18271-cov-5.665054_pt1 | contig 18271 bp, 13 predicted proteins | sample MGYA00238136_ERZ651165 | MGnify/ENA primary metagenome ERZ651165 (study PRJEB26861, sample SAMN08777766) | seawater metagenome | isolation source: coastal seawater | place: USA: Florida | collected...
CACGAGGTTGGCCTGCTGACCGGGCGGCGGCTCCCGGAGCTCGAGCGGTTCATTCGGGTGGTGCGCCGCGACGGCGTGCCCGAGACGACCGAGGCGGGCCTCGTGCTGCGTCTCGACGTCGCGTCGGTGCCTGGGGGCCTCGAGCTGCAGCCGCGGCTCGTCTACGGGGAGCCACCCATCGCCGAGGTCCTGCCGCAGGGCTGCATCCCGCTGGGGGGCCTCGAACAGCTTCCGGCGCGGGATCGGAGGGAGGAGCAGCTGCGCATCGAGCAGCTCCAGCGGGAGCTCGGGATGCGGCTCGGAGGGCGGCGGCAGCTCCAGGGGAGCGAGGCCGCGCGCTTCGTGCGGGACCGGCTGCCGCGCTTCACGGGGTCGGTGGTGGGGGACGACGTCGTCGAGCGGTTCTCGGTCCGCGGCGGACTGACCCCGTCGACTTCCTGGAGCAACGGACGGCTCGATCTTCAGTTCCGGCTCGGCGATGCCCTGGTGGGCGCACAGCGGGTCCTGCGGGCGTGGCAGAGCGGCGATGACCTCGTGGCACTGCCCGGCGGCGGGTATGCGCCGCTTCCCATCGAGTGGATCGCACAGCACGGGGAGGCGGCCGAGCTCTTCCTGGAGGGCGGCGGCAGCGGCGCGCTCCCCAAGCACCTGACGGCCCTGGCCGCCTCGTTCGCCGACGAAGTGCCGCCCGAGCTGGATGGGCTGGTGGCGCTGCTGAAGGGCGAGGGGCTGGGCGTCGAGGCGCCGCCGGACGGGCTGCAGGCCACGCTGCGGGACTACCAGCAGACGGGGTGGTCCTGGCTGGCGGCCATGCACCGCGAGGAGCTCGGCTGCGTGCTGGCCGACGACATGGGGCTCGGAAAGACCATCCAGGCGCTGACGATGCTGCTCGCCAATCCCGACGCCCGGCCGGCCCTCGTGGTGGCGCCGCGGTCGGTGCTGAAGAACTGGCAGAACGAGGCTGCGCGCTTCGCGCCGGAGCTCCGGGTGGGGCTGCTCCACGGACCGAACCGCGGCAAGCGACTCCGGGCGCTGCGCGACGGCCGGCTCGACGTGCTCGTGACGACCTATGCCGTCATGCGCCTCGACATCGACGCGCTGGCCGACGTGCGGTTCGGCAGCGTGATCCTCGACGAAGCCCAGGCCATCAAGAACGCGGACTCCCAGACCGCGAAGGCCGCGCGACGGCTCCGCGCCGGGCAGCGGATCGCGCTCACCGGCACGCCCGTCGAGAACCACCTCGGGGAGCTCTGGTCGCTGTTCGAGTTCCTCAACCCGGGCTTCTTCGGCGGACGCAGCCGCTTTCAGGAGACGCTCGGCGGCCCTGCCGCCGCCGGCGATGTGCGGGCCGTCCAGGCGCTGCGCCGCCGGGTGGCTCCGTTCGTGCTCCGGCGCCTCAAGGGCGACGTGGCGGCCGAGCTCCCCCCGCGCACCGACATCGTGCTGCGCTGCCCCATGACGGACGCGCAGAAGGAGGGCTACGAGCGCATGCGCCGCGGCGGCCTGAGCGGGCTCGAGAGCGAGGACAAGCGGCCGCGCCGCATGAAGGTCCTCGAGATCCTGACGCGTCTGCGCCAGGCCAGCTGCCACGCCGGACTGCTCCCGGGCGGGGACGCCGCGGCGGCCTCCGGCAAGCTCGACGTGCTGTGCGAGACGCTGGAGGAGATCATCGACGAGGGCCACCGCGCCCTGGTGTTCAGCCAGTGGACGTCGCTCCTGGACCTCGTGGAGCCGCGGCTGGAGGACGCCGGCATCGGCTTCCTGCGCCTGGACGGGCGCACGCGCAACCGGGCGGAGCTCGTGGACCGGTTCCAGGCGGATGACGGTCCACCGGTCTTCCTGATCTCCCTCAAGGCCGGAGGCACGGGCCTCAACCTGACCGCGGCGGATCACGTCTTCCACCTCGATCCCTGGTGGAACCCCGCGGTGGAGCAGCAGGCAACGGATCGTGCCCACCGCATCGGCCAGGAGCGCCCCGTGTTCGCCTGGAAGCTCGTCTCGGAGGGCACCGTCGAAGAGCGCATCGTCGCCCTGCAGGAGCGCAAGCGCGCCCTGGCAGAATCGGTGCTGGAGGGCCAGGGTGTGACGGCGCTGTCGGACGCCGAGCTCGACGCGCTCCTGGACCCGCTGGGGGCCTGATGCCGCTGTACACCTACCGATGCACCACCTGCGGCGAGACGCTGGAGATCCTGCACCGGATCGACCAGCTCAAGACCCGGTGCGGGCTCGACTGCCAGCTCAAGGGGCAGGGAGCGTTCGGCAAGGGGGAAGTGACGCGGCTCATCCAGGCGCCCAACATCGAGATCAAGGCGTCGGCTCCGAGCCGGCGTGAGCTGCGGCGGGCCGAGGCGCGGCGCCAGGCGGCCCTCGCGCGGATGGGCGGGCCCCTGACCGAGGCCGAGATCAGCAAGCTGAAGAAGGGGGGCCTCACGGTGTATCGCAAGGAGTCCGAGGGCCGCTGGGAGCGGGACGGCGAGGGCGGCGAAGGCAGCCCGAAGCACATCGATCGCCCCGGAGACGACGGATGAAGCGCTTGCTGCTGCTGGTCCTGCTGGTGACCGGGTGCCCGTCGGAGGGCGACGGCACGTGCGAAGAGGGCGCCGTCCAGTGCCCGACCAACCGCACGATCATGTACTGCGACGCGGGAGTGTGGGGCGACGAGGAGGCCTGCCCGCCGCGCCAGGGCGCCGGCGGGCTGGAGATCACCACGTACTGCTACCCGGATCAGGGCGTCTGCGCCCCATGAGCCCGCTGCGGCGCGCGCTCGTCGTCGTCGCGGCGCTGCACTGCGTCCTCCTGTTCGGCTGGGGTGCAGCCGACCCCATCTACGACGAGGTGGGCTACCTCGCCGCTGGCGAGGAGGTCGCCCGCTTCGTCCGCTGCACCGTCGGCCTCGTCTCCGGCCCCGACTGCGCGGCCGCGGGCCCCTCGTCGTTGGGACGCCTCGCCTGGCACAACCCCGGCTATGCGGCCCTGTTCCCCATCGCGGCGCTGCTCCCAGGACCCGCCGCGCTGTGGATCCGGCTGCTGCAGATCGCGGCGGGCCTGATCGCCGGGGCGGCCACCGGCGCGCTGCTTCGGCGCTGGACGTCGGAGCGGGTGGCGCTCGTCGGGGCGCTGGTCGTCTGGCTCCACCCGGTGCAGCTGTTCTTCCGCATGACGCTGTGGCCCGTGGCGGTCGCCACCGCCGCGGCGGCCGTATCGGCCCTGCTGGTGGCCCGGCTCGCGGAGCGGCCCGGCAGCGAACAGCGTGCGCGCCAGCTCGGGCTCGCGGTCGTCGCGCTCGTGTTCGTGTGGCCGCCTGCCCTGGCCCTCGTCCCCTTCGGCGCGGTCTGGGCGGCGCGACTGGGGCGGAACGGGGGCCACCTGATGGGCCCGCTGCTCGTGACCTGGCTCCCGTGGGCGCTGCTGGCCTCGCTGGTCCTGGGTCGCCCGAGCGCCATGGACCTGGCCGCGGCAGAGAACACCGCCCTCGGCAACAACCCCTGGATCGCCGATGGACGCGGGTCTGCGCTCCACGATCCACCGGCGGTGCAGCGGCTGCGCTTCGAGTCCGCCGTGGGCTGCCCCGCCGAGGCCGGCCTCGAGCGCCTCCGGTGCCGGGCCGCCCGCCAGGACGCGATCAGCCGTCGGACCATGGCGGCGGACCCCGCGGGGGCGGCGCAGAGGGCGCTGCTCCGCTTCCTCGAGACCTGGCGACCCGACGACTTCGTGGACCGCCACCTCGCCGACCTCCGGGTGTGGGCAGAGCCGCCAGCGGCAGGACTCCGTGCGACCTGGGGAGGAGCGGCCCGGCTCGCGGAGATCGCGACTTTGCTGGCCGTGCTGCTCGCTTGCGTGGGCGCGCTGCGGGATCGCCGGGTGGCGCTGCTCGTCGGCGCGGCCGTCCTCGCCACGACTCCGGTCCTGCTGACCGTCGGGCTCACGCGCCTGCGGCAACCCGGGCTCCCGTGGATCGTGGCGGCGGTCCTGCTGACGCTGCCCCACCTCCGGCGAACGTATACTCGCCCCCGATGAGCGACCACGACCGCAAGAAGCCGCCGATCCCCCCGCCCGCGCCCGACGATCCGGACGACGATGAGCTCGACGAGCCCGTCGAGCTGGTGGTGGCCGCCCAGGTCGCCCTGGAAGAGGACGAGGAAGACGACGACGGGGACCTCGACCTCGCTCTCCCGGACGAGGAGCATGACGACGCAGTGTGGGAGCCGGTCTCCGACGCGGACGTGGAGGATCTGGACGATCCCGCCCGCCTCGATGCGTCCGCGCCCGACACCACCTGGGACGCCGTGGAGGACGCCGCCACGGAGGATCTCGCCTTCGACCCGAGCCGCACGGCCGAGCGTGTCGACGATCCCTGGGACGCGCTGGACGCGCCACGGCTCGACCCGATCCCGCCGCCGTCGACGCTCCCCGTCCTCCCGCCCCCGGCCGCGAGCACGCTGCTGCTCCCGACCCGCACGGCGCGAACCAACGCGGCGCCCCGCACGGTCCCGTGGCGCCTGACGGCCGAGATCGTGGAGCCACTGTCCGCGCGGGTGGTGGCGATGACGGATCCACGGCTCGAGGCCTCGCAGCTGCTCGTGGCGAGCTGGGAGTGGGCCGATGGCGATGAGGAGCACGTCCGCTTCCGCCTGACCGACGACGGCGGCGACACGGTGGTCCGCGTGAGCAGCGCGGGTCAGCCCATCGTGCCGTTGCGGATCCGGATGGCCGGCGTGGCCGTGCTGCTGGACGCGAGCCTGGTGGTCGATCGCACCGAGCGTGGCCTGCTGCTCGGCCGCGACGCCCTCGCCGGGCGCTTCCTCATCGACCCCGCTCGCGAAGACTGGCCCTAGAGCGCGGTCACCGCGACGGGGCGGCCGCTCGGGCTGAGGCCGAAGAGCGAGCTCCCGTCGGACAGGTTGATGCCGTCGAGGACGCTGGCGTGGCCGTAGAACAGCGTCTGCGCGTTGGCGTCCATGCCGCCGACCGGCCCGCCGAGCGTCTCCAGCGGCGCCCACGGCTCGGTGCCGTCGGCCTCGTCGAATGCGAGCACCGCGCCATCGCTGCGTGCGGCGATCACCAGGCCACCGGCGATGAGCAGGCCGTCGTAGACGTCCTGCGCGTCCGTCGTGAACACGGGCGTCCCGTTGTCCGCCACGAGCATCCCGATGCCGCCGCCCCGGAGCGCGAAGCCGACGCCGCTGGCGCCCACTGCGACCTCGTCCACCTCGATGGCCGTGGGGTGCACCCACGACTCCGTCAGCGTCGAGGACGTGAGCGCGACCACCCCTTCGGCGGCCGCCAGGTAGACGCTCCCGCCGTCGACCGCGAGGTCGCTGACGTCGCTGCTGCTGGTGGGGTACTCGTGCGTCACGGCGCCCGTGGCCGGATCCAGCCGGCGGGTGGGGTTGCCGCCGAGCACCAGGTTCCCGCCGTCGTAGCCCAGCGCGTCATCCGCGACGCCGGACAGATCGATGAGCAGGTCCACCGACCAGAGCTCACCCCCGTCCTCGTCGGAGAGCGCGTGCACCATCGACGTGGTCATCACGAAGAGTGCGCCGCCGCCGGGGCCCGCCATGGCGACGACGTCGTCCGAGGCCGTCCAGGTCCACAGCGCTTCCTGGGAGCCTTCGGTCGCGCCGAGCGGGAACGCGGAGATGTCCGCTCCCGCTCCGACATAGACAGTGTCGGCATCGACAGCCAGCGCGACGCGGTTCGCCGAGGGGATCGTGGTGGTCCAGATCGCCGTCGTCTCGACCTCGCCGGCGGACCACAGGCCCAGGGACCCGGCGTCGGTGGCGACGAGGACCTCCTCGCCGGCGTCGTCGTCATCGGGCAACACGCCGAGGCAGTCGGCGCCCGTCAGGACGGTGGAGAGGAGCAAGAGCAGGGCGGTACGGGTCAAGGTCATGGTCGGTCTCCGGACCAGGGGACGAGTCAGGGCGACGGGATATTCGATGGAGGCTCAGCGACGAAGGATCAGGGGAAGCCGGGCACGAAGTACAGCGCGCCGCCGGCCGAGGCGCCCAGGTCGCTCCAGGGCGCGCCGACGATCACGTCCTCCGCGCCGTCCCCGTTGAAGTCGACGAGGCCCGTCACCGTGCTGCCGAAGGCGTCGCCGCCCGCCTCGCCGAGGATGCGCGCGGCGCCGTCGTCCGGCGTCTGCCAGCCCGCGTGGCCGGTGGACGGTCCATAGAAGATCGAGACGCGCCCTTGATCCCCGCCCCCGGGGCCGTCGTAGCCCATCGTGGGAGCGAGGAGGTCCTGGACTCCGTCGCCATCGAGGTCAGCGAGGGCCCCCCAGGCGCCGGCCTCCTCGGTCACCACGTCGCCGAACACGAAGTACTGGAGGCGCACCGCGACCGTGCCGCTCGCCCACGGCGTCGGGCCGCCACGAATCACCGCGAGATAGCCGCGACCGCTGTTGGACGCCGGGGCCCCGACGAGGATCTCCGAGTAACCGTCGCCGTCGTGGTCCCCGCCGCCGAGCCAGGCTCCGGCGCCCTGCCCCGCCACGCCGTCGTAGGTGCGGTCGCAGTAGCTGAAGTTGGCCAGCGCGGGCAGCGACGCGCCCCCCAGCACGAGGCAGACGCGGCCGTAGTCGCCGAGGTACTCCGGCGAACCGATGACGAAGTCGTCGTACAGGTCCCCGTTGACGTCCCCGGCGCCGGCGACCGCCACGCCCGTTCGCGTGTCCTGGCCGAGGCCGCCCCAGGACGAGGTCGCGTCGTCGGCGTCCGTGACCGCCGCCCACGCCGCGCGGCTGCGCCCGAAGAAGACCTGCGTGCGTCCGCGCAGACCCGGGATGGGCTGGCCGGGGTCGTACCAGGGGCATCCGAACCCGAGGTCGTCCACGCCGTCGCCGTTCAGGTCGCCCAGGTTCGCCACGGCCGTCCCGCACTGCTCGGTGGGGAACGTGCCGACGATCGTCACCCCGGCGGCCGCCGTGGGCCAGGCGCCGCCGGTCATGATCGGGCTCCCCCAGAAGACCAGGACGCGGCCCGAGGGCGGCGACGACGAGTTGCTCTCGGGGACGCCGAGGACGACGTCCGAGTAGCCGTCGCCGTCCAGATCCGCGAGAGCCACGCTCTCACCCAGCGCGTCGTCCGCCCCGCCGCTGACGGTGGCGAAGTGCGAGAAGCTCGACGGCGCGTTGCTCAGCGCGAACGGCGTCCCCAGGTAGATCCAGGCGCGGCCGCTGCCGCCGCTGTGGCTCGGGTTGGACGCGACGAAGTCGGAGAGCCCGTCGCCGTTGATGTCGCCCCCGTTCGAGAGGCGGGCGCCCAGGGCGTCGAGCGTGGCGCTTCCCGTCGCCACCGTGGGGAACACGCCGGCGTCCGCGACGCCTCCATACCCGCCATCGTCCGCGGCGCCGCTGCAGTCGTCGTCGACGCCGTTCGGGATCTCGAGGCCGTCGGGGCTGACGTCCGGATCGGTGTCGTCGCAGTCGCCGCCGCACGCCGTCCACCCGTCGCCGTCCGCGTCGTCGGCCGTGTCCTCGTCGATCCCGCCGTCGCAGTCGTTGTCGAGTCCGTCGCACAGCTCCGGCGCGCCCGGATAGGTGACGGCCGAACCGTCGTCGCAGTCCAGCGGCTCGATGCAGGTGCTGAAGCCATCGCCGTCGGCGTCGAAGTCCTCGTCGATGGCCCCGTCGCAGTCCTCGTCGTCGCCGTCGCAGACCTCCGGCGCGCCCGGGTACACCGCCGGATCCGAGTCGTCGCAGTCGACGCCGGGGCAGCCGACGGAGCCGTCGCCGTCGAGATCCTGCTCCACGTCCGCGAGCAGGCCGTCGCAGTCGTTGTCCTTGCCGTCACACACGTCCGTGGCGCCGGGGTAGACCTCGGGATCGTTGTCGTCGCAGTCGCCGTCGCAGGCGGACACGCCGTCCCCGTCGGCGTCGTCGTTGCCCGTGGCGCCGTTGTCCGCGATCCCGTCGCAGTCCTCGTCCAGCCCGTTGCAGAGCTCGGGCGCGCCGGGGTAGGTCGCAGGGTCGCTGTCGTTGCAGTCGGGGCTCGCGCCGCAGGTCAGGAAGCCGTCGCCGTCCTCGTCGAAGCCTTCGTCGATGACGCCGTCGCAGTCGTTGTCCTTGCCGTCGCAGGCCTCGCCGCGGCCGGGGTTCGCCTCGGGATCCGCGTCGTCGCAGTCCTCTTCCGCGATCCACCCGTCGGCGTCGAGGTCGATCTCCTGCGGAGGGTTGAAGAGATCGCAGCCGCCGAGCAGCGCGGCGACGGACAGCAGGGCAACAGACAGCGTGCGCACGACCGGAATGATACCCCGGCGGCTCCGGGTCCCAGCGGGCAGCAGTCGGCGCGGCTCAGGCAGTGGCGCCGGCTCCACCCACGGGCGGGGGCGCAGGGACCTCATCGAACAGCGTGTCGGGCCGGACGATGTGCCCGGCGATGGCCGAGGCGGCGACCACGAGGGGGCTCGCGAGGTAGACGTCGCCCGGGCCGGAGCGGCCGGGGAAGTTCCGGTTGATCGCCGAGACCGACACCTTCTCGGACGTGTCGGAGACGCCGGGACCGGCGTTGATGCACGCGCCGCAGGACGGGTCGATCATCTGGACGCCCGCCGCCGCGAACAGGTCGATGTACCCCTGCTCCCGCGCGTACTCCTTGATCTTCTGACTCCCGAACTGGATGTACGCCTCGACTCCGGGGGCCACCGTGCGTCCCCGGGCGACGGCCTCGCGCAGGACCTGCGCGTACAGGTCCATGTCCGTCTTCTTGCCGCCGGTGCACGAGCCGCCGTAGGCGATGTCGATGGCGACCTCTTCGGGAAGATCCGTCACCTGCAGGCCGTTCCGGGGATCTCCGGGCGTCGCCACCATCGGGGCGATGGCGCCGAGGTCGATCTCGAACCGCGCGGCGTACTCCGCGCCCGGGTCCGAGGTCTGGAAGCCCGCCTCGATCTCCTCGCGCGTGAGGCCCGGCCGGTTCTCCAGCAGGTAGTCGGTGACGACCCCGTCGGGCTCCACGATGCCGGTGGTGGCGCCCGCCTCGACAGCCATGTTCGTCAGCGTGGCCCGCTCGTCGAAGTTCAGGTGCGCGAGGCCCGGGCCGCCGAACTCGAGCACCTGGCCGATGGCCTTGCTCTCGCGGATGTACGGGGTGGCGAGGATGTAGAGCATCACGTCCTTGGCCGTGATGTCGGACGAGGGCTCACCCACCAGCTCGAAGCGCACCGTCTCGGGCACGCGCACCCGCACGTCCTTCGTGTACCAGCTGTTGGCCATGTCGGTGCTGCCGACGCCGAACGCAAAGCAGCCGAGCGCGCCGGCTGTGCAGGTGTGGGAGTCCGTGCCGACGACCACCTGGCCGGGCAGCGCCAGATCCTCGAGGACCGCGTTGTGGCAGATGGCCTCGCTGCCCTTGGTTCCGTCGGGGTTCACGACCTCGTCGTAGAGGCGCACGCCCTGGCGATCGGCGAAGTCCTTCTGCACCACGGCGAGGTGGTCCGCCTTGTCGAGCAGGCCGAGCTTCTTGCGGCTCTCCGGCATGACGTCCCCGAGGAACGTCAGGTGGTCGCGGAAGGCAAAGACGCTCTCCGGGTCCGTCACCTTCGCGTCCGCGCCCAGGGCCTTGACCAGCAGGGCCTCGGACATCGCCGTCGTGTAGTCGTGGGAGAAGCGGATCTCGCTGCGGACGAAGAGGGCATCGCCGGGCTTGACGCCGGGGATCCCGAGCCGCCCGGTGGCCGCGTCTGCCACCGCCTTGCTGGCGATGATCTTCTCCGCCACGGTCATCGGCCGCGCGGGCGTCTCCACCGTCGGAGGAGCCACCTGCCCCGCGAGGCGCGCCTTGTTGTAGTTGAACAGCCCGCCGAAGCGGACGATCTCGGCGCCGATGGGGTCGAGCCCAACCGTGAACTCGTCCAGCGGGATGGTCTCACCAGCGCGGATCCGGTCGATGAGGCCGAAGTCGTTGGACGTCAGCAGGCCGATGTTCTGACTGTTCTGGCCGTAGATCTTCTCGATCGAGCGGGCGATCACGAGCTTCACGCCCGCCCACAGCTCCGAGTACGGCGCCGTCTCCCGCGAGCTGCCGCAGCCCTTGCTGAGCCCCGACACCACGACGTCGAACCCGCCGCCCGCGAGGTCACCGGGCTTGATCGTCTCGCCCCGCAGGCCCACCAGGGAGTAGTGGCCGAGCGTCTCGTCGTAATAGAAGCAGACCCAGCCGGGCGTGATCTCGTCGGTGCTGATGTTGTCGACGAGGTCTTCCGGGGCCGGGGTGCCCTCGAGATCCGTGCCGTCGAGCTGGGCGCGAATCAACGCAGGGTCGTCCGTCAGGAACAGGATCCGTCCGCGGAGATGGACCTCGGAGGGGCGGCGCTGAACCGTCTGCGTCTCGGACATGTGGGCCTCGGAGGCAGAGTCGTGAATCGGCTCTGCGGGTGGTGCGGGACTATAGTCCCGAGGCATGACAGCGGCAACGGAGCAATCATGAGCGGCGCGACGGGGGCGACAGGGCTCGTGGAGCGCGCTCACGAGGCGCTGGACCGGGGCGATCGGCGCCGCGCGAAGCGGCTGCTCAAGACGCTCGCGGCGGACGCCAAGGGGTCCATGGAGGTCGCATTCCTGCGCTGGCGGGTCGCGTCCCTGGAGCCCTCGTTGGGGCCGGCGCTCGCCATCGCCGAGGCGAACGCCCAGGCCTGGCCCGAGAGCGCGGACCTGCAGCACGCGCTCGGATGGACGCTCATCGAGCTCGACCGGGTGGAAGAGGCGCTGCCCTGGCTTGAGGAGGCGTGCTACCTCGACCCGGACTTCGGGGACGCCTGGTACGAGCTCGCCCAGGTCCGCGGCGCGCTCGGCGACACGGCCGGCATGCGGCAGGCCTACACCGAGGTGTTCGCCATCGACACTGCTCCGCCCATGCCGCCGCTGCGGTTCTTGGAGGATCAGGTGCACGACTGGGCGCAGCACGCCTACGACGCACTGCCGAAGCAGATCCTCGACCACGTCGCGGACGTGCCCGTGATCGTGGCGGACTATCCCGAGCCCTGGATCCTCGAGGACGCCCCTTGGGATCCCCGCCTGCTGGGCCTCTTCATGGGTCCGACGTGGGCCGAACAGAAGTCCACGGGCCTCGACATGATCGCGGCGACGGGCCTGCTGGTGGACCGCCCGATGGTCTACGTCTTCCAGCGCAACCTCGAGCGCGTCGCCAACGACCCGAGGGAGATGGCACGGGAGGTGCGTATCACGGTGCACCATGAGCTCGGCCACTACCTGGGGTTGGACGAGGACGATCTGCACGAGCGCGGGCTCGGGTGAGAGCGTGACCGCCCCCATCCTGGTCACTGGCGCCAGCGGCTTCGTCGGCAGCTACCTCGTGCCGTGGCTCGAGCGCCGGGGAGTCCACGTCCGCGCCATGGTCCGGGATCTCGCCAAGGGCCGGCCCCTGGCCGCGGCGGGCGCCGAGCTGGTCGCGGGGGACCTCCTGGACCCGGCGAGCCTCACGCGGGCGGTGCAGGACGTCGAGGCCATCGTGCACCTCGCCGCGGTCGCAGACTCGTCCGACGCGGACCTGAACGAGCGCGTCAACGTCGGCGGGACCCGGGCGCTGGCCGAAGCGGCGGATGCGGCTGGTGTGCTGCGCTTCATCAACGTGTCGAGCACCTGCGCGGGGCGCGGGCTCCGGGACGCCTACGGCGAGACCAAGCGCCTCGCCGAGGGAGTGCTCGACGCCACCGACCTCGACGTCACCCACCTGCGGCCCGCGATGATCTACGGCGCGGGCAGCAAGGAGTGGGACATCTTCACCGCCGTCGTTCGACGCCTCCCGCTCGTGCCGCTGCCGGGCACGGGGTCCACGGTGCTGCGGCCGGTCTACCTCGACGACATGCTCGACCTCGTCGGCCGGGTCCTCGATCGTCCCGCGGCGGTCGGGCGCACGTACGATGTGGCCGGCCCCGAACCGGTCACGACGGCGGACCTCGTGGCGCGCACCGGGCGGGCCATGGGCCGGCGGCGCCGCGCGCTCACCTTCCCCGCGCGCGCGGCCATCCTCGGGGCCCGGGCGATCGGGGCGGTCATGCAACGCCCGCCGGTCAACGTGGACCAGGTGATGGCGTTCATGCAGGACACGGTCGTCGACATCGAGCCCGCCCGGACCGAGCTTGGCTGGGAGCCCCGGGGCCTGGACGACGGGCTCGCCGCGCTGTTTGGAGGAGACGCCTGATGTCTCGTTGGATCTTGCTCGCCCTCGCGCTCCTTGCGCTCCTCGCGCTCCCTGCATCCGCGCGCGCCCAGGAGCCCGACGAGGACGCGTCGGACACTCCCGCGGAGGAGGTCGACGAGGCGGAGGCCGCTTCGTCCGACGCGGACGACGCGGACGACGCGGAGGCACCAGCCACCGACCCGCTCGGGGCCCGCCTCGAAGAGATGGTGCAGAGCTACTACGCAGCCATCGGCAGCAGCGCGTCCGCGAGCGAGCTGCAGCAGGGCATCCAGTCGGTGCAGCTGATGCTCCTGGACGGCGTCTCCATCGCCCGCATCGACGCCGCCATCGCCGCCGCCATCGACCTGCACACCCCCGGACGCCGCATCCCATTCCAGGTCGCCGTCCCGCTGCGGGTGCGGCCTGCCGATGAGGCGCCCGCCCCTGCTCCCGAGCCCGTCGCGACACCGGAGACCAGGAGCGATCCACCGCCGGCGGCTGAGCCCGCGCCCGACCCGGCGGACCGGTCCGTGGTCGAGAAGCGATGGGTGGAGCGCCAGGAGCAGCTCCGCAAGCGACGCAACCGCCTGCGCCTGCATCTCCAGTGGAAGGACCGCACCCGGGACAAGCGGATCCTGTTGGCCGTGGGCGCCCCGCTCTTCCTCGGAGGGTGGGCCGGCACCTTCGGCGTTGCCGGAGCCGCCATGTCGTTCGGCGAGGTCCTGCCCAGCACCGGGTGGACGGCCGCGATCCCGGTCGCCGGGCCCGTCGTCTTCGGTGTCCTGAGCGACGGGGCCTACCCCGCCGTCTTCGCCTTCGCCGCGTTCCAGGGCATCGGCCTCGCGCTCACCATCGCCGGGCTCGCGAAGAAGGTGGACTGGCCGTACGACCGGGATCCGACCGCGCTGCACCTCGGGCGCGACCGCAAGAGCGGCAAGCCCGTGCTCACCATCCATCCCGGGCCGATGGGCGTGGTGGGCCGCTTCTGACGGCGACGCCGGGGCCCTCCCACAGCCGGCTTGCTTGGCGCCTCCCCGTCGCTAGAGTGCCGCCGCCGCGCGACCTGACGTCGCGGGCGCGCAGGAGGCCCCCATGGCCGGCAAGTTCTCCGAGCTCGATCTCTACGACCTGAACGGACTGCTCACCGACGAGGAGCGGATGGTCCGGGACAGCGTGCGGAACTTCGTGGACTCCGAGGTCCTTCCGGACATCGAGGCCCACCACACCGCGGGCACGTTCCCCGTCGAGAAGCTCAAGATGCTCGGCGAGCTCGGCCTCTACGGCCCGTCCCTGACCGGTTACGGCTGCCCGGGCCTCAGCAACGTCTCCTACGGCGTGGCGATGATGGAGCTCGAGCGGGGCGACTCCGGCTGGCGGTCCGCAGCCTCTGTCCAGGGCTCCCTCGTCATGTACCCGATCTGGCAGTACGGATCGGAAGAGCAGAAGAACAAGTACCTGCCCAAGCTGGCCTCCGGCGAGTTCATCGGCTGCTTCGGCCTCACCGAGCCCGACCACGGCAGCAACCCCGGCGGGATGATCACGCGGGCCCGACGCACCAGCGACGGCTGGGTGCTCAACGGCGCGAAGATGTGGATCACGAACAGCCCCATCGCCGACCTCGCCATCGTGTGGGCCAAGGTGGAGGAGGACGGCAAGGACGCCATCCGTGGCTTCATCGTCGAGGCGAGCACCCCCGGGTACTCCGCGCCCACGATGAAGGGCAAGTGGTCCCTGCGCGCGTCCCTGACCGGCGAGCTGGTGTTCGAGGACTGCGTGCTGCCGGCGGACGCGATGCTCGCGAAGTCGCCTGCGAACCTGAAGGGCCCGCTGAGCTGCCTGACCCAGGCCCGCTACGGCATCGCCTGGGGAGCCATCGGCGCCGCGCAGGCCTGCTTCGACTCGGCCGTGCAGTACTCCAACGAGCGCATGCAGTTCGGCGGCCCCATCAGCCGCTTCCAGCTGACCCAGAAGAAGATCGCCGAGATGGCCGTCGAAATCACCAAGGCCCAGATGCTGGCGTGGCGCCTCGGCAAGATGAAGGACGCCGGGACGATGACCCCCATCCAGGTCAGCGTCGCGAAGCTCAACAACGTGGGCATCGCCTGCGATGCCGCGCGCATCAGCCGCGAGATCCACGGCGCGATGGGGATCACCGACGAGTACCCCATCATGCGGCACATGATGAACCTCGAGTCCGTGAAGACCTACGAGGGCACCAACGACATCCACACCCTCGCCATCGGCCGCCACATCACGGGCCAGAACGCCTTCTTCTAGGCCACGCCGTCAGCGCTTGAGGATGTACTTGCGGACCATCCGGGCGTGCTCGGCATAGGTCTCACTGAAGTGGTGGGCCCCGCCCCCCTTCGCCACGAAGAACAGCGCCTTCGTCTTCGTCGGGTTCAAGACCCCGTCGATGGCCTCGATCCCTCCGCCCGCGATGGGCGTCGGGGGCAGCGCCGGGATGACGTAGGTGTTCCAGCGGTGCGGCCGCCGGATGTCCGCCTTGCGGATGTTCCCGTCGTAGTTCTTCAGCCCGTAGATGATCGTGGGATCCGTCTCGAGCCGCATCCCGATGCGCAGGCGGTTGAGGAACACACCGGCGATCAGCGGGCGCTCCTCGGGAACGGCCGTCTCCTTCTCCACGAGGCTGGCCATGATCATCACCTCGTAGGGCGTCAGGCCGATCTCCTTGGCCTTCGCGGTCCGCTCGGGGGTCCAGATCTCCTTGAGCCGCGCGATCTGCGCGTCCATCACGGCGACCTCGTCCGCGCCCGGCCCGAGGTTGTAGGTCTCGGGGACGAGCAGCCCCTCCAGGTTCTCGGGCGCCTTGTCGAACGGAAGCCCGTACCCCGCGATGACGTCGGCGTCCCGGGCCCGGCGCGTGTACTCCACCGCAGACCCCATCCCCGCCTCCTCGACGAGCGCGGCCATCTCCTCGATCCGCAGCCCCGGCGGGAGCGTGACCGGATAGGTGACCTCGGGCGCGTGCAGCAGCAGGTCCAGCACCTGGTCGGGCGTGTGGTCCGTCCAGAACCGGTACTCGCCAGCCCGGAGCCCTCCCGCGGCCTTCTCGTAGCGCAGGAAGAGCGCGAACTTCTCCGCGTCCGTCACGACCCCCGCGTCCGCCAGGAGGCGCGAGACTGCCTGCGGTCCGGACCCACGCGGGATGGTGAGGATGCGTTCGTCGTGGGTCGTGCTCGGGGTCGCCTCGAGGAAGGCCTGGGCCTGGCTCCATGCCCACCCCGCCACGGCGCCCGCCACGAGCAGCCCCACGAGGGCCAGCGCCGCGAGGATCTTGATGAACTTCACGTGCTCTCCTGCGGGGGCGGGATCACGATCTCTCCGCCGAGGGGCCGGTCCAGCCACTGCTGGAGAATCAGCACCGCGGCGATCTGGTCGACCACCTTCTTCCGCTTCTTGCGACCCCGGACGTTGCCGGCGTTCAACACCCGCTCCGCCTGGGCGGTGGTGTAGCGCTCGTCGATCAGCACCACCTCGACCTCGGGCAGAACACCCGCGATGGCCACGGCCATCCGTCGCGCCTCGGCGGCCGAGTCCCCTTCCAGCCCGTCCGTGCGGATCGGGAGCCCCACCACGATGCGGTCACCCGTGCGCTCGGTGACAATGGCCTGGATGCGGGCGGCGTCGGCCTTGCGGCCCGTGCGCTGCACCGTCTCGACCGGCTGGGCGAACATCCCGAGCGGATCGGACACCGCGACCCCGATCGTCTTGCTGCCCACGTCGAGTCCGAACGTGCGTCCTTTCACGGACCGGACCAGCCGCCCAACAAGCCGCCGAAGATGCCCATGTCGTTCTGGGTGCCATCCGGATCGTTGTACGCCGCCCCGGGGTTGCCGGCGTCGATGCACAGCGAGGCGCCTTGCAGGGCCCAGTCGTCGTTCGTCCAGTCGCCGTCGTCGCTGAGGGCGACGAAGAGCGGATCGACGCTGATGTTGTCGCCCGGCGGGGACGGATTGAAGATCGAGTCGGACTCGAAGTTGCCGCCCGAGTTGTCGAACACGTCGTTGAAGCGCACCTGCCCTGGGTAGCCGTCCTCGCTCCAGACGCCGGCCCCCGTGTTGAACGCGATGATGTTGTTGTAGGCCACGGTCGGGTTCGACCCGAAGGTGAACGCGAAGCCCAGCGCGCCGTCGCTGCTGCTGTTGTGGACCATCACGTTGTTCTCGATGGTCGTGTTGCCGCCCGGCGACAGGACGTGGATGGCGGCGCCGCCTCCGTGGCTGGTGCTGTTCCCCGCGAAGACGCTGTTCGAGACGATGTTGATGTTCCCGTCCAGGAACACCGCGCCGCCTCCGTCCGAGCTGAACAGACCGCCGCTGTCGTCCGCGTCGTTGTCGAAGAACGCGCAGCGGGTGACGATGTGGGGGAGGTTGTCCGCGGTGGCCGAGAACAAGGCACCGCCATCACCGGCCTGGTTGTCCTCGAACAGCGTGCGCGTGATGAACACGTCGCCGCCGTCCACGAAGAGGCCACCCCCGTTGTGGCCCGTCTCGCCGAGGCCGTAGCCGCAGCTGTTGCTCACGAACTCGCTGTCGACGATGTCGAGCGTGCAGTCCTCGCAGTACAGGCCCCCGCCCTCCCCCTCGGAGCCGCAGGTGTTCCCGTCGAACACGACGGTGTCCAGAAGCAGGGTCGCCCCGTCCGCGTGCAGTCCCCCGCCGTCCCCGGCCGAGCCGCCCGTGATGCTGACCCCCTCGATGGTGACGTCCGGCGTGCCGCTGATCGTGACCGTGCGAGATCCACCGCCGTCGAGCACCGCGGCAGCGGGCCCGCCGAACCCGAAGAGCATCAGGTCAGCGCCGATCGCCAGGGCCTCCGCGTAGGTCCCGTCCTTCAGGAAGATGTCCGTGCAGCTCGCCGTGATCGCGTCGATGGCCGCCTGCGCCGTCGGATGCGGACAGTCGAACGCCCCCGGTGACGCACAGGTGGTGGACGCGCCCGGCTCCGCCCAGATCGGGCAGGTGCACCCCTGGTTGATCGCGGTGTCGCAGTCGTTGTCGATGGCGTCGGTGCAGTCCTCGGTGTTGCCGACGTACGCCGTCGGATCCGTGTCGTCGCAGTCGTCGCCGCTGCACTCGGTGGCGCCGTCCCCGTCGTCGTCGGTCTCGTCCGCGGGGACGGTCCCGTCGCAGTCGTTGTCGAGCCCGTCGCACAGCTCGGTGGCGCCGGGGAACGTGTCGATGGCTGCGTCGTCGCAGTCCGCGCAGGCCAGGAACGTGTCGCTGTCGCCATCGACCTCATCCGCCGGAACCACCGTGTCGCAGTCGTCGTCCACGCCGTTGCAGAGCTCAGGCGCCCCGGGGAACGTCGTGGCCACCGCGTCGTCGCACTCCGCGCAGGCGAGGAACGTGTCGGAGTCTCCGTCGACCTCGTCGGCCGGGATCACGGCGTCGCAGTCGTTGTCGGCCCCGTCGCAGAGCTCGGTGGCCCCGGGGAACGTGTCGATCGCTGCGTCGTCGCACTCCGCGCAGGCGAGGAACCCGTCGGCGTCGGCGTCGACTTCGTCCGCCGGCACGACCGAGTCGCAGTCGTTGTCGATGCCGTCACAGACCTCCGTGTTGCCGGGGAAGCGCAGCGGATCGTTGTCGTCGCAGTCTCCGCCGCAGCCGGGCACTCCGTCCGAATCATTGTCCGGCTCATCGGCCCCGGGGACCCCGTCGCAGTCGTTGTCGAGCCCGTCGCACAGCTCCGGAGCGTCGGGCCAGGTGTCCTCGTCGAAGTCGTCGCAGTCTCCGTCGCAACCACGGAAGCCGTCCGCGTCGAAGTCGTCCTCCTGCTCGAACACGATGCCGTCGCAGTTGTTGTCGAGCCCGTCGCACAACTCGACAGCGCCCGGGTAGCTCGTGGGATCCGCGTCGTCGCAGTCCCCGTCGCAGCCCCTCACCCCGTCCGCGTCGCCGTCGTCCTCCGCGATGGTGCCGTCGCAGTCGTTGTCCACGCCGTCACACAGCTCGGTCGCGCCCGGGTGGGTGTCCGGATCGGCGTCGTCGCAGTCGCCATCACAGACGCGGACGCCGTCGCCATCCCCATCGGCCTCGTCTGCGGGGACGCTGCCGTCGCAGTCGTTGTCCACGCCGTCGCACAGCTCGTCGACGCCGGGGCGC
>ENA-OWNT01002650-OWNT01002650.1-seawater-metagenome-genome-assembly--contig:-NODE-2650-length-18269-cov-4.091854_pt1 | contig 18269 bp, 16 predicted proteins | sample MGYA00238136_ERZ651165 | MGnify/ENA primary metagenome ERZ651165 (study PRJEB26861, sample SAMN08777766) | seawater metagenome | isolation source: coastal seawater | place: USA: Florida | collected...
ATTTCTCCCGGAGACTTATTGAAGCGCGTTCCTCTTCCAGGACCCTCGTTTCGCTTCCCTTCAGGGGCATCGTACTTTAGTCTGATGGATGAGACAGATCGTAAGATGCGGGGCGAGGGTCTCGTGTTTGCCTCTTCGTCCTCTTGCTGATTGTCGCTCTTGGGACTACCACCATCCTCATCTTCCGAACTGTCTTCTAAGCCTGATTTTCCATTGGTCCCGGGTTCGTTCTCTATGCTTAGCAAGCCGTCCTCATCGTCAGCGTACAGAGATGCGGAACCAATTTTATTCTGCGTCTGTGCCTCCGCGAGCAGGCGCTTCCTCTCTTCAGCTTCGTCTCGCATCGCGGCTTCCATCTGTTCGTCGACGGACATGCCTCGTTTGGCGTATTTGGCCATCGGGCTGACTGCCTTGTGTCTCCAATTGCCAGAGTAGAAGTCTTCGATCGCCTTCTGACGGGCTTGCAGGCGCGTATTGTGCATCAGAGTTTCTCTTGCTGCCTCAAGAGAACCGTGGTAACGAGCTTCGGCCTGCAGGACGGCCATGCCACGGGCCGTTTTGAGTGCTGCTCTCATGGCAATCAGAGACTTCTCCACCACCTTGTTCGCGTACCACTTCGCCTGACGTCGTTTTTGCTGCGCCTCCACGGAGTCTAGCGCTTCGAACAAGTTGACGGACGCAACAGTTTTGAATGGCGATGCCTTTGGAGACGATGCTTGTACATCGCCTGGCTGAGAATTCGGATTCCAAGCGCGCGGGGTTCCACCAGGCCCAAGAGTAAACTTAGGACTATCTCGTGGTGGTGCATTGCCACTATTTCTCGGGCTTTTGAATTTGAAGTCGTGACTAGCTCGCGGCTGGGAACGCGGAGAGTTGCTGTAAAGACTATTTTTCGGGCTGGCGAGTGTCGACCAGTACTGTCGTGGTGAGGGCGTGCCAACAGATCTTTCAAGCTCGTCTAGCTCAAAGTCATTTTGCTTGCAGATCTCAGTGAATATCCGCTTCCGATGCATTCGATTGTAGATCCCAAGGTCCTCCAAATCCTCATCCGTTAAATCCTTTAGCACGGCACCATTCACACGCGCAGTGTAGAACATTTCGCAGTACTGGCCGAGCTCGCAGGTGTTCATGAGCCACACACCAACACGGTTGGCTGTCCAGTGCGAAATTGAATCAGATCGAATGTAGCCCTCCGTCACCTCGGCAATGGCTCTGACATTTCGATCGTCAGTGGCTGAAGCTGCGCTCGCGGCGGTTCCCATTTTTAGAGTTGAAGTTTTGAGATTAAACCTGCCTCTACAACCCAGCACGGCCTACCAGTGTAGCAGGTGCGGGCAGAAGACACGAGCGCACCTGCTCGCAGGGAGTATGCACGTGCCCTCCCGCGCTGCACCGCCGCCAGTCCGAGGCGAGGCCAGCCGTTCGCTCAACGCAGTTGAGTGCGGAAAAGGGACGCGTTTTAGTCCGCGTTTTCTTAATTTGCGCCAGCAATTGCACGCATGTGGACGTAAGAAAGGGAAGTGGCAGCAAGATTGAAAGGTAGAAGCTTTTCGTCGCTTTGCATCATCCATCACCGGACCACAGAAGTAGGGAACTTCGCTCGCACGAAGGGCGTGACGCTCTCCTGATCTGATCTGATCTGATCCTCCCCGCCGAACATCTCCCCTTCCATCAGTCCACCCTCTTTCTCATTGGTCTATCTATCGGCTCGTTCGTCTGTCCTCCAGACCGTCCCGTTTCCGCATCTGCCTGTCTGACCGTCTGACCGTCCGTTTGGTCATCCGACCGTCCGACCGTTCCGTCGTTCATTCGTTCCTGCGTTCGATCGTTCGATCGTTCGTTCGTTCGTTCGTTCGATCGTTGCAGTGTTGCGTCTGCTGCTGTGAGGCGTGAGCGTTGCAGTGCCGTCCCACAGCCCACAGCCCACAGCCACGGCAGTGAGTGAGTGAGTGAGTGAGTGAGTGAGTGAGTGTCAGTGTGTGCGAGGTGAGGCGTCCAGCCACTCACTCACAGTCACTCACTCACAGTCAGTCAGTCACAGTCACTCTTTACCAATGACAGTCAGAAGGGTACACCGGCGACGACAGTGTCCCACTCACTCACTCACTCACTCACTCCCTCACTCACTCACTCACTCACTCACTCTCAGCGCCGCAGCTGCAGCGAGCGAGCGCATCCACACTCACTCACACTCAGCCACTCACCCACCCACTCACTCACTCATTCCCAGCGAAGCCATTCTTTCTTGTTCGTTCGTTCGTTCGTTCGTCACTTACTCACTCTCACTCTCAGTCACTCACTCTCACTCACAGTCACTCACTCTCACTCACAGTCACAGTCACTCCGCTGCGCTGTCGACGGTTGTGGGCTGTGGGCTGTGGGCTGTGGGCTGTGGGCTGTGGGCTGTGGGCTGTGGGCGTTGGTGGCTCCCACAGTTCATTCACTTCACTCAGTGCGTCACTTCGCTGCTGTCACGTTCGCCCACAGCGCGCACTCTCACACTCACTCACTCACTCACGCCTCCGCACCTCCGTACACACTCAAGGTCACGAAACACTGATTTTGGTAGTACCAGGTACTACAAACAATGTACTGCAGTTCCGTTAAGTCACAATAGAAACGTTCATCGTGTCGGGGTCTGGGAGTGTGGCTGGGAGTGTGAGTGTGTGGCTGGGAGTGGGAGTGGGAGTGGGAGTGGGAGCAGGCAGGGGGCGTGGTGTGCGGTGTACAGGTCCATACCAACAGCAGTGTGTGCGTGCGCTGCGTCGTGGCACTGGCAGTTGAGTTTTCGCGCGCTTCGTTTTGTTTTGTTTGGGTGTTCGCGTTCTCGCGTTGCTCCGTGCGTTCAGAAACGCAAAACGCAGCCGTTGCGGCGTTGCGGCGGTGCGACGGTGTATGATAGCTTCGCCGACCAGTGGCACATGGGGAATGGGGAATGGGAATAGCAAACGGTGTATGGAACGGGTAACGCTCTTGGCTCAAACATGCTCTCATGAACGAACAGTAAGTAAGTAGAATGGTGCTGTCGCTGAGACGTGAACCGTCTGCTGAGACCAACGTGATGTCGATGGCTGCAACACAACGACTGTGTGGACGACGATGCTATCTAGAGTGCAAAATGAAAACAACACATCAGCAGAATAATATTTTTGTCAATGGATCTTTCAATTGCAATTGGGTTTGAAATTTAATCGTCCTCTCCTCTGGGGAAGCGATGTTTAGCACACAAACGCAGCACCTGTGCGAGAAATTTGAAGCTTGCCAAACAGGTTTGGTAGCACGTTGTTGTTGCTGTTGTTGTTGTTGTTGTTGTTGTTGTTGTATTCAAGCACAACCTTGACTGGAATCTGGTACTTTGCTGTGCAGAAATCCTGGCAAAAATCCATTCTTTGCGCCTAACTTTCAAAGAATCTCAACCGAAAAATGAGAATTGTGATTCGAATAGTGACGCCAAGGAGTGGGGAACTGATGCGCTGTACGTGAAAGATGCGTCTCCAGAATCTGTTGCGGAGCGGCTGCATCGCAAACAGCAGGAATACAAAAAAAGAATCGAGCACAAAAGGGCCATTCAAGAGCAGAAAGAAACTTTAGAGATGCGAAATGTTCCCAAAATCAACAAAAGCTCAAGGAGAATGCTGCGAGGAAAGTCGACGAGTACTGCAGATGCAAATGTTGTAGGAACCCGCACACAGCAGATGCACGAGCATCCAGCTCCAAGCGAAGCTGTTGCTGGAATGTTGGCGTGGCAGCGGGACAGGGACCAACGTATCGAGAAAATGAGGGCGGAAAAGCATCGACAAGAAATGGAATCGCTGCGAACAAAGCCTCGCCTGGTTAATTCACGCTCGCAACAAATACTGGAGAACAAAGAGAAGAAATCTGCCTCTGAGTCAACGATGGCGCAGGAAGGATGTCTGCCACATCGGGGAACCAATGGCGGACCTGCCAATTTTGGCGAAATATTATCGTGTTCTGTCTCCGTTGCGGACAGGCTCATTGCTCAAGGCAGGGCATACCAAGAAAGCCGTGAGAAAAAAGCAGCGGAGGCACTGCGCAGTTCCCGGCAAGCAAAGCCTATTCTTGCGACTTCCAACCGCAGTCGGCCCACTAGCCAGCCTCAAGCACTGGAATTCAGAAAAAGCAAGCATGCAGCCTCGAAGCAAATGGACCCTGTTGGTGAGCGACTGTACAAAGCTGCACAAGATGGAGCGCAACGTCGTCTGATCCAAAAGTGGACACAAGAACACGCGCAAAAGGAAAAAGCTGCCGCAGGCGCCTTTCGGCCAAAGATCAACAAGAAATCGCAGCAAATATTGGCGAGAAGCAAGCGTTTCGCGAGCAGTGAGAGCGTAGAAAACCGTCTTTTAGCACATGGTGCAAATTACCAAAAGAGGCAGAAACAGCGTGAAAAGAAAGAAATTGCTCGTGAAAATGCGCTGCACAGTATGACTGTCGCATCGCCAGGCCCTCATGGCCGGAACTCGCAAGAAGATTATATCCGCAACTTGCAACGTCCCATTGGCCACGTCAAGGAGTTTACCCAGTCAACAATTGAGAAGCCAACTTTCGCACCCAAGCTAAATGCCGTCAGCCACAAACTAGGTCGTAAGGCCGATCTTCGGGCAGGGTTGGATCCAACTAAATTGCGGCCAGAAGAAATGACTTTTCTGCGCAATCAACAGTGGGCAAAGCGAACAGAAGAAAAAATTGAGGCAAGAAAACTGCAGGAGGCGCAGATGGGGCAGGCCGATTGCACTTTTGAGCCTGAGTTGGTCTCGAACGCCTCCTTTCGAACGAAAGCGCAGCAGCAGCAGGCCTATGCGGCATCGGAGAGCGGTGGGGGTGGTGATTTGGCGTCGCGTTCACAGTACTGGCTGCGAGAAAAGGATAGAAAGACTCAAGAAATGAGGATGGAGGCTGAGGCAAAAGTGGTGGAGGGTTGCACCTTCAACCCATTGTTGGTGTCGTCAAACACGTGTTCTGCCTCGCAAGGGCACACCAGCACCAAAGTCACAAGCGGCAAACCAAAACGGGTCCGATTTGCAGATGAAGTTGGCGTGGCAGAAATGCAGACGTCTCGACCAAACATCTTTCGAAATCTAGCAAATACTGCCAGTGGTGTTGCGTTCAACAACAGCGACAACTTCTCATATCGCGCCGAGGAATCTACGATTTGAATTAACTAATCCTGATGTCGACGTGTGTCATCTACGCACTTGCTAACAAAAGTGCAAAAACAGTCTTGTTGTTGCATAATTGGCCTCCTTAATTTTAATTAAAAGTAAACCTTCTATCGTGATGTCTCCACACCGTCGCTGGCCGTGGATGCACCACAACCGCACCACCGCTTGTGCCGTCTTGCAGTTTGGTGCGACGTTGTTGACACCGTCAGCTGGCATTTGGCAAGCACCCACCATGGACTGCGTATAACTATAGTGACATGCAGAAGCCAGTAACAGAAACCTGCAAAATCGGTGAGCAGATGACTTTGAATGAGCCAGTGAGTGAGTGAGTGAGTGAGTGCGCGCGTGTTGTTGGTGGCAGTGGTGAGTCACGCAGTCGGTCAGGCGTCAGCTGCTGTGACGGTGCTCTGGCCAGACTGACTTTGTGACTTTTGTTGACTTCGTTCGTTGTGCCGCCCGTCCGTCGTCCGTCCGCGGTCGTTCGTTGGTTCGTTCGTTTTGGTTCTTCTTCTCCTGCTGGCCTACTTCTTGCGCCTTGTTGTTACGGCTCGTCATCACTTCCTTAAAATCATTGATTGCCCTTGAGAGCTGGCTTGTTGCGGATCTCGGACCACTGACCATTGACGACTGACTGCCCTCGTAACTCCCGCGCTTTCCGCGTCCTGAAATCGTTCGTGGGTCGTGGGAGTTCTTGGGCTGTCGGTGCTTGCAACCAAAGGGTGCAGCAAGGTGTCTTCTCGAGGTCTGGGGATTCGGGGATGCGTGGAGGTGTAGACATGTTCTTTTGACATCGCTGTTTATGCAAAGTACCGTTTTGTGCTGGTATGGTGCTTTGATGACGTGAACCAAGTGCCGACCACGCTCGCGAGTCGACTCTGATTGCATTTCCATTCCATTTTGTTTTTGAACCAAGTACGAAAGAGTAAAAAATTGCGACTGGCGGCAGGTGGCGGATCCCCAGTCTCTGACCTGTACTCTGAGTCTGTGAAAAATGGGGTGTTGCGCATCAAGCGAAGACAAGGCGAAACTGTCGTTCCAAGAAAGCCGCTCAAAATTGTTGTCAGGAAGTAGTCTATCCGCGAAGGTGTGTCGTAGTGCACGTGGTGTCAAAACCATTCCTGTTCTGCTTTTCTGTTCTTTGAAAATTTGACCGAATATACTGGTGTGCGGTGTTGTGATGTGACCAGAGTAACGGATCTGTTAGTGTTGGGTGTGCAAATCCTTTATCAAGGTTTTTTTTTTTGGTTTTGCAGGGGACAATGAGTGTTTTCTAGTTTGATCGCTTGTGCGTTGTTGTTCTGAAGGTCGAAAATCTCTGAATTCGACGAAAGAGACGATATTGACCATGAAAAAAAGACTATCACAATCAAGCCAACTGCAAAATCCAAAGAGCTAGGGATCCCAGGCATCAAGATTCAAGTTTGTACTCGAGCACACGACTCACATCGTCGACAATTCGTCAACACCGAATGCAAGTGTTGATGCGTTCCCACATGTACTTCGATGACAGGTGAGCCGCACCACGAGTGGGAGGGAAATAAAGCAGCAAATTTATGAGGAGTCCGGAATTCCAATTCAGCAGCAGGCGCTCAAATTTGCAGGGAAGGAATTCCGGGATGATAATCTAGTTCACGAGTGTGGATCGATGCCGGTTTGAAATGAATTTTTGTGTGGAAGCGCCATCTTCGTTGGCCTAAAAGTGTCTTTGACTATATTTTTCAGGTTCAGTACACCACATTTCATCTTGACGTTCGTCGCAAGGATTCGGTGGATCGGCGAGACGACAATTTCATTTACCGAAGCTCAGGCAGTGACGGAGCTGCATATTCATATCACACCTCTCCTAATATGCAACCAGGCTATTCCACAGATGAAGAATCGATACCAAAAAGTTGGAGCCTCGATAGCATGCTTGAATCCGGAAACACAGACGCGTAGAGTCAGGGGTCAGGAATCAGGGCCCAGAGCCCAGAGCGTGCGTGCGGCAAGTATCAACATACAGCATGTATGTATTTTTCGTAAAAAGTTAATGTTTCTTGAGAGTCGCGGAGATGTGGCGAATCTCGAAACCTCCAACTGCCCTAATGGCAACGTTGGAGACGATGACAAAAATTTCTGCCACCCCGAAAAACGAGTAGAAATAGGACCAACAATACGCGTTGTGAAGAATGAAGCACACGATGGCAGTCACTCCCGACAAGATCTCAAAAATTGCACACCGTATCCTACGCCATGGAATAAATCATGCGTCATTTACGAAGATGGCAGCAACGACAACACAGTGCAAAGAACTCACAGGATGCGATGCCGTAAACGCTCGCCGTAATAATACTCTGCATTGGAACCTGCAGAGGAAATGGTCTATGTTCACAAGCACCACATCAGCTCAAGTAATCGCAATACGCGCACACAAGAACGTGGCGTAACATTCGGATCAATGCACACAAACGAACCAGTGCATCCTGCGAAACTTCGGTTCCGTTTGGTAAGCAGTCGCGTGTGACATTGCCTAAGTGCTGAAATTTTCGCAAGCTAGCATCAATGGGTTGACTTGCGCTTTGACCTTCGAGTTCAACGTCATGAAAGCGCGATCCACCCTCACTCGCTCTGGCTCGCTTTGAGCTCTCCACAGCAATCAGAACAGCGAACGCCATACTGAAGAGAAACCAGAATTCTGTTGCTATCACATGTATTTGGTGATTCTCACGTGAGGACACCGCCTGCATGAAATGGAAAAACAACAAATACACACAAACGAAAGAAATTTCAATCGTCGCACTGTTCGGAAGCACCTCTGCACAGATATGACCGTGGTCAACAAACGTACCGTTAGAACGAGGAGTGCAACATTTTCGAGAACGCCGACGATGAACGCCACCAATCGCAACCATGATCGTGGATGCTGGGCCATGAAGTACTGGACGCAGCCACCGATCGCAACGAATGGGATAACACACGAGATGCCCAAGCGCCACAGTATCATGTTTGGCCATTCAGCAAACATCGCACTGATAGACCCTCCAAAGTTTACAGTGTCGGCTCCGCAATGAGTGGAAACGATTTTCAAATAGCGATCGGTGGCATATGTGGATACAAGCACGGAGCTCAGCGTAACTGAGAAAATGCATGTTGCTACAATGACCAAGTTGGCAAGCGAAAATTCAAATGAATTCGCATCGGAGGTTCTGTACAGTTTGCGTGGAAACAACCTTTTCCAGGCGCATTGAGGGTAATATATCACTGCGTTGGACGCAAGTAAAAGAATGGCACAAAAGCCAAAAGATGGCATCTTGGATACACACTGAACTCAGAGTTGCTTCCTGTGACGCCCGAGCGGTTCTGCCGGCACCCTCGCAGCTTGTAGTCGAGGTGGGAGTGATGCCGCTGCTGCCTCGAATTGCAGTCGTCGTCGCTTACGCAGGCGAATAACACACTGAGCACAGCCGTACAGACAAAGCACTCCAACAACTGCTACAATTTGGATGGTTAGGAGGGTCCACGGAATCAATCCCATTCCCGAACAATCTTTCCCAAGACCAGCTACGTTCGTCCAAGCAGTAGGCCGTCGCGGACCAAACGTTGCAACAAATCTCTACTTTGTTTGAGAGTCGCCGTTTAATTTGGCTACATCGACGATTTCGATCGTCTGGCTCATCAACAACTTCAACAACAGCTGGCGGATGTACGGGCCCAAGAGCACTACGCCCCGGCTCTCCACGGCTGCTGCAGACGTAGCGGTTCTGCTACGGCCCATGCTTGCGTTCACACGTTCCCCGTCTCCGCGTGCAACACCACAACAGCAAAACTGATACTCTGTTGACCGTTTTGTCATTGACTCAACCACAAGAACGCTGGGATCTGAGGTTGCGCGATCCAAACCGACGCGCCCGATCATTTTTCGCGTGGACGTCGTGGGTCGAGGCACCAACAACGCATTAAAACAACGCACCAACAAACACAACACAACAACACAACACGAACGTAGTCGTAAGTCGTAAGTCGTAAGCGTATCAGAAGTGAGAAGACAACTGGAGCACGGTGCACGGAGCAGTTGGTTGTTTGGTTGTTTGGTTTGTCAAGAGTTTGCGAGTTTGGAGTTTGGAGTTTGGAGTTTGATTGAAGTTGGAAGTTGATTGAGGTTGTTTGTTTGTTTGTGATCGATCGAAGATCGAGTGGACGCGGTCAGTGAGACACCGACCGGGTGACAGTGAAAGGACGGACGCTGCAATCATACGCAAACTGGTCAATTGATTCACCTACTACTAGTGAAGTAAAGTCATAAAATGTAACGGTATAGTTTGAATTGAGCTCTGCTTTCGGCCAGGCCCGTCTTGGGTCATCGTTGGCCCCATGACGACGAAGTCAATCGCTCCCAAAAAGTCATTTTTAAGAAATCAAAATATGAGTACTGAACGTGTGAAAATATTAGAATTAACTACCTTTACACCTTTACATTGTGTGAACTGTAACAACAAAACTCTACAATTCCGTTCAAAATTGTATTTTCGTATTCATGAAAATAGTTACTGTATCATGACTACACCAATGCACCAGGGCATGAGGGTGCATGCACAATGCACCCGGCACGAAACCAACTCTTTGGCGGTCGGTGGGAGGGAGTGCGTGAAACCGCCACTCATACACTCTGTCGAGGCAAGCCAGCCGCCAGCCGCCAGCCGCCTTGCCATCGGCAGTGTCCGTTGTGTGTCCGTGTTTCCTGGCTTGGTCACCAAACGGACATCGATCAATCAATGGACACAAACAAAGACTCCACCAACTTCCAACTTCTTCCAAGTGGCGTGTATGGTCTGTGCTGTCGTGGCTTCAACAAACCAAAATGAGACCAATTGTGACGGCAGCGGCGCGGCACGCGGAGACGGAGATAGCGACACGACGAAAACAGGCAGTGTGCTGTGGTGGTGGAACCCCAGAGCTGAAGTCATCCATGCCATGATACGGGACATTGTCTCTCCGTCGGGCAATACCCCACGACAGGCAGGAAAAGAAATAACACACAAGTGAAGCGGTGAACAACACATGGTTCCGTGACTTCGTGTTGTCTTGTGCGGACTTGCGGGCGGCACATGCCTGCCAATCCGAGTCAGAGTCATAGGATATCGCGAGCGTGGGGCGCAAAAAGCTGCCGAAAAACGAACGGATTTCATTGTGTCGCAAGGCGGTTGAGACACACGGCTTTCAACGCATTGTTGGATATGTTGCGGTAAATTACGGAAATCGGTCGTTATGGAAGCGAAAAAAGTGACTCCCGTGGCACAACATGTGGGTCACACCAATGGATCTCAGTCCAATACTTTGCACCAAATTGAAAAGTCCGAGGAAGGTGGTCGCCAATTAGGGCAGAATAGCCACCACCACCACCACCACCACGCTCATCACCACCAGAGCCACAAACATCATGCGCAGCACGGGCAGCACACTCATCACGACCACGGCAAGCACCACGAGCACCACACCCAGCATGGGCGCCATGGACAACATGGACAGGACGGGCATCATAACCATGGTGCCCACGGGCAAAGTGACCACGGGCAAAGTGACCATGGGCACGGTGATCACGGCGGTCATGGGCACAGTGGTCATGGGCACGGTGGCCATGATGAGGGAGACGCAGAAGATTTGATGAGCTTGGCTAAATTATCGAGCCACATGCCGTCAGCAAGGCAATACTGCTCAGAGTACGGACATCAGTGTTCCACGATGACAAAAACTGCCACCGCAATTGTTGTGGCCCTTTTGTGGTCAACGACCATCACTTCGTTGATGAATTGCATCTTTGCGGCTTATCTGACGGAATATGAGCAAAGAAGTTATTGGCTCGGCCTGTTTGTGATATCAATTCTCGTCCTTGGCATCATCCCAGTCATTGCGTTCAAGTATGAGAAACCAAATGACTTTTGGGCTGTGCTGCTCCTCATCGAGATTCTTGGGCATCTGTGGGGGTTCAAGGTCAAGGACATCGTGACTTACGGAGCGTACAAGCTTCATTATTTGTACGGTGAGTTCTCAAACTTTTCCGACGCACCAGAGTATTCCTACTGCAACCTTGTCAACCCTGAACTGGCGACACCGGGAACATTTGAGGCGCCGGTGACTGCGTTTGAGGAGGGTTTTCTTGGCTTCAATTTGGAGTGGTCTAGCTACGTGCACAACGTGTCTGTGTTTGCAGAGTATTTTGAGCAACTGGCGTCGTGGTCTGCTACGTCGAATTCCTCGACGACTTCACCAGAACCCCATCGTAGAGGTCTTGCGAGCTTACCGACCGCACCAGCGCCGGCACCATACATGGGTCCTCACAATGACCTTGTTGCCCCAGACTCTCATGAGATCGGTCCAGGAAAAGTGTGCGCCTTTGAGTACAAGACAATATTGACAGTCGGAGGATACCGCGTGGAGAAGCAGCCACGCATTGAGTATCTTTTTGAACTAGGGTCCGTTCGCGGTGACTGTGTGTTCTTGACCACTTCGCAACGCATTTGACATTTGAACAATTGTTGTTCTCGTCTCTTAGGTCGAGAATATTGATCTGGATCGGCATGACAGCAACGACGACACTGACAGTCGTACTCTTCCGTTTGCTGTACAACAAGGTGGTGTTTCCGGACTTTTGTAAGAAGAAAATGACCAAGGTAACACAAACTTCTTCGATACACTACTTCGTGGTTTGTGTCCATTAATCACCAACGCCTCCTGTGATGACATTGTTTCCTCAGGCTGTAAAACACAACTATGCACACATTCAAAACCACCTTATTGCTGATGCTTTTGCAAACGGTATGGGATGGGTATCGGCGTGGATGGTGTGGTGGATACTCTTAGTGGTAACCCTACTCATTTCAAATCTTGGCGCAATCGGAAGTAGCCCGTGCAACGGCATGCATGCTTTTCCCGTGGCCACGGTCGTCATTGGGTTTACCGTATTCTATGTTTTAGTTTATGCTCTTCGCTGGGGCCGCACGGTGGGTTTGCCAATACAATAGCGTGAACATCAATCGCCTCGTGAAGTTCTTGACTTGTGGGCGGTTGCACATGTGCGTGTAGACATGCTGGAAACCAACTGTACGATGCTGTCCGCAACTGAAAATTTACCTGGGTGGAGTCGGCGAGCTACAAAACGGATTTATGCTAGGATGGTTCGTGGTACACATTGTTTGCTGATCACTCTATCATCCGGTGTGTGGTGTGCGTGATCTTACGCTGTTAATTGGTGTAGGTTCTTAGTGACTCTTTGTGGCTTCATCCACACCACTTTCATTGGCATTCATTTTGAAGAGGATACCGCCGACTACAGCCCGTTCAAAGACCTCACCAATACGCACCACAACCCCACATTTGGACTAGCCATTGAAGAACTGATTGAGGCAGCCGTGTGGACGTGCATCGGCGTCACGTACCTCACCTTCACTCAACTGGAAATCAAGGACTCTCATCACGAAACTGCACTTTTGAAAGAGGTGTGTATATCTCAAGACTTGTATCACAGCATATGCGGGTCCGAACGCGTATGATTTTGACAATATACGTTAATTTTGTGTTGTCACAGGCAAAACGTCGACTGCACAAGTACTTCAAGCTCACACACGCCTTTGATAATTCCACAATTTCGGATGATATCACCGACTTGGTAGATGTCCGTAAAAGACAAACAAAAGCGATGGAACAACGTGCCGCCATTATCCTACGGGCGTTTGGCATCTGGATGGGTCTAACCATTGAGCTTGCCATTCACTTGGTGATTGGGCTCATTGACGTCACTGTGTTGAAATTGTACACTGATAACACCGGTGGCAGTTATTCGTCGTATTATTCGTCGTATTACTCGTCGTATTACTCATACTCATACGGGTACGGTTCCGTGGACTTTGACGACCAGGTGCGCGCGCTTCTTTCATTTCTTTGTTGTATTGATATGAACCTTTGAGCATCATTTTGTTGGTGCTGCAGGCGAAACAACATGCGATCATGTTTGCTGTTCAGTTCGGATTTTCGGCTTTGCTCACTGGCTTATTTTTCTTAGCAATGTACGTTTTGGCAATTGCCGGTGCAGTGGTTCCGATGACGAGAAGTTGGAGTGCTGTATTGTGACTGGCTTCCGTGTCACTATTGCAGGTACGGAGGGCACCATTGCAGCTGGCGCATTTCTACCGAAAAGCAGCGTCAAGCTGCCATCAAGCTGCAAGCTGCGCAGCGGGGCAAAGTTGCTCGTCGAGCTTCGAAAGCACTTTTAACTACCGGCAGCAGCAATAGAACCACCAGCAACACCGACGCTTAAGACGAGAGCTGGTAAAAATAGAACACAAAACATAGAATTGGCGCACGCCTCACTGCAGCAATCTGCCTTGCATCTTTGGCGCCCACCCTCGATTATGTGGCCACTGTCAGCACTATCACCACGCTCTCCACGCGAGCGTCCATAACCGTCGTTGTTCGTTGACGTAGAACTAAAGTTCTGACAAAACTTGCCAGAACTCGACGATCGCGCTTGCAGTACTTTATGAATATGCCTCCAAACCCGCAGCGAATGAATGGTCACACGATGGAGTCACACTGTTTGTCTCGTCTGTGGTCTCCTTCAGCGTTGACCCAAGGGGTAATAACTCTTGACTATTACCCCTTGGTTGACCCTAACTACGAAAACCCTAGGAATTAATTAAGGGTAGTCGGTCGATTGCCGATTCATCGACTTTGCTGGAGCTTTTGGACTTTGATGGTTTTGTGTTTCCGGACCCAAGTTGCCTTGTCAGCTGTGGTACTTTACCAATAGCCTGTCACTAAATACCGCACACCACTCGCCAAGGAAGCACAACCGAGCGTTCGTGGTCGAGCAACTGGCAGCTCGGACGCTCACAGCAACAACAGACAAAGGAATCAATCACAGGAAGCAAGTTCACACAGGTCAGTAGCGCATTCATTCAATCGACGGACGAAGGAATCGGAAAACGGAAAAACGGAAACCGCCGAAACGGACGACGGCTTCCACAAACCTCAATCCAAACTCTCACAATGCCATAAGCAAGTGAGTGAGTGAGTGACTGTTGGTGGGTGATTTGGTGGCAGATTTCCGATCGCCACATCGGTCCGGTCCGTAAACTTCTCGGCTTTCATACCCACGCAAATAAACCTCAATTCAATTCACATACTCGTACTGTACTGTTAGAAAGCTAAATCACTGTGAACTGTGAACACACTTTGAGACTTTGAGACTTTGAGACTTTGAGGCTTTGATGAGTGAGGCACGTGCGTGCGTGCGTGCGGAGTGAGTGCACTGACTGACTGACAGCACAACTGGACTGTGAAATGCGGCACTCTCGCGTGTTCCCACCCACGCCCCTTTATTCAATCACCCACTGCACCGTCTCGTGCACTCGTCCGTGGAGAGAGAGGTTGTCGGTTGTTGTCGGACACACACAAAACAGCACCAACGAACACCAACGAACACCAACGAACACCGACGCAACATCGTGAAACAAAGTGTGACACTGTCTGTGGTCTGTGGTCTGTGGTGTGGTGTTGGGTGTTGTGGTGTCTGTCTGTGACGCGTCAATGACAATGAATGTTGTCGTTGCCAGTCGTCAGTGCGTTTGCTTCGTTCGTTTGTTCGTTGGGTTGTTGGTTGGTCGGCTTGCGTGCGTGCGTGCGTATGTGCGTGCGTGCTTGCTTGTGTCGTTGTTTGTTTGTTTGTTTGTTTGTTTGTTTGTTTGTTTGTTTGTTTGTTCGTGTGGTTGTTTGTTTGTGACTTCGATTGTTTGTTATGCAACCGGGCAGGCTGTAGCAGGTGAGGTACCCACTTGCCCTCCTTGGTTGACGTATGGATATGTTACTTGCTTCGTTGCTTGCTTCGTTCAGCGATTTCATGGTTCGTTCGTTCATGTCTCTGTCACACGCATCACACGGCGTGCCAATGCATGCACATGCTGCTCGACTGCATGACACACGCTCACCATCTCGACACACGTGGAGAGTGCATGACCAATTGTTGTTCTGGCTACTGCCTTGTCGTTGGTGATGAAATCGCTTCACTGAACATACCAATATGTCAGAATTATTTCACGTTTATTTCGGCACTTGCTGAGTCTATGCCAGACTCACACACGCGGTGGATTGACGCGAACGTGTCCAGTCCTGATCTCGCAAGCAGTGGTGATTTGCACGTTTCGCTTCAACAGCATGTATGTGGGTGATCACATTGCTTGAAGCCATTGATTGAAGAGTTTATTCGAAAGGTAGTGCTGATGGATCGGAGAGGCTTCAATCTGCGAACCGGAATGGTCGGCTGGCCTTATGTGTCGACATGCTGCGTATGGTTGCTGCTGTTCCTCTGCTTCGACACCGCTCGATCCCAGAATACATTTCTTGGCGGCGGGACGAGCAACACCGCCAGTGGCGAGTTCGCTGCAATTTTAGGCGGTGAAAACAACGTAGCCAGCGGCGATTATTCTACCATTGGCGCAGGGCAGTTGCATGTGGCTTCGGGCAGTGCGTCATTGGTTGTGGGAGGTTCTTCGAACACTGCCAAGGGCACAGGTGCACTTGTCGTGGGAGGCGCGTCCAATTGGGCCAATCTCTCTTACTCCGCGGTTTGTGGTGGTAATGCGAATTCGGTTGGCGGGGGCAGTCACGGCTTCATCGGGGGTGGATATCAAAATTCCGCACACGGATATGGAAGCACCGTCGGTGGGGGTATTCAGAATACTGCTGCAGCATCACACTCCAATGTGGCCGGAGGAAAAGACAACGTCGCGGCTGGCACATTTGCCGGCGTCGCGAGCGGATGGTCAAATTCTGCGGGTGACTACAGTAATGTCGGGGGAGGGCGAGCGAATCTCGTACCCGGGCAGTATTCTGCGATCTGTGGTGGCTTCAACAACAACATCACACAAGATTACTGTGTTGTCGGTGGTGGTCAGGACAACGAAGTGTCTGCAGACTGGAGCGTCGTTGTGGGTGGACGTACTAACACCGTCGTGGGCCCTCTCGCTTTTGTTGGTGGAGGACGCAGCAATCGCGCCGCCGATTTTTACGCAACAGTCAGCGGCGGACTCTTGAATTCTGCACGGGGCCTGAATTCGTTTGTTGGCGGTGGAGGCGGAAAGTACGACACGAACACGGCAGATTACGTTGATGGAAATATTGCCTCCGGAAAATGGTCTACAATCGCCGCCGGTCGTCGCAATATTGTTGCCGGCAATTATGCAACTATCGTCGGCGGGTTTGACAACACCGCCTCTGGTTTTGGGTCATTCGTGGGTGGTGGAGGTGCTCAAAGTGAGGTTCAAGGCAACGAAGGCGTTGGGGGGAATGAAGCGTCTGGATTATGGAGCGCGGTTGTTGGTGGGTACTTTAATCACGCTGACGGACACAATTCTGCGGTGGGCGGAGGGCATTCGAATTTTGCCACTGCATCCTATACCTTCGTTGGTGGTGGAAGCCACAACAGAGCTTTGGCCACTGCAGCCATGGTGTCTGGGGGTACTAAGAATTCTGCCACTGGCGTTGAATCTTTCATTGGAGGCGGAGCATGGAACGTGGCCCATGGAGATCATTCTTTAGTTGCAGGCGGCTTGCGAAATGCTGCGAAAAAACCGTTGTCCACCATCGGCGGCGGTCACCAGCAGACTGCAGTTGGATATGCCGCAGTCATTGGTGGAGGAGAGTCTAACTTGGCCAATGCGTCATTCGCAATAATTTCAGGTGGCAGAATGAACGTTGTCGAAGGCAATTTCTCGACAGTGACCGGTGGCGAAGAAAACACTTTGTCTGCTGCGCACACTACCGGTACGGCTGAACTGTGATATGATTGTTGTTGTGGTGCATCTGTGCTAATTTGCTGTATTTTGTTGCTGGTTCATTGATGCACATGTCACGACCGTGTCATCACTTCCTCTGCGGTTGCACTTTTGCTGGGTTGACATCTGGCTGCTCGCGCTGGAAATCGTAGTCGGTGGCGGCGCATCTAATCGTGCCAACAGTTCGTATGCGACGATCTCAGGTGGCCTTCTGAACGCGGCCGACGCCACGTCCTCCACCATTGGTGGTGGAGTTCAAAATACTGTATCTGGCATATTCGGTGTCGTTGGCGGTGGACGAATGAACGCTGCTTTGACGCGTTCGTCAACATCAGCGGGTGGAGAGCTGAACACAGCTGACGGCACATATGCCACAATTTCGGGTGGTTACGCTAACGAAGCAAGTGCTTCTGGGAGTGTGGTGGGAGGAGGCACTAACAACAGTGTGTCGGCTGCCCACAGCACCGTCGGTGGCGGTAATCAAAACACTGTGGTGGGCGTTGGCGGGATTATAGCCGGTGGTGTTGCGTGCCGTGTCAGCAGCATTGGCGGCGTTGTTGGCGGTGGCGACAGCAATACAGTTGCAGGCCTTTACGGGGCCGTCGCAGGTGGCTACGGCAACCATATTTCATCGAGCTACGCAGTTTCTGGAGGTGGCTTTAGTAATAGTGTTTTTGGATCATACAGCGTGTGTGCTGGTGGCAGTGGCAACTTAGCGAATGCCACGCATGCAGTAGTTTCTGGAGGAATTATCAACACTGTGCATGGAGATCATTCCACGAGTGCTGGTGGTTCAGCCAACGTTATTTGGAGCGATTTCTCCAGCATATCCGGTGGGCAAGCGAACACGGCTGGAGGCACGTTGTCGAGTATCGGCGGAGGGAGCTCGAACGTAGCCTCTGGTTTCTCAAGCTTGGTCAGCGGAGGGCACTCTAACGTCGCAAGAGGCAGCTACTCCACAATTGCAGGCGGGCATCTCAATTCGGCCGACGACGCGTATGCAACCCTCGCTGGTGGCTACTTGAACTCCGTCTTCGCTGTTCATTCGTTTATCGGTGGCGGATCCGTCAACATTATTAACACCACGTCGTCATACGCGGTGATTGGTGGAGGTTCTGCAAATGTTGCCAAGAGCAACTTCGCGTGTCTGGGAGGTGGCCTTCGCAACACAGTTGCTGGTGACTACAGCTCTGTCGGCGGTGGCTTTGAAAATTCCGTTTCTGGAACCTGTGCCACTATTGCCGGTGGCATCAGCAGTGTTGCCTCCGGATATGCGTCTGTT
>ENA-OWNT01002651-OWNT01002651.1-seawater-metagenome-genome-assembly--contig:-NODE-2651-length-18260-cov-4.164769_pt1 | contig 18260 bp, 16 predicted proteins | sample MGYA00238136_ERZ651165 | MGnify/ENA primary metagenome ERZ651165 (study PRJEB26861, sample SAMN08777766) | seawater metagenome | isolation source: coastal seawater | place: USA: Florida | collected...
AAGCCCAACACGATGGGTTCGCGCGAGTACGAGGCCGTGCTGCGCCGATGGGTCGCCGGGTTGGACGTGTTGAAGCTTATGGCGATGGAAGTGCTCACAAGCAACTCAGTGCTTGGCCTGCTGTTTCACTGGGACCACGAAGCCGTCGTCTTTGGGCGGGCAGACAAGGCAGCTATCTTCTTCGGCGCCGTGCTGATGACGTTCGTGTCGTCGGCGTTCCTATTCAACCCCGAAGAAAGCACGAGCACAGATCCGCTGGTGATGGCGTGGTCGGCATTGGTGTCAGCGATGTTCGCAAACGTTTTGCTGCTGCCCGTGCAGCACTTTCTACCGTACATGGTGAGCAACGTCAACTCCGTGTCCACATTTTCGCCCGTGCCGCTGGCGCTGTTGTCCAGAGAACTGAAACGGCTAAGTTGTTGGAAGCCACGCAAGAGATCACGGAGCGCGGCAGAAACGCAAGCGCGGGTGGTGCTGCAATGGATGGAAGTGGCGTTTCGTCGACAAGCCGCCACAGACTCCAAAGACGTCGCGGCGGCCAGCGGCAACAATGGCCACTCCACGGTGTCCACGCAGCTGAACTTTGTGACGTGTCGAGTGAAGCTACCCTCCGCCGCTGGTAATGCGCACACAGCGACAAACAAGGCGGCCCTGGTGTCCACCGCATCAAGCGCGGCAGCGGTACGCGCAGTGGTGCAGTTACAACGAGTTCTGCGCATCCGCGCGCGGCAGCGGCGTGAGGTTCGCAGTGTGGAATTTGATGCGTGGTATCATGGCCAGCACCACTTGCGGCACGTGTTGGCGGGCTTGACGATCGCTGTGCTCTTGGTGCTCGCGGCGTTCACGCTGGCGATATGTTTGCTCTTGTCCGGCACCTTCAGTGAAGACGAAAGCCTGTTGTGGGTCTCAGACGTCGCACAGTCGTTGGTTGTGCAAGTGTTTGTGACGGACCCAGCAGTGACACTGTTAGTGATTCTGGTGAAGCTCTTCGTGTCGTGGGGCGTGTTGCGCGTGGGGACCAAACGCCAGAAGAAGGTGTTGCAGCGACAAGAGGAGGCCGCAGAGTCGCGCGCGGTGGCGGTCGGTGTGAAAGTGGACATTGTAACAGCCAAGTTGAACGCTTTGAAAGTGGTGCAGACGGGCAACGCGCAACTTGTCCGCAAAGAGCGCGCTGTCAAGCAGGCAGCACAGTTCGACTGCAACGCGGCATTGCAGGAGATCTCGACGGCGAAGGCGGGCATTCACGCGGAGCGCGACGATGTTGCGCGTCCACGCAAGTTCCAGTTGGAGAAATGGGACAGCCAAGAGGCCGTGTTGCACCGTCAGCAAAGTTCTCTGTTGTCGCAGCTGCAGTGCATCAACACTGCGTTGGACGTTCTGACGAAGGACCACGTCGACGTCGCGGCCGAAGTGCACGACACCGAGGAACGGTTGGAACAGCTACGCGGCACGCTGGAAAGGATCAATGACACCAGGAACGTGATCCGCCGCAAACAAAGCAAGCTTGATTCCGATCTGCGCGCTGCGACGGCGATCAAAATGAACGCAATCGTGCCTGTTTGTGCCGAGACACTTGGGGAAGAGCCCGGCGTGCACAGAGCGTTGATGCCCACCATAAACCGTGCGGCGCGCTCCAAGAAGAACAGCGCGGCCGCCGTAGTCCCTTCTAGAGGTATTTCCACGCAGTCCCGTTCTTTGCCACGGCGGCAGCGACGGCGTTCACGGTCCAAGAAGCAACCATCCGAAGCGGGCGGCACGGGACCACGGACGCACGTGGCAGCTGCGAAGCGGAGGGCGCAGCCGTCGTGGTCGGAGATGCGGGCACTGCAACTGAGGCTGCGCAAGAAGACGGCGGAGCAAGTGGCAGCGTACGCTAGAGGGCGCGGCAAGAAACGCCGCGTGAAGATGTCTGCGAAGCTTGTGAAGTTGGTGCTGAAGCGCAGAGAAAGAAACGGGAGGCGCGCGCGTCAACTTACAGCACGCCAGGGACCGCGCTCAACGACTACGACGCCGACGGCAACGACGAGCGCGGACACGGAGTTCGAGGTGTAGGGTGCGCGCGGACGATGTGGGGGGATGATGATCACCTACTGTGATGGCGACAAAAGATGTTAGTGGATTTTAGTTTGAATAACATGTTAGTTAAACACATGTGACGATTTTCCACACACATGAATGTTGTACGCCACAGCTCGATGTCATTACTGCCCTCACCGTTGACATTACTTATCGCTTCGGCTCCACTAAAATGCCTTTAAGTGTCTCAACAGCTTACTGCACTGCCGAGAGCCTAACAGCTGGGTACTTCAGTCTCGGACACGTAGCTGTTCGTGAGGGCGGTGCTTCCCAATCAACGCGCCCTGTTGATCTTTCGCTGCATGCTCAATCTTTCCATCGCATCAAGAAATTGTTTCACATACGTGGTGCTCCGCGAGTTTCGCCACGTGATGGTTGACATGCTCACCCCGTGCCGCTGTCTCCGATGGGACATCCTTTGGTCCTGTCGCGCGCAGCATCACAGTCTCCTTGGTCCTGGACGATTTAGTCGGCGCAGGGAGTGTCTGGAGCCAGCCGAGCGCCACGCGCAACTATGCTGCGTTACGGGCGTGCATATGTTGTCGTGATATGAAGACGGACTTTTCGTTTCGACTTTGATAGCACACATCAGTTCAGAACCACTGTTGTCCGCCAATTCGTCGACGCTTCGACATTGGGCAGCCTGTCTGTCCCAGAATGTCAGCACTCGCAATCTGTACACGCTGGCTCGTTGTCAATTTCGTCCGTTGCTGCAGCATCGCCAGCAGTGATCGCAGTTTGCGATGTGGTGTGGTCATGCGATTTTCATAGGGACCACCCACGTTCGTCGTACGCACTGTCTCTGTTGGCGGCCGACAGACGCTGCAGAACGCTCGACGCATGTATTGGACTCACAGCCACGCCCGTTGATGCCCCTAACTCCACTTACTTGTTCGCCATGGTGACATTGTGTTGCTATTTGGCCGCAAACAATTTGAACTTCTCACATCGGCCACCGATGCCCCGGCGCCGTTGCCGTCCACGTTCATGATGTGCGTGGACAACCTTGTGCATTTGCTGTGATGTGTGCAGCGTCACGACGCCACGGATAATCTGTTTCAATCCTCCAAGCGCGTTCATAGGCACAACCAAGCGATAGCTTATCGTGTGGTTCGGGATGGCAAATGTCACCAGCACACTTAGTTCTGCACTTGAACGTCTGTCCCAGAAAGTCAGCACTCGAAATCTGCACTATTCTGGACGCCGTAGTCGCAGTATGCCTGGCACTCGAAGACTTCACCGTGCCCTCATCATACGCATTCCTGCAAGGTTGGCGACATTGCAAATGCGGCCATTGTCGTCGCACTTTACAACCCCATCTACTAAGGCACGCTTCCACACCACCGTGCATCCTACAGCATGCATGTCGACCGCTCGAACACTACAAGGCTTCACAGGTCCACGACAACAGATGAAAAGTGTCCATTCCTTCTTTGTAAAGTCCAAAGTCTCAATTCTAAGATACTGGAGAATCCATTGTGTAAACTCCACATCGTTTTCTGAACCATTGTTTCCTATTTGTCTCAGTAACAATCAATAACGTTCTCAATCATTAGCGCTGCTCCCTGTTGTTCGGAAAGGAGGGCCGACCCAGAGGCAACCGCGAGCCCGTGGCCGTTTCGTTCAAGGGCCGGCGCACCGAAACGCCCGGCTTCGACCATAAGGTCAAACCAGGTGCATCTCGAACACGTGGCAAGATGACTTGGGCAGAAATCCGGCAATTGCGAGCGGAACTGAAAGCAAAGGCAGGCAAGCAAGCTGCTTTAACTGCCATCGGGTCGGATGCCACCTGCCGCAGTCAAAGTTATTCTCGATCGCAGAGAGCGGCGAAGAAAGCTGCTAGCAGCGAAAACGGCATCTGCCAATAGCAGTGCACCAAGTACTGGCAATGCATCTCCTGTCGTTCACTTGGTCGCCAACCTATGATGGAATGTCAAAGGCCTACACCTTGGTTCTGAGGAATGTTTGCGGTTCTGAAGCCCGCCCTCGAGTCTACGGCTTGCCTGTGGTTCTACAAGGCCTGCATTTGGTGCTAAGGCCCGCCTTTGTTGCGACAGAAACGTCTCAACTGGTTCATTGCCGATTGCAGCAGATCTGCTGTCAGCTTTGTTTGACTTAATTTTAGCATGGAGTGTATCTCGTGCCTTTTTTTATGTAACATTGAGGGCGCAGGTCGAGTGCTGATGTTAATCGTAGATTGCATACGTCGTAGAACGGGCGGCCCGAGCAGCTGAGTGCATCGGCTCGACATGTTTGGTGTGATCAATCAGTTATTGAGCGACTGATGTGCGACTCGACCAATACGTTGACAACTCCTAAGTGCGGGTTTTGTGCTAACCATGCTAAGCCAGACTCTCGACGGTGCTGCGGTGGTCCTACCACTGGTTGCTCCCCACCAGCAAATAACAGGCAGGGAGTGTATGTAAAGTTGTAAACGTTAGCTAACAAAACCCAGCTTGCCCGGTCGGCGACGTTCAGCAGAGAGCGACCGAGGTTAATCACGTGTGTGCCAACGAGGCAAGCGCTGGCCGCCAAATTTCCTTAATGAACCACTGGAACATAGCGCCGTAGGGCAATGACACTGCACAGTCTGCCAAAGCAACGCAAGCCACCATATCGAAAATCAACGGAGGGATTGTATTAACTGTGCCATCTAGACTGGTGACTAACGTCACAATTAAGCGCGCCATCCAATAGCCAATGGGTATCGCCCCAATCCACAATTGCTGTCCCGATACCATAAATGGACACAGGCAACAAAATATCACGGCGGCAGTGAAGTGAATCTTTGGCGCGATCCATGAAGAACGATGAAACGACAGCACCAGAGCAACCGCCACGACGAAAACACCTGCCCGCAGCCGCCACCGTGCGAGCGACAATGGCGGATAGTCGGATACCGCGATGAACACCGGCAGCATGCATAGGTAGGAGCAATAAATGAAGACGCCGACGCTCAGCATGAAGGGCGACTCCGTCGGAAGGGGTGTAGTTTGGGCGAACGCTAAGCTGGCTACAATGCCAAAACAGATCCATAAGATCAATACCGATCTGCTCCACCATGCAACGTGCTGAGCGACGGTGTCAGCATGCCGGAGCGTGGCAAGGAGCTCCTGAGGATCCAAGCTGCCCCCGATGTAATGAGGCGCCACATCTGTGTCCTCCAGCAGCGCTGCCTGTTGGTGTTCCCGCTTAAACTCTTTGCGAAACGTGGAAACTGCGGCGTCCACGTCTTTGTCTACTCCCTTTGCACCGCTCAACTTGGCTGCCGCCATCCACAACTTTGCAAGGGGATATTCCTGTTTTGCAGCTTTGTTGAACCAACACAAGGCCGCCGTCGGATTCTGTGCCACCCCGGCACCCAGCTCGTACATGCGCGCGATTTTAACCTGTGACGGTGCGTGGCCCTGCTCCGCCGCCTTCAAGCACCAGTTCGCACACTGCGCTGGGTCGGCTGGCACGCCGTACCCGCAGTCGAACATTCTTGCAAGTGCACACTGAGCCTCCATGTCCCCATGTTCAGCGGCAAGGCCATACCATTTGGCCGCCTCCGCGAAGTCTCGTTCCACGCCGTTGCCGTCGAAATACATACGTCCGAGGTCGCGATATGCTCTTAAGAAGCCTTCCTGCTCCGCGGCCTGTCGACACCACGCAACTTGCTCGGCTGTGTACTGCAATGGGCCAGCTGTGTCGTCGTGCGCCATGACAGCCAGCGCAAACTTGGCAGCCGCAAGGCCGTAGTCCGCAGCTCGCTTGTATAGGTCCCGTGCTTTCTGTGTGTTTTGACGTACGCCCAGGCCCTCCTCCAACAGAATCGCGCACAAGTACTCGGCGGTGGGGTTTCGTTGCTGCGCCGCCTGTTGTAGCCACTTATACGCTTCTGTGAACTTCTCGGTAGCGTCGCCACTGCGCTTCCACGCGTGGATGCCCAGGGCCAGTTGCGCCGCCGGAAGCGTTTGCGCAGCCTTCCTCCACCAAATCGCGGCCTTCGAAGTATCCTGCTCCACGCCACACCCGTCACGATACGCATCCCCGAGGCGACACTGTGCTTCGGCGTGTCCAGCCTCAGCGGCCCGTTGATACCAGTGCATGGCCGTTTCCGGGTCCGGTTCCGCACCCACACCACTCTCGTACAGCACTCCCAGACAGAAATTAGATCGCACATGGCCCCGGCGTGCGGCGATCCGCAACCATTTCACGCCAGCGACTAGGTCTGGCGGCACCCCCACACCGTCGCTGTAGATGCAACCGAGCATGTGCATGGACTCCACGTGCCCTCCTTCTGCGGCCATCCGGTACCAGTTTGCTGCCTCCGCCGCACCATGCCCTTGCTGTGCGTCCAGCGAGGGGTGTGCGCAGATGCGCGCGCACGACAGCTGGGCTTCCAAGTGACCTTGTTCGGCGGCTCGGCTGTACCAAGCCAGTGCCTCTCCAAGATCTGGAGGTACCCCAATTCCCGTCTCGTAGGCTTGCGCGAGGGAGAACTGACCCTTCGCGAACCCTTGCTGCGCGGCCTTCCTGTACCATTCCACTGCTTCCGCCGCGTCCTTGTCCACGCCGCGTCCCTCTTGGTAGAGCCTCGCCACGTCGCATTGCGCATTGGAATGATTCTGATTGGCTGCATTTAAGTACCACTTCACGGCCGATGCGTAGCACGTGTCGACGCCTTGTCCCTTCTCAAACATAACTCCCAGAATGTACTGAGCCTCGGCGAAACCTTGCTCAGCAGCCTTCAAAAACCATTGTGCGGCCTTCTCGGTGTCTTTATCTACGTGCTTGCCTTCGTATAGGAACTTGCCGGTCATGTGCTGTGCGAATGCTACTCCTTGCTTCGCAGCGCGAAGGTACCACGACGCAGCCTGGCTCATGTCGTACTGCACGCCCGAACCGGCAGTGTACATCCTTGCCAGCGCCACTTGCGCCTCCGTATCGCCGGCTAGTCCCGCGGCTCGGAACCACACCGCAGCCTTCAGCTCGTCCGGCTGAATGCCGCCGTGGCCGTGGCATAGCGCTTCACCGAGGAGGAACAGCGCTCTCGGGTGCTTGTGCTGTTGGGCGGCCTGTCTCACAAGCGTCAGCGCGACGGCTTCGCGGTCGTCGTCGCCACAACGAAGCCACTGTTCCGCAGTGTCAAACGTTGCAGCACGGGGACAAAATGCACTGTGATCTGAGCGTTGGTCCACGGAGTCCCCACAGTCGGCCTCTCCCTGGTCGTCGCCGTCGCCGTCGCCTGCAGCATTGCCGTCCATGTTCATAAGTGCAACACGCAGCACCAAATACTCCGCTGGTTCGTCATCAATGCTGCCCCCGACGGATTCAAAGAGCTGTTTCAGCGCCGTCGGGCTGTGAACGTGCGGCAGAAATGCCGCTCCGTCGATTTCAGTGCGCCGGACGTCGTCCGCGGGCCCACCGAACGCCGCGCTTGCGCCGCACGATTCGACAAACGATGCGAGCTCGGCGCACGTCCACGCAGCCATGTTGGAAGGGTCCCCGTTACCGAGGGCCATCGTGTTTTCTCAACGACGCGCCGTGAGAGCTGCGCAAGCGCCCCGCATGAGGTGAAGCAACTTCAACAGCGCGAGAGTACGGAGGAAGGGAACCAAGTGGAGAAGCGACGACGCGGACTGCAACGACGATGCCGACGGCAACCACGACAGCAGCCAGAGCGGGTCCTTCAAAGCACTTCCTGTCAAGCAGACATCCAAACAAAAAACGACAGCTTAAAACTAGATGTGGTGGCGGAAAGGTCATTTCCACTGGCATCAACTCTTGTGGCACGCACCCAGAAGCCGCCGGGGTCTCTGTTGCATGGCAGTACTGCTCTTTGGCGTCCCGATGCCGGTGGTTGCATCCGTGTACATGGCAAGGTGAACTCGCGGTCCGTTGCCAGCAGTCCATCCCTTAGGTTCCAGTACGAACTGTGGCCACCGCCACGAGTTGCTTACGTCCACCGTCACTTAAAGTGTCCTGCAAGCCGTCCGTGACAACTCGCCGCCTGCATAGCCGCATCCCGGAGGTCGACGCTCACGTCACTGCATCCATCAACGATTAAGAATCTCTGTCGTGGCATACCCTGGTCGTTGCTGTCGTCGCTGCTGTCTTCGTCGTCGTTGTTGTGGCAAACTCTGGCCATTACTGTCGTCGTTACTGTCTTCGTCATCGCCGTTGAGTTCGTCGTCCTCTCACTTTGATCGTTGCCACCGCTGTTGGTGGTGTCTCTGTCAAGAGTGTTGTCGTCGGCACTGTTGAGTAAATGAACAAACCCGCATCCGCTGTTGCCATCTATCTATCTATCTCCACCCGTTGTTGCCACCCCCACGCGAGCGTCGCGTGCTGTTTTGCTGGAAACCGCTGGCGTCGGCGTCGTTACCTACCTCGATGCTCATCGTCGCGCTCCTCGTCGTCGCGGTCCCCTCGTCGTCGTCGTTGTCAACGTCGCTACGTCGCAGCGTTGTCGTTGTCGTTGTCGTTGTTGTTTTCAATTTCAAAAAAAGGGAACAGCGAGAACGAAGCCACGAAAGGTGGCAACAACGAACGAACGAACGAACAAAAGAGCGACCGTAACTGAACTGCAGCGGTATACCTTTACGTTCTGCGCCAGTAACCTTTGCACGCTATACCGCGCATTTGTAGCCACAAAACAGTATAGCTGAACTTACACTGACTGTGAGTGTATTTGTGGCTGAATTATGAGCATGCCGGGGTATACGCCAACATCGAGTACCCTTTCGGTAACGCACACTAACAGACTGCGTGGTTCTGTGCTGGTTTTAGGAATACCTAAGGACTATGGTAGTGTACTCGTTGTTCAATGTATACCGGCATTTCAGAACACACACACAAACGCGCGCGTTAACACAACGACGACGACGACGACGACGACGACGACGACGACGACGACGACGACGGCGACGACGACGACGACGACGACGACGACGACGACGACGACGACGACAATGACGACGACGACGACGACAATGACAACGATGACGACGACGACTTGATGGCGGCGGTGGTGATAGTGAGGACGACCAATGGCAATGATGACGACCATTGATTGGTGATGACGACGGCGACCAATGGGGTGATCGACGGCGAGTTGAACACATTCATATGGTGGCTGCGGCGAAGACGACACTGGCAACGACGACGACATGGACGAAGAGGACGACGATAACGACGACGACGACGATAACGACGACGACGACGACGACGACGACGACGACGATGACAAGATGTGTTGATACTACTTGTACTTGTGAGGTGAATGATGACTCACAGTTGTTGTTGTAACGTAGTGGTTGCTCGATTGACTCGTGAGTGTTGCAGTGCTGCCTGCGAGTCCACGCGTCGTCGTGTGGTGTCGTGTGGTGTCGTGTGGTGTCGTTGTTGGAAGTTGGTAAGTGGTAGTTGGTGTGCCATAGTTGGAAACAGGCGCTTTGGATGAAGTTTGAATGCTGTGCAATCTGTTCGGTGTGATTTTTTCGTCGTCCAAGCGGCTTGTCATCGTTTGTCGCTCCATTTGCGGCCGCCTCAGCTAAGTACTCTCGTACTCAATGCAAGGGATTTGGCACCAGCGGTATTGACAATTACATGTATGGACTCATGGTGGCGGTAGGCCCGGGCACTGTGCAAGAGTGACTCGTCGTTCACAAGTGAAGGGAAGATACACCAGCCCGCCGCAGCCATGGCCGAGACCCATAACAAGAGCATCGACCGCCATGCAGACACTATAGATTGCGAAACCTTGACATTAGAGGATGTGGACGATGTCGTCGTTGTTCACCGACACGACACACTGATAGACACTTGCCAGCAAGAGATCCGGGCCAGGGTTGCTCGGGACGATGACACAAGAAAGGAGAACGAACTTCGCGAAGAAATGGAAGAACTCCTCAACTCCGACAGATGTGATCGGTATCGACTCCAACGTCTGTGCGAGGCCAATGACAACAAGATCCCGCCTTCTTGCAGGCGCCGTGCTTGGGCAGTGCTTCTCGGCGTCGAGGGCCTCCTGCATGCTCGCGATGGATTGCTTGATGCCGATTTGGCCACAACTGCAGAGAACCTCATCAACCAGCGAGTAGTAACAGCTGATGTGGATCGCACGCGGCAAACTATTGACTTGTTCCGAACTTCCGTCGTGAAGGACAGTGCTGTTCGAATACTCACGTTTTATTGCAAGCGAAAGGAGCGAATATATCGGCAGGGCATGAACGAGATCCTGGCGCCGTTTCTGTTGCTTGCTGCTCAAGAAGAGGGCACAGGTAGTTGTGCATCGAATCCTTCTGCTGGTAGCAGTGCACCGGATGGTAACGCCGGTCAGACGCGGCGAGGTCTTCGCGATGAAAGTGGAACCTTCAACATGTTTTACGCGTTCTTGACTCGCCAACTCCCGAACATGTTTCGCGACGGTTTCCACAGCCTGCAGTACTTGCTCCGATGTTTGGGTCTGTTGCTGCAGTTTCACGACCCAGAGTTAGCCAAGTTTTTGGAGCAGCACGACATTGGGCAGCCTGCGTTGTATGCGACCTCGTGGATCCTAACCGCGTTCTCACACGACCTGCCCATGCCCACCCTTTTGGCGCTTTGGGATACTTACATACTGGAGGAGTCGCCTCTCTTGCATCTGTTTGTGAGTCTGGCTTGGTTGCTGCACTTTCGCCAGCAATTCTTGTCTGCGAACTCCGACTCCGCCCACGACGTTGTGGTCCGTTCCATGTCGCCTGCCAGCCATACATACTCGGTGTTGCTATCAAGTATCGCCCGCTCCCCTTACGGTTTTTTGTTGCACTGTGCGCCGTCAGACTACGATGCGGGACACCCTGCGACTGCTTGACGAACGTCAAATAATGGTGATCTTACGCAATGGCCGCAAATTGATGGTATGTGCGCGCTTGCATCGCACGTACCGAAAAGGCTTGTTTTCAATCCATGTGTTCCGCCTAGGCAACAACACCACCGTCATTTCGGGCGCATGTCTCCAACATTGTATTCAATGAGCAGCAAGGTGTGTGCACGTATTGCACTGCACGCTGATGTATGTGCTGCCTGATTGAAACTAAGTGGCATGACTTTGGCTTGTGAACCGCAATGCCAGGAAACTCTGGACCCTCGGCCTCTGATTTGCTCGCCATCGAAAGCGTGCCTGCTGTCATGGTGTCGGCCGCAGACGCAGCGATGTTGTTGACGAAGAGGGCAGCCGAGTACATGCGAAAGGGTGCAGAACCTTTCGAGGCGATGGAATCTCGGTCATCATCGTCATCTCAGTCCCAAGACAACGGCCGTATTGCCAAGCTGGTCAGTTTTTTATGCACGTGGTTCGTCGATGTGTGAAGTGCGATTCCGTGACACGGTGCCGCTGACACGTGTAGATTATTAGGCGCTTGGTTGCCCTCTTGAACACACCAGTTGTTGTTGATACACGGCTCGTAACATTTGTCTCATGGCCGATAACACGCGGCACCGTTTGAAGTTGCCCTTGCTTTTTGTGCCAGGCCCGCCGCTGTGTTTGTGAAGAGACATTTGAAGCATTGCAGCTATTTGCACCCGAAATTTTTGCAAAAGTTACACCAGCAAAACAAACTACGAGCAAGTGGAGAAAATGGAGTGAACCTTTCTAAGGACCTGCATATGTCCCCGTATGCCCAAAGATTGGTCCAGACCTTGTTTGCAGAGCTGACACAGGATTCAACACGAGCAATCTATGTGGTCGGAGATGGTAGTCCAAAGCAATCAGAGGCATTTGTGGCACATCAGCGCCTCCTACAAGACCCCAAAGAAACAGCTCCAATCACAACTCCACATGAAGTCCCGGAATGTGCTTTGGAAAATGCACAGAGATTGCGAGCTGCAGTGGAATTCCTCGTTTACCATCAGGTGTGACTGTGTACCAACCGCGCACGTGTTGTCGTTCTCCCCGTGTCTTTGCGATCGTTCAGTCATGCAATGATTGGAACAGGTATCCAACGTTTGTGTGATTAACGGTGGATTTGAACACCTGGATCAAGCATTGAAGAGCAACAACACGATTGTGCGCTTCTTGAACCACTACGCCACCACTTCTGCAACCGAATCGCCTGTGCCGGTCACCACCAACGACTTGTTTGAGACTCGAGGGAGACTTGACGCCACTCTAGTTCGCGTGGAGGATGCAATCGATTCTGCGGCAGAAGTTGCTGCAGCGGGTGAGTGTTTCGAAAATGCAGACTTTTGTCTGTTGTTTGGCGTGTTTGTGCTGTGGAGGGGCACCACTTCGTGATGACTATGGTTGCCTGGTTTGGGACAGCTGTTGGCAAAGCTGCCCACGCGATGGAGCAAAACATAGTTGCCGGTGCATCGGAGGTATGAAAATGCTTTGCGCAATGTGTTCAGCAGTCATGCGTCATGACAACGCGACGCGGCGTAATGATCAATGCACAGATTCGGCACGGAGTGAGCAGTGCTGCTCGCAGTGTGTCGTCGTCAATTTCGCGGCTCACAAATTGGCTAGGAACAGAATGGAAAGACGGCCATGACGAGGAGGCGATCGATGAAACTGCCGCCCCGGCGGACCAAACGGCCACCACTGGACGTCGTGATGTGGTCAGTGGCGGTGAGGGTGGAAATTCTGACGCCACCCCACACACCATTGCTACACAAACAGCCGCAGAAGATGACAACGAGTCTGGCGCCAACTGGTTCGCCGGGTTGTGGTAGCGCCACAACAGGGACGGCAGCTTGACTTCTTGCGGCATACCGAAGAGCAATTGTATGACAAAGAAATGTTTGCATGTTCCTCGAACCGTAAAAATTTACTGTACTCCGAAGCTTTCAGCCGTACTCAGGCTCGATTCATGACTTCCTTGGCGTGTTTGCCGTCTCGCGGGGTCCTTCTCCGGTGACTCCATTAGAGCCAAAACTTCGCCCATGCCTCGTTCTTGAGTCTTTAGGAATCTATCGATGCTCTTTTCCAACGAACTGTGCCATGAATTCCGCTGAGTCCTGAGTAAACATATCGGAAAGTGCGTGAGAACAACCACCTCGCATTGCCGTCATCCTCTCAGTTGCAATACACACCGTCGTTCGGCTTCAACGCTTTGTAAACCGGGCGGGGGAGGAGCTGCACGGGTAGTCTATGGCATAGTATGCACAGCACAACGTCTGAGGAACATTACCAGGTAAAAGTGGCGCGACTGACGTACTTCTGCTTGTTCGCGAGCTCTCCGCTGTCTATCTAAGGCAAAGTCAGAGAGGTCCGAGAACCGAACGGGGCGTGGAGGCGACTCATCAAAGACGCTGCCTAACGCTGCATCGAGCTCATCAAGTCCTAACGGCAGCTGAGGTTTCCCTCCTCGGCGTGAAAAAGAATAATCGTTTGTCTGTGAATCTAGGGTATTGTGTGACGACGAGTTGGATCGAGATGATTCAGGGGGGTGCATTCTTTGAGCACCGTGGCCTTGCACTCTCGATGCTGTCGAGGGCATGGTGTGCTGCGTTCTTGCTGGGCGACTTTCAGCTCCGGGGTCAGGTTTGGACTGGAACGGCGGTGGTGACTCGGGCAAAAGGAATAAGTCATTCAGGGGTCCTCGGCTGGGTGTGCGAGATGTTTGCCTGGCACGTCCTGCAAATACGCTCCAGATTACAACCACAGCAACAAAAGCAGCAACCATCCGCATACACAAACAATCTTGCACACAATCGAACCGCACCTCTCCAGGAGTGTACTTTTCTCGGGTTCGCGTGACTCGAGGACGACGATAAAGCACGTTTGACCGCCTACAGCGCACATTATCGCACCCGAAGTCAGGACACTGTCCGTCGTCGATATAACTTGAGAACGCAACACTTCACTGACCTCTAAAGCCGTGTCATTGATGAGGAGGTCATCTGCTCCGACAGATCGGCGAGGCGCAAAAGAAAAATCTGATGAAATAAGTGACCGGCGCGTCGGGACAAATTTGGGCATTGACGTTTGTGGTGGACTGTCCCAGCGCCTGCTGGACGTCGCGGGTTTGTCGAGCGTGTATTGCGTGCTGGATGGGGTAGCAGTAGAATCCGGGACGGAGAAATGTTCGTCCGGAGCTGTGCTGCGCCCACTCCAGATCCGCCGGCGCACAGCTCCAGTGGGCGCACTAGCTGGCAAACTTACACTTAAAGCGCCATGTCCGAGGGTCGACGGATGTTGATGGTGACTTCTTTCGACGGGGCTATAGGGTGTGTCATCAACATCAGGAACCGCGCACTCTGCAGAACCGGACGGTTGCAACCGTGGCACCGGATTTCGTGCTGGTCCATCATTGATACTACTTTGCTGTTGGGTTGGTGTGTCAGCCGTCAATGTCGGCACAGGTAATGGGACGGCGGAAGGGCGATGCGTAGGCTCGAGGCTCTGCGTAGGCTCCGGGTTCAACGTAGGCTCGGATTTCCGCAGCTTCGCGATGGCCTGCTCAGCTTCCAGAGCTGCAGCTCGGGCCGCTTGAGCCGCTCGGGCCGCAGCAACTGCCTCGGCAGCTGCTTTTGCGGCAACATCAGCGGCCTCTGTAGCTGCAGCTTTGGCTGCTTCGAGTTCTTCCAGGTGCCGAAGGTGCTCCAAATGATCACTGTTGTGCGCCGACTTGTTGCCGTGTGGCACGTCATCATTCGGCTTCGCACTGATGAGAGACGCTGCCGCACTCGCGAACTCGCTGTCGTCAACGCTACCACTTTGTGTTGCAACAAGAGGTGCAGATGATACGGGGGCAGTGTCGGTGGTGGTGGTACTGTTGTGAGTGTTGCCGGTGACCTCAGTTTCGGCGGCGCTAGTGTTGTCAGGCTTGGTATTCTTGGTCAGGTCACTGTCAGGGGCGGTATTCGTGGTATCATCGGTGGTGGGAGTGTTGTATTTGGAAATACCCCCGGTAGAGGTGTTGTCGGCGAGAGCAGGTTCAATGATGATTTTGTCACCAGCAACGTTGTTGGTTGCGTCGTTGGTCGCGTCGTCAGTAGTCGCGTCGTCATTGGTGGCGTCGGTCGTTGAATTACCAGTGCTAGTATTGTCGTCGATGACGTCGCCGGCGTCGTCGTCAGTGGAGGGACCGGCTTGTTCGGTGGTATCTTGTGGGCCGTCAAGATCACTGGTTGGTTCACCAATGAATGAAGTCGGAAGACCTTCAGCATCAGACGCGCCTGCCGCACAACCGGGTTCGGTTGACGGCGTGGCCTTCGATGCAACGGCACTATCTTCTGCCGTCTCATGCAGAGCGGAGCTCGAGTTGTCCTCAGACGGTCGCTGCGTCGTGACTGCAGCGCTATTTGCCCCGTTGTCCGGCGTTGCTACGACTTTGGAACTTCGCGGAGATCGCTTGAGGCGTCGGCGTACCGTCCTGAGTTGCATGTTCTCGTGTTTCTTCGGATTAGAAAGGAACTTCTTCACCGCAGCAGCGACCACTCCAACCTCAGGAAAACTGGAACGGTACCCACGTCGTGCTAGAGAACCGTTGTCAGCTGCTGCCGCAGGGTCGTAGTTCGTGTCCCGGCGCTTTGGAAGGCTCGACCGAGCCTGCTTCACAACCTCTTCGCTTGAACGGGTGCCACTCACATCCCTGCGAGACTTCTCTTTGCTGCCAGCACTGTCTTTGTCGTCTGCAGTGTCGATCGGTTTTGGCGGCACTTTTGCTCCGGAAGCTCGCTGCTGCTTGAAAGTGTTCTTGTTAACTGCATGCCGCGAGCTGTCACATCGTCCAAGTGACTCACGCAACGCAGAGTTCAGGACGTCGTCTACCGGGCTCTTAGGGGCGGGGTCATCTGAGTCTGATCCCGAGGTGAGGAGGGCCAACGCAGTCTGTTCAATTTTGTCAGCATGAAATCGCGCAAGTGTCACAACAATTGTTGAGCGAATGGTGGGATTGATTCAACGCAGCACAATGACAGGTTGCGCACCTTCGTTTCTTCAGTACGTTGCCTACGTTTCCGTGATGCAATCACAGCAGCAGCGGCGGCTGCCGCAAGTCCGGGCCCAAGATGAAGCACAGATTGCTTCTCAATTGCCAGCGCATGCGCCTCATCACGCGCCTTTGCCATTGATTGCGGCGACAACTCTTCACGGTTAGTTGGCGTCGGCCCTTCGACGGCGATGCTATCGGCACTGGCACTTCTGGCACGGCGCTTCCGAGCCGCGGCAGCTTTGCGGGCCTTGCGGTTTCTGATGCGAGAAGCTTTCGCGAGGGCGGAACGCTGTAATGAATCGCTGTCGAAGCCGCCACTTGAAAGTACACGGTTTGCAGTTGTCTTGTCTATTTTTGTTGCCCTCGCCGATCCTATTTTTTCTGATGCAGTCTGGGATTTCGCCACTTCAGCAGCGTCAGCGTCAGCGGCCTTGGCCTTGGCGTCAGCTTCCGCCTTGGCCTTCACTTCGGCTTCCGCCTTGGCCTTCGCATCAGCTTCCGCCTTGGCCTTCGCATCGGCTTCCGCCTTGGCCTTCGCATCGGCTTCCGCCTTGGCCTTCGCATCGGCTTCTGCCTTGGCCTTCGCGTCGGCTTCTGCCTTGGCCTTCGCATCGGCTTCCGCCTTGGCCTTCGCATCGGCTTTCGCCTTGGCCTTCGCATCGGCTTCCGCCTTGGCCTTCGCATCAGCCTCTACGTCGGCGCTCGGTGCTGTCTGGCCTACATCAAGTTCGCCAGGGTCCTTAGTTGCTGTAGACACTCGTTCGACGTCCTCTTCTTTGGAAGCTGACTTCATGCGCTTAGGGGTTTTCTTTTTCTTGCGTTTGACTTTTTGCGGCCCAACGCGCATTTGCAGGAGGAACGGGTTCGGTTTCGCCGCCTCAGGTTCAGGGTCTTGGGGAGTGAAAGTTTCTCGACGGGCGCCAGGGGACGCAAAACCAGCAACATAATCCCCGTCGGTTTTTGGTGTTGGGGTCTCAGGCTGCGACGTTCTTGGCGTATTGGAGGCTTCCAAAGCAAAACCAGCGTTGGGAGGCATGACCTCGGAGAGCCGTCGAAGGAGCGAAGGAGTCCCCGCATCCTCAGCAACAGGAATCTGGTCACTGCTTCCGTTCAACGCGTGGGCAAGGGTAGTTGGTTCGGCGGGCGATGCCGCAGTTGTTGCTGGGGAGGAAACCGACGGGCTATCAGTGCCTGGATTTTGCTTCTTCGCGCTCGCAACGGCTTTGATAATCTTGCGGCATTGTGTTTTGGTCAGTGTGGTGTCTTCAGCGAGCTGCTTCAAAGGGACTGCTAGGACGTCTGTCGGGCTGTGGTACCCGCCGGCGCCAAGGTCGCGGAAGATCAATGACGGTTCAGGAAGGTTGGTGCTTTGAACCGCAGTCAAAAGTTCTCTGCGTCGTGCCAATGCCCGCAGAATCTTGCGCGCATGGACGCGAGTCACGCCCAATCTGGACGCGAATTCGGCCGGGGGAACAAACCCTGTCGCGGCCTCAGCGTGATCGTCAAGATCTTCAATACAGTCCACACCATGTTCTTCACATTGCTCCATGACTGTTTCCGTCTTCCCCAAGTTGAGGCCGCTGATGAACTCGTGCAGGGTGACATAAGTGCCCCGCATGGGTTCGCCGGCGAGTTGGGACATGATGTGCTCGACGGTGCGGCGCCAACCTCCGTGGCGACGGCAGCAACGCACCTACAAAATGCAGGCCATTGCCTAAGGTTTGGGGTGCTGCTACGAGCACGGGCTTGTACACCACCCGCGGACACTGTTGCGGCACAGCTGCAGGCTGTCACCGCTCAACCCCCCAGAATAGGTCCGAAAAAACTTTTTACGGCCTTCACGGTTTCGAAGATCCACACGTGACGCATTCGCCAGTGACCGACCAGACCAAGGCGCACGAACGAAGTCAAAGATCGAAGTCCACGAAGGAACGAAGTCAAACGAAGGAACGAAGGAACGAAGGAACGAAGTCAACCAAACGAAGCACAGACGAAGTCAACCAAACGAAGTCAACGAAGGAACAAACGGGGTCAACCCAACGAACGAGCGAACGAAGTCAACCAAACGAACGAAGTCAATCAACCAAACGAACGAAGTCAACCAAACGAACGAAGTCAATCAACCAACCAAACGAACGAACGAAGTCAACCAAACGAAGCAACGAAGGAACAAACGAAGTGAATCAACCAAACAAAGGAATGAACGAACGAAGTCAACCAAAAGCGAAGGAACGAACGAAGTCAACCAAACAAAGGAACGAAGGAACGAAGGAACGAAGT
>ENA-OWNT01002652-OWNT01002652.1-seawater-metagenome-genome-assembly--contig:-NODE-2652-length-18259-cov-5.419646_pt1 | contig 18259 bp, 11 predicted proteins | sample MGYA00238136_ERZ651165 | MGnify/ENA primary metagenome ERZ651165 (study PRJEB26861, sample SAMN08777766) | seawater metagenome | isolation source: coastal seawater | place: USA: Florida | collected...
GCGCCACCACGCTGTAAACGAATAGTAACCATAAATGCCTCAAACTCGTTGTAGCGTTACCGTTAACTTAAGCCTTCGTTTGACGACTAAAAATTAGACACCAATTAGAAGGCCGCCGAATTATACGGATACACTGGTAAATTGCAAGTTTTATATGCGTTGTAATAACATAGAGAATGCGCTGAGTTGCTGTTTCACTCAGCGCATTCTCTAGTGGATTAATAAGATAGGTGTGCTATGCCGCGATTTCGGTTTCCGCGCCCATCGAGATGGTTATTTTTGTACCAACGCCTACTTTAGACGATATCTCAAATTGTCCCCCCATATTTCGCATCAGGGCCTCGGCAATAGATAGCCCCAACCCTGAACCATCTAGGTTTGAGAATCGCTGATAGGGTTGAGTACATTTAGCGATTTGCTCGGCAGTCATTCCTGCACCGCTGTCCTCGACAATCATCAATATACGCCCGTAGTCAGAAAGTTCCGTTCTGATCGTTACTGAACCTTTTTCGACATTGTACTTTATGCCATTTTCAATCAAGTTGATCAGCACTTGGCGAATGCCCCGAGGCTCCGCATATATTTCTACGTCACCCATTAGGGCAAGTTCCAGCGAAACTTGTTTTTTGTCAGCTAAAGGCTGAACTAAAGTAGCTACCTCGGTAATCAGCCTATTAATAGAAACTTTTCTGAAGTTTTGCTCATCAACTGTATCAACAAGTGATGAAGTGCTAAGGGAATACTCTACCACGTCTCGCATTAAAGAAGCTGATTCATGCAAAGAGTCAATTAACGCTTTATTTTTCATGTCATCAATGGCTTCAAAGCGTCTGCGTAATATTTCGGAGAGCCCCAACAAACCATGAAGTGGCGTTTTAAGTTCGTGGAAAAGCTTCGCCATCATTTCATTTCGAAGGTTATTTTCAGATATCGCTTTTTCTCTCGCTGCAATTAAAGAGTTCTTTATACGAGTCGCTTCTGTGATATCAATAAATTCATAAATAACCAAACGCATAAAACTGTCTTTGATACGGCTAATATCGAAATATTCAAAGAGTAAGCCTTGGCGTACGTTAACGTCCCTGATGCCGTTGGTAACAGTATTAATAGTAATGGGTTTATCACTGCCAGCAATTGTTTCCCAGTCGATGCCAATTGACGCAGAGAAGTCAGTAAATGAAGCACCTAGGAAGTCAGAATGGCTGATATTAAATGATTCGGCTGTTACGTTATTTATAGCCACAACAGAATTGGAGGCAGTAGCCCCCTGCTCAATACCAATAGCAATTCCCGATGTGATACTGTCGATAACGTCAGTCGCTACAGACCGTAAATTTTCTTTCTTTTTCAGCGCTCGACGCATTCCACTTCTCAGTAATATCGCGAGCTCTGCGTTATCAACCTCCAAAAATGCTTTCACACTCGAAAAGGTACTTGCTATCGCGTTTTTATGTTGTTCACTCCAAGGTGCAGAATACCCTTCAACGTTTTCAATCCACTTTTCGAAGCTTTTTCTCGGAGTGTAGCGCAATACCTCCCCTTCACTAATCGAATAATGTCTGGGATCACCACCCCACGCCACTGTCTGGTTAAGCCCCTTTCGAAAAACAACGATAGCGCAAAAAGGCGCTTTACTGATTATGCAAATAGCCATACCAGCAACGTTATTTGAAAGAGTAAAATCAAAGGGAGACATTTCGCAAAAGTGATTTCCCACATCGAAATTGGGCGACAAGCTCTCCCTAATTTTTACCAAGTCACCTTGGGATGGAACAAGCCCAATACTGGAAACTTCACTGCCGATAAATAACGAAATACCTTGTCCGCCAGAAATTTTGTGCAGCGCTACATCTGACAATATTAACGTTTGAAAAGGCTCTACCTCCTCTTCTAATCTCTGCATCAATCGATTAACCGCATTTTGACTGCGCGTAACTAGCATTTCCCTTTGTGATGTTATTGCCCGACTAAACGCTGCGTTCATATCAATACTTAGCTTCTGAAAAAAAACAAACTCATGTATATCAACGGGCCGCTTTTCGGAGAAGTGAAGCGACAACAAGCCCCAAAGTTTATTGTCTACAATGATGGCGCAAGAAAGCGTGCTTGCAGACCCCATATTGTTTAAATATTCAATGTGGAAAGGGGAAACGCTGCGAGAAAGACAATGAGACAAGTCAATATCTGTTTCCTCGACGTCACTAGATTCTGTAATAAGCGGTGTAGGCGTTTTCACGTTAAACAAATGACGAGTTTTTAATTCTAGATAGAGTGTTCTAGCTACTTTAGGGATATCGGTTGGCGGGTAGCGCAGCCCAAGGAAACTTTCTGTGTCTGCACCAATGCGTTCACTTATGACTTCACCTGACCAGTCTTCGTGAAACTGATACACCATCACTCGCTCGGCATTTACACTTCTTGACACAAACTGACAGACTTGTTCCGCGCACTTCCAAACATTGGGAATGTTTAGTTCTGCTAACTCGTTGTTATATTTTTTTTGGGAAAATAATGAAGCGGTCTTACTGTCGCTTAGCTCTAAAAATGTATAGCCTTGGTTTTCGTGTCGAAGCCAAATATTGCCATCCGCTTCTTCGACCATCTCATGAGGGCCGTCTACCACTCGTTCGCCTGCTAAATGTAATACAGATGCCGCTCGCTTTTTAATACCAATGCTTACACCCTCGGAAAAAGCTACCAACTCATTGCCCTTAAAAACAAGGATGTGCATACCATATTGGAACGCCCCTGTTTTCCTTAAATTTTCTTGCTCACACGGTTCAAACTCTTTCGCGTATTTCAAATTGCTTACTGTCATTACACACGTCCTTTTGTATCTTTGTTATTAAAGTAATTGACGTACCTTTCTCTCAAAGAAATCAAAATCAACAGGCTTTGTAAAAACATCTACAAAGCCTGCGTCAAGCAATGCTTCTATTTCTGCGGGCGCTGATTTCGCGGTGAATGCAACTATGGGGCAAGAAAAATGCGATTTAAGCTTAGGTAATAATGATACGGAATTTCCATCGGGTAGCATGATATCGAGCAGTAGCAAATCGGCGGAATTGCTGGCAGCTGACCCGGTAAATGTATCTAGCTCTGCAATAGTGGAAAATCGCGTTAGTTTGGTCACGCCAACTAGTTCAAACATGGCCTCCGCCACTTGGTAATTGACGTCATTGTCCTCTAAATAATAGACCTGCTTATCCATAACCCAAACCTGTTTGTTTTTTAAGCAATATAGATTACATTGAGTCAAAGATAAAGGTCAAAAAATATTTTTAGCGTTTTGATAAAACATAAATAAAACCTTATATTTCAAACCTATTTAACCAAAACGACTTTCTATTTACGCTAAATGATGTAAATTTATTTTAGGGGTTTGAATGTTTAAGCGTTGAACCCTTATTGAATTAAAAAATGCTTCTTCTCTTTAAGGGAAACACTCCCACTTGTCATAGGTAATTAAGCCTATTTAGAAGTACAAGGAATTTAAAAAAGGAATGTTTAAATGAAAATGTCTTCTGCTTTGTTCGCTACCGCTCTCGCCCCTCTAGTTGCATGCACGTCAGTGGTAGACGTCATCGACCAACAAACTGTTGTTCAATCAGACCAATCTCGCATCGATTTCTTCGCCAATCGCGGTGAGGCATTTGATAACCAGCGTGAATTCGTCACTCTTATGTGTTTTAACAACCGGCCTGATGGGGCGTTAGTCGTAAGGGATGTTCAGCAAGGTGAGCACGTACTGTTTGTTCGCGCTAGCGTAATTAATAATGATTTACCCATTGGCAACAAACGAGAAGCAATTGTTCGCTTAAACGTGAACTTAGAGGGCGGTAAACGGTATTCGCTAAATCAGGTACGCGATAATCACGATATGAAAGTATGGCTTGAAGAATCTAAATCGGGAAAACCGGTTTCTGAAATTGTTAGCACGCGTGTGGAGTACCCTGAATTTGTAGGCGACTTGCGCCTTGAACAATGCCGAGAAGGCACGGTCTAGCGTTCAACACTTACACTCATAGTAAATGGCGTGAGCAAATTCTTTTTGTGCACACTATCCTGAAAGTCAATCAGATAAGGAATAATCAGATGAAACTTAAACCACTTTTGTGTATGGCCGCTACAATCCCGCTTTTTGCCTGTACTTCCGTTGTAGATGTTGTAAACGACCAAGCCACTATCCAACCTAACGAGGCACGTGTCGACTTTTACGTTCAGCGAACCGATCGTGAACGAGACTTTGTCCATTTGATGTGTGAAAACCACCGTCCGAATTCCGAAATAGAGGTGCTTGACGTACGAGCAGGTGAACACGTACTCTATGTAAAATCCAGCGTGATCAACTCGAACCTACTATTCAAAAACGTGCGAGAAGCCGTAGTGCGCTTTGATGTAAACTTAGAGGGTGGTAAACGCTATATGCTCAATCAGACACGTGAGGGAGATAGGGTTGAGTTATGGCTTCAGGAAGCAGACTCTGGGCTTATCGTATCAAATAAAGTATCAACAACAGTAAACCTTGCCAGTGCGGTGGGTAACTTAAGAATGAAACAATGCCGAGAAGGCACAGTATAGCTTCTATTATCCTTTTCGCAGCGTTATACCATTTCGCATAATTTGGGTAACGCTGCCTGCCTTAAATACCCTTTACGTAATCGTAAACTTTAATCATTCGCAGCCATTTCTTCGTATACTAATCTCACATTTTCGTGTGGGCTAAATCTGTAACTTTGACAAGCTGACACGCGTAGTTAATTGCTCATAAGAGGCCGCAGTGAATAAAGCAGTACAGGCAGTGTCGACCAAACAGGTGATGAAGTGGATTTTAGCGCACCTTTTAAACTATAAAACCAAGGTGCTAGGTGCGGTCATCGCATTGTTCGTTGCAGCACTAGCATGGCTATTACTAGGCCAAGGCATTAAATACGCCATCGACAATGGCTTTATAGAAAAAGCCTCGCAAACACTCAACAATGCAATGGTACTAGTATTAGCTATCACGGTTGTAGCCTGTCTGGCCACCTATGCGCGCTTTTATTTAATGACATGGCTAGGCGAGCGTGTCAGTGCCGATATTCGAAATCAGGTCTACTCACACTTACTGTCTCTTACACCATCGTTTTTTGCAGAGTTGCGCACTGGCGAGGTCATTTCTCGTTTTACCAGCGACACAACCATTATCCAAACTGTGGTGGGCATGAGTTTATCAATGACCCTCCGTTCCATCGTTACTTTTGTTGGCGCACTTGCGCTCATGATGTTTTCAAGCCCTTTACTGACGTTTTGCGTCATTGTCGCTGTACCTGCGGTGCTCATACCGATAAAGGTGCTTGCTCCACAAGTTCGTAAATTTGCCAAGGAAAGCCAAGATAAGGTTGCCGATTTAGGCGCTCGAATTGACGAAAGCCTTCACGAGATCATGACAGTGCAGGCCTACACGGCAGAAGAGAGTGAGCGTATACACTTTTCGAATAAAGTGGAAAGTGCCATGAAAGCTGCAGAAAGACGTATTCATTATCGTTCATTATTAATCGGCTGCATTATGTGCATTAGTATGACCGCCATCATATTTATCGCTTGGGTAGGTGCAAGGCAGGTGCTGTCAGGAAGCATGACAGTGGGTGAACTGTCGGCCTTTTTGTTTTACGCGGTAATGGCCGGCGGAAGTGTTGCCACCATCAGTGAAGTCATCGGCGAAGTGCAGCGAGGCGTTGGTGCAAGTGAGAGATTATACGAGTTACTCAATACTCGCTCAGCTATCGATTCTCCTTCTTTAATCAACACGGAAGTAAACGCTCAGCAGGTGCTGCCCAATGCTCCACGCATTGATATTTCAAAGGTTAACTTTGGATACTCTGATGACAAGCTACTCTTCGACAACTTAAATATCGTGATTAATGCCGGAGAAAGACTTGCCTTAGTTGGGCCAAGTGGTGCTGGGAAAACGACGCTCTTTCAACTTCTTCTTCGGTTTTATGACCCACAAGAAGGCAGTATTTATTTTGATGGCAAACCTATTAATACACTCTCTCTAGCCTACCTTCGTCAACATATCGCAGTAGTTACACAAGAGCCTGTTGTGTTTGCCAACACGGTTATGGAAAACATTCGCTATGGCAAACCAGAGGCGAGTGATGAGGATGTCATCAATGCAGCAAAACAGGCATTTGCGCACGAGTTTATTGATAAATTGGACGAGCGATACCAAACCCAGCTTGGTGAACGCGGAATAAAACTTTCTGGGGGGCAAAAGCAGCGTATTGCCATTGCAAGAGCAATATTGGCTGACCGTCCCATCTTATTACTCGATGAGGCCACCAGCGCACTTGACGCCATGAGTGAACGTATGGTTCAACAGGCAATAGACAGGCTGATGATAGGAAAAACCAGTATTGTAATTGCACACAGACTTGCCACTGTTCAGCACGCTGACCGTATTATAGTGATGGATAACGGTCAGGTTGTTGGAAGTGGTACCCATAATGATTTGATGAAAAGCGATACCCTGTATAGGGAATACGCTGAATTGCAACTGCTTAGCTGAACCACATGCGATGCTATGCGGTATTAAAGACATTAGTAGATATGTCTATTTTCCAAACAGTACACATAACAAAAATATCGCATGGGTAAATAATGAAGAAGTTTGTACCTACATACATCAAGACATGGATGAGTCTTGTTGTGTTGAGTTTAATTGTGCCTTCTGTAAACGCACAGTTTTTTGGTGATCGTCAGGCAAAATTAGTTGTCACTAAACCCATCACCTTTGTTAACGAAACACGAAAGGTCGAGGCTGTAGGCAGTGCAGAGGCTGTTCGCTCTATTGTGCTTTATCCTGCTGTATCTGATGAGGTGACACAAATAAACTTTGTTCCTGGCCAATTTGTGGAAAAGGGCAAAGTATTGGTGAAGCTAGATGATCGCAGGCAACAAACGGCGCTTAAACGTGCAGAACTCACTCTTGCCGACGCCCAGCGCACTGTTGAAAGGCTTGCACAAAGTTACAAAACTGGGGCCGTTCCTGTAAGCGAGTTGGACATTGCCAGAACGCAGCGTGACCTGGCTGAAGTTGCATTGGATGAGGCTAAAGCAGACCTAGAAGACAGGCATATTATTGCGCCTTTCGATGGCATTGTGGGGATAACTGATGTTGAAGTAGGCGACCGTATAAATGAGCAAACGGTCATTGCTACGCTTGATAACAGAAGCAAGTTGTTTATCAATTTTAAGGCACCCGAGTCAGCCCTCCCTGTTTTAATGAACGCACCAGAGGTAACGCTGGAGCCTTGGAGTGACAAAGAAAAACGCGTAAGCGCAGAGATCGCGCAGGTAGATACACGCATAAGCGAGACGGACAGAACGCTTCGAGCCCGTGCAGTCCTAGACAACTCAAATGATGCATTTCGCCCGGGAATGAGTTTTAGAGTGAATTTAAGCATTGAAGGCGACCGTTTTGCGGCTGTGCCAGAAGCGGCATTATTGTGGGGAGCAACGGGAGCTTACATCTGGCTTGCCAAAGATGGCAAAGCGCAGAAAGTTGACGTCAATGTTCACCAGCGCCTAAGAGGCACTATATTAGTGTCAGGTGAGATTCAAGAAGGTGATACCCTGATTGCAGAAGGCGTTCAACGATTAAGAAACGGCCAAGCAATTACAACAGAATTGGCTGGAGGGCCAACCGGTGAGTGATCCTCAGCTTTCTACCTCTACCAGCGATCTTCCATCATTATCTATTCGTCGACCTGTACTTATTGTGGTTTTAAACCTGCTTATCGCCATTGCAGGGCTTGCTGCTTTAAGCGGTTTAGAAGTGCGAGAGCTTCCCGATGTTGATACACCACGCGTTACGGTAACGGCAAACTTTCCTGGTGCTTCACCAGAGACGGTTGACGCTGAAGTCACAGGCCGTTTAGAAGGTGCTGTTGCGCGCGTTAGCGGCGTGAAAAGTATATACGCGCAAAGTGAAGAGAATTCGGCACGCGTGCGCGTTGAATTTCGTCCGGGCGTTAACCTAGAAGATGCCGCAAACGAAGTTCGTGAATCGGTCAGCCGTGTTCAGCGTCAGCTTCCTGAAGATGTGGAACAAGTGGCTATTATCCGTGCTGACAGCGATGCGCAGGCAGTTGTCAGTCTTGCCATATCAAGTGACACACTTGATATGGAAACCCTTACCGAACGTGTAGATACAGATGTAGCTCCACTGTTTCTGAGTATACCCGGCGTAGCAGACGTTACTCTCAACGGTGATAGAGAGCGCGTTCTTCGCGTATCGGTTGACCCACTGCGCCTTACCAGCTTCGGGTTGTCGATGCGCGATATTGCCAACGCACTTGCGCTTGCCCCTTTTGATGTACCTGCTGGCAGTATTCAGTCAGCTGAACAGGCCTTGATTGTGCGAGCCGATGCTACATCGGTAACCGCAGAAGATGTTGGCAACATTGTTGTCGCGGGTGATATTCGTATAAACGATGTAGCAAGCGTGTATTTTGGACCAGCCGATACCACCAGCATGGTCCGCTTAGATGGGACGCCTGTTATAGGTGTGGGCGTAATTCGTCAGGCCAGCTCAAACACGATAGAAATTTCTGACGAAGTCCTTGCTATGGTAAGCGATCTAGACAAACGATTTACTGACATGAATATTGTCGTGACGTCAGATGATGCCGAGTTTATTCGTGACTCGGTACGAGAGGTAGTAGTTAGCTTGAGCCTTACTGTCGCGCTTGTAATCGTTACACTGTTGGTATTTATAGGCTCTTGGCGCGCAACCATTGTCCCTGCCCTATCGATTCCAGTGTCACTTGCCGGTGCACTAGCCATAATCTGGGGAATGGGCTTTTCGGTAAATATTCTTACTCTGCTAGCGCTTGTGCTGGCAACAGGTATGATTGTTGACGACGCCATCGTGGTATCTGAAAACATTCAACGCCGAAGAGCAATGGGCCTTGGCGCGCGAGCCGCTGCCGTTATCGGTACAAGAGAAGTATTTTTTGCGGTGGTAGCCACTACCGCTGTGCTTGCCTCTGTGTTTATTCCCATTGCCTTTTTGCCCTCAACAGCAGGCCGTTTATTTAGAGAGTTTGGCGGGGTTCTAGCCGGAGCCGTCGTTATCTCCTCTTTCGTTGCACTTTCGTTGGTGCCAGCACTTACGGCACGGTTAAAAGTTAAACCAAACCATAAGGATGGCTTTTTTAGCAAAACTTTTGGTCGCTTTGGTAATGCATGTTTATCGCTATACCAAGCCTCTCTGCTAAAAGCACTGAGGTATGGATGGGTAGTTGGCATATTAAGCGTTGCCGCAGGTGGTGGTGCATATATTTTGTCTCAGAATATCGATAATGAGCTACTGCCTAGTGAAGACCGCGGCACAATACGCATTTTTGCTCGCGGACCAGACGGCGCGGGTCTTAACTTCATGGATAAACAAGCAGAAAAAATGGAAGAGCTCCTGCTGCCTTATGTGGAAAACGGTACCATTGATTCCATGTATACCATTGTTGGACGCTGGGATCCGAACATTGTTTTTATCACGGCCCCCTTAAAACACTGGGACGAGCGCGATAAATCACTTCAAGACGTAGTTAATGAAATACGCCCTCAGCTTCGCCAAATTCCTGGTGCACCAGGCAATGCGTTTGGTGGAAACAGTCTCAACCTTCGAGGCCAAGGTGGTGGACTTGAGCTTGCACTAACCGGAGACACCTACGAGAATATTTTCGCAGCAACACAAGACTTTGCGAAAGTCATTGAAGACGCGCTTCCCGAATTAGGAAGGCCGCGTATTGGTTACGATCCTACTCAGCCCCAAATGCGCGTGAACATCGATAGACGTCGTGCCGAAGAGCTCGGCGTTCCGCTGGCTGACATTGCAAGCACGCTGCGCGCTGCGGTAAATGGTGATGACATTGCAGACTTAAATGTAGGCGACCAGTCTATTCCTATCATGCTACAAACCAGTAATCGCAGTACCCTTAACCCTTCAGACCTAACAAGCCTATATATAAAGAGCGATGATGGAAACTTAGTGCCGCTTTCTAGTGTGGCTTTTATTAGCGAAGAAGGTGTAGCCGCAGAACTAGAAAGACAAGCACAACGTCGCGCCATAAAAATTGAGATGGAGCTACCTGAAGATGCCGCGTTGAGCGACATGGTAGACGCAATTCGACAATTAGCACAAGAGAGCCTTCCAGACGGTATTGGTTTGGTCTTTTTAGGTGAAGCGCAAACCTTCGAAGAAACATCTAAGCAAGTAGCAATGACCTATGTGCTTGCATTTATTATTGTGCTTTTGGTGCTCGCTGCACAGTTTGAAAGTGTGAACAGTGCAATAGTGGTTATGCTCACTGTGCCATTTGGTATTGCCGCGGCGGTGTATGCACTGTTTCTAACAGGCACTAGTATTAACATCTACTCGCAGATTGGTTTGGTGATGCTAATTGGTCTGTTAGCCAAAAACGCTATTCTACTGATTGAATTTGCTGACCAACTTCGAGACAAAGGATACGACATTTTCGAGGCCATTGTAGAAGCGGGTAAGGTGCGTCTACGCCCTATTATGATGACGTTAGTCTCCACTATTTTAGGAGGCCTTCCTCTTATATTGTCTACCGGAGCTGGCGCTGAGGCAAGGAATGCTATTGGTTGGGTAGTATTCGGTGGGTTGGGCATTGCAGTGGTGTTTACACTATACCTTACGCCTGTGCTATATCTTGCCTTAGCTCGCTTTACTAAACCGCGTGCTGATGAAAGTGCTCGTTTAGAAAGAGAAATGGAAGAGGCGCAAGCACAGCAATAGAAACATTACATGGAACGCATTATGCGCTTTGCTCAATGGCAAAGCGCATTGGTTTTCTCGATGTGCGTAAACGCCACTAATTGCGACACAAGCTCTTCAAAGTATGGGTTATACGTTAGACGAGCGTGTACTTTCCCTCTTCCTTGTAACCCCAAGGCCCATACCAAATATCACCACCTGCTTTGCATATTGCTTCTTTATCTGCCCCTTGCCCATTGTCGCAGATACGAAACGCGCTCTGTGTACCATAGAAAGCATTACCTTTTGAAAAAAGCGGGCTCATATGGGAAGCCGCACTAATTTGTTGCGCGGGCAATTGCATAGACTGCATTTTCAGCTGCTGAGGCATTACATCAGGTGCACTCTCCCCTTGCCATAACAAACACTTCTTGGGGTGCGTAAAGTTATCGCGGAATTGTTTAGCAACGGTCTTCGTATCTACAACGCTGTCGTCTTCGGCTACGACCATCAACACCGGGACGTGTAGTGTCCGCTTACTTTCATCTTTGTTGTTAAAACGCGCTTGCAACGCATTTACGCTTTCTTGGTAGGCGGCAAAACCCGGCATAGCTGTAGAGTTATACCGCGTAGGGTTGTCTTCTTCCTCAACATTAGGCCATGGGAACAGCGTGTCTATGTAAGGCGCTAAACGCGAAACAAAAAATCGTGACTTGAACGCAGGTGAGAAATGAACTAAGCCTGCGATATCATTGCGATTAAATGCCGTTAAAGTCGTTAAATTAGCACCTGTAGAAAAGCCGCCAATAAAAAGTGTGTCGACTTCTCTTGAAAACAACTCAACATGAAAATTTGTTTCGTTTTGCCATTGCTCATAACTAACTGTCAACATATCACCAGGCTTGGTGCCGTGCCCCGTTAACAACAAAGTTCGCACACGAAGACCTTGAGCACACATAGCATCAGCAATATCTTTAAAGAAATAGGGGGAGTCTCCCAAGCCATGAACCAATAAAAGCCCAACGTCACTATTTTGTTCGCCGCACTCAAAAGGCATATTCATCGTCACTTCAGAGGCTTGATTACTGCCGATAAAAGCTCTGTTAGCTTCAATATATTGTTTAACTTGGCGCAAATACTCACTGTAAGGTGCAGTTTGGATGGGGAATGTAGCGCTACCAGCAGTAAATTGTGCGCTATGAGAAGAGTGACAGGCTGAAAGTACAGCGACACTCCCAAGGGCAATGCTGGTTCGTGCCGCCCATTTAAAAAATGAAAATAGAGTCAATGGATGAGTTCGTTTTGTTATGTGCTACAACCGAATGTTTATTGTAGCGTTTCCTGAGTGCTAGCGGCAGACGAATGCGTACCCGACACTAACGCTTTCGCAAGCAGCTTATGCGTAAGCAGCGATAGTAGCTCAGTTTCTTCTTCACTTCTCTCACCATCAACACCAGTAATCGCCATGGCAACTTCCAAGGTCTTTTCGGCATTAAAAGCCAAATCGTCTTTTAAGCTACGAAGGTAGGTAATTGCGTCACCCGTATCGATGGCTTTTCGTGTTTGATAAATCGTATCGTTTAAGAAGGCTTCTGGGCAGATAGGACTTTGCCAATCTAGAGAGTCGACCATGTCGTTAAGATAGTCTTGTTCTGATAGGGTTACCATTCCATCGACCTGATACAGTAAAACAGACAGTTTGATAAGGGCTTGGTTGAAGCTCTGTTGATCTGATAATTGCATAGCATTCTTCCTCTTCGTACCGTACGCGGCAGTACCACTGCTTGTTCTGCTTCCTGCAAAACACTTCTATGTAGCCCCAAATTAGAGCTAATTCAGCGGTGTTTGGCACTTGCATTAACATAGACCCTTTTGTTGACAGAAGGATTACGCCTTCGTGAAGGTTAAAGCCCAAATGTTAAATAAGTGTAAACACCCATGGCATTATATCGAGTTTTAGACATCAGCCAAGAGCGTTATGCTCAATTTTTTTTGATAAAAGGCACAAAATAGCCCGCTTTGCCTAACACTCCTTAATTTACAAGAAAGATATTTTGCAGACGGACTTTCTAATTTTCTGATTTTAAATAGCTTTACCGTTATCTCTAACGCTACCTCAATCCAAGCGTGATATCGCTGATGTAAAAATTGCCTGTATAGACTTTATCGTTATTACCGTGAGGTTCTAATGCAAAAAACTGCTTATCTTGGTCGTCTAATGCTTGATAGCCCCCGATAACTTGATAAATCCACACTTCAGGATCGAACTCAAGTGCTTGTTCTTGATAATAATCTAAAGCCGTTTTTGGCTGGCCAGAATCAATGACATCACAGAAATAATTTTCTACCGCTTTTTGAAGGGGATCTTTTTCTAACGATACCGTCGATTGCTCAGTAACGTCGATATCGACAGGCTTGCTTTCTTCATGCTTAGTTTTACGTTTATGTACATGAGTGAGTGATGCCACAATTTCTTGGTAGTCTGCCTCATGCTCTACGTTATTAACGTCCGCTACCGCAGCTGTTACGGTCGAGTCAGACTGGTTAAACAACACCGGCACATTGGTTAGATTAGTATAGTTACCCGGTGCAAAATCCGGCTGCTGTTCCATATGTAATAGAAAACCTTTTAGCAACCGTGTTCGTCCTTGGAACTCTCTAAAACGTCCAAGCAAATCAAGAAGTCGCGCTTGCACAACAGATAGCTCTTGCGCGGCTTTAGCAAAGCGCTGCTGTAAAGATACTACAAGCAAATGGCGAAGCTCACGATTCGACCCTGCAAGCTCGCTTAGCTCATCGAAACGGAAACACTCAAGCTGGGCCAATAAATCAGTTACCTGCCCCTGCGCCAGCTCGTTTTCGCGAATTTTTGCCTCAACGGAAGACACGTATCCAAATTCATTATTGATACGGCTAAACATTACCCGCACGCTATTACTTAGCGATTCTGATAGCTGATACACGTGTTCCGTTAAATCGCCCATATGAGCAGCAGCTTCATTATACTTGTTGTAATGAAGCGCCTCTTTATAGTGCTCTGTCAGTGTTTTAAGGCTAGCTAATGATGCACCTATGTTTGCATTGATAGTACGGTTTCTTTCGTCCTGCAAACTCCCTTCAAGCAAGGTGCGTACTGCGCTTTTAAGACGTAGCTCACTTTGCGCTTCTGGGCGCCACAGCACGCCTAACTGTACTAACTGCTCTAGCACTTTTGGGCTGTAGTCGCGCTCTTTCACAGAGCCGTTAATGTACGCCTGCATTATTAGGTCGCTATGACGGCCTAATGCATTCAGTAGTTTGGTTCCAGCCTGAATTAACACCTGGCTCATATCAGGCTACCTTGCGAAATAGCGGCCTCCGCCTGCTCAGACAAGCTCAACGCTTCGGTTTCGTCAATAAAGCGCAGCATCTCGTACAGGTGTTCAATTTTACCGGTGCCGAGATATATTTGCTTATCGGGGTTTGGTTTTATTAAGTACCCCATCTCTGTTAAACGTTTAAATACCTGTTTTAATTGCCCATCCAAATTCACACTGGTAGAACCAAACATGCGATAGCGAGAAATTTTCTCAAGCTGTTCGGCATATGCAGGCGTGTCTTCGATAGTAGTTTGAAGTTCGTTTAAACGTATGGCGCTGCCCATGGTAATAGGCATATCTGACTCGTTCGCCTGCTGCACTAAAAGAAGCCATTCAACTAACGGGACAAGGTTTGATGCTGTATCTTGAAACTGCTGCGTTAATACTTTGCGTTCGCTCTCGCCTATAGTGAGGTAGCTGGCAAAAAAGACATCACCTTCAGCAGTAGTCGATAAAGTGCGGTTTAACAGCGAAAGGTGCGGCTCTAATTGTGCAGCATTGTCTCTACTTTTTAAAAAGCGCCACGCCTCTTCATCGGTAACCTGACAAATGAACGCGCCTTGTAGAAGTGCGCTTAATACACGGCCTTGTTCTGTCATCATGCTGATGTCTCCTCATCGGCTACTTCACTGTTCTTTTTTGCTTGGATTCTCGCTGCAATAGTACTTGCTTTTGGTTGCACCACCTGAAGTTGGCGTGTGACTTTGTCAATTAAATAACGGTTTTCAAAAAGTGTGAGCACTTCTGACTCTGGGTTAGGGAACGCACCAACCACACTAATATTGTTGTTCTGGCACGCTTCAAAAATTTTCTTCACGTTATTTTGGTGGAGTGTACCTAATTCATCGATAGGCCAATGCACCGTTGCATCTGCATCACCACGAAGTAGTCGGGTGAAGGCTAACAAGAACTTACACAGAATAAGATAAGCCATACCGTGACTTGATGACTCATTGAGCTGACGGTCGGTACGAATAACAAGATCGCTATTGCCTTCACGAAGGTGAAGCTCAATATCGAGTAACTTGCTAATGCCTCCGGTAAGCGCAGCGCGCCCAAGAATATCAAGCACTCGACGCATGCTTTGTCCGTATTCTTCTTCCGGTAATTCGTTTGCGCCCTCTTCCATCCAGTGTTCGTAGAGCTTTCTGAACTGCTCTAGCTCTGGCCAAAATTCGAGTTCGCTAATACGAGAGCGAATTTTCACTGCAGAATCTGACACACCATCAAGCGATAAATCGCCATCTACCTCTTGGGTTATGCGGCGGCTTTGCGACACAATACGCTTATCGATATCGGCAAGAACGAAGTAGTATTGTGACAGGTCAGCACCAAAAATACGGCCTTGCTCACGCAACCCCTGGAGTTTCTGAGGCACAATAACATTAAGCAGTTGAGCAAGGTGCGACACCATACGGCGGTGATCAAAACTTTTAACGCCATGTGCATTAAGCGTTGCGCACTCTTCACGAGCACGCTCCCACGTATCTGATAAACCCGTGCCAGCTTGTGCAGCAATTAGCTGGTCGAAACGCTCCACATAAGCGCGTATATCGCTTAACAAGTTTTCGCGTTCCTGTAGCTGACTCTGCACCTCTGAAATACGTTGTCCAATAGCAATGTCATCGTGTTTTATCTCTACAGATTCATCACCTGCATGGAGTGTTAACTTAGCCAACGACTTGCTGAGTACTTTTACCTGCTCTAGGTGTTCGCTTGCTGTTTTTAACACAGCTTCAAGCTGCACGTGCTGCTCTTGTAATTGTTCACGGTTTGCTTTGTAAGACGATTGCTTATTCGCAAGGTTTCTTTCTGATTCACCTAGCAACTTGCGCGACTTAGATAAACCTTCTTGCCACACCACTTTCTGCTTAGTAAACACATTGGTATACCAGCGCTCGTAATCTGCCACTTTATGGCGATGTGTTTCGGTGCGCGCAATATCTTCTTTAAGCTTGTTTATGGCCTTTTTCAGGTGACCTATTTCATCTACATCGACGCCGCGATTGTTTAACTCGCTTTCAAGCCAATCTTGCATATCTTGACGGTCTTTTGCCGCGCTATCCTTCGCCTTTCGCATATCGCTATCAAGCTGTGAGACTCGCGCTTCACTGTCTGCAATAAGCTGTTGCCAGTGAAATTTATGCTCAGTTTGCGCTTCACGTTGCTGATCTTTAATTTCATCGCGACTTAACTCAAACTGCGCAGTTGCTTGTTTTTGTGCTTGTTGATTGGCGTCTAGTTTAGCTTTCGCTTTTTGCTTACGCGCAGCCAGAGCTTGTTGATATTCGCTTAGTACGGTGTCTCTGTCTTGCTGAGCACGCTTGCGTGTTGCTTCTGCACTTTTCACAGCGTTGTCTTTTTGTGTAACGACAAGCTCTGCATTGCGCACATCTTCGTTGGCTTTTGCTAGTCGCTGCTCGCACTCATTTTGCGCGGCAAGTGATGCCGCCTGGCGGATTTCCGCTTCTTGCAGCTGCTGTTTTAGCGCTTGCTCGGTAAGAGCATATTCGGGGGTATCTAACTCTGATAACGCTAATTTCATACCCATAAAGGTATCGTTTGAACCACTCATTTCTGGAGAGAGATCATTACGCTCAAGTAACTCAGGTCGAATCACTTTTCCTAACGATAATTCCCAGTCATCGACATTGGCGCGTAAAAACTCCAGCAGTGACCCTTCACCCGGATACAATAAAGCATTAATTTTATTGACAGCTTTCTCTTCTAATTGAAATGCCGTACGCGCATTATCTAGCGCACTAGAACACTCTTTACGGTAATCAGTAGCTTTATTGTGCGCTTGTTGAGATTGTCTAAGTTCAGCTCTGGCCGCATCCTCATTAATCGATGCTTCTTTAATTGCCGCATCTAAAATGTCGAGCTGTGACTGTTCAAACTCGTTGTAACCTGCGTTATTAAGCGATGCTTTTAACTCAGCTTCGGCTACCTTTAACTCATTCAGTTGATTATTGTAATCAGCCTGAAGGGCATTCAATTGACCGTTATAGTCGTCTTGAATACGGCTTAGCGCTTCTCTTTCATTTTGCTGTTGAGCCGCTTTATTTTCAGCTGCTTCCTGACGAGCGGCTGACATTTCTTCTAGCGTGATAGTTAACTTTTCGCCTAGCTCAGCTAAGCGTTTGTTGTACGCCGACTCAATATCTTGGTGTTTTTCAGTAAGTAGAACATATCTGCTTTCCGCAAGCGACTTTTCATTTTGCCACTGGGACAAATTAGCGACATCTTCTTTAAGTTGTTCAATATTCTGGTCTTGCCATTTATCAAACTCTTGCTCAACAGTATCGAGTTCGCTGGTGAATTTTTCCACGTCAGCGCGAGCAGCTGAGATCACTTGGTTTAAATGGTCACGAGTGTCGCTCCATTCGCTGTCGGTTTGTTTACGCTGAAAGTTATTTTCGTCCAGTTCATTCTTGGTGGTTTCAACCCGTGCAGCAAGGTACGTCTTGTCGAGTTCAAAGCTATGCTTCAGGTTAGCAAGCACTTGCTCTGTTGATGTAAGCGCCATATCCGCTTGTTCAAGCTTTGAGAACTCGGGGCGTATTTTGTCGAACTGTTTAATAAGATGGCATTCTTTAATCCAGTCATCTACGCGATGCCTGCTGAGACCCGATGTTGGGGGTGTTACACCGTCTTCTTCTAAAATAGCGGCAATCATGGCTTTGATAGTTTCCATCTTGCCTTCTTTTGAATGTACCGCTTTCGCCAGCTTTTCGATGTGACGCATATGCTTTGACGGCTCACACAGGCTGAATATTTTTGCGTAACCGAGTAATTCACGCGCATTGTTACTTTGATTAAGCACACCATGGTCGTTTTGTACGATTGCGCGGAAATCTTTGGTATTAAGCAGGCTTGTAACCATTACGTTGTTGCGTTTCATAGCGCGCGCGAGTTCTGCACTACTTACACTGGCATGCTTTCCACTTTTCTGTTCAATAAGATAATCCGAAATTTCAAACGGTTTACCAATCAAGCGATAATTAACGCCCGTACCATTTGAACTTAGCACTGCTTGGCACAAATCCCCTTCAGCACGGGTATATTCATAGATAATAAAACTTGATAAACGCGGCAGATACCAGCGTTCAAAGCTATCTCGTGTTGCAGGAACCAC
>ENA-OWNT01002653-OWNT01002653.1-seawater-metagenome-genome-assembly--contig:-NODE-2653-length-18257-cov-3.886689_pt1 | contig 18257 bp, 22 predicted proteins | sample MGYA00238136_ERZ651165 | MGnify/ENA primary metagenome ERZ651165 (study PRJEB26861, sample SAMN08777766) | seawater metagenome | isolation source: coastal seawater | place: USA: Florida | collected...
AATGTTTTGTCCGTTGCAGGTGGTGGTTCGTCTTTTCGTCTGTCGGCTGCATTTGTTTGTTCGTCACAGCAGTGCAGCAACCGGCAACCGGCAGCTGGCAGTTGCCAAAAGCTTTTCAAAACGGACGCCAACAACACCAAAGCAAACGACCCAGATGAGGTCGGTGTCGTTGACAGGACATGGATCGTCTTAGCGCGAGCCACAATAATACCAACAATATTGCAACAATTGGGTGGTGAGCGGGGGTCACGTGGACGTGACGGGGCGTAGGGGGATTGGGTTAGTCGACCTTGTGAAGCGGAAGTGAATGTCGCAGAGAAACAGTGCCGGCTTTTTTTCTTTACGGGAACAATTTTGTTGATTGAGAATTCCTTGGCTCCTTCAAGGGGGGTGGTTTCCATGCGCAAAGCAACTATTTGAGTTCTTGTCGCGGTTGCTATGTTTGGAATACGATATCTACTCTTGGTTCTGGCGTATATCGCCGCCTCGCATGTCCATGGAATCGAAACTGTGCATCCACGAAGCTTGCACCGCATCAAAACAAGGACCGAACTCGTGGAGTTTTTGCGCGTGGCAGCAGAGGGTGGACAGCTAGGAGTGTTGAGTTACGAGGTAACTCAGACATCCTGCAATCATTCACGTATGGTATGACAGCAAAGGTGTACTCATTCGTTCCACCCCCATTGATACGCAGGATTCTTATCTTGACCTTGGCTGGAAGTCGCGCCACGTCTCAACGTCTGTTCATTTTTGGTTGTGTGCTGTCGTCACCGGCGATCCACGGATTGTTTTAACCAAGCTTGCATTTTGTAGATTCTCTGCAGCTGCTTATGAATTCAGGAAAGACCGAAGGGTTGCTTTTGGTGAGTCCTCGTCTCCGCTGTTTAAATAGATATAGTTTGTGATGCTTGTGGTTCGTGCAATGTGCTGATGATCCCAGGGCTTCTTGGACCGTGGATGCGGGTAATGTCATGTTTGACTCTTGTGGTCCTCATTGTGAACTCTACGTTTCACACGTGCGTTCAATGGCGACAATTTTGCTTGAAACAACAGAGTCAGGTCGAGAAAGGAATCCTCTTGCAACTCGGCTGCCACAGCATTCACGAGTGCGAGCATGGTGTGTTGTGGTGGAACCACATCGAGCGGCGCGGGGTTTCTTTCGGCATTCACTCGTGTCTCATCGTTTGTACCGATCCATAGGCCTTCAGTCGCAGCATTTGCACGAATATTTAGACAATAGCTGGAAACTGGTACGATGACCTTGAGTCGCATTGTACTTCTGCACTCATCACCACACATTGTGGCTTATTGATGCTGGCTGTTCGCGTTCAGGTCGTGACGAATTGCACAGCTGTATGTTGGGGACTCTTGGCTTTTTGATTGACGATGTAATTGCCACCCAACTCAACGAGTGAATTTGAAATTGTGCCCCGCGACTGTTACTCAGGCCAGTGCTGTCGAACGTTGCTTCCTATTCCCAGATCCGAAGTTCGATAAATGCTGCATCGTGCGTTGCAAAGATGCGTGCCTACCGTGATGTGTCCCCTCGTCGACATCAACGCTACAATCACTCTGTGTCAATGTGCAGGCGCGACATGCCACAGGTCACGTTGGCGCAGGGGAACCTGATAGTGCGAAAACGGGTTTCCACATTGGTCGTTGGCTCCGCGAGAATGCCCGTGATGCGATGCGGTCGCAGAAACCGAAATCCTCAAAAACTGAAGCCACTGCGGAGTCCGCGCCCCAGAGGAAGCCTCGTGGACATCACGTACCAGAACTCAAGTCTCGAGACAAAGAGTTCGAAGATGCTTTAAGAGGGTGAGTGCACCATTCCGCTGTATTCTTGAGAGGTCTAGCCATTGATGTGGTCCCACCGATTGCAGATACCACGACCACGACATTTTCCATGGCCAGAAGAAGGTATTTGCTCCCATGTGTGTGTTAGATGCACGCACACCGCAGCTTATGATTGCAAACCTCGCTCTTTGTAGAATGGGGGAGATTGGATGGACGAGTTGTAGCGATTGGCGCGCACGCCTAGAAAACTGACATTCCACAAGTCGGAAACGTCGCAACGTCGCGGAGTCGTGAGCAGCTGGCATACGATAGGTGCGAAAGACTGCCAAGAGACGGACGGTCACAGTGAGGGTGAGTGAGAGCGCGCGCGCGCGCGAGCGAGAGCGAGAGCGACACGAGTGACATTTTCATGATCGAGCTAGCTATTGACAGCAACTATCCATACCCTAGCCTCATCCAAGTCACACAACCCCAAGTATTACCCCTTATATGCATAGTCAGTCGCTCAACAAGCAAGTCACGTCATCCAAAATGCTTCAATGCTTCAAAGGTTCAATCGAAGGCTTGAAAATCTCCATCGTAACATTAGTTAGCCTGTACGAACCACGACAGGGAAGTTTTGACAAGTGAAAAGTGGGACACACCACCACACCACCACACACCGACCTTGCAACCTCGTGGTCGTCGCAGTGTCGCCGTCGCAGTGTCGTCACGGATCGCGGCCACCGCTCACCGACCCACCGAACGCCGACGCTGTCGTGTTGTCGTGTGCGGGCACCTTCTCTTTGTCCGCCCGACTCCATCGTCCATGTTTGAGGTAAGGGTGATTGGTTGGATGGTCTGTGACGTGGAATCGCAGTCCTCAGACTTGTAGTGGCGAAACAGAAGGCGCAGATGTCGGATTGGTTCGAGGACGTGCCGATGCCTGGTGTTGGTGTGGTGTGCACATCGGCGCCGCGGCACATTCGAAACTGTTTTGTGCACCTGGGTGACGTGACACGGGCAGCGTGATCGCGACGTAAAAGGCCGTACAAGACCGGATGACGCATCACTGGCGCCAGGTACAGTCATGTGCTGGCTGTAGGGTAACGAGGACCATGCCACGAGTGATCCTAAGACGATCGTAAAACTCGCAAAGTTGTATACACGAAGAAAACAAACTCAAAATCCGCAAGTGGGTGTTGGAGGGGCTCGTGCGACAGCGAACGTCGCGCTGTGATACTGGCAGAATACGTAATTGACAGCAAGTATCACGATTATGTGGGCAAGCATGAATTTGCGCCGCGTGGTGCTGGCCGGTAGACACATTCATTCACTTTCGTCGCGCACTTTTCGCTCGGGTCTTCCGCTCACACGCCGCGCCTCACAAGTATCGTGCTTTTCTACGACGTCGCCCGATCTGCAGTCAATCAGCGAAACAATCACAAACAACTTGGACGACAAGTTTTTCAAACTCCGCGAACTTGAAGTTGATGGCACTGGAGTGCACGCAGTTGTCCAAGCCACGACTGGTGCCTACCCGCGGGAGCAGCTGGAAAATGTTCGAGCAGAATTGGAAAGTACGTTGCAGCTTCCGAACATTAACATTTCTGTTGACCTTCAAACACCAAAACCGTCATCAAAGGCAACTGCGCCTGGGCTTCTCAACGTTGGCAAGATTATTGCTGTGAGCAGTTGTAAGGGAGGGGTGGGCAAGTCCACCGTCGCCACGAACCTTGCATTTCAAGTCGCTGCAATGGGGGCCCGAGTCGGCTTGTTTGACGCTGATATTTACGGTTTGTGGGATGCTCCGTTGAATGTGTTCGTTGACTTATGTTTCGGGCAACTCGCTAAAATCTGCGCACATTGCTCAATTATTTCAATGCAGGGCCGAGTCTCCCTGTGCTCGTTAAACTCCCGGAAGACAGCCTCCCCATTCGCAAAAGCCCACGCAACGATCTCATTGGCCCACCAGTTTACAATGACGTCAAATTGATGTCTTATGGATGGATCGCGAAGCCAGCTGATGAAAAGAAAGCTGACGAATCCATTTCGTACATGGCGGATTCTGCTGCGGTTCTACGCGGGCCCATGGTCAGTCAGATTGTCAGCCAATTAATTCAAGGAACTGATTGGGGGGAGCTGGACTATCTCTTCGTCGACATGTAAGGCATCCAGCATGTTGGTAGCAGTACCTATGACGAAAGCGTTGTGTCAAGTGGTGGTTGATGCGTTGCGGCAGGCCTCCTGGTACTGGCGATATTCACATCACCGTGTGCCAAGACCTTAAACTTGATGGTGCTGTGGTGGTCACTACGCCTCAAAAGCTCAGCCTTGTTGATGTTCTCAAAGGAATTGAAATGTTTGGAACCCTCAAGGTGCATTGGATCCCAGATTGCATGAGCTCAATAGGCCTGTAGTTGGCTCCATGTCCATCTTACGCTTTATCGCTTTTGACAGGTTCCAGTGCTAGGCCTTGTTGAAAATATGTCCCACTTCGATGTTCCAAGCACCGGAGAAAGGTTTTATCCTTTTGGGCGTGGCAGCGCAGAGGTTTGAACAGTGCTGTTGGTTGACATTTGACACTTTGCTCGCTTTCAGCAGTCTTTGTGCGCAGGCCATCGTCAAAGCATTTCCTGAAATCGAGGAATCCTCAGTGTTTACCTTGTACGCCTGATGCTTTTGGTTGCTGCGCTTTTTGTGTGGGAATGTCACATCGTGCCTCTGTATGCGTAGACCGATCCGTGAAAGTTTCTCGGCTGCTGGCGAAGCGGGAACCCCAGCAGTAGTCTTGGATGGCTCCCACCGTAACGAAGATTTTGGGCCGATTGCTGAGCACCTTGTTGATGCCGTGGTACGGGGTTGTTCGTGCCCTCTCGAATGTGTCGTTTGTTCAAAAGCGGATGTGGTCACATGCAGGCGTCGGCAGCCAAGCAATCTCGAATCGAAGGGGCGACTACGGTTGCGTACGACAGCAATCGTGGAATAGTACTCCGCATCTTCTCCGGCGACTTAGCTGGGAGCGAGTTCGTGATCGACCCGGCTGCGTTGCGTCGGGACAGCCGCGACGCCTTATCTGTCGACGAAATGACTGGCGAGAAGGTGAGGCGGACATTAGCGTTCGTGTTGACCTTCGTGACCCCAACTTACATTCGTACTTGGTATATTCAGTTGCTTGACCCAGCGAGCGTGCCAGATGATGTAAAGCCAGTTAGTATCACCAAACGTGGGAACTATGGTGTTGCCATTCAATGGGACGACGGTCACGACGTACGTATCCGCCAGCGTACGATTGTTTGTTTGAGCACCACTCATTGTACAAATGCTCGTGATCCTGCACAGACTGCCATCTACACATATGAGCAAATGATTGACCTGGCCGAGGAATGATTCACAGTCTTTGTAGGTTTTATAAAATGTAAATGTAAAGTGCAAATAATGGCTAAATCGCTGTCGTCTCAGTTGATCAGAGCGTGCGTGGTGACCGGAGCCGCCGTGAAAACGAAGGACTAATCTTTGGGCTTGCCGCCCTCAGGGTCAGACCCCCCCGTCAGAGGCTGTTTCTCAGCTTCGTCGTTTGCTTTTTCATCTACGTCATTGTCGTCAAGCCTTCCTTCCCGAATCTTTTTTGCGGCGTCATCAGCAGCTTTGTTCACGGCCTACACAACAGCATGACTATCGCGTTACAATGGGCGCGCACTGAATGTTAAGTGACACGTTTGTTCTCACCGCTACGGCTGCTTTCTCTCGAGCGCGCTTTTCAGATATTGAGCCCCCATACGCAGAATATTTGAATAACGAGGACCGCGAGAAAAAGCGGAGCTATGGTTCAAAACGTGCATCCATGTATCGACCGAATCGGAGCAAAACAAAGTTCATAAGATGAGCTGAGTGCTGAAGGGCAGCACAAGGTGTCCAAATATTACCTGTGCTAAAGCGATCAGGCCGAAGAAGTTGCAGCCTCCGACCAAGAGAAGCAAAACGCACACCTGCAAATAACGAGTGTACTTTGTGTGTCAGCAAGCGAAAGGCGGAACGACAATGTATCGAGAGAAGACTGCACCTGTAGGTTGAATTGGCCCATTTCATCCAGCCAAGGTTCTCGGCACGGCACTGGAGATTCAGGGCACTCGTGATCAGCGTTCGTACAGCAGTACCCGGTCGCATACTCATCAGTGACATTCGACCACGAGCAGCATCCAAGCCTACGCGATAAACGCAAATTAGATGACAAGAGCGGTTAGAGTTGAGTTGTTTGCGGTACCATATTTACCTGTCTTGGACATCGCTCCAGGCGCTTGTTTCACTCTGAACTGTTTGTTGGATGCTCAGCTGCAACAAGTTACCATCCTCTTCTAGGTCGACGGGGTCTGTCTCATCAATTGTCCAATTTAGTGTGACTGCCGTCCTATGAATTTCAGACATGGAAACATCTCAAGCGAGACAGTGCTGTGATGAAAACATGCATGGTGTCGGGTGCGAAACCTGGTGTCCATGTAATGAATGCCGAATATTCCTGCGGCAAATCCTCCCCCGCAGGCAAGGATTGCCACAATGAAGCAACCGAGAAGGAACTTTCCCTTTCGACCAGTTCGAAGATCGATCTCGGGGTAATCTGCACTTACATGCTGCAAGTGCTTGCGTTGCATTAGTGAGAAACAGATAAGAGCGAGACTGAACACGAACACCAGCCAGAAGAATATGCTAGCGCCAAAGTACAATCCTTGTGTCACTTCTGACTCTGAGTAAAACTGAGCTTTGTATTCCGTCACAATGACGCCAAAGAGGGACGCAGCCAAGCATATGCTACTGACAGTCAATAACATGCTTGTGGATCCACCGGGTGGGGCGAAGCAAATATTCCTCCCCATCTTTCTCAACTTGGATGTGACAAGACTGAAACCTTCAAATCCTACACAAGTGTCCCTTTATGCACAGAATTGGCAACAAAGTTTTTTCGTAATTCTTCTTGACGGCTCCAAGACATAGTGCATCCACACAATCACGCGATTCTGCCCATGCACCACTATTGTGACAACCAAATGACACTGTCCAGAACCCTTACAGAGGCAATCAACCGATAAACGAGTGGACCAAGTCGCCTGCTCAGTGGGTTGCTACTGCTATCTCTTATCGCCATGCTACGCGGCTGTGCCGGCTGGACGAGCCAGGCCGGCCGAAACGATTTGCTGGTCACTATCAAACGACACGCAAACTACAACCACAACAACCGTAAAACCCGCCAACCGCCTTAATAAACGATCAATCGAAGTTGCCTGCGACCGACCAAACGACTAAAAGACCAAACGACCGAACGACCGAACGACCGAACGACAGACCGACCGACCGAACGACCGAACGACCGAACGAACAGTCGAACAGTCGAACAGTCGAACAGTCGAACGAACGAACAATCGACCGAACAAACCAACGACCAAACGACCAAACGACCAAACGATGAAACCAACGACCGACGACGGCGACCAACGAACGACCGCCCACTGAAGAAGGAAGGTTCCGCACACCACTCACGACCGCTACCGCCAGCACAATTTTGCAGAGTAGTCTCGAAGCACGGTACATAAACCACCCCTTATATCCACTACTACACATATCCTCAACCGAGACTTTTGTGCATTCCCGCGCGCAGTCGTTGCAACGGAACCCAGCCGCTCTGCCCCACTTCACTCAGCGCTCACTCAGCAGGTGACGGTGACTGTGAGTGAGTGGCGGCTGTGTGCGGGCTGGGGGCTGGGGGCGGGAGTGGGAGCTTCACGTAGCCTGTAGCCCTCTATTCCATGCAATAATTCCGTTTATTTCAGTACTTGTTACAAAAAGTACAATATTTTTCGTAATGTTAAACAGTGTCGATCTATGCAATAAATAGTAGTGCTGAGAGTACAATGTGGAACGCGCGATGTCGTGATTTCGTTGTTGTGTTGCGTTGTCGTGGCCGTGCCGTGGTGTCGTGGTGTCGATGCCGCTGTTGTTGTGGTTGTGTTCGTGTTGTCGTTGGTGGTGGTGGTGTTGTTGAGACTTCAGTGTTGCGACGTTGACCTGGGGCGGCGCGATCCTCGACTTTAGACACGTACGTGGCATGCATGGCAGCAGTTAGCAGTCGAATCGCGGATGACTGCGCCGAAGCGGGCCAAGCGACACATGCAAGAGTGTGTCTGCGGGCGACGAATCATTGTGAGTTTCGATGGTAGCACACTTTACGAGCGCGTCAAGCAAATCTTTTCCATTTTTCAGTCAAGTTTCTGGTTCTGATATTTGCGATAATGACGTCGCATTGCGTGCGTGCGCACGCGGCCCGGCAAAGCGGCGGTGGCAATGAATTTAATTCTTGAGCCGTCACTTGTGCGCGATGCCAAGCCATGACACCCTCGGCGACACCCCGGAGTGGAACTCGAGCTCCAGAAGAGCTTTGCATAGGAGCGGGTATGTTTGGTCCTCTTGCTTTGGTCGCTGCACCATTCTCTGACTCATGGCGTTCCTCAAACTGTTGATTCTGTTTCAGGTACCTATTCATCAACAAAGCAGGTCAGTTACTTGCGCTCAGAAGGCCGGTGATTGCCACAGCGGCGGTGTACTTTCATAAGTTTGTTGCAACTGACGCAAAGTTCGGCAGTGACAAGAGCAGAGATGTGCGCTTCGTGTGCGTTGCGTGTCTGTTTCTGGCTGCGAAGACAGAGGAAACTCCGCGCCAAATTCGTAGTATATTGAACGTACTTCAGTATCTGAAGCCTGGCCGTCAGGATTCCGGCCAACCGCCATACTGGCCAGAGCTTAACAGAGCGTACTGGGACGCGAAGGAGGCCATCGTTGCGCTTGAGCAAGACATTCTTCGATCCCTCGCGTTCAACGTTGAGGTGACGCATCCCTTCAAACTCGTCACCTTGTTTTCACAAGCTCTGGGCTGCACACGCGATGTGCTGTTTCTCAGCTTAAGCGTTGTTAGCGACAGTTACTGCGACGCTAGTATCTGCCTCACCCACAGTCCAAGAGATGTGGCAGTGGCTGCAATTTATATTGCGGCCAGAATTCGACCATCAGTAGGCGGTGAGATCCAAGCGCGTGATGTACAAACGCGCCGAATGCAATCATCGATGCAACCTGGATGGTGGCAACACTTTGGAACGTCGACGGAAGTTGTTAACACCCTGGGCACCAAGCTTGTAAACGCTTGCTTGGCACTAGGCTCAGACACATTGGAGCTGGAAGACGATGAATCCATTGGGTCACGTCTCGAAAGCGCACCGCAAACGCCGGCGAAGACCCCCAAAGTAGACAGTGATGCCCGGCTGGGATCGTAATAATTTATTGCTTTGATACAAACTGACGTGTGTGTTCTGCGTCAACATGATTGCTGCACAACAACTTGATTTCTCCGCCGTACTAAGCTTGGGAGGCTTTTTGGAGCGCCTCGGTGACGTCCTCGTCGCCGGAAGCTGACTTAAAGAAAGTATACGACAACGTGATAGACTTGACGTTTTTCATCTGAGGGTCGGTGAGGATTTTAGGGTCCACGTAAAAGAATACTGGCATGTCAACTCGTTCGTGAGCCTGGGCACCAACCAACCACAAGTGATGGTTAGTTGAGCAGTTGAGCAGTTGCAGCAAGGTCAATGTTGCAAATACAATTTCGGACGTACTTTTAGGCGCTGCTCGTCAAAACAGAAACATTGGATTTTGTGGAAGTAGACTCCTGCTCGTGCAGGAAGAACGTTGTACGTTGCGACCCCAATAATGTCATCATCAGTTGGGTTGTGTGCTTCGAAGAATGCCTGACGATTGCAATGTTGTATTGGCAGTCGGTATCAGGAACAGTGCATTGACAATCTGGCACCCGACAGGAGTCATACGGCAAGATGTTGATTCGGGTCGTACCAGAGCAGTTTCACCGGGCACAACCACCACTTCATTCTGTTCTGGGACAAACTCCCATGGCATGGCGGAGCCGGTGTATGTGTGAAAATAAATGCTAATGGGCCGAGCATCCTGCACGGGACGAAGCTTCGCGAGAACCTCCTCGTTCGTCTCCTTTTGTGTGGTACCACCATAACCAGTTTGTTGGCAAAACACTTGATACAAAGGCACTGCTGCGTACGAAAGTCCAAGCACGCCAAGGGCAACTGATGTCAAATAAATCAAAAATGTCTTGTTCCGATCACTCAGTCCGCGACCTCCACGATTCCCGTCGCTTGAGGCGTGTCGTTTGAACGCGGCAAGGACTGCCTGAGCCCTCTCCCGACTCATTCCACGGCCGACCAGCGGTGGGTTAAATTGTCGAGAACACATCTGTGCAGACACGTACTTGTTGCGAGTCATATGGGAATAAGCACGGCTCAGTGGCAGCCGAAATGGTGCCGCAACGCATGTGCGCTTCAGGAACGGGGAGACACTGCGTCGACCTACAGGTAGCATGCCAAGTTTTACTGCGCGCCGCGTCAACATCATGGTTGGTACACACTTCGTCTGTGTGGTCACCAATTCAAAGAACTTAAAAGAAATCTAAAACTCAAACAAAGATGCACAAATTGCCGTGTCTCTGTCGGCAGTCGTAGCGCCCCGACGTATTCCCGTCCACCAACACGATGCATGTTCCAGCCCAAGTTATCCGGCAACCCGACGGCATTTTCAAATATTCGTCGCTTCTCCAATCACATCGCGCTTGCCAGTGATGCAAGCACACCAGTTGTCCCCACTATGCTTGCCCCCACGCATCTGCTGCTCCCGTCAAGCTTGCATTCCGTCCGTCGCCCCTGAAAGGCTACTGCATGTGGAGCCTCCTCTTGTCGAGTCGCAACGACGCAACGACGACTGTTGTCGGATTGCCGGATGGCTGGATGGCCGCGACGCGCAGCGCACCACACCGCGAGCAAGTGTTGCAGTTCCTTGCGTTGGCGACCGAATTGCACGTGGTCAGTCAGTGCAAGGGGTAATAGCTCTAGACTAGAGCTATTACCCCTTGGTCAGTGGTTTGTGGTCAGTCAGTCGTCAGCCGCCAATCGGCAAGGTGGCTGAGTGTGGGTGAACGCCGAGCGGCATTGGATTTTAATTTAAACCCCTGAACGACATCGCAGTGTTGAAGCGTCATCGAATCGCCGAATGGTACAGCTACGTGCATCGCCACAGCTCCGCGACAAGCGAAGGTCAAGCCGCAGGTTGAGGGCGTCGCATTGTCAAATGTAACACATCAGTGTTCTCTAGCAATGCAGCTTTGGATTGAATAGTTCGAGTGAAATGTGAGACGCGGGATGTGATCACGTGTGACACGTGAAGATTTGAGGTGCATTTATGTGCGCCGCCGTCATCGAGACCATGCACGGTGGGTGCTCGGCGTCAACGTGTGCTAATAGGTAGGAAGCAATGGAAACAGTGAACGGTTGGATGTGGAATAAATAAATGTTGCGGTATCGAGTGGTCGTCAACTCTTGGTGTAATCAACTCGGCTGGCACCGCGGCGGATTACATCCAAGACCTTTTCAATAGTTCATCAATCGACTTTCCCACCACAGCGGACACCGCATCTTGCGCGTCGGGATCAACTTCTTGCATAGCCTGACTCAGAGCATGCCGAAACACGCGGCTGTGTGGAACCTGAAGGGCCACAATTAGGGATCAACATGGCGATGGAACGGTGTACTTTCCAAACAAAACGAAACAAGACGCAAGCAACACGTACGCCATGGAAAGCATTGAGAACGGGCTTGCACAGCACGTGCACGGATGGCGCGTGGTTGCCAGCGTTGCGGACGCCATCTGCATAATCGGCAAATTGCTCCAATGTGTGAATTCGGAAGTCGAGGTCATTGTCGGGAATCAAAGAATCACTGCTTTGACCGTGAAAGAGCTCATCAGCTCCTTTCAAGAAAAACGAGTCGTTCATGACCGCGCGGCCCACCATTACGCTGTGTATTCCACCATCTGTGGTGGCATCTGCTACGCTACCATTGTCTAACTGAGTGTGTATGTCACTGTACGTCGTGAATCCCCCATTGATCGCGAAAGACAGCGAGGGGAACTCTTCCTGTGTCGAATACAAAAAGCACGGGATAAGACATTGCCGGCATTGGACTATCAACAATAAGTCATGGCATACCGCAAGGGCGTGGACAACGTCATATTGAAGTGGCGGTACGCTTCGATTTCTTTTCGGGTCCAACTTACACTCGAGCGCCTGAGCGTAGTGCAGTGAGTCATGAGAAAGCGGAGTCACCAACACCGAAGCAAATAATTACGTGCTCATCTTACCGCTTCGCGAGCATGCACCACGAAGTGATTAACCGGAGACGTTTCGGACACCGTTCGAACAAAGTGGCACAATTTCTCGAAACGTTCCGTTTCCCGTTGTTGCTTGAACGCGGCACACCCTCTGCCGCGGAAATATTGCAACATGGCTGCGGTGCCGTCTCTTTCATGTGCGGATGAAGTGTGGCGGGTGGTGGAGTCACCCGCATTGCAGGCCTCGAATTCACTTGGCCTCGCGACTCCAATTCGGCACTTCACAGTGATGTGAACATCATCCGTCTGGCCAGAAGATGGCGTGGCTGCATGAATAGAACGCGCCAGCGCCGAGACACGCTCGGGATCATCCATCAAAACTGCTCCAAATAACCCTGCTCCGGACACTTTTTGGCTCGGGCACCCACAGTTAATGTTCACCTCCTGAAAGTGATAACCGTCTTCCCATACCCTACGCAACGCGGAGCCTGCAATATCGGGCTCACTGCCACCGACCTGCAAGGCAGTGTGCAGCATGTTGCGCTCGCGAGAACCCAAGCTTCGCCGCACTTTGCCAATGTCCATGTGTTGAAGGGCGTCCACTACATGCATCTCGGTGTACAACAGAGTGCGTTTCGACACCAATCTCATGAAATGACGAAAATGTGGATCGGTCCAATCCATCATTGGCGCAACACTCAGCTTTGAAACGCGCCGCATCTTCAATGACACCAACTCAACGCTGGCAGCCAGTATCGTCACGAGGACTACATTCGCCTCGTTAACGCCCCGAGGGCCTTTTTGTTCGGAGTTCCCCACTGTCAATAAAACCAAGATCTAGGAATTTGAATCCACTCTAACGTATCCGTGGTCATGCTGTAAAAACTGTCAGAATAGTCTCCAACAACCACAGCACTCGCTTCCTGCATCCACAACTCGATTGAGACGAGCCCAAACTCGCGGAATCCATGTCTCCACGATTTCCTGCCACCACACCTGCATGCCGACGCGACACCACAAGGACACACCTTTGAGCCATTAGACCACTGCATCACAGCTGTACGACAACTCGACGCTGCTCGTTGTCACGATCAACGACAATGACGTGCATGTAAGCACTGGCATAGAGCAAACGAACGACGTCCCGACGTTCGAACGTGCGAACGTCGACGTCGATGTCGACAAAACGGCCAACGCAAAGACGTCGTCGGCCAAAAGTACAATACTACAGGCTGTCACATCTTTCTTGCAAAGAACATTCGAATTCGAATTTGGAATTTGGGCGATTTCACAATTTCACAAACGGGCAAATTGACGAATTGACGAATTGCCACAAATTGGCTGCGCGGTGATTGAAGTGCAGAGCTGTGAAATAGATGTAGCACTTCGCAATTGACGGGGCAGCATAATGTGGTGATTTCAACTGTACAGTGCGGATTCAAAGTTTTGAAGCAAACGATAAAAAGTGAAAAAGTGAAAAAGTGAAAAGTGAAAAGTGGGAAAAAGGAAAAAGTGAAAAGTGAGGAAACGGGATCCAACCTCTGACTTCTGGACTTCTGACTGACCTCTGGACTTCTGACTGGGGAGCGACCAACCAACTGCCGAGCTCCCCCAACAACAGAGCACACCACACCCGACGTGCATGCGTTGGAGGTTCGACGCGTCGTGGCGTCGTGGCCGTCAAGTTGTGGTGTATCACGTACGTGTTGTGTTGTGTTGCGTGTGGTTGCGGTTGCTGGTTGACGGAATGGAGTGGACGCACCGGCGTGCAGAATGGTCAGGTTTAACAATGGACTAAGCAGGGCGTCCTAACAAGCGCTATGTGTGCGTGGAAAAGTGACACTGATTCTCGGCTGCGACAAGCACTGCTCCGGCTTTCAAAATGTATGCAGACTAGACGTGGCTGGTGCGTGGTGACCGACGCTGTCTGTGTGTTGTCGGACGAAATTCAAGAGTTTAGTCAAATGAGCGATGATGCTTTGGGTTTGATATTACTCTCGATGGGTGTTTGGGCACCGAAGCGCCGAGGGGAGAAAAAGAAGCATTCGCAAAGTGGACCCTGTGTAGGAACGTGAAATTTGTTGCAGACGATTTTAGAAATTGGGGCGGTCTCCAACTCAACGCCTGGGCGTGGAATCACGCGTAGCTACACCCTTCTGGCGGTGATGCTGCCCACGATTTTCTCGTTGCTATTGTATGTTGGAGCTGTACGTGCGACCGCTGGTTTCTTCAAGTCGGATCCGAATGCCGACAGCCAGTGCGCGGATCTCCTGTGGGATCCCGACCGCACGCACAGAGCCCGAACGACGCTTGAAAATTTATTTTTCATGCACATACCAAAAACGGCTGGCACATCTTTCGGAGGTGAGGAGCCACCAATGCCACTGAAAATCTTCGGACCTCTGCCTGATAATTCTGGACATTTGTATGATTGCTGCTTTTTCAGGCCAACTGTCTGCTATGTTGAGTGCATATGCGAAGCATAATAAACGACGTGCCTCAGTCCGAGTCCAACATTGCTACGACTCAAACAATCTCCTTCCCACGAATGTTGACAGGTGTTACCCAGATGAAGAGGCACAACCGAAAGACGAGGAAGAAATCGTCACTGTCTTCAAATCCCATGCTGATATTTTGTATGCTGAGCGGCTGCCGGACAAGACTGCCGTGATCACAATGCTGCGTGATCCCGCTGCGCTTGTTGAGAGCAGATACATGTACCAGTATCGCAATGCGGAACCAAACCCACCGCCACTTGCAGAATGGGTGTGTTCTCTCCACATTTCAACTCGTTTGACTGAGTTTTTTGCATTGCTGCAACCATTAACTGAATCTCAAACAACTGCATAGGTGAAGTTAAGTCAAAATCGGCGTGCCATCGACAATAGGTTGACAAGGACACTGGCAGGTGGACTGTGCTGTGTATCTGGAAAGGAACAGATCAATGTTGGGCAGGCAGATTGTGCCGATAATGTCGAAGATGCAGTCCTATCGGGACACACGACGCGCCGACAACTACGCCGCGACAGTGCAGCCGCAAGGGCGAGAGCGTACAATGCAACTCGAGAGGGCTGCCCGACTGACTGCACACCGAGCGCATTGCTACAGAACGCTAAGCAGATGCTTCAACAAGGTGTTTTCTTCTTCGGCCTCGTAGAGAGATATGAAGAATCAGTTGGGTACCTTGCATGGAAACTGGGAATTCCACCGCCATGCCTGCAGGTGAGTTTCCTCTTCGAGCTTTACTGTGGTATGCCCTACATGCGTCTTATCCGTTCTCCTTTCGAAATTCCACAGAGAAAGCTGAATACAAAGCGATCACCAAATGCCAAGTTCAAATCGCCTGCTGAGATCGTGAACAGAACCATTGCCTCAATGACCAATCTTGATTCACAGCTGTACCAGTATGCGGTGGAACTTTTCGACAAAAACTGGATGGTGAGTTGTTCGTACATGTCCTTGTGCACATGTTCTTGGCGAATGAATTGCCCACATCCATGATCGTAGGAAATGCAGAAAAGCGGCATTGGGCCCGGTAATTTCCCACCATCAGCGTACGTTTTTGCGTTTGCATATAATCCCGCCAGCGGTCTTGCTCGATTTAATACATCGCGCATCTTGTTTTTGTGAAGGTATTTGCCCGAGAAGCTGCAGAGTTGCGGTTCTCATCACAAGGTCGAAGCCGACTCGGCACTATCAAAGCTACTGCGATCTGTTGGTACGTAGCGTTTAACTTTGCTATCGCGGCGGAATGTCCATGTCAATGGACTTGTGTGTGTTCTTTTGTGGACCAGCCAAGAAACCAAGCAGCTCAGCACCCAAAGGTGGGAAAAAGCGGTTCGTGCTCAACTTGTTTGTATTTTCCAAAAGCAGCCAGGCGCAATTTCATTCTTGTTTCGTCTTCATTGCTGGTGACGAACAAACGTGAACAATCGGATAACTCAATCACGGCTGCAGCGCTAAACCAGAGAAATCAAAGAACGAGGAGCGAGGACAAATACTACGCTCTGCCAAAACGGACACACAGCTGAAGGCCGGGTCTGTGCGCCCAGCCACAAACCTACGGTCCAATGCAGGCCCAAACTCAGCTGCTGCGAAGCCATCGAAGGTGCTTGGTGGGCTCAGTATGAAGAAGAAATCCAAGAATAGGTTCGCCTTGCTTGGAATTCGAACCAATTGCCAATTGAGGTTTCAAGCTGTCTGTCTGTCTGAAAGTGCGCCTTCGCAGGAGGACTTAGCAGCACAAGTTTCGAAGATAGCGCAAAAGTCAATATTCGACCGCCAAATCAAGGAAGCACTCTCGCAGATGTAGTGACGACATTAAGGCAGTTCGACGACAGAGAGCACACTCCATGAATGTGAAATGGTTAGAGCGAGACCCTGTACTGTTATATTCTAATTCTTCTCCACTTTCAAGTTTCGGACGAATTCTGGCATTCCTTTGTCTGCGTTCTTCCGTCTCTGGGCAAAATATATCTTTTCTCTAATATCGTCGGCGACTGCGGCATTCTCAACACTCATAACGGCAACCTAAGTTTGGGCACACAAGTAACATGTCAAAACATAAGACGCTGTCGCTTCAACCCACATCCAGCATATGTGCGCAAGTGGACGTACGCCATCGTAGTTCTTGATTGTTTGAATTCCTCGGACATTCAGAAAGTCGTCAAATGCCTTTCGCAAACCACTGCTTGAAAATTTAGGAGGAACCCCTTGGACAACAACGATCACGCCCTTCTTGCGACGTTGTGTTGATGGCCGCCGTTTGCCCGAGACGCCTGGTTTCCCCTTCTGTGGAGACGATCTTTCCGATTTACGTTGGCGATGGTTCCGGAAGACAATGGAGCCATCAGCTCGCGTGTCCAAGTGGGTTCCTGCCGGGTCATGCTGCACCAACATTTGGCGTACAGTGTGCCACGGCCCGGTGGGTGAGTTGCATGCTCTGTGTTCATTCAGCACAGAGGCGATGAGTTGCATGAACTACGGTACAAAACAAACCAGGCCAACTCACGGGTGTTCACGCATCATTTGCCACGTGGCGTCGTCACGCATCGTGGCATTCGGTACATGCTCCGCCAAAAATTCTAACTGTGCAACGATTTCCGTCGGGCGATTCTGTGCAACAGCGTGGAAGATGGGCATGCGGGCAAAGTCGTTGAAGTTCTTCTCAAACCACTCTTCTCCATTGGTTTCCAGCGCGTACAACTGCACAAAGCCGGGTTACACAACATAAACAGGAATCAGAGCGATGCTTACACTCAATTCTAGATGACTCTACAATCGCACCTGAAATGACAGTGCGCGCGGAAAAGCTCCGGCTTTTAAACAAAAGAGGAGGGCAGATCTACAAAATTCTGGGCTGGGAATGAATTCGCGCTCGTATGCAGCTGCAAACAGATTCCATGGTGTTAAACACATGGTGAGGTTTGTAACGGTGCAACAGAGTCACTTACACTGCAGTAAAGCCATTCCTGGCTCAATCGCCATTGCTCCGAAATGCGCGAACAAAGAAAACGCGCTGACATATGTGTAAGAGTCAGGTTCAAGGTTCAGTCGTTCCGTGTCTTGTAGAATGCGGAGTCCCCACTCCAAGTGGCCAGTCGGTGGCATCTTCTTTGTGGTGTCATCTTCAGCAAAGGACAATGACATTACGTCTGCAAGTTCTTCTCGATTCACGTATCGACACGCGTGAAGAGCGAGGTTGATAGTCCGAATATTTGGCGTTAACCCAGCCTTGTCGACAATCTGTTCGTACACTTTGAGGACAAGCGCAAACTGCCTTGCTTTTTGGCAAGCCCGCATGACGTGACCCAAAACAACAAGGTCGGGTTCTAGGCCAGCTTCGAACATGTTGTCCAGAGTGTCCACAGCCAATCGCCATTGGTTGTTCATTCCGAAGGCGTACGCCAGCTTACCGTAAGAAACGTTGTTGGGCTGCATGCCGAGGTTCTGCATGTGGACAAACCATTGAAGGGCACGTTGCCAGCGCCCAGATTGCCCTTCCTTTTCGATGAGGACATTGAAGGTGCGAATGTTAGGCTCGATACCCATTCCACACAGCCAAGCGAACGCATCGGCAGCTATGGCGGCACCTGGCGCATGGCCATGCGGCGAAAGCGCGATCACGCGCTGCTGATTCGCAGCATCGGCTATGAAAACCTGGTGCGCTGGAACCCGGAATGGACCCGGGTCGTGTCCAATATCGCCCAATCCTATTCGGTCAATGACGACGCAACCGAGTATACGTTCCGCCT
>ENA-OWNT01002654-OWNT01002654.1-seawater-metagenome-genome-assembly--contig:-NODE-2654-length-18255-cov-16.778083_pt1 | contig 18255 bp, 17 predicted proteins | sample MGYA00238136_ERZ651165 | MGnify/ENA primary metagenome ERZ651165 (study PRJEB26861, sample SAMN08777766) | seawater metagenome | isolation source: coastal seawater | place: USA: Florida | collected...
CTCGTTCCCCGCGCGGAAATCGAAGGCGACATGGGCGACAGCCACGTGGGCCTGCAGGCCCGCCTGATGAGCCAGGCCCTCCGTAAAATCACCGGCCGCCTGAGCCAGACCAAGACCACGGCCATCTTCATTAACCAGTTGCGCGAAAAGATCGGCGTCTTCTTCGGCTCCCCGGAAACCACCACCGGTGGTAAGGCCCTGAAGTTCTACGCCTCCATCCGCATCGACGTCCGCCGGATCCAGACCCTCAAGGAGGGCGCGGACTCGGTCGGCAACCGCACCAAGGCCAAGATCGTCAAGAACAAGATGGCCCCGCCCTTCAAGATCGCCGAGTTCGACATCATTTACGGCCAGGGCATTTCCCGCGAGGGCGGCATTATCGACATGGGTGTCGAGCACGGCCTGATCAAGAAGTCGGGCTCCTGGTTCACCTACGACGGCGATCAGTTGGGCCAGGGCATGGAGAACTCCCGCCGTTTCCTGCGCGACAACCCGGAACTGGCGGCCGAACTCGAGCGCCTGATCAAGGAAAAACTCGGCGTCGGTGTGAAGGCCCCGGCCGAGACCGAGGAATCACCGAAGCTGAAGGCCGTTGACGGCTTCTGACGCCGGAGCAGGCACCGGGTCGGGGTTCCTCCCTTGGAGCCCTGACCCGGGCGGCGATGCCGACCCGCGTGCCGGTTCCCCGCGGCGTAGTTCGAGCGAGTCGCGCAGTTCGAGCGGGTCAAAGGGGCCGTCCCCGGAACTGGATCCGGACGCAGACCCCGTGGCGGTGGCCCGCGCCATTGTGCTGCGGCAGCTGACGACTTCGCCGAAGAGCCGCCTGCAGCTTGCACGGAAGCTGGCCGAGCGCAATGTTCCCGAGGACGTGGCCGAGGCGGTGTTGGACCGCTTCGAGGAAGTCCGGCTGGTTGACGACGCCGAGTTCGCCGACATGTGGGTCCGCAGCAGGTCCCAGACGCGCAAGCTCGCCAAAGGCGCCTTGAGGCGTGAACTTGCGGAGAAGGGCATCGACCCGGACACCGCCGCCGGCGCGCTGGACCAGCTCAGCGATGCCGACGAGGAAGCGGCGGCCCGTGAACTCGTGGAGCGCAAGCTGCGGGGATTCACCGGCGGCGAAGACCGCGCCGAGCGTGACAAGATCACGCGGCGCCTCGCGTCGATGCTTGCCCGCAAGGGATACCAGCCGTCGCTCGCCTTCCGGATTGTCGGCGAGGTGCTCGACGCCGTCGCCGGTTGTGACGCGGCCGGGGACTAAGACGGCCTTGCAACCCGGGACGAGGGGTGCCGATCCGGTGCCGGCGCAGGACCGGCCACGCCCCGTTACCCTTACCCGTTACCCTTAACAAGTGAGTTTTACCATTCCCTCCCCAGCGGCCGGCACCACTTCTCCAACAGCGTCTCCCGCGGCGGCTCCGGCACCCGGCGCAGACGCAGCTGCCCAGGAGAACAGTTCCGGGCAGGCCCAGCCCCGCACCTATCAGGTGCGGACCTTCGGCTGCCAAATGAACGTGCACGATTCCGAGCGGATGGCCGGCATGCTCGAGGCCGCCGGCTACGTTCCTTCCGCCGGCGAACTGGCCGACGTCGTGGTCTTCAACACCTGCGCGGTCCGGGAAAACGCCGACAACAAGCTCTACGGCAACCTCGGCATCCTGGCCCCGGTCAAGGCAGCCAACCCCGGCATGCAGATTGCGGTTGGCGGTTGCCTGGCACAGAAGGACCGGGAAACCATCCTCAAGAAGGCGCCGTGGGTGGATGCGGTGTTCGGCACCCACAACGTCGGCGCCCTGCCGGCCCTGCTGGACCGGGCCCGCCACAACAACGAAGCCCAACTGGAAATTCTCGAGTCCCTCGACGTCTTCCCCTCGACCCTGCCGACCAAACGCGACTCCGTCTATTCGGGCTGGGTGTCCATCTCCGTTGGCTGCAACAACACGTGCACCTTCTGCATCGTCCCGGCCCTGCGCGGCAAGGAAAAAGACCGCCGCCCCGGGGACATCCTGGCCGAAATCCAGGCCCTCGTGGACGACGGCGCCATCGAAGTGACCCTTCTTGGGCAGAACGTGAATTCCTATGGCGTCGAGTTCGGCGACCGGCAGGCGTTCTCAAAACTCCTGCGCGCGTGCGGGGAAATCCCAGGCCTGGAACGCGTCCGCTTCACCAGCCCGCATCCGGCAGCCTTCACCGACGACGTCATCGACGCCATGGCGGAGACCCCCAACGTCATGCCGCAGCTGCACATGCCCCTGCAGTCCGGCTCGGACAAGGTCCTGAAGGACATGAAGCGCTCCTACCGCTCCGCCAAGTTCCTCGGCATCCTGGACAAGGTCCGGGAGAAGATCCCGCACGCGGCGATCTCCACCGACATCATCGTCGGTTTCCCCGGCGAGACCGAGGAAGACTTCCAGGCCACGCTCGACGTCGTGGAGAAGTCCCGGTTCGCCACCGCCTTCACCTTCCAGTACTCCAAGCGGCCCGGCACCCCGGCTGCGGAGCTGCCGGACCAGCTCCCGAAGGCCGTGGTCCAGGAACGCTTCGAGCGCCTCACGGCCCTGCAGGACCGGATTGCGGCAGAAGAAAACGCCCGCCAGCTCGGCCGGCGGGTCGAGGTCATGGTGACTGCCCAGTCGGGCCGCAAGGCAGAGGAAACCCACCGCCTCTCCGGCCGGTCCCAGGACCAGCGGCTGGTGCACTTCTCCGTGCCCGCCGGCGCCGAAGCTCCCCGGCCCGGCGACCTCGTGACGGTCACCATCACGGAGGCCGCGGCGTTCCACCTCATCGCCGACCCCGCATCCGCGGAGGACTACAGCCTTCGGAGGTCCCGTGCCGGCGACGCCTGGGACCGCTCCCAGGCAGATTCCTGCGGCGCCCCGGCTCCGGCTGGCACATCCGGTGCGTCGGGCAAGGCCGGTGTGTCGCTGGGCATGCCCAGCCTCCCGGTCCGCGGCCGTTAGCGCCGTGCCCGGTTCGCACAGCAGCACGCCGGCGGGGGATACGCCCCCCGTGATCGCCGTCGTCGGGCCCACCGGCTCCGGCAAATCCGATCTCGCCGTCTCGCTCGCGCTGGAGCTCGACGGCGAAGTCATCAACGCCGATTCCATGCAGTTCTACCGCGGCATGGACATCGGCACGGCCAAGATCACCGACGCCGAACGCCGGGGAGTCCCGCATCACCTCCTGGACATTCTGGATGTGACGGAGGAAGCAAGCGTCTCGGCCTTCCAGCAGCAGGCCCGCGCCGTGATCGCCGACATCCACGGCCGGGGAAAACGGGCCATCCTCGCCGGCGGGTCCGGACTCTACGTCCGCGCCGTGCTCGATATCCTCGAGTTCCCCGGCACAGATCCGGACATCCGGCGCCGGCTGGAGGCGGAACTGGAGGCAGCAGGCCCCGCCCCGCTGCGGGAACGGCTGGAAGCCGTGGATCCCGTGTCGGCGGGCAGGCTCGGCGATGCCCGCCGGATCATCCGGGCCCTGGAGGTCTTCGAACTCACCGGGCGGCCGTTCAGTTCCTTCATGCCCGCCCGTGAGTACTTCCAGCCTGCCATCCAGATCGGCCTCGACGTGGACCGGGAACTGCTCCGGGACAGGCTGGCCAGCCGCGTCCATGCGATGGTGGCCAGGGGGCTTCTGGAGGAAGTGCGCCGGCTGGACTCCGCCGGGCTCCGGCACGGCAAGACGGCGTCCCGGGCCCTGGGCTATGCCCAGTTCCTCCGGGTTCTCGACGGCGGTTCCGGCCTGGCGCAGGCGACGGACGAAACGATCATCGCCACCCGGCAGTTCGCGCGCCGCCAGCTGACCTGGTTCCGCGCCGATCCCCGGGTCCACTGGCTCGACTGGCAGGATCCTGAGCTGGTGGCCCGGGCCGCCGCGTTGTGCCGGTTCCCGCCGGTTCTGCCGCTGGCGTAGTGGTCAGGTCACGGTTCCGGAGCTGTGCGGGCGGAACGGTAACCTTGGAGCATGGACCAGACCCAATCCGTAGCAGCTGAGCGTACCGCCGGCGACACCGCAGCCCTCAGCGGCCTGAAGTTCTCCAAAGGCCACGGAACGGGCAACGACTTTGTCCTGATCGCCGACCCCAACGGCGCCCTCTCGCTCAGCCCCGAGCAGGTCGCGGCGCTCTGCGACCGTCACCGTGGAATAGGCGGCGACGGCCTGATCCGTGCGGTGCCTTCCCGGCTCCTGCCCGAGGGCCAGGAGCTGCTGGCCGCGCACCCCGGTGCCGAGTGGTTCATGGACTACCGCAACGGCGACGGCTCACTGTCCGAGATGTGCGGCAACGGCGTCCGCGTTTTCGTGCACTTCCTCATTGCCGAAGGCCTGGTGGACCTTCCGGCCGGCGAGTCCCTCGTCATTGGTACCCGGGGCGGGGCGAAGACGATCGTCCGAACAGCTGCCGGCTATGCAGTCGACATGGGCCCGTGGGAGTTCATTTTCCCCGGCGAGGCAACCGCGCGGGCCATGGATTCACTTGTCAGTGCCGAGGGGCTCGAAGTGGCCAGGCCCGCCCTGTCCGTCAGCATGGGTAACCCGCACACGGTCGTGGCCCTGGCCGAAATGGCCGAACTCGAGGCCACGCAGCTGTTCACGGCCCCCCGGGTGGATCCGACTCCGCCGCACGGCACCAACGTCGAATTTGTTGTGCCGTCCGAACCCCTTGTCCACGAGGGCACGGGGACCATCACCATGCGGGTCCACGAACGGGGCGTGGGGGAGACCCAGTCATGCGGGACCGGCGCCTGCGCTGCCGCCGTCGCTATCCGGCACTGGGCCGGCCAGGGCGCACCGGATGCGTGGGACGTCCACGTTCCCGGCGGCGTCCTCGGTGTGAAGTTCTTCCTCGGTCCGGAAGGGCACGAGCACGTCGAACTCAGCGGCCCGGCCGTGATCGTCGCTAGTGGGACGCTTTCCTGACCCGAAGGATCCGGAAGGATTTCGAGGTGCTTTCCCGGGTCACGCTGAAGCTGGAGTCCAGCTCTGCTGCCAGCCAGCGCTGCAGCGAGTCCGAGCCGAGGTTCTTCTGGACCACGAGCCAGGCTGATCCGCCCGGCGCCAGCCGGGGAATCCACAGGCGCAGGAGGGCATGAAGCTCGTCCTTGCCGATCCGGATCGGCGGGTTGGACCAGATGGTGTCAAAACGCAGTTCCGGGTCCACGGCCTCGGGCGTGCTGGCGCTGAGGTTGCTCAACCCCAACAGTGCGGCGTTTTCGTTGGTCAGCGTCACGCAGCGTTCGTTCACGTCCACCGCGTAGACCCGGGCATGCGGTGCCCGCAGGGCCATGGTCAGGGCGATCGGTCCCCAGCCGCAGCCGATATCAAGCAGGTTGCCCTGCGGAGCCGGGGCCGGGACGTCGGCGAGCAACACAGCGGTTCCCTTGTCGATCCCGTCCGGGCTGAAAATCCCTGAGGAGGTCTGCAGCCGGCGCGTTTCACCGGCAAGATCCACCGTAAGTGGCTTGCGAGTGAAGGGCCCGGCGGGCTGGGCGCTGAAATAGTGTGCAGACTCCATAATGGGCCAGATTAGTTGGCGGCCCGCCCGAATGGGAAACCGGGCGGGACCCGGTGAACGCCGCGGCCGGGGGAGCTTCGGCGTCTGCTAGGCTTAAATACATGATCTTGAACTCCAAGTAGCCGGCACGGGTCTGATCCCGTCCCCGCAGCGACGCAGGTAAACGCCTTCCGCTCCGTGCGCCATCGCAAGGGTGAGACTTCTCACCCGCCGGCGCCCGAATCACTTGGATCCAGCCTTATTTCTTGGGCACCGTACTTCGTTGACACCGTGTTCGGCCCGTTTCCGGGTCCGGTTCAGCGGACGGCAACTACCACACTGTGTTCCCCACAGCCAGGCGCCTTCTGTCGCCTGTCCTCATCACCCAGCCGCCGCTCCACCAGGAGCCCACCTGCCCCAGGCACCGTTGCCGCGGGCAATCCAGGAGGCCCGCATGACCCCTCGCCGTCAGCCCAGCGCGAATACCGTCCCACAGAGCACCAATCGGCACTATTCTGAAAGAGCCGAACCCCTAAAGGAGACCATGACCAGCCAGCCCAACACCGGACCCGATTCAGCCGCCCAGGACATGAGTCCTGCAGAGATCCAGGCTGTCATCGACCGGATCCTCTCCAAGGACACCCCTGCCCCGAGCACAGGCCGCAGCGCCGGAACCGCAGCCGCCGGGAGTGCCGGTGGCCCCAGCGCGGTGCTGGGCAAGGCACAGGCCATCTCCCGCCTGGACGAGGTGTACACCAACTTCGACGGCGACCAGCAGGATCTCGAGGAACGCCACGCGCTGCGCCGCAAGGCAGGCCTGTCCACCGAACTCGAGGACGTTACCGAGGTCGAATACCGGCAGCTGCGTCTTGAGCGGGTCGTCCTGGCCGGACTCTGGAGCGAAGGCACGCTCGCCGACGCCGAGAATTCGCTGCGCGAACTTGCGGCCCTGGCTGAGACAGCCGGCTCCGAAGTTCTCGACGGGCTCGTCCAGCGGCGGGCCAAGCCCGACCCCGGAACCTTCCTCGGGTCCGGCAAGGCCCAGGAACTCAAAGCCATCGTGATGTCCACGGGCGCCGACACCGTCGTGGTCGACGCAGAACTGGCCCCGTCCCAGCGGCGCGGCCTGGAGGACATCGTCAAGGTCAAAGTCATCGACCGCACGGCGCTCATCCTGGACATTTTCGCGCAGCATGCCAAGAGCCGCGAAGGCAAGGCGCAGGTGGAACTGGCCCAGCTGGAATACCTGCTCCCGCGCCTGCGTGGTTGGGGCGAGTCGATGTCCCGCCAGGCCGGTGGCCAGGTGGGCGGCGCCGGCGCCGGCATGGGTTCGCGTGGTCCAGGTGAAACCAAGATCGAGCTGGACCGCCGCCGGATCCGCACCCGGATGGCCAAGCTGCGGCGTGAAATCGCCGCCATGAAGCCGGCCCGGGAAACGAAGCGCGCCAACCGCCGTCGCAATGCGGTGCCGTCCGTGGCGATCGCCGGGTACACCAACGCCGGGAAGTCCTCGCTGCTGAACCGGCTGACCGACGCCGGAGTGCTGGTGGAGAACGCACTGTTCGCCACCCTGGACCCCACCGTCCGCAAGGCCGAAACCGCCGACGGTCTGGGCTACACCCTGGCCGATACCGTGGGATTTGTCCGCTCGTTGCCCACCCAGCTCGTGGAGGCGTTCCGCTCCACGCTGGAAGAGGTGGCCGATTCGGACCTCATCCTGCACGTCGTGGACGCATCGCACCCGGATCCGGAGGGCCAGATCGCCGCCGTCCGGACGGTCTTCAGCGAAGTCGACGCCCGCAAGGTCCCGGAGATCATTGTCCTGAACAAGGCCGACGCCGCCGATCCGTTCGTACTCGAACGGCTCAAGCAGCGCGAGCCGCGCCACGTGGTGGTCTCGGCCCGCACAGGTGAGGGCATCCCGGAACTGCTCAAGGCCATCAGCGATGGCATTCCGCGGCCCGGCGTGAAACTTGAACTGCTGATCCCGTACAACCGCGGGGACCTGCTCAACAAGCTCCACGAGACCGACGCCGAGATCCTCAGCCTGGACCACGAGGAAACCGGGACCCGTGCCGTGGTGATGGTGCGCGAAGGACTCGCCGCTGAACTGGATCCCTTCATCAGCAATGACTGAGGCTGCCGTGACCAGGGCGGACGCTTCGTCTGAGGACGCTGAAGCTGCCGACGCGCCGGGAGCCGGGGCCGAAGGCGCGGCCGGCGAGGAGTTCGTGGTTGAACTGCTCGACCGTGCCGTGTCCGGCATGGGCGGGCAGAGCCGCGAAGGCCAGCACGAAATGGCCCGGCAGGTGGCGCGCGCAATCGACAGCGGCGACCACCTGCTGGTCCAGGCCGGCACCGGCACCGGCAAATCACTGGCATACCTGATTCCGCTGATCGCCCATTCGCTGACCAGCGACAAGCCCACCCTGGTCTCCACCGCAACCTTGGCACTTCAGACGCAGATTGTCGGCCGGGACCTGCCCAGGCTGCTCAAGACCATCACGCCCGCCCTGGATCGGCCCGTCAAGGTCGCCCTGGTGAAGGGCCGGGCCAACTATGTGTGCCGGCATAAGCTCGAGGGCGGCTTCCCGTCCGAGGAACCATCCGAGGGCCAGCTGTTTTCCCTCGGTGAGGACACGTCCGTGCCGCACTTCGCCGCCGCGCTTGGCGGGCCGTCCTCCCAGCTGGGCAAGGAAGTGGTCCGCCTGCGTGAATGGGCCGAGGAGACGGCGACGGGGGACCGCGACGAACTTATGCCCGGTGTCACGGACCGCGCCTGGCGTCAGGTCTCGGTCACCTCCATGGAGTGCCTCGGGGCCCAGAAGTGCCCGCTCGCGGCCGAATGCTTCAGCGAACTGGCACGGCAGAACGCCGCCGACGCCGACGTCGTCGTCACCAACCACGCCATGCTCGCCGTCAGTGCCTTTGAAGGCCTCGCGGTCCTGCCCGAGTACGACGTGGTGGTGGTGGACGAGGCGCACGAACTTCAGGACCGCGTCACGGGCGCGGTCTCCGGTCAGCTCTCCGTGGCGATGGTGCACGCCGCGGCCTCCGGGGCCCGGAAGCACACGGGCATCACCGTGGACGCGCTGAACAATGCAGCCTCCCATCTGGAACTGGCCATCGACGGCGTCCCCAGCGGGTTGATGCCCAACGGCCTGAACACGGAACAGCTGGACTGCATCGACCAGTTGCGCGACGCCTGCCGCGCCGCGCTGTCCGATTCCAAGGGGGACAGCTCCACGCCGGCCGACGGCGGACGCCAGCTCGCCCGGTCACGCCTGATGGTCATCCTGGAACTCTGCGAACGACTCCTGGCCGCGCGGGAAAACCGCGAAGTCGTCTGGTTCTCCCGCAACAGCAGCTTCGACCCTGCCCAGGGCTACTCCCAGCCTGACGAGAGCGCGCCGGCTTTGATCAATGTTGCCCCGCTGAGCGTCGCGGGGCGACTGCGGGAGGGGCTGTTCGCGGACCACACCGTGATCCTGACCTCGGCCACGCTGGCCATCGGAGCGGCGTTCGAGCCTGCCGCGGGAGGCCTCGGCCTGGTCGGCAGCGGCGCCCCGAGCTGGACCGGGGTCGACGTCGGATCCCCCTTCGACTATCCCAAGCAGGGCATCCTCTATGTCGCCCGGCATCTGCCCAAGCCCGGCCGCGGGACATCCCCCGAGGCCCTGGACGAACTCGAGAAGCTGATCCGTGCTTCCGGCGGCGGCGCCCTGTGCCTGTTTTCTTCGCGGCGTGCGGCGGAGGAGGCAGCCGAGGCCATGCGGCCCCGGCTGGACGTCAGCATCCTGTGCCAGGGGGAGTCGAGCATGACGGCGCTCGTTCGGCAGTTCGCCGATGAGCCGGACACTTGCCTGTTCGGCACCATGTCCCTGTGGCAGGGCGTGGACGTCCCCGGGGTTTCCTGCCGCCTGGTGGTCATCGACCGGATTCCGTTCCCGCGGCCTGACGATCCGCTGATGACGGCACGCTCGCGGGCCGTGGCCCAGGCCGGCGGCAACGGCTTCATGTCCGTTTCGGCCACGCACGCCGCGATCCGCCTCGCCCAGGGGGCCGGGCGGCTGATCCGCTCGACCTCTGACAAGGGAGTGGTGGCGGTACTGGATTCGCGGCTGTCCACGGAACGCTACGGCGGATTCCTGCGTGCCGCGCTTCCGCCCTTCTGGCCCACCACCGATCCCGCGATAGCCCTGGCCGCCCTCAAGCGCCTGGCGACGGAGCCCGGCCAGGGCTAGGGCCGGGGCGCGGCGGAACTGGGGGCCGGGCCGGCCGCCTCCTCCGTGGTGGCTACAGGGAGCGGAGTACCGAGACGACCTTGCCCATGATCACGGCGTGGTCGCCGAGAATGGGTTCGTACTGGGTGTTCTGCGGCAGCAGCCACGTGTGGCCGTCCCGCTGGCGGAACGTCTTGACCGTAGCTTCGTCGTCCAGCAGGGCGGCAACGATTTCGCCGTTCACGGCGTCACCCTGGCGGCGGACAACCACCCAGTCGCCGTCGCAGATGGCGGCATCGATCATCGAGTCGCCGGCCACCTTGAGCATGAAGAGTTCGCCATGGCCCACGAGCTGGCGCGGCAGGGGCATGACGTCCTCCACCACCTGGTCGGCGAGGATTGGCCCGCCTGCCGCGATGCGTCCGACGAACGGCACCATGGCCGTGTCCGTGGCGCTGGCGAGTTCAGTGACGGAGAGGCCTCCGACGGCGCGGAGGCCGCTGGTCTTTTCGACTCCCGAAATGGACGTGGTCCCCTCGTCCAAGGTCAGTGGCATGAGGACTTCCATGGCTCGCGGACGCTTCGGGTCGCGCCGCAGGTAGCCAAGTTTTTCAAGCTGGGAGAGCTGGTGGGTCACGCTCGACAGGCTGGCGAGTCCGACGGTGTCGCCGATTTCCCGCATGGACGGCGGGTAGCCGTTGTCCGTGACGGAACGCTGAATGGTCTCCAGAATTTTCTTCTGCCGGACGGTGAGGCTCTTGGGGGCCCGTGCGGGCTGGGCGCTCCGTGAGCTGGCCCTGCCGCCGGTGGCTTGTGTTGCCATGTTCGCCAACGCCTTTCCGTTCCACCCGGCCGCCGTGGCTGCTGTCACCGGGAACTTCCGGCCTGAATTGTCAGACCCTCCTGATCAACTACCGATGAACGAGTTCACGGGTGGTTGTTCCTTCCTTCAAAAGTAGGCCAGCCGCGGAGCTTTTTCAAACATTTGTTCTAGCGAGTCTCGACATCGTTCGTTACTAAGTGCTAAAACAGAACTAGCAAGGTTCGAATATGTGTTCGATTCAAAGTTTCAAGATTCGAATGCCTGGTTCGGTTCTATGTTCGAAGGTTTGGCCGGTTGGCGGCGAGTACGTGGAGTACGCCGGGCGGCACCGTATGGTCCAGGAGGGCTCAGTTCATGTCAGCAGCAAGCGCGATTCACGGCACTTTTATTCACAGCGTCACCGAACACCACGGCGATGCCGGTCGTAGCAGGGCCGCGGTTTCCGCCGGCCGGCCGCAGCAGGCAGGCTGGCCGCAGGCGGGGCAGCGGAAGCAGGAAGGGCAGCCGAAGCAGGAAGGGCAGCCGCCGCTGCGGCTCACCCGGCGCGGACGCTTTGTCTTCTTCGGTGTCCCGCTAATCCTGCTGGCGGCGCTCATCCTGTCGTTCAGTGGATTCCTGAACGCTCCCGCGAAGGCGGCGGATTCCGCGGACCAGCTCTCCGTGACGCCCACCGTTTCCGTGACCGTGCAGCCGGGCGAGTCACTCTGGGCCATTGCCGGATCCGTGGCCCCCGAGCGGGATCCCCGCGACGTCGTGGCCGATATCGTGCAGCTGAACAACCTGGACGCTGCGCGCGTGATGCCGGGCCAGCAGCTGTTCGTTCCCTCGAAGTAGCACCCCGCAAGTACCGTCGCAGGCGTCACAGTTTCAGCACCCGTCCCGCCACCACTTAAACTGGTCACGTGACTGACCAGCTTGAGCGCCTCAACCGACTGCCCCTCCGAACCAATCTCCGCGGCCTGCGCCCGTATGGCGCGCCCCAGCTGGACGTCCCCATCCTGCTCAACGTCAACGAGAACACCCATGGCGTCCCGGCCGATGTCCGGGCGGCCATCACCGAAGCAGTCAGCGCCGCCGCTGCCGGCCTGAACCGGTATCCGGACCGCGAGTTCACGGAATTGCGTGTTGCCCTCGCCGAGTACCTCGGCCACGGTCTGGACGCGGAGAACATCTGGGCCGCGAACGGTTCCAACGAAGTCCTCCAGCAAATCCTCCAGGCATTCGGCGGCCCGGGCCGGACCGCGCTCGGATTCCCTCCCACCTACTCGATGTACCCGCTGCTGGCCTCCGGCACCGATACGGGGTACATCGTCGGGGCCCGCGCGGCAGACTACGGCCTCAGCGCGGAATCGGCGGCCCGGCAGGTCCGGGAACTTCAGCCGAACATCGTTTTCCTCTGCTCCCCGAACAACCCCACCGGCACGGGTCTGGGACTTGACGTGGTCGAGGCCGTCTATGACGCCGGCGAGGCGAGCCAGACCATCGTGATCGTCGACGAGGCCTACCACGAGTTCGCCCACGACGGCACGCCGAGTGCGCTCACGCTGCTGCCCGGCCGGGAGCGGCTCATCGTCTCGCGCACCATGAGCAAGGCCTTCGCCCTTGCCGGCGCGCGGCTCGGGTACATGGCCGCGGCTCCGGAAGTTGCCGACGCCCTGCGCCTGGTCCGGCTCCCGTACCACTTGTCCGCCATCACCCAGGCGACGGCCCTGGCTGCCCTGCGGCACCGGGAGGCGCTCATGGCGGACGTCGAGGACATCAAGCGCCAGCGCGACCGGATCGTGTCCGAGCTGACCCGCCTGGGCCTCACGCCTGCCGCGTCCGATTCCAACTACGTCTTCTTCGGCGGACTGGAGAACCCGCATGACGTCTGGCAGGGCCTGCTGGACGCCGGTGTCCTCATCCGCGACGTCGGCATCCCGGGGCACCTTCGCGTCACCGCCGGCACTGAGACGGAAACCACAGCCTTCCTTGAAACCCTTGAACGCCTCCTGACCAGCCGCGCAAAACCGCAGGCCTAGACTTGATGGGGAGCCAGAGCGCCCCGCCAGACTGCCCAGCACGCTGCCTTCTTCCAAAGGACACATCTACATGAGCAACACCGGATCCACCGCCGCCGAGGGCCGGACCGCACGCATGGAACGGACTACCAGTGAGTCCTCGGTCCTGGTCGAGATCAACCTGGACGGCACAGGCGTCTCTGACATCAGCACGTCGGTCCCTTTCTACGACCACATGCTGACTGCCCTGAGCAAGCACTCCCTGATTGACATGACCGTCAAGGCCACCGGAGACACCCACATCGATGTGCACCACACTGTCGAGGACGTGGCCATCACCTTTGGCGAGGTCCTGCGGACCGCCCTGGGCAACAAGGCCGGGATCCGCCGCTTCGGCGAGGCGACCGTTCCCCTGGATGAGGCCCTCGCGCAGGCCGTCGTCGACGTCTCCGGCCGTCCCTACCTGGTCCACGCCGGGGAACCGGCAGGCCAGGAATACCACCTGATTGGCGGCCACTTCACGGGCTCCCTGACCCGCCACGTCTTCGAGGCGATCACGCTTCACGCCGGGATCTGCCTGCACATGAACGTCACCGCGGGCCGCGACCCCCACCACATCGTCGAGGCCCAGTTCAAGGCCTTTGCCCGGGCGCTGCGCGCAGCCGTCGAGCCGGATCCCCGCGTCGAAGGCATTCCGTCCACCAAGGGTGCCTTGTGACCGGCCCGATTCTCCGCGACGGGGCCATCATCGACCCCGCCGCCGGGACCAAACCGGTGTCTCCGGAGGGCAAGCCCACCGTGACTGTGCTGGACTATGGCTCCGGCAACGTCCGGTCTGCCGTGCGTGCCCTGGAGCGGGCCGGCGCCGAAGTCATTCTCAGTTCCAAGCCTGAAGACGTGCTCAACGCCGACGGCCTCGTCGTCCCGGGCGTCGGCGCCTTCGAAACCGTCATGCGCGAACTCAAGGCTGTGGACGCCATCCGCATGATCGGCCGCCGTGTCGCCGGAGGCCGCCCCGTGCTCGCCATCTGCGTCGGGCTCCAGGTGCTGTTCGAGGCCGGTGTCGAACACGGCACGGAAGCAGAAGGCATGGGGGAGTGGCCCGGCAAGGTCGAGCTGCTGCCCGCCGACGTCGTGCCCCACATGGGCTGGAACACCGTCGCCGTCCCCGAAGGGTCCAGGCTGTTCGCCGGCGTCGAGGGTGAGCGCTTCTACTTCGTGCACTCCTACGGTGTCCAGCACTGGGACTTCGATGTCATCCAGCCCAGGATGGCAGCGCCCCTGGTGACGTGGTCAGAGCACGGTGCCCCGTTCATCGCGGCCGTGGAAAACGGGCCGCTGTGCGCCACCCAGTTCCATCCCGAGAAGTCCGGCGATGCCGGCGCCCGGCTGCTGCGCAACTGGGTCCAGGGCCTGCGTCCGGCCACACCTGCAACCCCGGAGACTGCAGTCTCCGAACCCGCAGCCCCGGAACAGACCGCCTAGATGTGGTCCCTGGTACTCATGGGCGTCGCCGGCCTGCTGGTTGGCGGCGCAATCTCGTTCCGGCAGCAGAAAAGCCCGCGCTGGGTGCAGGTTGTGTTCTACATCCTGGCCGGCATGTCGCTGCTGGCCGCCTACCTCCTGACCCTGCCGGCGTCCTGACAGCCCCGCCGCGTTCCCAACCATCCATCCCAAGCTGAGGACTCCACGATGACCACCGAAACCCCGCTGCCCGTACTCGAGCTACTGCCCGCCGTCGACGTCGTCAACGGCCAGGCCGTCCGGCTCGTGCAGGGCGAAGCCGGTAGCGAGACGAGCTACGGCACCCCGCTGGAGGCCGCGCTCAACTGGCAGCAGCAGGGCGCTGAATGGGTGCATCTGGTGGACCTCGACGCCGCCTTCGGTCGCGGCTCCAACGCCGAACTGCTGCGCGAGGTGGTGGGGCGGCTGGACATCAAGGTGGAGCTCTCCGGCGGCCTGCGCGACGACGAATCCCTCGAGAAGGCGCTCGACCTCGGCGTCGCCCGCGTCAACCTGGGCACGGCCGCACTGGAGAACCCGGAGTGGACCGCCCGGGTGATCGAACGCTTCGGCGACAAGATCGCCGTCGGCCTGGACGTCCGCGGCACCACCCTCGCCGGCCGTGGCTGGACCAAGGAAGGCGGGGACCTCTGGGAGGTGCTGGGCCGCCTCGAGGACGCAGGGTGCGCCCGGTACGTCGTCACCGATGTGACCAAGGACGGTACGCTCCAGGGCCCGAACGTCGAACTGCTGCGCCAGATGGTCGAGAAAACCGGCAAGCCGGTGGTCGCCTCCGGCGGCATCTCCAGCCTCGAGGACCTCAAGGTCCTGCGGTCCCTGGTCCCGCTCGGCGTCGAGGGCGCCATCATCGGCAAGGCCCTCTACAACGGCAATTTCACCCTGCCTGAAGCCCTCGACGCCGCCGGCCGCCGCTAGGCGGTCCTTCGTCATGGCACACGCCCACGAACCGCACGACCCCAACAACGGCCATGGGACGGCTCAGGCAGGCAACAGCGCGGCTCCCGTCCGGCACCTGCCCGGGCATATCGCGGCTGCCCTTGCCGGCGCGGGCGGGGCCACAGACTCCGCCGGCCAGCCCTGGGCAGGCCGCAGCCTGTCCGGGGACGCCGCGAAGATCCACAACTTCCAGGACGACGACGGTGCTGCCGACGCCGGCTACCTGGCCGCCGTTGCCGGCCTCGCCGCGGGCACGGGCGATGAGGCGGCCGTGGTGTCCGCGCTGGCCACCGCCCGGGTGTTCGTGCCGATCGTCGCCCAGCTCGCCGAAGAGGGCGACGCAGTGCCGCACCCGCAGGGGAACAAACTGCACGGGGACGCACTGCACTCGGACAAGCAGGCCGACATGGCCCTTGTGACGCTCAAGGCGCCCGACGGGCGGACCGCCATGCCTGTCTTCACCTCGGCGGCATCATTGGAGGCATGGCATAAGGACGCCAGGCCGGTGGCTGTGTATGCGGCGCGTGCGGCCCTGTCAGCCGTCGCGGAAGGCGCCGAGCTGCTCGTGCTGGATCCCGGCTCCGAACTGACCTTCGTGGTGCGCCGGCCGGCGGTTTGGGCCCTGGCCCAGCAGCAGCCGTGGACGCCGTCGTACACCGATCCGGAACTCGCCCGTGCCCTCGGGGACAGCACGGTTGGCTTTCCGGCGGTCCGTCGTGTTGAAATTCATCCGGGGGGTGGAGTTGCATCGGCCACGGCCGATGGCAGGCGGTTGCCCGGTGGGGGAGCCGGCCCGGAACTTCGTGTGGTCCTGTACCTTGAAGACGGGCTCGACGCCGCCGGCGTGCAGTCCCTCGTTGCCGGCCTCAACGACGCCTGGGCCCGGAATGAAATCTTTGCCGAGCGGGTTGATTCGATCGAGGTCAAGCTGCAGCGCGCAGCACCATAGCTGACGGACCAACGGGGGACATCCCGGTGCTGCCGTGGGCAGTACCAGAAGGATGTAGTTTCGTGAATTTCGCGCTTTACCGGGAGCTGCTGGCCGTCCGGCCCATCAGGCGGCTCCTGCTGGTCGGCATGATTGCCCGCATACCGCACTCGGCGGCCGGCGTCCTGCTGACCCTGCACATCGTCCTGAGCCTTGGCCAGGGCTACGCGGCCGCCGGCGCAGCGGCCGCCGTCATGACGATCGGCATCGCCGTCGGCGCGCCGTGGCGCGGACGCCGCGTGGACACCGTGGGACTGCGCAAGGCGCTCATCCCGTCTGTCATCTCCGAGACCGTGATCTGGTCAATTGTGCCGCACGTGTCCTACGAGGCCCTGCTGCCCCTGGTCTTCATCGGCGGCCTGCTGACCCTGCCCATCTTCAGCGTGGTGCGCCAGTCACTGGGTGTGCTGGCCCCCGGAGACCAGCGCCGCACAGCCTTCGCCCTCGACGCCATCGCCACCGAACTGGTCTTCATGATCGGCCCCGCCGTCGGTGCCGTGGTCGCCACCAGCGGCCACTCCGTCCTGGGCCTGACAGTGGTGGGAGTGGCCACCTCGGTCTCGGGACTCTTCCTCATGTGGTTCAACCCGCCCACCCGGACTGCTTCCCCCGACGCCGGGCTCGAGGCGGCGGAACTCGAATGTGCGGAGGCCGCCGTCGTCGCCGCGGCACCGGCACACCTGCAGGAGGCCGCCGCGGAACTTGCACCGCTGGCGGCCGCCGCCGAGGAACGGCGCCAGCGGCGCTCCGGGCTGCGGCACAGAGTCGTCCACAACTTCAGCTGGTTCACCGCCGCCGTGGCCGCCGTGGCCGCCGTGTTCGCCGTCGCGGCCGGCGCCGGCATGGTCCTCAGCGGGACCGACGTCGGCATCGTCGCAGCCCTCCAGACCGGCGGCCACGAGGCCGAGATCGGGATCGTGTTCCTGTTCTGGTGCGCGGCCTCGGTGGTGGGCGGCCTGATCTACGGCGCCATGCACCGGCCCATCTCGCCCATCCTCCTGCTTCTGGGGATGTCGGCCCTCACGGTCCCGATGGCCTTCGCAACCGACACCTGGACCCTCAGCCTGCTCTCGCTGCTGCCCGGGCTGCTGTGCGCGCCGGTGCTCTCCGCAGCCTCGGAAAAGGTGGCCGAACTGGTCGACGAGAGCCGACGCGGCGAGGCCATGGGCTGGTACGGGTCTTCGCTCACCGGCGGAGTGGCCCTCGGAGCGCCGCTGGCCGGGCTGTTCATCGACGTCATCGGCCCGTCGGCCGGCTTCGTCTCCGTCGGCCTTGCCGGCGTGGCCCTCTGCCTCGTGGGACTGGCCCTGCAGCACATGCGGCGCCGCCGCCTGGCCCACGCCTGACCGCCCGCTGGCCCACGCCTGACCGCCTGCTGACCACCCGCTGACGCCGTTCGCTGCAACGGCGCAGCGTTGGGGGTTAACGGCGACGGCGGCGGGCGGACCTCAGTGGTCCGCCCGCCGCCGCGTTGTGGCGACGAAGGTTCTCAGTTGACCGGGCCGGTGTACTTCTCGCCCGGTCCCTTGCCCGGAGCGTCCGGGATGATCGATTCCTCGCGGAAGGCAAGCTGGAGCGAGCGCAGTCCGTCGCGCAAGGGCCCGGCGTGCTGCGAGCCGATTTCCGGCGCCGCCGCGGTCACCAGACCGGCAAGGGCGGTGATCAGCTTGCGGGCCTCGTCCAGGTCCTTGAGTTCCTGGGCATTTTCCTCGGCGGCGAGGCCGAGCTTCACTGCGGCGGCGCTCATCAGGTGCACGGCGGCCGTGGTGATGACCTCGATCGCGGGGACTTCCGAGATGTCGCGGATCTGCTGGGAGACGTCGGCCTGGGGGGCTGCGGACTCGAAGACGTGGGAATTACGCTCTGATGTGCTCATGCTGGTAAGCTTGTCACAGACCGACTGAATGTCGTTATTTTGCAGTGCTTCATGCAGTGCAGTACTTGTTGCAGTGATTGTTACGGTGCTGTAGTTGTTGCCCGGCGACGCACGTGTGCGTTGGGCGGGTATTTTTCTGTAGAATTGACTTTTAGTTTGCAAGCGGAGTTCTCTCCCACCCGCGTCAGCCGCGAAACTTCCTTCGGGAAGCCCCTCCCTCACAGGAGTCAAGGTTGCCGGGTACCTGGTCGGGCACAACCTCGGACTCCGGTCCGCAGGATGTGCATGCCGCCTCACTGAGGCCGGCAGCTCCGATCTCGAGGCCTTCGATTGCTCCGGCAATTGGGGGCCTTCTCTTTTTGCCGGTGGAATACCCCTCACGAACACAGGAGCT
>ENA-OWNT01002655-OWNT01002655.1-seawater-metagenome-genome-assembly--contig:-NODE-2655-length-18248-cov-4.387265_pt1 | contig 18248 bp, 13 predicted proteins | sample MGYA00238136_ERZ651165 | MGnify/ENA primary metagenome ERZ651165 (study PRJEB26861, sample SAMN08777766) | seawater metagenome | isolation source: coastal seawater | place: USA: Florida | collected...
TCGGTCGTTGCGCCGTCCGTGATAGTTGACTGCAAATATGTGTGCTTTTGGCGTTGGGGCGGCACGCGTTTTTGAATGTCGCATCAGGCACAAAGAGTGAACTCTTGTTGATTCCCCAGGCCTCAGAGCCCCAAGTGCGCCAGCTCGCGCAAGGTGCGGCGCAGTGCCAAGCTTTCGTGCAGCCACGTGACGGGGAACCGCGACAGTGCCGAAACCGCACGACTCACCGCAACAACGATCACATCCCGATGTGCCATTGGCACGTCAAGCGGGCGCCAGGTAAAGCCGGACTGGAGGAGCACGGGCGATAGAAGCGGCGCGCGCGCGGTGGTGGTGGTGCGGCAGCGACGGACTGATGCAAGGCAATACACATTACCAGTACCCATGGCGGGTACTTGACTTATTTTCTTTACTAAAGCTACAAACTATCCAAAAAAGACACAAAGAAATCGTGTCAAAAACTCAAGTTCAAAAGCATCAACCAGCCAGAGAACCAATCTCCAACCTCCCAACACTAGATGCAACAGCAGACTCAGGTCGAACCTAAGAATCAGCTGCAGTCGGCTGCATCACCAGACAGAGGTAAAACAGACCCATCATGTCATTCGAATGCGCAGCCGCATCCGGACCACCATCGTGTTTATGATTGTCTACGTTGGTTTCCAAGGACATGCTGGGAGTGTCAGTTGTTGTTGTAGTTGTAGTAGTAGTGTAGAAGTAGTGGTAGCGGTAGAAGTAGAAGTGATGGTAATGGTGGTTGTGGTGGTTGATGATGGATGATGATGACTGAAGATGAATGATGATGATGAATGTGAACGACGATGAATGTGATGATGGACGGTGATGGTGATCATGAATGCAGATGATAAATGTGAATGATGATGAATGGTGATGGTGATGAATGGTGATGATGGCTGCTGATGAATTTGTACAGTCTTTTTTGTGTTCTTGATGATGAATGGCGATGAATGGAGCTGCCTGTTGTTGTTCTTGATGGTGATGATGCAAGGGGTCCAATTGTAAAGTCGGACAGCAAATACCTCTGCAATGAACGGTAACAAACGATGATGTGAATGAACCCTGACGATCCCGACGGCTCGGAGCTCGCTCTTCGATGAATGATGACGAATGCATTGCATTGTACAACCGCGGCGATGCTGACAAAAACGGCGGTTCAGAGTGCAAAACGCTTCGAGTCTCCACGCCCGATACGCATACATGAGTCGGTCTAACATAAGCATTTTACGCATGCAATTCTTCGTTTGGCTCCACGCTGGACAAACGCCTGTTCATGTACGAAGACTGAAGGTCAGCCACAAACACAGCGAGACTACCGGAACAACGAGGAGCGCAGCAATTGAACGGAATGAACAACGTACGGGAGGCCTGCCTGTTTCCGCACTTGTCGTCTAGCTTCTGGGGTGAACGGGCCAGTTCTGCAACACAACGCGCCAATGTTCAGAATGGGTAAGTGGCCACCACAACAGCGTGATGAAGTAGTCAGCCACACACCTGATCGAGAACCATGTGCCCTTGTATGGGAGTAGTCCAGCTTGGCGACTAGTTTTGATCGTGCGTGCCAGCTTGCGCTGCATTTTCGCGCTCAAGTGAGTTTGCGTGCGGGGAAGAATGTTGCCGAACTTGCTCAGAAACATCGACAGCAGCGGCACGTTGGTGTAGTGCAAGTCGTCGGTTCCGTGGTACGAGAAGTAGCATTTGCCCATCTCCCAACTTCTGTTCAACTCCTTTTCGTAGTATGCGAAGGGATCCGCGCGCCGGTCGTCGATGGTTGCCTCGCCCTGCATTTGGAGTCGCGACGTGCAAACAACAATGATCAAACACACGTTAGGACGACAGCAAGACAGGCTCAACGCAACAACACCCGCGCGACAATTAACAGCTAGGATAAACCAGCACACCAGCTAGCACGCAGCACGCCGGCACACCGGAGGCCCGCACACACACACACACCAAACACACAACAAGTGGGGGCCACAACACGTACCCATGACTCTTGCTGTCTTTGCTGCTCGCGTGCAACGTTGTGCAGCACGCCCTCGAGCATGCGCTCGTAGTCTTGTCTAGAAGAGATAGCGAGCTGGTCAGCGCCGCGGCGCTTTTTTATGTCGGTCATCCCCTCACCCGACAGCTTCTGAAGTAGGTCGTCCGACAGTTCTTCGATGTTGCGGCCGGGAGCCCCGGTGGCAAAGCACGCGCGGGCGGCAGCACCACGGCCGCGGCCCATCATGGCGCGCGCTCGGACTCCCATCCGTGCAAGCATGGCGGCAGACATCGCACAAAGCACTCGACGCGACAGCGACACCAAGGATGATGCAACAAGTCAGTGAGTGGGGACCGGGGACAAGGCAGCAACACAAGGAGAAAAGAAAACAAAAGAAACAAAAAGGGCACAGAAAACGACGACTCTCAACGAGCACAACATTGGCGTTGTGAGGTTGACAACGGTTCGCCTGGCATGCAGGTTTGTTGTGCGAACGAAGCAACGAGTCTCACCGTCAGTGGTCACCGCCGACGTCCCGCTGACACTGTTCTGCCCAAGCAAGGCACACTTTGTGAAGAGGTCGAGTCGCCGTAACTTGTCTTGCCAAATGGATTGACCAACCGGAGAACGAGCACAGAACGTAACAGTGCAACGTCGTCGACGACAATGACAACAAAGACGACAATGACAACAACGACGACAACGACAAACAACGACGACGATGACAACAACGACGGCAATGACAGCAACGACAACAATGACACAAACAGCGGCGGCGGCGACGACGACGACAACAACGAACGACGAGAGACGAACCGCAGTGACGACAACGACGACGACGACGACGACGAACAACGAACGAACGAACGAACGAACGAACGAACCGACGACGAACGAACGGACGGACGAACAACGACGACGACGATGACGACGACGACGACGAACGAACGAACGACGGACGACGACGGATGGCCTCGTTCGAGCTGCAGGGAGTCTGTGAGTGACTTTGTCATGAACTTGCGCCTCACCTGCACTTTGACTTTTCACTACACAAATAGTCACTGACTGTCCATGGCTATGAGTGCAACAGTATCGGCAATTACTGTCAGTGAAAAGTCAAAATGCGGCGGACCGCAACTTTACGCTATGGGCCGCAGCCACTGCAGAGCAGCCCAATCACTGCACTGCGGCCGCTGCGTCGAGGTCACTCACTCACTCACTCACTCACTCACTCACTCACTCACCTTCGCTCTCCATAAATCAATCATTCATCCTATCTCCGCATTCGTTCCCGTTCAGCCTCATTAATCAATCATTCGGTGTGGTCATTCATATGCGTGGGTTAACGCGCGTTAATCAATCATACACCATGCTCACGCATTCAATAGTCTTGTTGGGGGTTAATCAATCAATCCGTAGTGCCACTCACTCACTTACTGTGAAACCGTGTTAATCATTCATGCGACAATGTCACTCATTCGCCTGGGGTATTACGCACTAATCAATCATACACCTTCCCCACGCACTCATTGCCTTTCACACACTGTGAATCAATCATTCAATGTTCCAACTCACTCACTACCTACGAACCCACTTAAATCATCCAAATAGGCATGGCACTCACACGTCAGTGCATAAACGCGGTAATCAGTCACTGTTCATTCAATCCTCCTTCTCCAACTGCAAAACGAACGAACGAACGAAAACGAACGAACGAACGAACGGCTGATTGTTCCAAATCTTATCCTCTTTCGGCATTCCACTGTTTCAGCGCAGGTCACACCCCGTGAAATCGTGCAATCCCACACCCGGATACATGCAGCAAACTTCCATGAACCGTCTGCAACCAACCACCGGTCAACCCACTCACTCCCTTCCCCCTTTCTGCGAAGCCCCGCATATTCCCACCGCGGGATACCTACCTCCCCATGTACCCGGCACACAGCCCAGTTTATCTGATCGTATCATTGTACCCCGTTCCGGGAATATCCGTACAACCGTCACACAGCGTTGTTCGTGTATTCCATGGAATACTGAAAGAGGATACTAAGACAGTGCTTCAGTGTTCGTTCCTCGGTCGGCGGTGGGAAGAGTAAACGAACGAACGGGAGGAAGGAAGGCGAAGGAGGAAGGAAGACGGCGGCGGCGGGAGGAAGGTGTCCTGGAATGGGAAATAAAGGTTTGTTTTTGTTGGCGAGGAAGGAGAGGGAGGGAGGGAAGGGGAAAGAAAGGCGACGTTTCGAATGAATGTTCGTTCGTTCGTTCGTTCGTTCCTTCGTTCGTTTGTTCGTTCGTTCGTTCGTTTTGTTCGTTCGTTCGTTGGCTGGCTCACTGTCACTCACTCACTCACTCACGGTCACTCACTCAGAGAATTCGTTCGTTCGTTCGTTCGTTCGTTCGTTCGTTCGTTCCTTCGTTCGTTGTTCGTACGTTCGTTCGTTCGTTTGTTTGTTTGCAGACGACGACAACAATGACGACGACGACGACGACGACGACGACGACGACGAAACGAATGAAGGGACGCAGAGACGAAGGGACGACGTGACAAAAGGACGAAGGGACGAAGGGACGAAGGGGACGAAGAAGGAACGACGACGACGACGACTGCCAAAAGACACTGAACCATGTAAGGGACGACGACGACGACAGTAATGTACTGACGACGATGCCGACGATGTACCTGAAGAAGCACGGTGACGAACTTGGTGGAGAGATAGTAACACGATGGCGATGACGACGAGACGACGACGACGACCACTGTGAAAGTGGTCCTCACTAGTGATTCTGACGCTGTGCGGCAACGGCGACAGACAGACAGACAAACATGCAGACAGACATGCAGACAGACAGGCGAGTCGCGGGCACGATCCGTTGCATTGCGTAACCAAGTTGGTTGGTTGCTCGGTTGCTCCTGCCGTATTTCCTTGGTTCCTTGGTTGCTAGAGCTGACGTCTCGTCTCGACTGCTTCAGCTTGTGCTGTTCTCGGCGTTTGGTTTTGTGTGTGTCGTTGTTTTGTTTTGTTTTGTTTCGTTTTGTTTTTTGCGGTGGCGACAACTCCGTTCCACTGCTACTTGGGCTTGGTGGCACAACACTTTGTTCTTCACGTTCGGTCTTCGTGCGTGTCGTGCACTTCCCTTTTTTGTTGCTTCTGTCGCTGCGTGTCGATTAGCACTGCTGCGACTGGTTGAGGATGGCGACCCTCATCCGTGAAGGCACTTTCACGAAGACCATTTATGGCTTCATCCGTGACCAGAAGTACGAGGATGCCATTCAGGTCCTCACGTACCAGCTGCAGGTGTTCCCCCGCTCGCGGGCCGCTCTGTCGCTGCTCGCGTACTCCTACTTTTTCGCCGGGGACTTCGCCAACGCGGTGCAGACGTACGAAATGCTCGTCAAGTATTTCCCGAACGTTACGCGGTACAAGATTTACTACGCGCAGTCCCTGCTGAAGGCCGGGCTGTACGAGGAGGCGACCAAGAACTCCCTGCGCGTGAAGGAGGAGGAATACGAGCAGCGCATGCTGAAACTGCGCGCCCACGTCAAGTACGAGCAGGACGACATCCCCGCGTGCCGTGCCATCGTGGACCAGTGCATCCAGGACGACCCGGACACCATCATCAGCTACGCCTGCATCGAGTTCAAGAACAACAACTACGATGCCGCGCGCAAGAAGTTCGTGGACGCCATCGGGGCGCTGGGGTACCAGCCCGACTTGGCGTACAACGTGTCGCTCTGCTACTACAAGATGAAGCAGTACGGCAGCGCGCTCAAGCACTTGGGCGAGATCGTGGAGAAGGGCGTCCGGTTCCACCCGGAGCTGTCGATCGGCTCCAACAACGAGATGACTGCCGCGCGCTCCGTGGGCAATTCTCAGCTGCTGAAGGAGACGGCGTTGATAGAGGCTTTCAACCTGAAGGCCGCCATCGAGTACAACTTGAACAACATCTCCGGGGCGCGGCTGGCCCTCAACGACATGCCGCCGCGCACAATGGCGGAGCTCGACGGCGTGTCGCTCCACAACCAGGCGCTGATCAACATCGACGAGGATGCGACGACCTCCTTCGAGCAACTCAATTACCTGCTCAACAACCCGCCGTTCCCGCCCCCCACGTTCACGAATCTGCTCATGCTCTACTGCAAGTACGCGTACCACGGCCTGGCGGCGGACATTCTGGCAGAGAACCCGCAGTACCACGCGCTGCTGTCTCCGGAGGTGAAGGACTTCCTGAACGCCACGATCATGGTGCCAGACAACCCGGCGGAGGCTTACCGCCGCTTCGACGACTTGACGAAGAAGCACATCAAGGACCTGCGCACGTACACGAAGAGGATTCAGGACGCGCGGATGTCACGCGACAACACCAAGCTGCGGGAAGCGCTGAAGACCTACGACACGGCACTGGCGAAGTTCATGCCGGTACTGATGGCGCAGGCGAAGATTTACTGGGACCGCGGCAACTACCCGGAGGTGGAGCGCATCTTCCGGTCGTCGGCAGAGTTCTGCTCGGAGTCCGATCCGTGGAAGCTCAACGTCGCGCACAACTTCTTCTTGCAAGAGAACAAGTTCAAGGACGCGCTCTCGTACTATTCACCGTTCGTCGAGCGGTACCGCGACAACATCCTCGACGTGTCGGCCATTATTCTGGCCAACCTGTGCGTGTCGTACATCATGATCTCCCAGAACGAAAGCGCGGAGGAGCTCATGCGCACGATCGAGAAAGAGGAAGACCAGCTCATGTTCAACGAGCCCGACAAGAAGTGCTACCATTTGTGCATCGTCAACCTCGTAATCGGTACCCTGTACTGCTCGAAGGGCAACTACGAGTTCGGTGTGTCCCGTATCATCAAGTCTCTGGAGCCGTTGGACCGCAGGCTCGGCACGGACACGTGGTTCCACGCGAAACGCTGCTTTGTCGCTCTGGCTGAGGTCGTCGCCAAGCACATTGTGTCCCTCAAAGACACGTCCTACTATGAGATCATCACGTTCTTGGAAAAGGCGGACGAGCACGGCAAGAGTGTGCCGTCGAGATTGGAGACTTTGGAAGAGGACGGAATGGTGAAGCCATTGGATCCCAAGGTGCACTGCGTCTCTCGCGAAGCGCGTGACCTCAAGCGCGTGTTCCTCCGGCTCATGGGCCAGTAATTTAGTATAGTTAGTGGGGCCGGTGTCGCCATAGACGCCGCATTTCCCCAAATAGATTGTTGCATAAAGCATGAACATTAGTCGTTCTATTGTTTCGGTTTTTATTTTGTCCGCAACCAGGCGCTGGACTCTGCCACGGTGCACACTGTATTCAAAAAAAGCGAGGCTGGTTTTGCATGTTTTATCTTATGCCAAGGTTTCACCAGACAACGACATGTCGACCTACAGCTCCAAACTGTGGTGACGAGCGTTGTGGATGATGGCGGAACGCTGAAACACCCTGACCTAGACGTAGACGTCCCCAGAGTCCCGAAGGCGCACATTATTGAATTGCTTCAACATTTCAGCCAGGTTAGATGTTTTAGCGGTCTGTGAAGGAAGCTGATCCGGTTGGATGATTGAGTCATCGCCATTCTTGTGCACGCCCAGCAAGCACTCGACCCTGCAGCACGCATGACGGAGGAGCACCAAGAATCAGGTTAAAACAATGTATATTGCCACGATAGCGCGAGCATTATGCCACGCAAACACGAACAGCACGTTCACGCACGTGGAGCACGATGCCTTCATGCTTGCAAGATTGCGGATTCTAATGGAGGTTTCAAACTGATGGGTGGTTTCAGAAACCACGGAATGGAAGAAGGTTCCAGGGACGAGTCCGGATTGCCACTCCGTCACCGACTGATACCTGACCAGGGGCGTGAACATGAACAATCACATCAGCGGCAACGCAAGGGCAACAGACTAGCGTGCATGCGTTCATGCGGTTCTCACAACGTACAGAACTAACGCTTTCTGCAGGATGTGCTCACTCTCGCCGAGTTCGGCCAGGCGTGTTTGCACACGCTCGAGAATTCGAGCGAATATGTCGCCACAGATAATAGCCGAAGCCTCTCGGGATCGGCCTGGGCGGTTGCCGTTGCCACGTGATTGCGGACTGGTGGCAGAACCTCGGAGGTCGGACAAGACACTTGCAACGTTGTATAACAAAACTCGTAGTCTCATCAACTTGTGACTCAACATGGCAGGTCTCAGGTTGAGGACGCAATCGCAAAGTTCAACTTCCATCGACAGGGAGTTGAGCATGAGATCTGCAGCCGCGACTTGAATGAAAACACTGGCGAGCTCCGAAGGCGTCAGTGAATGGGACACCGCCTTCTTTGGGGAATGCGTTTCCGCCGCAGAGTCTGTGGCTGGCTCTACATCCGAATCGTGCCAGGCAAACAATACGATGAACATCACTGCAGGAAACTCTAACAACGAGTTGCGATAACAGCGCCGGCGTCGACATGCGAACGCACCGTCCTGCTGTCCCTCAATAATTTCACGTTCCTCGCCGAGGAATGCGCACGTGTCATAGATGGCGCTGGACAGCATGCCCGTGTCACGCACTTCAAACGCTTCCGCGATGTTCTGCCAGGACAGGACAGGACAGGACAGGACAGTGCAGGTTGCATGTTCAGACGCAGGCAACGCGCGCGTAAAATAGCAACGCGTTTTTGACGAAGCTGGACGCACCCTGAGCCGTCTTGCTAGACAGACGTAAAGCATGGTTGCAAGAACGATGGCTGGGTCTACAAGTTTGACTTGTGCATCGGTCAAACGCAAAGGTTTCTTCTTTCCAGTGGGCGACAGCGGTTCCACCTACGCCACGCAGACACATTTAAGTACACGAAAGGTGACGTGCACAGCTCGCTTGTGATCAGCTCGTTGCGCCCGTCCATACCGTCGCGGTGCCGTCCGCTCGCAGCTCTGTTGGAGAATAGCGTAAATGGCGTGGAGAGGTGAACGAAATCTTGTCGCTTGCGTAGCTCTGGAGGCTTGATAGCAGGCGGCTGTCATCAGCACAGTCAGTCGCCATCAAGAGCTCCTGGAATTATAAACATTTTGTCCACACCTAAAAGTTAGCACAGGGCACGATGCAGATGGTATGCGCAGACAAACAAAAATCGAGTTGGCTTACCTTGCAAAATGTAGCTGCGGCGCCCTGCGTGGGCAGTTTGAACTTCTTGCCCGGGTTGAGCACAGACCGATTGAACAAACAATGCCTGGCGGCAGCATGCAGCACATCAACCACGTGCTTTTCCTCGGCGACGACTTGGGGTGCAAGCTCTGCAACTGTGTCCAGCGAGGCTTTCGGACGACCGTTGAACTTGTTGTATGCGCCTGTGTCGGCGTCTAAGACGAAGAAGATTCGTTGCAGCACTACATCTAGACCTTCATCTCGTCGGAAAAAGTTTGTCAGCAGTTCGCGAGGGGCGTGCGAGATAAGCCAGGAGCAAGCGCTCCACATGCCTTCGGGCTTCTTGAGCTCGTGCAGGTCGAACACGACTGAAGGTACAATGCGAATGTGGCTTGCAGTCTTCTCTTCGTTGTTGTTGCGGGATTCGACCCTTCGCGAACCCGCACTGGGCGTGCGTTGCCCACTGTGTTGGTTGCTCTGCGCATGACCGGAGGGCGACGCGTCTGTGCTTTTGGTGGGGGACGGAGAATGGGATGCGAGCTCCGCCTCTTTGCGAAAACTCTCTCGGGAGCCGGACGAGGACGCCACGACCTGCGACCCGCCAGTTCCTGAACTAGTCAGTGACGCGGTCGGCGTTCCAGCGCCGTCGGCACCATCGCCATGAGCCGGGCTCACGCCGATTTCGTCGTGGTAGTAGGACAGCATGTCGCCCATAAACCCTTGCAGCTTCTGTGCGCTGCGCACCGTCTTGAGCTGCTTGCCAGCTCCATTGCCCATTTTGTCCGTCGCACGAGAACAACAGGACGCTACATCTGTGTTCGTTTGGGAGAGTGTGTGGCAGAAGTGAATGAAATCTGAGAAAAGACTTCACGCGACATTTCGAGCGTCGTTCGTCCTTTAAGCACCTCGTGTGTGTTCTGTCACCAGTCACCCATCCGCACAGACACACAAACACCTGGGCCAACGCGACCACTTGGCCACCGCCTTGATGCGTTCAATTTGTTACCCATACCCCAACACCAACCTAACCGCAGCCGGAGTCGGCGCCGTAGACAGACATCAAAGAACCAGCAAACGTACAGCAGGCGGCCTTCGACGCCAACACGACACTATGGCGAATGGCGAATGGCGAATGGCGAATGGCGAATGGCGAATGGCGAATGGCGGTGTTGCAATGTGGGGTGTTGGATGTTGGGGTGTTGGGATGTTGGGATGTTGGCGAAGAATGGGATGCTGGTGTGAGGTAATGGGTTGTCTAATTTCATCCACAATGCCAATGCAGGCATCTCTGCACTCGATTTCTGCTCGATGTATTGTCAGGTTGTAGCAAAATTACGGAGATCCATGCGGAGCAGCCGCCTGACTGCCAGCTCCGATCAATCTGTAGCCGCAATTGCGGCGAATCTCTCAAGTAACGACGCGGGAAACTTCGTGGGCATTTTCTTGGCTTCGTCGAAGCAAATTAACTCAATGACGCCAGATACCAACACTGTGGCCCGTGCTTCTGCGCCATTGGCGCTTGACGCTTCAACTCGCACAACATCCTGGTGAAAGACCGCACGATATTCGCTCTCCATTTCTACCCTCGACCGAACCTCCACTATGTCACCGTGGCGCGCACCAGATTTGTACGTCAAACGTGCTCTGTACACCTACTCACAGGGAAACGAGGGTGAGAATGCAACACTTGATGTCATGGCCCAATAGAACCCAAAACACACGAGCAGAATACGGCTGAACGCACCCGGAGGGAGGAAGTGAACCCCAATTCTTTTGCAGCCGCGCTAGTCGCGAGCTGGCGGATCCCAGCAAGTTGAGAGCGTGCACGCTCCATAAACTTCAAATAATTGGCATAGTACACAACTCCTGTAAAGTCTGTATCCTCGTAGTAAACCTCGATTTGATGGGCATGGGGCTGGATGACCTTCAATGCTTTCTGCTTCGGGCGCCTCTTTGGTCGAGGCTTTGGCTTTGGGGAGCCCACCGGAGGAAGCGGGGGATACTGCACGTTCAAGGCTTCAATAGTTTCCGTTGGCAGGGCACACAAAGTGAGGTCCTTGTTGACGCACACCATCTGCACAGTGCCTGCCACAACCTGCTCGTTGGTGACCCGATTCCAAACTTGCTGATCGAACTCGAGGCGAAATTTCGAAGTGGCCTGAGGCCGAGTACGGACTTCTAGTTCATCGCCGTAACGAGCTCCCTTCTTGTATTGAACCTCCACCGTGGTGACAACGAACGATCGGCCACTGCTTTCGAACAAGTCGACAAGCGAGTCTGGACCTAGCAAATGTTCACGTGACCGTTCGAAATACTTCAAATAGTTGGAGTGGTACACCACTCCTGTGCAGTCCGTGTCCTCATAATAAACGCGGACTGGCAGATGGTGGAAGCCGTTGCGGATTTCCTCTGGTAGAGGCGCTCTTCCAGACGTGGACATTGCCAATACTTCCTATGTCGACGTTTCGACGATATTCGCCGTGAGAAAAATGAAACAAACTCAATTTCCAGGCCAAAATAAGTCTGTTGAACGTTGACTTAATTTCGACACACCTCGCTCCGCCACAACGTAGGCCATCCCCTACTATCTCATCCACCAACCTGCCGCGAGCAACATTGTGCATCCACCCACAAACAAGTAAAACATTGTCCGTTTCTCCACACACTCACGCAACAGCTTTCGGACAGCAGCACTGTCCCAGAGCTGTCAACTTCGCAACCAACCACCGATCCAACACCCATTCACTTGTCGAGTCCCTCGCAACGTCGCGCGACGTCGCAGAGACTGGTGCATCAACACAGCAACAACAACGGCGGCGTCGTGGCCACACACACACACACACACTTCGCGGTGACGTCGCAAAGAAGCGGTAATAACAGTCCGTGGTATTGTTCGTCTGTACATACGGTACATTGCATTGCTGAATTGTTTCAGTGGCGACGACGACGATGGTCAGTGTTCAGCGTTCGGCGGTTTGGACGTTTTGTTATCGCCACAACAACGACGAACGACGACGACGAACGACGAACGACGACGACGACGACGACGACGACGAACGACGACGAACAACGAATGACATTACGAACAACGACGACGACGAACGACGACGAAAGACGGCATACAACGTACATGACGACGGTGTCAAACAAAAGCATTGACGATGGCGATGGAGATGGCGACGGCGACGGCGACGGCCGTACAATGTGACCGTCGAGGCGCCGGGAGGTCATTGACGAAACAAGGCAAAAGGTGTGAGACTGACTGTCAGCAAGTGAGCGATAACGTATTTCTTAAGTTTCTATGTGGGTACGCGCGGCAAGCATAAGCAGGGTCAGGGCATTCGATATCTCTGTTGCTGAGTGCTACGTGATCAGCGCATGTGACAACAAAGTCCCATATCAACATTCTTTCAAAGCTTGATTTTCATAAAAACAAAAACAAAAGGACAATTGGCGACGACCAATTTATCAGAGGACGTAAGAAAGTCGAGCGACCACTGGTTGCTGGAAATTCCACACCAATGGGGCGTGCCGGTTTGCTCGTTGCTGTCACAGCGTTTGCATTGCCATTGCTCGGGCAAGCGCAACTTCTCGAATCACTGGTGCCGACATATTTCGATGATCGACCCGAGGACTGCACCGGCCCCAACGATTGTACCGACGCAGTCAAGATGCGATTGACGAAACATATCCGAGAAAGTGATGTCTACTGGGGCGGGTTTTTGGGAGATTCAGACGTAGAAGACGAATACTACTCGTGCCTACATTCCAACGCCAACATGTGTCTGATATGGGAGGCCAACGAGTTCCAGAGGTATTCTACGAGACGAAACTGGGAGCTAGAAACCGGGCTTTGCGAGTGCGTCCTCGCCGGTAGTAAGTGTACTCTGCATACTGACGAGGCAGGGGATCCGGCCCCTGGCAACCTTACTTTATACAACAATGGCGCCTGCGACGTTAGCAACTACAACGCAGATTGTGGATGGGACGGCGGGGATTGTGAAGGGGTGCCTCTGGGCGATGGCACTTACGGCGACAACTCGACGAAGCTTGACTATTCGCTTCCAACTATTGGTTCTGACAACTACTGTGCTGTTTGGACGTGTGAGCAACAAGAAACGGGGACATCGACTTATTGTTCAAGCTACTATTACTACTACTCGTGGCGCGATCGCGCCCGGGGTCGCCGGTTGGCTGAGAGCGATGATCCGATGGACCGGCGTAGCCTACGCTGTTCGTCGCGAAGATCGTCGCACCAAGAGACGGCCGAGTGTGCTTGCACAGAAGAATCATCAAACGGCAACTATTGTGCCAAATGGTATTGTGAGGAATATTCTGGGGTTGGGGCAGATGTTGATGGTTGGAACTTTTATGGGTACAACTATTACTACTACAACTACAATGGACCTGAGTTGGAGTGGTATGAGTGCACGCAGGAGGGCAACAACGGGCTTTATTGTGCAGGGTGGAAGTCCGTTGTTACGACAGACCCCAGTTACGCGAATGGTGAATTGGAACTTGCCAGTTGCTCGTGCACGTCAACCACGAATGAAGTGGCTTCGTCGAACTATCCCGACGGTGACAACTTGATTGCCGCGGACGGCAGTGAGTATGCTATCGACCCTGCTTTTGAGGGTCATTGCATACGGTGGCAATGCGAGGAGGATGGGTGGAGCTATTGGACCCCATCGTGGGTAACATTCGGAGTTATCTTGTTCTTTTTACTCGTTGGACTGGCATTTGTTGGCACGGCGTCCTCAAAACACAAGCGGTGCAACAAAAAGCCGACGTTCTTCTCCATCGTGGTCACGTTGGTTGCGCTCGCGTTCTTGTTCGTCGGCTGGTGGAGTGCTGGCTATATCGGGGGTCCTATATATTTGTTCATCTTCATTGTTTGGTACGTGGTGGCTGTTGTGTCAAAGTTTCAAGCGCATGCATATTGTGATGCCGTTTTGTGTTTGTTTTCGGTGCCGCCATCTGTTAACAGTTGTGCTTTCATCCTCGCCCGTCGTGGGGCTTTCAAATGCGAATGCGCTCGGCCGGAGCCGGAAAGACGCAATACGCCACCGGCTGCAGAGCGTTACTCCCCTCGAGACGAGGTATGAGTGAGACCATTTGTGTCATGTTGGCACTGTGGTTGCCGGTGTGTATGACAACACTTTGCATGTTATGCAGGTCCAGGTCGAAATGACGGCAACTGCTGTAACAAACCGCCCAGTCCCCGCCGAAATGACGCTGTACCCAGTTGCTCAAGTTGTTGAGCCAGCGACACCACAGGACGCGGATGCAGACCAGAGTGGCAGCGACGACAATACTTCAACAAAGCACGAAGGCAATGCCAACTGAAATGCATCGCCGGCAACTATGTGGTAGTATGGTCGATGTTGCGAGCCTCTTGAAAAGTGCATCACCAAAAACACAGTACCGCAGAGGAAGTAGGGCGTAAAATTACCGTCACAAATCAATGACCCTACTACGGGACGCGTTCGGAACCTCCTGAACACTCCTATCACGAGTTGATTGCACGCCACACGGTGATTCACCTCTGTCTGAAAGCGATGTGCTGGCGCTCGAATATATGTTTTTGTCGACAACTAAATCACCGACGAAACCGTTTGTGTGGTGACCGGTCCTGTGGCTGTGTCTCTTCGATCGGGTCATCGTCGGAGTCAACCTCGTCGTCTACTTCATCGATATCTTCTTGGGCTTCGTCGCTGTCCCCGGAGTCGGACCGGTTTTGAGCCTGGTGTATCAAATCACGGTTGCAAACGGCTCAACATCGACAAATTCCGCGACATACGCAAAAATTCAACGTACATTTGAGGATCCACGCTTGCGAGACTTTGCACGAGGGGCGGGCTCCTCGTCGGATTCTTCAATTTCGTCTTCGTCTGATGAGAGTGTGTCCAAGTCCAGAGCCTTGCGTCTGCAGTGCCAAAGTATGATGAGAACTAACAGTGCTCAACGACGCGTCGCGTGACAGCACAAACCGTTGGCGGCGAGATGGCTGTTTCTTCGCCCGCTTGTTGCCACCCGGTGCATTTCGACGCCTCACAGTCTTGCGGGATTTGGGCGCTTCGGAATCACCGACAGCAATACCAACTTTGTCCATGAAATCTGAAAATGCCTTCCAAATTCCAGAGTCAGTTTCGACGTCTTCCGCGGCGACGGCCTCGGCGTATTGAGTCAGGACCCCTATCATCAGAATGGCAAATTACATCGTCAAAACGCCGGTTCAGTGCAGACACACGCCTCACGACAGGTACCGTACCACAACTCGACGCCTCTTCTTGGACAAATGACCGAAAGCTGTTCAGCATGTCATCATCAAGTCGCGGAATGTACTCGTCCAACACATCCACGAAATAGAGAGTGGCAAGGCCTGTCACATTCGCAAGTGCCAATCTTCAGTCATCGGTGCACAGCACCATAAAAATGGAAGTGGACAATACTTACTGCCTGTTTCAACTCCAGAGAAGGCAAACTTGAGACCCTGCTCCATGAAACTCGTGAACGCTTCTTTCAGCGACGCTGGCTGCTTTGTCAGTTTGCCAACGCCCACTACAAGTCTGGACAGAGAGTGTGATAGACCCACCAAATCGGTGTACGTTTCTCGCAGCGCTTCATCGGTGGTATCGATGGCTGCCCGGAATATGTCGAACTTGTGACGCAGAGCACTCATTTGGCACTTGATGAGCTGGACATGGTCTCGTGCCTGAAATTAGCATTGCACAGAGTTAAGGTCGGTGCGGGCACAAGGCACCACAGCATCTCTCATACGGCGGCTTACGTTGCCATGAGCCCATCGGCGTGAAACTTTTTTGATCAATTCTTTTTCATGCTTTGAAGCGTTGGCGTACTGCGCGAACAAAACACCACCTTGCAGAGTGGGGAATGAGCCTGCGTTGGCGAGAACGATCTGGGCTTGTGTTTTGAATGCGTCGAAGCGCGCCGCGGGGCTGTTGTCGCACCTGACGAGCAACGGCAAAAAATACCATCAAAAAAGCGATATCGTCGAACGCCCGCATTGCCCAGCACCAACAAGTCACGAACCCGGCCACCAAAGCTTCTCTGTCAGTTTCGACTACTGGATCCTCCATCCACTCGGTAAACACATTTGCAAGCGCAACCGTGAAGTTTTCATCGTTGGCGTACGGAAAACGCAGGGGGCGGGCCTCCGTGCGATCCATGGCAACAGACTGATTGTTAGCGAGCCAAACCTACACAAAGCGGGCACCGTCAATCGCGGCTTCGTGCTCCAAGAGGATGGGAGAGATACGACAAAGAACCCTACCTCCATAGTCTGCTTCCAAGCTTGGCGCTGCAAGCACTTCAACGGTTCAACTTGGTCGGGCGTCAAGTCGTCCTCGTCTGACGGCTTGGCCTCGATAATCAACCTGAGACAGGCAAGGTATGGAGCTCGGGTCGCCACAAACTCGTCCACCAAACGTTCGAAACGTGAAATGTTGGGCTTTGCATCTGTTGGCCACAAGGTGCAGTCAGAAACAGGACGATTTGCAAACAGAACATCGGTAACGGAACGGCAACCCGTACCTTCACTACTGAAGACAGAGCACAGGTTGGAAAAACACTCAGCCCACGTGTGCAGGAACCAGAAATGTGCGGTGACCAGCGCCTCGGACGCCGCCTGCACTTCCTCGACATTCGCGTTTCCGGATTCCGAGAGTCGCTCCGTTGCCGCCTCAACAAATGTGTACAAGTTTGCAACAAACGCCTTCGGATCCGAGAGGTCGTTGCGGACATCGGAGTGCATGAATAGGTACTTCAAACGCCGAAGAGCAGCAGTCACATTGACGAGCGTGTCCTCATCCACTGCCTTCGTGCCCGACACTGCTGCTTCCGTTGCCTCAGATAGCAATGGACTCGAGGCTTTGTCAAGTGCCGAGGCCAAGGAAGACACAGTGGTCTGGAGTTCTGTGTGTTCGCGCGGGGCCTGTCAAACAAAGAGAGCCGAAACAGTCAGCACGCAAGTGCGAAGTGGCTGCGACGGTGAGGTGCAAGCTAGCATGTACCGTTTGATCGCATGCTGCCATGAGAGCACTGAACGATGATGATATTTGACGCAGTGAGTCCGTGTTTGACAGTCGCAAGAAAAGAGACCGCAGCGACTTGCACATTCGCTTGAAGTGTTCACCCTTCGAAGAAAACGACTCTGCAACCATCAATTGAGGAAGCTCCAAAATGTATGAGGCGAACTCGGGCTCACTTGCGAATCGCGTGGCCTGTAGATGCAGATCACAGAATTGTCAACAGGTTCTAAAAACAGATCAAGAGGGTGCGTGTGGAAGCAGACTGACCAGCTTGTCATAGTGGGCCACAGTGGCTGACGTGAACTCGCACAAGATGGAGGTGTAATGGTCCTTTTTCGGCTTCGAAAGCTTCGGCTTCTGTGCTTGAGCTTGCGCATGCTTCGCTGACGCAAAGAGAACACGGAGGAGGATCGCCGTCGTGCTGCTCGATGCCTGCAACCAAAGAAATGCCCGATCGATGGTGAGAATGGAACCCGCACTCGCACCACACAATCAAGCAACACCTACATCGCTCGCGTCGTCGAGGAGACGTTCCACCATCGGAGTGAAGTCCTTGAGAACAGGGATGAGTTCGAAGAAGGCTGCGACAAGTACATCGCAGTTTGCGACGGACTCCCGCGACGTTTGGCCAGCGCAAAAGGAAATGAAAGCGGACAGCTGCTGAGATTTGTTGGCGGACTTCAATTCGGAGTTGTATTCGATCACGAGACGGGCTGCACGGCGTCGGGCCGACGCACTGACTGCGCGCTCACCATTGGTACCATCTTGGAGAAGGATTGCTGACAGAGCCGCGTCTAAGAACTCTTGCGGCAGCTCTTCCTTGGCATCCAGCTACACATGATTCACAAGATTTACAGAAATGCATGGTTCATATTCGACGACGGCGCGCGCACGGACAAACATGGCACATTGCATAGGTGGTGGCACGGTGTTACCTCGAAACACAGATCCAGCATTGCGTTCATCATGCCCGGTGCGTTGTCGGCGAAGCGCTCGCCAGCCTTGTCGTGGAAGCGGTCCTTGAACATTTCGATGGCCTCGAATTCGTCCTCGTCAACACTGTGGTAGATGGCAGCAACTCCTCGAAT
>ENA-OWNT01002656-OWNT01002656.1-seawater-metagenome-genome-assembly--contig:-NODE-2656-length-18238-cov-16.311326_pt1 | contig 18238 bp, 16 predicted proteins | sample MGYA00238136_ERZ651165 | MGnify/ENA primary metagenome ERZ651165 (study PRJEB26861, sample SAMN08777766) | seawater metagenome | isolation source: coastal seawater | place: USA: Florida | collected...
TGCATGCCGTAGAAGGAGAAGCGCTCCCACATTTCTACGGAGAAGAGGCTGGCCAGCATCTTTGGGTGGCCAAAAAATGAGGTGTCGCCCGGCGTTGTAGCGGGGCGGGTATCTAAATGAGTTGTGCTCATTTACTTAATGCTGACATTGTGAAGCGGGATTGTCACATTCGCGGCGGCCCGGGGCAAGCAGCCCGGACGGTGTTTCGCCCGGATTTTCCGCAGATTCCGGGGCCGTGCCGGCGCCCCAAAATGGCTGCTCCGCCGCCCCAAAATGGCTGCTCCGCGAGGGGGCGGCGGGCCCGGCAGCGGGCCCGCCGACGGGCCCTGGGAGGACGCCGCGGAGGGCTCGACGGCGGCGGGTGCGGCGGGTGCGGCGGCGGGTGCCGGCGGGTCAGGCGGGGTCGCCGGCGTCGAACATGATGACCTGCCGGATGGCGTGGCCGTCCGCGAGCTGGTCCATGGCCCGGTTGATGTCGGCCAGGGCGATGCGGTCCGAGATCAGTTCCTCGACCGGCAGTTTCCCCTCCCGCCACAGCTGGGCGTATTGCGGGATGTCCCGCGACGGGACGGCAGAGCCAAGGTAGCTGCCCACAATCGTCCTGGCCTCGGCGGTGATGGTCAGGGGCGCCAAGTGGGCGCGGGCGTCGGGGGAGGGCAGCCCGGCCGTGACGGTTGTCCCGCCGGGGGAGGTGGCGGCGAAGGCGGTTTCGAAGGCGCGCGGATTTCCGGCGCACTCGATCACGAACCTGGCCTTGACCCCGCCGTCGAGGACCTGCTGCGGGGTGTACGTTTCGTGGGCGCCGAGGCGGCGGGCGTGATCGAGTTTCTCGTCCAGGGTGTCCACGGCGATGATCCGCGCGATTCCCTGGGAGACGGCGGTGATCAGGGCCGCCATGCCCACCCCTCCGAGGCCGACGATCATGATGCTGTCCTGCGGGCGGGGCCGGGCCGCGTTGAGCACGGCGCCGCCGCCGGTCAGGACGGCGCAGCCCAGGACGGCAGCGATGTCGGCCGGGATGTCGTCGTCCACGGGCACGGCGGAAGCGCGGTCCACCACGGCATGAGTGGCGAAGCCCGAGACGCCCAGGTGGTGGTGGACGGGCTCGCCGCCACGGCTCAAGTGCCGGGAACCGTGCAGCAGGGTTCCGGCGTTGTTGCTCTGCGAGCCGGCTGTGCAGGGCAGCCGACCGTCCTCGGCGCAGTTCGCGCAGCTCTCGCAGCGGGGCAGGAAGGACATGACCACGCGCTGCCCGGGCCGCAGATCGTCGACGCCGGAGCCCACCTCCACGATTCGGCCCGCCGCCTCGTGGCCCAGCAGCATGGGCACCGGCCGGACCCGGTTGCCGTCGACGACGCTCAGGTCCGAGTGGCAGATCCCGGCGGCCTCCAGCCGGACGAGGATCTCGGTAGGCCCGGGAGCCGCCAGTTCCAGCTCGGAGATGCTGATGGGCCTGGACTCCGCGAAGGGGCGCGGACGGCCGATTTCCTCAAGTACTGCACCGGTGATCTTCATCGATCCTCTTTCGCGGCCTGGTCGGGTTTGTGTGAACGATAGCCGCCGCCCGGAGCCAGCGTCCATTTGCCGGCGGCTTGGCGGCGGAAGCCGGCCGCAATCGGGTGTTGTCGGGAAGCTGCCGGCCGCCGGGGGCAAGGAAACCCCAAGGTGACTCGGCAAAAGTTGGACCATGGCTGGTTGGGGAAAGCTTTGTCGTCCCCCGAACTCGGCAAAGCCGGCGGTAGGGGCAGTGCCTTCCTCAACAGCGGCCTCAATTCCTCAGGTGCGGCGGCTTCACCTTTTCCTCATCGGCCTGGCGGTCGCCGCCCTCACGGGCGCGGGCGTTGTGCCCGTGCAGGCTGCAAGGGCCATCACCACTCTGCACGTGTTTCTCGCGGCGGGGCAGTCCAACATGTCAGGGCGGGGCCTTCCCATCGGTGGCGCGGCAGACGCGGTGGACCCCCGCATCTTCCAGTACGGGGCCAAAGTCCGCAAGTTTGAGGCTGCCTCGGTCCCGCTGGACATGCCCGACATCCCCAGCGGCCTTTCCCCCGCGACGACAATGGCCCGGGAGTACCTGAAGACCCAGCCCGCCGACGTCGGTGTCCTGATCATCCCGGCGGCGCACGGCGACACGGCGTTCACGAGCGCGTCCGGCGCCCTGACCTGGTCCGTCGGCGCGGCGTCGGCCCCGGAGGACGATCTGCCGACGCTCGCCGTCGAGCAGACATTGAGCGGCATCGCGGCGGCGAAGAAGGCCGGCTACGCGGTGGAGCTCAAGGGAATCCTCTGGCACCAGGGCGAGAGTAACTCCGCCACGAGCGCCTCCGTCTACAGCGCGAAGCTGGACCAGCTCATCGCCTTCTTCCGCAGCCGGCTGTCCGCGCCGAAGCTGCCGTTTGTGGTGGGGCGCATGTCGCCGGAAGGTATCGCAGCCACGCCGGGCAGGGCCAATGTGGACAAGATCGCGTACCAGACTCCAGGCCGCGTCGCCTATACCGGCTTTGCGCCCTCGCTGGCCTGTGCCCTGAATCCGGGGGACACCACTCACTTCTCCAGGGTGGGCGTCGAATATCTGGGAAGGGCATACCTGTCGGCTTATCGGCAGGCGATCGCCAACACTCAGGCGTCGGGCACGGCGACGCCCGCACTCGCTGTGCCGGACTGTGGTGGCCGGGCTATTGCCATGGACCCGACGCGTTTCCTGGAGACCAGGGTGTGGCCGGGGCGGGTGGACGCGGGCGAGTCGATAACTTTCCGGGTGGCCGGGGTGCGGGGCGTGCCGGCCGGTGTGTCCGCGGTGGTGGTGAACCTGACCGTCACGTCGCCGACGTCGTCCGGCGTGATTACCGCCTATGCCGCCGGGACGCGCAAACCAGGCACCTCGAATCTGAACTTTGTTGCCGGGCAGACCGTGTCCGACCTCGCCATGGTGCCGCTGGGCGCGGACGGCCGGCTGACACTCACCAACACCTCGTCGGGGTCCGCGCACCTGATGGTAGATGTGTCCGCCTATTTCCACGAGGGCACGCCGTCCGCGCCGGGGGTTTTCAGCGCCGTGACGCCGAAACGGCTCCTTGACACGCGGGCGACCTCCGGACCCGTTTCCGGCGGAAGGTCGGTGTCCTTCAAGGTCGGCGGCACGTCGGGGATCCCGCGGGACGCCTCGGCGGTGGTCCTGAACCTCACGGCGACCCAGGCGAAGTCCTTCGGCTTCCTGACCGCCTACGCCGCGGGGTCCCCGAGGCCGAAGGCATCCAACCTGAACTACGCGGCAGGGCAGACCGTGGCCAACCTCGTCGTGGTGCCGGTCGGGACGGACGGCAAAGTGACGGTCGCTAACACCTCGCCCGGGACCGCGCAGATCATGGCCGACGTCTCGGGCTATTTCCTGCCCGGCAAACCCACCCAGGCGGGTGCCATCCGCGCCCTGAATCCCACGCGCTTCCTGGATACGCGGGTTTCCTCCGGTCCCGTCGCGGCGGGAGAATCGGTGACTTTTCACGTCCGCGGCGTCAAGGGGATCCCGACCACCGTGGCCGCTGTGGTGGTCAACCTGACGGCCACCGAGGGGAGGTCGCACGGGTACTTCACAGCATTTGCCTCGGGGTCGTCCACACCGAAGGGCGCGAGCCTGTTCTACGTGCGCGGACAGACGGTCGCCAACCTCGCTGTGGTACCGGTGGGGCCCGACGGCAACATCAAGATCACGAATACCTCGAGCGGATCGGTGCAGATCATCGCCGACGTCGCGGGCTACTTGCGCGGGTAGGGGCTCCGGTCCTTGGCGGAACCGCGGGTGGGTGTCTGGTTTCGTGGCGGGCCGCGGGTGGGGCTGGGGCTGTTTCGTCGCGGGCCGGGGCCCGGGGTTGGTTTCGGGCGGAGGGGTTGGTTTTCGGGCGGCCGAGGGGACATGCCCATTCTTGGCGCCTGAATGGGCATGATGGCGTTGTGCCCGTCCGTCGCGGCGAGGGATGAGCATGTCCCCAATGAACGCGGGACATGTCCCCTGTGTGGCACAGCGAATGGACATGTCCTCACCGACGACGGCCAGGAGAAGGCTGGAAACCCCTAGAACCCCAGTTGGGCAGTCACTTGCAGCAGCAGCCCCTCGGAGCCCATCGGCCCGATCAGCTGAATGCCCATCGGCAGGCCGCAACCCGGAGTGCCGCCGGTCCAGTGCACCGGGATACTGATCGCTGGCAGCCCGCAGACGTTTACCATGGACGACCACGGCGCGTATTCGCATTGCTTGCGGTAGTCGCCGTCGGCGTCGCCTGCCCATTCCGCGGCCGGCCAGTAGGCGCCGCCGTGGGCCGCGCCGGTGAACCAGCCCACGGGGCGCGGTGTCTGCGCCAGTGCCGGCGTCATCAGGAGGTCCCACCCGGAGTACTGTGCGATCGTGTCCTGCTGGAACTGCCGGAGGAACCCGAGGGATTCGTTGAGTTTGGACGCGCTGCGCTGTTGTGCCCGCCGCCGGAACGTCCTGGTGAGCGGGGTCAGGAGCGCCTCGCGCTGGGGTGCGATTCGCGCGCTCCCGACGCCGGCCGTCCAGGCAGTGGTGAAGGCGTCCGGGTAGCGGTTGTCATAACGAATCGCGGTCTCGGAGGTCTCGTGGCCGGCCGCCTCAAGCCGCGCGACACCGTCGTCCAGTGCGTCCAGCGCCTCACGGTCCGGGGTGAAAGGGAAAATGGTCTGCCACGGACTGTCCAGGCTTATGCCGATCCGCAAAGGACGCGGCTCCCGGGCGGTCAGTTCGAGGTAGCTGGCGGCCGCTGCGCCGGGAGCGTCCGGACCGTGCCCTTCCGGGCCGGACACCAGGGCATCGAGCAGCAGGGCAGCATCGGCGGCGGTGTGGGCGAGCGGGCCGGCAACCACGAGCCGGGCGGGATCGCCGGAGCTTTCCCCGGCCGGCACAAGCCCACGGCCGGGCTTCAGTCCGACGAGCCCGCAGGCCGCAGCCGGAATCCGCACGGATCCGCCGCCGTCAGATCCGGGCGCGAACGGCACCAGCCCCGCAGCCACGGCGGCAGCGCTGCCGCCGGACGACCCACCCGAACTGCGGCTGAGCGCGTACGGGTTGCGCGACGGCGGGGCGATCCTGTTCTCGCTGTAGGCCGTGAGGCCGAACTCCGGGACCTGCGTCTTTCCCAGCGATATGACCCCGGCGGTCCTGAGCACGGCGGGAAGGGCACCGTCGGCCAGTGCTGGTTTGTGCTCCAGGGCCGCGCTCCCGTGCGTGGTGACCACCCCTGCCACATCCGTCAGGTCCTTGAATGCGAGCGGCATGCCGTGCAGCGGGGGCAGTATGCCGCCCTTCCGGCTTTGGAGGGCGTGGAGCCGGTCCGCCGCGGTGGCGTCCTTCCGCGCCTGATCCGCGGTGACCGTGATGAAGGCCCCGAGGCGCGGGTTTTCGGCTTCGATGCGGTGGAGGAAATGATCTGTGGTCTGCCGGGCGGAGAGCTCGCCGGAGTGGAGTGCATCGCGGAGCTGGACAGCGGAGAGTTCGTGGATTTCAACCAAGGAGACGGGACTCCGGCCGTTCCCGGAGCGGGGAGACCCTCATCGCCGGGGGACATGTCCATTCCTGGGGGCTGCGGGAGGACACTTTGGCTTTATGTCCAGTGCTCGCGGCCAGGGGAGGGCATGTCCCGTGGAAGGATCCGTGGAAGGGGACGCGGACGGGCCGCTTCGCGGAGTGTTCGGCCGGCATGAGGTCTCCTTTGCGCACTCCAGAAGCGTAACCTGCCGCCCGCAGGGGCATGCTGCCAGCGGCGGGGGATACGCTGGGATCGGATCTTGAATTCTGCGGAAAGGGCGAACATGAGCGACTTCCAGAGCGTCAGCGTGTCTGGCATCCCCGACGGTGCCAAGATCCTTGATGTCCGCGAGGACTATGAATGGGTCGCGGGCCACGCCGAGGGCGCCCTGCACATACCCCTGGACGAGCTGCCGGCCCGGATCGAGGAACTTGACCCCGACGAGGACGTCTATGTCATCTGCCGCACCGGCGGCCGCTCCCACCGGGTCACCCAGTGGCTCGTCGGCATGGGGTATTCCGCCATGAACGTCGCCGGCGGCATGGACCAGTGGGTCGAAACCGGCATGCCCTTGGTGTCCGACAACGGCCTCAAGCCAGTCGTGCTGTAACTGAAAAAGGAAGACCCGATGCCCGCATCCACCGTCACTTACACATTCCTCGGACCCGAGGGCACCTTCACCGAGGCGGCCCTGATGCAGGTTCCGGGCGCGGCGGACGCCATCCGCATCCCGTCCTCGAATGTGAACACGGCGCTGGACAAGGTGCGGGACGGCTCGGCCGATGCGGCCATGGTGCCGATCGAAAACTCGGTCGAGGGCGGCGTCACCGCTACCCTCGACGCCATCGCCACTGGCCAGGAACTCAGGATCCTCCGGGAGGCCCTGGTGCCCATCAGCTTCGTCCTGGTGGCCCGGCCCGGCGTGGCGATCGGGGACATCCGGCGGGTCTCCACCCACGGTCATGCCTGGGCCCAGTGCAGGCTCTGGGTGGACGCTAATATTCCCAACGCGGAATACATCCCGGGGTCTTCCACCGCCGCTGCCGCCATGGGTCTGCTGGGCGGCGACGCCGCCCACTACGACGCCGCGATCTGCGCTCCGATCGTGGCCTCCGAGCAGCCGGGCCTGCGCGTGCTTGCCGAAAACATCGGCGACAACCCCGGAGCGGTCACCCGGTTCGTGCTTGTGGGCCGCCCGGGCGAACTGCCGGCCCGCACCGGAGCAGACAAGACCACCGTGGTGGTGCCGCTGCCCGAGGACCGGCCGGGTGCGCTCATGGAGATCCTGGACCAGTTCGCCACCCGCGGCGTGAACCTGAGCCGGATCGAATCCCGGCCGACCGGGCAGTACCTGGGCCACTACTTCTTCAGCATTGATGCCGACGGCCACGTGGCCGACGCCCGGGTGGCCGATGCGCTTGCAGGGCTCCACCGGATCAGCCCGGCCACCCGCTTTCTCGGGTCCTACCGGCGTGCCGACGGCCACCGGACCCTCGTTGCGCCGCACACCTCGGACCAGGCATTCCGGGCCGCGCATGCGTGGGTGAAAGACATACTCGGCGACGCATCTGCCGTTGCGGAATATACCCCGGGGGCTTCGCCCAGAGCGTAGGCAAATGCCGGCCGGCGCACTTCCGCGCCTTCCCAACTGTGCGTATGCTTGCCTGATCCATATTGGGGAAATCCTCTACCGGAGGGAGCGGGCCATGTCAGGCACCAGCACAGATAATGACGGCCAGGGAATGATTGTCAATCCCAAGCCGACAGCTGAAAACCAGGACTGGGACGGCGACGACGCCGACCGCGCGGACCGTCTGCGCTTCGAAGAAGAGCAGGCAATGATCCGGGAACAGTCCGAAGCCAGGGCCGCCAAGGCTGCCGCAGACGCGAAGAAGGCAGCAGACGCGAAGAAGGCCGCCAGCGCCTAAGCCAGCGCCTAAGCCTGACCGGCTCGCCGCCGTTGGCCTAGCCGCCTTCGCTGCCGTCCTTGACCCGGACCAGCAGCGATCCCGGGGCCACCTGGACGGTGACCTTCGTGGCCTCGCCGGAAGGATCGCCGTCGAGCTGGGTGGGCAGAGGTTCGGGGCACCGGATCGTGATCTTGCCGGAACGGTAATACGTCATCACCGGCAGATCCTTCTTGTGCTTCAGCACGATCTTTGTATACATCGCGAGCCAGCCGATAGCACTGCGCGGGCTCATCACCACCACGTCGAGCATCCCGTCATCGATCATGGCCTGCGGGATGAAGTCGATTCCCCCCGGGATCAGGCCGCAGTTCGCGAACAGGACGCTGCGGATCTTCCGGAACTGCTCCGGCTGGTCATCCAGCGCGATCGAGACCTTCTTGCGGCGCCCCGGAAGGTGCCGGACCCCGGCTTCGGTGTACGCGAGCCAGCCCACGGCCTTCTTCAAGCCGTCATTGGTGTCACTGACCACCTCGGCGTCCATGCCGATGCCCGCAATCACCAGGAATGTGTGTTGTGCCGATTCCCCGGTGCGTGAATTCTCCACGGTCATTCGCGCCGTATCGATGAACCGCTGGTGCCCGAACAAGGCCGCCTGCACGTTGCCCTGGAGGTCGTTGACCTCCAGGTGGACATTGCGGGCCAGGAGGTTGCCGGTGCCGAGCGGAATCAGGCCCATGGCGGTGTCCGTCCCGGCGAGGACCTCGGCCACGACGCGCACGGTACCGTCGCCGCCGCAGGCCAGGACGACGTCGGCCCCGTAGCCCACCGCCGCCCGCGCCTGCGAAAACCCCGGGTCCTTGGCGGTGGTTTCAAAGATGCGGGGCGGCTCCCAGCCTGCCTCGGCGCAGGCCGATTCAATCAGTGCCCGGGCCTCGGCCGATCTGGCTTTGATGGGATTCAGGACCACGGCGACCTTCTGCCGGCCCAGGCCCGGGCTGTGGGTTTCCTCCCACACCGCACGGCGGGTGTGCTTCGCCTTCAGCCGGCGCACTCCCCACCAACTGGAGACGGCAAACGCCAGGACCCCAGCGATGACGAGGTAGAGCAGCCAGTCGCGCATTGTGATCCAACAGTAGCCCTCCAGCGCCCCGTGGCCGGATTGCCCGGCAACGGTGGTCGGATTGGATACTCTTGTCTGGTGATCGACGTAAAAGACCTCAGCGAAAATCCGGACAAGTTCCGTGCCAGCCAGCGCGCCCGCGGCGCCGACGAAGCCGCGGTGGACGCGATCATCGCTGCGGACTCGGCCAGGCGCGCGGCGCTGATCCGGTTCGAGAACCTGCGGGCCGAACAGAATGCCTTCGGCAAGAAGGTTGCGCAGGCCAAGGGCGAGGAGAAACAGGCGCTCCTCGCCGAGGTGAAGGTTCTGGCCGCCTCCGTCAAGGCCGCATCGGCCGAGGCCGACGTCGCCCAGACCGCCCATGAGGAGCTGCTCCGGGCCATCCCCAACCTGATTGAGGACGGCGTCCCGGCCGGCGGCGAGGATGACTACATCGTGGTCAAGACGGTCGGCACGCCGCGCGAATTCCCCGACTTCGAGCCCCGGGACCACCTGGAGATCGGCGAGCTGATCGGGGCGATCGACATGGAACGCGGGGCAAAGGTCTCCGGTTCACGCTTCTACTTCCTGCGCGGCGTGGGCGCCCGGCTGGAAATGGCGCTGCTCCAGATGGCCATGGAACAGGCGATCGACGCCGGGTTCGTGCCCATGATCACGCCCACCCTGGTCCGCCCGGAGACCATGCAGGGCACCGGCTTTGACGTCAAGCACGACGCCGAGATCTACCGTCTCGCCGAAGACGACCTCTACCTTGTGGGCACCTCCGAGGTCGCCCTCGCTGGCTACCACGCCGACGAGATCCTGGACCTTTCGGGCGGCCCCATCCGCTACGCGGGCCAGAGCTCGTGCTACCGCCGCGAGGCCGGCTCGCACGGCAAGGACACCCGCGGCATCATCCGGGTCCACCAGTTCAACAAGGTCGAAATGTTCATCTACACCACGGTTGAGGAGGCGGCCGCCGAGCACGCCCGCCTCCTGGCGTGGGAAGAGGAGATGCTGGCCAAATGCGAGCTCCCCTACCGTGTGATTGACACCGCGGCGGGGGATCTGGGCAACTCCGCGGCCCGGAAGTTCGACTGCGAGGCCTGGGTCCCCACTCAGGGCGCGTACCGGGAGCTGACCTCGACCTCCAACTGCACCACCTTCCAGGCCCGCCGCCTGAACATCCGCGAACGCGTCCTGAACGAGGACGGTGCGCCCAAGGGCACCCGGGCCGTGGCCACACTCAACGGCACCCTGGCCACCACCCGCTGGATCGTCGCAATCCTGGAGCACCACCAAAACCCCGACGGCTCCGTCAACGTCCCCGCCGCCCTGCAGAAGTACCTGGGCGGCATGACGGTCTTCCCCGTGCTCTAACCACCGTGCTCTGACCACCGTCCAGGCCCCCCGGTGGCCGCCGGGTAAACACTCACACTGTGGACGCACTGTGGGTATTTACCGCAAGTTCACGCCCTGCTGTGGCGTGAGTCCTAGCGGCCGACGGCGGTGTCTGCTCTACTTGTGAAATGACAACCATGACTGAATCCTCAGTCGCCGGCAACGATGACCGGCGCACCACAAACCAGAACAACGCAGCCGAGAACAAGGCAGCCGAAAACGGCGCAGCCCGGAACGCCTCGGTCCAAGCCAGGCCAACCCGGAGCAAGGGCAACCGGAACAGCGCCGGCGATAAGTTGATGATCGCCCTGGACGTCGACGGCACCCTGGTGGACCATGACGGCCACATGTCGGTTCCCGTCCGCGAGGCCGCCCAGGCCGTGGTGGCAGCCGGCCACCACGTCATGATCGCCACGGGCCGCTCGCTCAATGCCACGTTGCCCGTCATCGAGCACATCGGGATCGACAACGGGTACGCCGTGTGCTCCAACGGCGGGGTGATCCTGCGCGTCGACTCCGGGCTGCCCGACGGCTACGAAGTGCTCCACAAGGCAACCTTTGACCCCGGACCGGCCCTCCGCGCCCTGCGCAAGCGGCTGCCCTCGGCCAAATACGCCCTCGAGGACGAGGAGGGCAACTTCCTGTCCACGGAGCGCTTCCAGGACGCCAGCTTCGGTGTCGAAGCCGTCGGCGTCGACTTCCAGACCATGCTGGAGGCAGTCGCCGTGCGTGTGGTCGTCTTCAGTTCGGAGAACACCCCGGAAGAGTTCAACGCCGCGATCCGCCATATCGGGCTTGCCGGCGTGACCTACTCGGTGGGCTGGACGGCATGGCTGGACATCGCCGCCGCCGGCGTCACGAAGGCCAGCGCGCTGGAGCACCTCCGCAGCCGGCTCAGCATCGAAACGCACCGCACGATCGCCGTCGGCGACGGCCGCAACGACATCGAGATGCTGACATGGGCGCGCCGCGGCGTGGCCATGGGCCAGGCCCCGGTGGAAGTCATTGCCGCCGCCGATGAAGTGACGAAGTCGGTCTACGACGACGGCGCCGCGCACGTGCTCCGCAGCCTCCTCTAAGCGGGGCTCGGGCCGGGCGGGCGCGCGATCGGGCGGTCCCGGAACCTCGCGGTCTAGCGGACGTCGAGGATGAGGCCCAGCAGCCGGGCCGCAGCGGGACGTGCCGCGTGCTCCTCGTTCCACTGGGACCGGGCCACGGCCTTGCTCACGGCCTGCGTCGTGATCCCGAGTTCCTCGGCCACGGCCTTCTGCTGCCCCCGCACTCCCGGCGTGAGCAGATCCAGCACCCGCCATTCCGCGTGGCTCCGGTCGTGCACTATGTGGCCCAGGAGGCGCAGGACGGCTTCGGCCTCCGCCGCGAGATCCGCCAGCGGGCCCTCCACGGCCACCCGAACGCGGTCCTTGCCGTTCCGCAGACGGTCCACGGCACGCCGGGCATAGATCAGCCCGTGGCCGGAGGCGTCCTTGATCTGGTTCGGCAGGGGTTCGTTCACCGGACCCACGCCGATGCCCACGTACCAGCTGCCGCTGCGCAACGCGATCATGGCCGCCTCTACCGCCTGATGCGGACAGTCCAGGATGCCTTGGACCTCGTCCTCCACGGAGCGGTCGAAATCGAGGCGCGCCGGGATGTGCCGCAGGTCCTTGAGGAGCTGCGGCACGCGGTCGCCGTCGCGCCGGCTGTCGGTTTGATTGATGGTCAGCGTGAACATTCTGGATCACACACTACCCGGTGGTAGTTGGGGGGCAAGCTGCCGGCCGGACGGCAGCGCCGGGAGCGTAACAGTGGCGGCTGCCGGGCTGCTATCCGGCGGCCAGGTCCGGGAGCTGGCAGGCCGGCAGGTGGATCCATCCCTCGCTCAGTGCCGCCGCGGCGTGGCTGGCGTCGGGACGCAGCGTGTGTCCCAGGCTGACGGCACGGGCCGTCAGCGAGGCGATGACGGCATCGAACATGTCATCGGAGCCGGCAAGGTCCGCCCGGTAGCCCGCCAGGTCCAGCCAAGGGGCTTGCAGGCTGAGGTCCGCCAGGGCCGTGGACAGCTTTTCCGCTTCCGGGGCACCGCGTCCTTTGTAGCCGCGGGCGTGGATCCCCCAGCCTTTCAGGGATGCCGCCGGATAGACCTCGGCGAGGCGACCGGAGCCGTCCCGGGCCTGAGGCCCCGCGGCCCGGGCGATCTTGGCCTGGATCACGGCGCACCTCATGGCTGGATGGGCCAGACGGTCGGCGGAGACGCTGAGCGGAATCAGGCCGGTCCTGCCCGTGACGAACCGGTCGGTATCCCGGTAGGCGAGGAGCCGGCGGCCCGCGATCCCGTCGTGTTCGAGCACCGGCCCGGCGTCGAACGCCAGGTGCCCGGCGATGAAGGGAAGGAAGGCGTCGGGCCAGCCGAGGGGGCAGTCGATCCCCGTCATGTCGCTCGTGCCGAAGAGGCGGACGATCTCCTCGTCATCGACGTCCAGGGACAGGTGCGCCAGCCGTGCCGCGCCGTCAGCCCACTCGATGACGGCCACCGCGGTCTTTTTCGCGGCCGCGGCGAGGTCGACGCCGAGGGTTCTCACTGTTGCGCCACCACGCACACAAAAAACGCGGGGTCACTTATCGCCCGTTCCGGAGGTCCGGATGGGCGGTAAGTGACCCCGCGTTGGAGTGCAGGAACGATCAGTGTCCGGCTGCCGGCACGTAGCGCTTGATGGAGGCCTCCAGCTCGGCTTCGGCCGCGGCGCGGTCGCCCCAACCCTCTGCCTTGACCCACTTGCCCGGCTCCAGGTCCTTGTAGCGGGTGAAGAAGTGCTCGATTTCCTTGATCAGGAACTCGCTGACATCGCTGATTTCCTGGATGTGGTCGAACCGGGCATCGGTCGGAACGCACAGGACCTTGGCGTCGCCGCCGCCGTCGTCGGTCATGTTGAAGACGCCGATCGGGCGGGATTCGACGATCACGCCGGGGTAGAGGTCGAAGTCCTGCAGGAGCACCAGCGCGTCCAGCGGATCTCCGTCCTCACCCAGGGTGTTCTCGAAGAAACCGTAGTGGGTGGGGTACTGCATCGACGTGAACAGGACGCGGTCCAGGCGGACGCGGCCGGTCTCGTGGTCGACTTCGTACTTGACGCGCGATCCCTTGGGGATCTCGATGGTCACGTCATGCTTCATGGAATGCTCCTTGACGAATTCAGGGGGTGCGCGGCACGCGCGTAAGGGCTGTCGGTGCCGCCGACTACTATTGAGGATATAGCGAGAGGCGCTGGTTTCAGGAACTAGTGGGGACATTTCAGGACTAAGGACCAGCAGCATCATGAAACCGAGCACCAGCCCCGCGGGCACCGGACCGGTGCCCGGCAGGTTTCGCGGGATCCCCGCACTGCTGCTCCAAACCTTCCTGGTGGTGGCAGTGGCGCTGCCGGCCGGCATCGCCATCGCCCCGGCATTCCTCGGCCCGGACCGGCCCTCGGATGCTTCGCAGACTGCCCCGCCCTGGCAGCAGGTCCCCGCCACACTCAGCGCTCCCGGCAACGATTCGGGCGGGATCGGACCCCTCCGGGACACCGCGCCCGTTCCCGCAGGCGCCGCGCTCGCGGCGAAGCTCAATGAGACCCTGAAGACCGACGGCGGCGGCACCTTTACCGGGATCGTCCAGGACGCCGCCACGGGGCAGGTGCTCTTTGACCGCGCAGCCGACAAGGCCCGCGTTCCGGCGTCGAACATGAAGCTCCTCACAGCCGGCGCTGCCCTGCGCGTCCTGGGCCCGGACCGCCGCTTCAGCACCCGGGCAGTGGCAGGGCCCACGCCCGGCTCGGTGGTCCTGACCGGCGGGGGCGACGTCCTCCTGGGCGCCGGCGAATCCGACCCCGGCGCCGTCCTGGGCCGTGCCGGGCTCGCCACGCTGGCCCAGGCCACCGTCCGGGCACTCCAAGACGGGACCGCCGGCACAGGCAAGAGCACCGGCACGGTGAGCGTCCTGCTGGACGACTCCCTCTTCAGCGGCCCGCCGCTCAGCCAGGCCTGGAGCCCCGAGGACGTCGCGGCCGGGGAGATGGCCCCGCTGTACCCGCTGGCGCTGAATTCGGCCAGGTTCGATCCCGCCAAGACGACCGGGCCCCGTCCGCAGGACGCCGCCATGACCGCCGCCGAGGCTTTCGCCGCCCGGCTCAGCGAGGCCGGGGCAGCCGCGGGGCTGTCCGTGGCCCCCGGCGTCACCCGGGTCCGGCCCGGCACCTCGCCGGACAGTACACAGGCTAAAGTCCTGGCCGAGGTCCAGTCCGCCACGGTGGGGGAGCAGGTGGACCTCATGCTGCAGACCTCGGACAACTATCTCGCCGAGGTCATGGGACGGATGACCGCTCTCGGCGCCGGCCGGGCCGGCAGCGGCGACGACGCCGTTGCCGCCGTGCTGCAGCAGGTCAAAGACATGGGCGTCCCCACTGACGAGCTCCGGGCCGCGGACGTCTCCGGCCTGGCCCTGGCCAACAGGGTCTCGGCCCGGCAGCTCACGGACGTGGTTCGGGCCATGACCTCGGGGGCGGATACCCGGCTGCGCGCCGCCCTCGCGGGGTTCCCGGTCGCCGGGCTCACCGGCACACTGGGGGACAGGTACACGGAGGCGGCCTCTGCCGCCGGTGCCGGGCTGGTGCGCGCCAAGACGGGCACGCTGAACACGGTCATTGCGCTCAGCGGTTACGTCGTCGACGCCGACGGCCGGTTGCTGGTGTTTTCCTTCGTTGGCAACGGATTGACCCCCGGCGCCGCGAACAAGGCCGCACTGGACCGCTCCGCCTCCGTCCTTGCCGGCTGCGGCTGCCGCTGACAAGCGGCGGACCGCTAACTGTCGGCGGGTTCGCCGGTCAGCGAAAATTAAGGCGCATTGTCGGACCCCTGTGATCTGATGGACCACATGGAGTCCTCTGCGCGCGAGACATCAAGCCAGCCATCAAGCCAGCCATCAAGCGAACCCTCAAGAAAGACACCGGGCGGGACCTCCGTCCAGGCCCAGGGTCTCATCAACTGGGATCTTGCCGCGTCCACGGCGGCCCGCCTGACGCCGGCCGGCCCTGTCCTCAGTGCCGCCGAGATCGGCGCGGCCGTGGAGAACCTGCGGCTCATGGCCGACATTTCCGTGCCGCACGTCCACGACATCACCGGCCTTGACGCCGCCCGGGACCTGCGCGACTCCGAAGTCCTGGTGGTGGACCGCGCCTCATGGGCCAAGGCCAACACGCAAAGCTTCGCCGTCATGCTCGGGCCGGCCATGGAAAAAATGCTCGAGGGCCGCGGCTCCGTCACCCCCGGAGCCGCCAGCGTCAGCGGGGCCATCACCGGCAGCCAGCTCGGCGCCATCCTGGCCTTCCTCTCCAGCAAAGTCCTTGGCCAGTACGACCCCTTCTCCGCGCTGGCCGAAAACTCCACGGCCCCGGCCGCCGGCCGCCTGCTGCTCGTGGCACCGAACATCATCTCCGTGGAACGCGAACTGAACGTCGAACCCGCGGACTTCCGGCTCTGGGTCTGCCTCCACGAACAGACCCACCGGGTGCAGTTCGCCGCCGCCCCGTGGCTGCGGCACCACATGCTGGATGAGATCGAAAACCTCAGCGGCCAGTTGCTGGGCAACGTCGATTCCCTGATGGAACGGGCCTCCGCGGCCGCCAGGTCGCTGAAGGACCGTACGGCACCCGGCGCGGCGCCGGGGCGTGGCGCCATCCTGGACCTGCTCCAGAACCCGGAGGAAAAGGCGGCGCTGTCCCGCCTGACGGCCCTCATGAGCCTGCTCGAAGGCCACGCCAATGTGGTCATGGACGCCGTGGACGCCAGCATCGTCCCCTCGGTGAAGACCATCCGGCAGCGTTTCAACGCCCGGGGCAGGGACCGCGGCATGATCGAAAAATTCATCCGCAGCCTGCTCGGCCTCGACGCCAAGATGCGCCAGTACAGCGACGGTTCCAAGTTCGTCCGGGAAGTGGTGGATGCCGCCGGCATGGAAGGCTTCAACAAGGTCTGGGACTCCGCGGACCATCTCCCCACGGAACCCGAGATCCACGACTCCAAGCTCTGGCTCGACCGGATGGGTCTCTGACCGCCATGCCGGCCCGCCTCCCCGCCGGTTCTGCGTCAGTTTCCAGCGGACGACGCCGGCCCGGCCGCCTCGCGCCGGTGGTCGGCACCGCGCGAAAAATGCTGCAGGATGCCCTCGCCGGGGCCGGCTACCCGGAACGTGTCCTCGTCGCCTGCAGCGGAGGCCCGGACTCGCTGGCGCTCGCCGCCGTCGCCGCCTACTTCGCCCGCCGGGGCCATGTGGACGGCCACCCTGTGTCCGTCGGTGCCGTCGTCGTGGACCATCAGCTGCAGCCGGGCTCGGCCGGGGTCGCCGCCACCACGGCCCGGATCCTCGAGGACCTCGGACTCTCACCCGTCCAGATCAGGACCGTCGACGTCGCCTCCGCCGGCATGGGCCCCGAGGCGGCCGCCCGGGACGCCCGCCATGCGGCCCTCGACGCCGCCGCGGACGAGGCGGGCGCGGGCGCGATCCTGCTCGGCCACACCCTCGATGACCAGGCCGAACAGGTCCTGCTGGGACTTGCGCGCGGCTCCGGCACACGGTCCCTCGCCGGGATGCGGCCCTCCCGCGGCCGGCTGCTGCGCCCGTTCCTGGGCCTGCGCCGCGCGGACACCCTGGAGATCTGCCGGGTGGAGGGCCTGGATCCCTGGCATGACCCGTCCAACACCGATCCCGCCTACGCGCGCTCCCGGACACGGGTCGAAGTGCTGCCCCTGCTGGAGGAAAAGCTCGGCCCCGGCGTCGCCGAATCCCTCGCCCGCACGGCCGCGATCCTGCAGCTGGACGCCGATTACCTGGAGGACGTGGCGAACGACACCTTTGACCGGCTGCGGCAGCAGGACGGGGCGGAAGTCAGCCTTCCGGAGGCCGCGCTGCGGGATCTGGCGCCTGCTGTGAGGTTCCGGGTGATCGCCAAGGCCGCTGCCGCCGTCGGCGGTCAACAGCCCAGCTACCAGCGGCTCCTCGCGGCGGAAGCGCTGCTGCGCCGGCAGGGATCGGCCGGTCCGGTGGAGCTTCCCGGCGCCGTCAGCGTCTACCGGCTCTCGCTCGCGCAGCTCCTCGCGGAAGAGCCGTCCGCTCCCGGCGGTGTTCCCCGTGAAGCCGCCCGCTGTGGGAAGCTTGTATTCCGGCCTCAACAGCCGCCCCGAAAATAGTCGCACCCCGCATCTACACAGGAGCCATTGGTGGATTCAAACGACGTCCAGGCAGACCTCAAGCATGTTCTCTACACCAAGGAACAGATCCAGGAACGGATCACGGAACTCGCGGCGCAGATCGACAAGGATTACGAGGGCCGCGACCTCCTGATCGTCGGCGTGCTCAAGGGCGCCGTCATGGTCATGGCAGACCTGGCCCGCGCACTGCACAGCCACGTCTCCATGGATTGGATGGCCGTCTCTTCCTACGGCTCCGGCACCCAGTCCTCCGGCGTGGTCCGCATCCTGAAGGACCTCGACACCGACCTCATGGGCAAAGACGTCCTGATCGTCGAGGACATCATCGACTCCGGCCTCACGCTGTCCTGGCTCAAGACCAACCTGGAATCCCGTGGCACGGCCTCCGTGGAAATCTGCACCGCGTTCCGCAAGCCGACGGCGGCGAAGGTCAAGATCGACGTCAAGTACGTCGGCTACGACATTCCCAACGAGTTCGTCGTGGGCTACGGCCTGGACTACGCCGAGAAGTACCGCAACCTGGACTTCGTGGGCACCCTGGCACCGCACGTCTACGAGTAGATCGCTCACGCAGAGGCGCCTCCCGCCCCGGCCCGGGCGGCAGGGCGCCATGCCCCGCTACGCCCAGAGGGAACTTTTGCCCTTCACCGTGCGTGAGTTAGTGCGACGGTGTATAGCTAGAACCTGACGCAGCACCACACGCGCGCAGAACGGTCGCCGTGCAGCACTACCAGGAGGGACGGGGCCAGCCCCGAACAGATGAAAGCTAAGAGTTTCTTCAAGGGCCCGGGCATCTGGATTGTCGTCGTGGTGGCCATGCTGCTGCTGGCCTTTGCCACCCTGGCGCCGGGCGGCGCAAGCCGGATCGACACCGACAAGGGCCTTGAACTGCTGACTTCCGCCGGCAAGGTTGAACAGGCCAAGATTTTCGACGCCGAGAACCGTGTGGACCTGGTCCTGAAGGACAACCTGCAGATCGACGGCCAGGACAAGGGCAAGAACGTCCAGTTCTACTTCGTCAACGCCCGCGCCCAGGACGTCGTCAAGGC
>ENA-OWNT01002657-OWNT01002657.1-seawater-metagenome-genome-assembly--contig:-NODE-2657-length-18233-cov-4.374587_pt1 | contig 18233 bp, 23 predicted proteins | sample MGYA00238136_ERZ651165 | MGnify/ENA primary metagenome ERZ651165 (study PRJEB26861, sample SAMN08777766) | seawater metagenome | isolation source: coastal seawater | place: USA: Florida | collected...
ACCGCCCGTCACCAATGGCGCGCAGGACCACCGCGCATAGCGCTGTCGCGTCGCATGTTGTCGCAAGGTCCGAAATCACAGAAGGACTGGCACCACCATCACGATGTGCGTCAAGATACAGTGACGGGCATCCGCAACATGTTCGAAAAATCTGGCGTGAAACTAAATGCGGACGGTATGGAGAAATTGAGCAAATGGATTCTGAGTCGCGATCGAATGTACCGCGGCTCAATCCGAAAACAATATCTTGTTGCTGGCGCCGTAGTGGGAGTCGGTATCTTGGCTTTCGGTGTCTACATGGCATTGGGGGAAAGCACAATCGAGTTCATCATCGCAGCTCAAGCAAATATGCGATTCAGTGCGATGAGCAACTTTGCAGACCGCGTTGCTGTGTACCATTCCATTCCTGATATCAATGTTCCCGTCCCACTTGACCCATCTGAGGGTGAGCTCTCCAACATGATTCAAACCGACAGTCCCTTGCTAGCGACTTGGTTAGAATCTGTAGAGAATGCCATCGACTCTCTGGAATCGAGTTATTTACTAACAGTTAGAGAGAGACTGCAAAAAGAGCTAATTGCAGAGGCACTGAAATTGCCCACCCTCCATGAACGGGTGGCCGCGATCCAAGCCGTTCTGAGCCCATGTGCAGAGAAAGAGGCTTTACTCGAGCGCGAACTCAACCTTGCATTTGATGACGTCAAAGGGGGCTGGATTGACGCAGCAATTTTAGAGGCAGTCACCAACACCGACGATGGGGGAGGGGCGCAACTTTTGGGAAACCGGCATCAGGTACTCCGCTCCGTCAGTTTATTGCACCAACTGTGACGTGACAGGTTCTTTACTCTCTCTCTCTCTCTCTTGTGTGTGTGTGTGTTTGTGTGTTTGAAGGCGCGAGATATCAAAACGCGTCTATTGATCACTGCCATTTCATTCTACCCAGCTTCTCTACGTAGTCTGCTCCAGTTTATGTTGAAGCCACTGTCTGCACAAGAAAAGCAGCTGGACGCACAAAGTGAAAATCAGGAACCGCACGACGACATCACTGTTGTTTCGTCATTGCAAGCCCCGAGTAACTCTCTGCTAGCGAATGTGAACACGCGCCCTGATTCTCATGGCACACATGAAATTGAAGAACAAATCCTTAATGCTCTCCTGGAAGGTAACACAGACAGTGAACGTGACACAAGTGAAATGTCGAAACAAGAAATCACGCGAAAGCTCAAGCGGCGTCGAGCTTCGTACCGGAAGAGATTGCGACATTCTCTAGGGTTTATGCGACGCCATTTCCAGTCACTGGACACCAAAATGCAAGACTTTGTCCTTCAAAAGGCAGTGTCAAATACAATTAGGATCATTCCTTTGCTCACTCAAAAAAAGATTCTTCAACAAAAAGAAGACCAAGAACGCCGACCGCACACATCGCACGCAAAGTCAAGTGACGATGAGACGGCCTTGGATACTTATGTGCGTGTCATTGATCAGAATCTTATTGGACCCTTACGTGTGGATGCCCGAATCTCCGATGACATTTTAAGCCAAGTACGTCAAATTTTTCTGGCTCTTCCAGCTGGAATCCAAGCCCGTGTACTCTTGACTGGCATTCGTCACGTCGTCGACGAGGACCTCCGTTTCAGTCAACAAAGTCCAGGATTTACGCCCTTGATCGGTGTGCAGAAGCGGGACAGCGCCGTTTTGGCAAAAAAGCTTTTGTCTTCTGGAGGAGTGGTTGCTGTTAAACTGGCACAAATGTTGGCCGAGGACCCTAAGATTCCACAGGAATATCGAGAACTTCTGGGAAGTCTTCGCGATAGCAACGAAACTATGTCACCATCCGACTTTTGGCGTCAGTTGCCGAGTTCTGTGCGCGATCGAATCACTTCCTTGGGCAAATGCCTCGGGACCGGATCCGTAAAACAGGTCCACATCGCTCGAGGAGACTTCGATGACACATATGTCGGATTTTTGCGACAACCTCTGCGGGACTTAGACGATAGCCAGCCACTTCACGACAACACGGTTGCTGTCGGTGTGTTGCGACAACAAGTTGAAGATGAAGCATTGTCATCACTGGAGGTACATTGCTTTGGCAGTGGTGCAATTAAGGAGATCCCAATGTCAGTGCCGTGTTTGTTTGTACTTGTGAAGGCACTACTGTTGTCACCGGACCTTGCAACAATTGCTTCGAGACTGGCTCGGTTGGTATATGGCGAGTTTTCTCTGTTTCAAGAAGGAGAATCTCTCAAGGATGTTGCTGGCACACCCATCGGTAGTGAATGTAGCATTTTGCCTCTTTGCTGAGCATGTCTCACAAAGCTGAAATGTGACCTTGGCGTTCTCAGGTATCCACCCATTCATCGATGTCGTTGATGTCAAACACAACTCTCCGAGATGTTTAGTTATGTCCGTCGGACATGGACCAACTGCCTCCAAGGTGGGTTGGCACAACAGCAGCATGAATATGTCCACACCAGTCATCACACTCCCAACACGCTGTTGCGTATTGCGCTTGCAGGCAATGAAAAAGTTTGATCATGATTTGAAGCGGAATGGACGAGAGCAAACTGACCCTCAAGTCCGCCACATCATGCATCTTCTTACCCAGTTCCATGAGACGGTTTTCGAGGCATTCGTGCAGGACGGAATCATCCACAGCGATGTGCATCTCGGTAATATGATTGTTGGAGAGCTGCGCGATCGTAAAATGCGCCGTCGGCCAAAGCCCCAAAGTGACAATGAAGCGGTTCGTTTGTTGCTTGGCGAATATGCCGTGGTGTGATAACCCTAATTTTTTGTGTGTGGCAGGGCACGGACAATGAGAAGCTAATTTTATTTGATGTTGGCCAGTTTGAGCGCATTTCACCACCAGAAACGCTGGCCATTCTGTGGACTCTAGTGGCCCTGAGTGATAACACACGACGACGAACCTTGAAAAGTATTGCTGTGAAGCACTTAACAGGTTGCTCCACAATCAATCCGGCTTTTTTACACCACTCAGACCCCAGCGACAAGCAAGCGCATGATGGCGTCATCAAGAGCGATTCGGGATCTCACGCCGACACCAAATGGCTGCGCCGTACTCTCTCAGAAGCTTTCGATGCTGCCATTGAGCCGCTTTCGGACGGGACAGTACGTTGTGGTCACTGTCCCTCCACCTTTGCACTCGTAACTGCTGTGTTGTCAAACAGATTCCAGACAAAAAGCTGGCATACATGCTATTTTTGCGAGAAGCGGAAGCACGAGGTGCCTCCGTGCCCAAGGGTTGCTTTGCGGTGGTAAGTTCACTTCATATGATTGTCGGGCTGCAGCAGAATTCCGTGTTAATCGATGGATACACATTCAGGCCAAAATGATTGACGGAATCATATCGCAACAAGACTCCTTTGGTTTGTATCCTATCTTTGAGGAGTTGGCGGAAGAATTCTTGAAGTATGTGCATCAACTGCAACGCATGTTGTGAAACACTGCTCACTACTCACGCTGTCTTTAATAACAAGGTCCAAAATGACGTTTGGAGAAATTTTACGAATAGCCAGAAACTACTTCCTTTGAAGCAAAGTAGTCGCGCAGTTTGAGTTTCGGGCACTGACAGGCCAAGAAACGACATCTTTACTTTTTTGTTGGTCGCGCTTCGACGTCTGCGACAACATGCCATATTTTTGGAGCGTACGACTTGACCTTTTCCACGTGTCTAACTGTAAACGTCCAATTCCATTCGCGAAATCTTGGCTTGTCAACACGTTCTGAAATTGCGTGTAGTTGTTCCACCAACTTCTGCGCCCAACGGCCATCACAAGCCGCACTTTGTCCTTGAACAGCACCCAGGTCATGGGTTCCAACATTGGCGTGTACATGTAGCCATCCACCCACTCCAGCCTTCAAACATTCCACAGCTGTTTGATATGCGCCTGCGTGCAAAATATGGCAGATTATGTGTGTGTTTTAAGCGCAACACTGGAAAAGCTTGGAAAGGTGCCACCTTCGCTGGAGGGTATTAATCCGAGAAGTACACGGTCAGCAACGCCCTGTAACAACCAACGCCCTGCACACATGGACCCACGGTGAGAAGCAGGTACGCTTCCAATGACAGGCAAATGAGAGGAGCACCTGATTCTACGTTGTCGCCGGCAATAACGGTACAGCGGTCGGCCTATGGCAAAGACAAAGTAAACTCACGAGAACAGAGCAGTGCACGCGCGCAAGCTCAGGCGCACCACTCCATTGGCACGCAAATTTTGTTGCAAAGCAAATACGGAGTCCGGGTTAATTTCACATGCAAAGAGTTTGCGACATCTTGGTTGAAGCTTCAGCAATGGAATGGTGAAGTAACCGATTCCAGCAAAGAGATCTACAACAACCTGGACGACAAAAGAATAACTGCCGATGTTCACGCAGAAGAAACCAGATTGACCAATTCACCTCTTGCAAATCCTGCGCTGGCAATCCACTTAATCCACTGGAACCTGCGGTGCTACCAATGTGCCCCATCCGCTTGCGTTCAGTGACATTCCCAGACGAAAACATCACACGAGTCACATCAAAGCCGAATTGCAGCCCGTGTTGGGCGGTTTCAACCCAACCAGATCTGGCAGACAAAAATACAATATCATCGTGCATTGACTTGCATATTATGCGGCACATGCGTACCCTGTATGAAGCACTTGGGGAGATGGGAGTGATGGATTCTTTACATCCTTGGCCTCTTGCGTGGAAGGGCTATTGTTTCGATCAAAGAGAATAACTCTTTTTGATTGTCGCATGATGCCCGAGTCGACCGCTGACAAAACGATAGGTGTTAAAGAAAGTGAGTCGCGAACTAACACATGACCGTGAGCATGGATCGAACCTGCATCTCTCACAACGATTCGCGCCCCAAAACACGCAGCCATGAGACTGAAGAAATTTGACCAGGCGGTGGCTTCGACCGGATCACCAGAATCACTCGCAAAAAGCCCAAGCACTACAGATCGCCACGATTTCGAACAAAAACCGTCCTTCGGGACCAATACTGCGTCGCCGATGACTTCGAAACGCCGCGGAAATTGAGGATCTTCCAACAAGTTGGGGAGCGACTCTGCATACTCACTATTCTCCAGTCGTTTGTACAACAGACGCTTGAACTGCACGTCTGGTTGTTCATACCTACGAATACCGAGGGCAACTAGTCGCTTAACAACCGCCTGACACAACCAGCAACATCAGTGGCAGTGAACCTTAAATTGATCGGCAATGCCTTGTCCGGGTTTGAAAAGCAATCAGAGGAGCGCAAGAACCCAACCACGGGTATTTCGCACTCCGCCTGATCAAGACACCGCGCACGGTCAGTTGCGCAATGAAAGTACTTGAACGAGTGCAGAGCGCGCACACACCTGCCAGCGAGCCAGATCCGATGATGAATGACTAATGACGTGAAATTGGCAGTAGTTGGCCGCTAAAGGGGCAACAGAGAGCGACTTATTGCGGACTTTTCCACTCTTCTTCGGTCCTGGCACCGGTGCGCATTTCGCTGTCACTTCATCATGTGATATGGTCGCATCACTCCACGTACGTAGCAACGTTTTTTCGAATTGGAGGAGGGATTTGACCGGAATTACAATGAGTCCACCGTTTCTGTAGTCTCCATTCTTATTTTGAAACTGCAAAGGGTGAGGGACCTTCGACGACGAACTGTGCTGTAAAGGAGCCATCTTGCGCAACTTATCATACTGACCCGCTTGCTCCAGAGCGATTTTCACTGTCTTGGCATATTTTCCTGATCACAGAGCCCCTTGTGAAAATGGACATCGTGGTGCTACCAACATGCACACAATATTCACCTGGAACAACCAAAACAGGTTGTTTCTCAGAAACCTTGCCTTGTTTTCGACTCTTCTTGGGGGCGACGTGCTCCGTGCCATGCTTGGGCAGAGATGCGGTTGGTGCTTTCACGCCTTGGCGTGACGCAGTCTTTGAACGCCTTCCACGCTGTCGACGAGGATTGCCCACGTTCGCACTCACTGGGAGTTTAGCAAGAAGCAGAGGACATTGTGCGCTGCGGCACACCCCATTATAAAACGTGTGGAAGTCACGAACGGCGTCCTCCAGCTTCTGTCGCTGCTTCACAATTTTCTTAGGGACAACTGAGTTGCCGCATTGGACCGCCTCTGCAGCAAACACAGTGGGGTCCCGGTTTGCTAACTCTGTGAGCACTGAGCGTACTTTTCCGGCCGTAGTTGGAATGCATGGGACTGCCACCCACGGTGCACCTTTCCATAGCGCGTGGGCTCGAACTTTATCAAGCGTAGAGCACCACGTCTTCACCTCTGTACTTGAAGTGCTGTGGAAGCACTCGGCGCTGTTCTTTACGGGCAGAATTGGAGAATCAATGTCCAAAAGTTGTGTGAGTTCGAAGAAGGTTTTCACTATCTGTGACAATCCGACACCTCATCAGTGAGACACAACTTATACCATTTCAAAGCAATTGTGCAATACCACCTTGCAGAATTGTGCAGGGACCGCAACGGCGCGTGGAAGTACGCTAGCCTCAGTTGGCGTAGTGACGTTTGAGCTGGGCTGAGATGCGATGGCAACTTCTGGGCCTACTCGAATTTCGAACTTCGTCTGCAAGTCAGAAAGAGTGTGTCAGTTTTCGTGGACACGCAACAACTCCCCAATACACCCTTCGTACCACTGCAGATTGGCCAAACAAATGGCCAAATGGAATTCCATGCCCGCCACCGCCGATGGTGGCCAATGACACTCCTATGACGGAGCTGCCAGGCAGACTGCGGCACTCGGTGGTAGATACTAGTGAGCAGTGGTTGACTGGAGCGACCACACCTTCTGCATCGAGGTCGCCTTGTGAATGCTGGATAGGTTCTTGCGACACACACCGGTGACTTGCAAGTAGTTCGCCGGATGACCAAGCAAAGAGTCCAATTGTATTGATGAAGTTTGCAGAGTTACCCCAGTTGCAGTAGCCACCTGCAATGGCAGCGTCAAATGTGAGGCGAAAGTCGAAGACCAATTGTGATGCAAATCGCAATACCGTTCGCGTTTCCCACGCCGCCTACAAAGAGTATCATGTCTTTGCTGATCGCATGTGCTGTGTGTCCAGCAACGCAACGGCCGAGGTCATGCATTTTTGATGCATTTAAGACACGATTTGATGCATCATACTCGACATAAATGGCATGGTTATCGACGGCGACTTCACTGTGTGATATTTCGTCGTTATTTTGATGGTTTGTGGGTCGAAACCCACCAGCAATGACCATCGCTGGGCAGATTCGGTCTGAATTGCAAAATGATTAAAACTGTAAGGCGGCAAGCCGTGCAGCCATTGCAAAAAGGACATTCATGTCACAGCGACCAACGTACCCACAACAGTTGTGGAGTGAGAAAATCTCTGGAGGCATCCCTCACCACACGTGTCACGGATTGTGACCTGATGCCAAGTTGCAACAAAGGCGCTCTTCGCAATATCCCAGTGCAGACTTAATTCAAATGCGTCTCCAAACACTTTGTGTTCGGTGCCTTTGCCACCAACGAGCAAAAATGTGTGGTGGTCACGATGCTTGGCCCCAGCTTCCTCAAGGCAACTAAGAGTGGCACGCCACCGTGCGGCTGGTTTGTCGCCTTGCACTATCGGCTGGAACCACTCGCCATTGTTTGTGCACGTGGATGCCAATGCTAGAACGTTGATATCGTCAAATGCTTGAGCAGGAGAGCCGCGGCCGCCAAAAACTACCATGCACTGACGCGGGGTCTTTTGGTCCCCAATGCACAAAATTGCTGTCGCGGCAGCATGGAAAGTTCGAGGGGCCGGTACCGGGCCAGCGCACTCAACATAAGAGCACAGTGTTGAAGATGTGCCGGCGTCCAAAGAAACACACAACGTGTTGTTCAACCGGCACGTTTTACCAGGGCCGTGACGACCGTTTGACTTTCCAAATCCACCAAACACAAGGCAAGTTTTGGTGCTCAAGCCGACGTCCCAAGCAACGATGGTGTGACCCCAACGCTGGCATTGTTGCCGTACAGACAATGACATTATATTCCATTTCGAAATTGCTCCTTGTTGTCGATTCACAATTTCCGTTGATGCGTCGCTCGCTGCGCCGGCAGGTTGGAGAATTCCCGAAGCAGTCAAAGCGTCATGCAGCTTAGCAATTTTCCGCGTGTTCTCGTCGAAAAGCTCGTTCACATGAGTCACCAGATACCGAAGGTACGATTCAGAAACTAACAACCCTGATTCATCGGCAACTGGTGTCGACAGTGAATTTGATGTCGTACGGATGTGCACCATGTGCTTCGACCGTCCCAAAACCATACCGGACTCTCGGAATCCGCACGAAAGAGCAACGTGTAGCAGGCGCCGTGCAGCAGCTACATCTCGACATAAGACATGCAAAATAAGTGGCTCGTGCTTCAAAAAGACTTGAGATAGGAATTCGTCCTCTTGGGCTAATGTATGCAACACTTCGTCATGTGTTGTATTTTTGTGATTGACGAGCAACCACCTTCCACCTTTGTCTCGAACTTTGGTTTTATTCACCGACTCAAAAAGGCATATCCTGCCCGAGCAAGAACTAGTGGTCACAAAATCTGACGAGTTGTTGAAGTCATTGACCAAATCAAGCACCGGCAAATCAATGAACCCTTTCGGACTTTTGTCGATTGCACGGGAGAGCTTGAGCAAAATCTCCGCCTTGTGAGCGGAGAATATGCCGGCGGCCATTGTTAAAGACGACAAAAACAAAAAATTGTTATGTTGCCCATCCGTAGTGAGCAGGAGAAATACTAACCTTCATGTACTCAATGAAGAGTGTCAAACATGTCATTTTCCAGGTTTCTCTCAGCGACCGCCGCTGCAGACGATAAACCACGCGACTTGGAGTGTTATGTTAAGTACACCAGCGCAACTGCCACTGGATTCACATCTCACCCTCTTCTTGCGCATCGTCTTCATGAAGCTCATTGCATCACACACCCCACACCATGACACGACAGACACCAGACCAAACAAACCCCCGCTTTACCGCAGCGGCGACTTGAGTCATCGTGATACCTTCCGTAAGCAACAACGCCATCGACGACCATCATCCACAACGAACTACGACGCAGCCGTGTTGTGTCACTTGCCCGCGCGGCTTTGTGCCGACGGCCGACGGCCGACGGCCATGTCTTGGCCACTCGGGTGACTCTCCAACACAGAAAACTGGCACATGAACCTGTACGGAAATGAGAATTTCGCTGCAGTCCAAGTGGTCGGTGGTGAATGGATTGCAGCTGGAACAGAAGCACATTGGCGACTCCTCGAAGATGCGAACGCAGAAGGCGATCTGTGTTGCGGTTCGGCCGGGAAATCCTCACGTTTTACCAACAACATTGTTCGAAAGAAACGCCAGCGTGTTCGAGTAGCACAAATGACGGAGCAAAAAGCAGCATTGTCACGAAGACCTCGGCCAGACGGCGTGACGTGACCTGAGCCAATTCATTTTGACTCCACGAAGAAAGAGAAGTAATAAATATATTAGAGCGCATTAGCTTCTGATTCGGTCGGCGGCAGATACCGCTTTGCGGGAAGCACTGTGATAGAATAGCTATCACTGCGCCATTGAATTTTCTGGTGGCCACGTCGGAACTCGTCCATTTCGTTGCAGAAACCACTTTTTCGTTCGCGCTGTGTTAACTTGTTCCTTGTACGGTGGTCGAATCTCATACCTAAAATGTCAGTCACCACCAGCACAAATTTGGTCAAACTGATCTCGAGCATCAAGAATTACGCGCAGAACGTACGAGTCATTGCTGTCGCTCCAAGTGAATGGTCGACTCCACATGTAGTGATTCTCCAGCCGCTCATTCACAGAGGCGTCAAGATGCTGGAAGATGCATGTCTCGTCATCGAAGTACGTCCACAAGATGGTTGCAGCTGGCTGTTGGCGCTTGTACCGAATGAAGCAATTGTCGCATACACGCTGCTCGTCGGTGGGTTTCTTCATGGCTGCTCTGCCGATGATACTTCTGGAGCGGCGCCGCGCGGGGTATTGTGTTTCGTCCGTCTTCTTGTCTTCGTCGGTGCCGCTGCAAAATTATTTGAATACAATTTTCAACACCCGAACCGTGCACGTACAACAATGATGTGCAGTGATACACACCTCACACTACGAGCCCGGATGAGTCTTGGCGAAGCTTCTTTGGATGAGGAGGTTTCACTCGCACTTGGCGAGCTTTCGACAGCAGCAGGACTGGTCTTACCACCTTCGCTGTTGCGCAACAACTTTTTAAACTTGGATGCGGCCCCCATCACTTTGAGAGCGGTATTCATAGTGGGGCCGTTTTCAGCTTCAGCAACGGCAGCGCGGGCGGCAGCTGCTTGCGCGGCAGCGGAAGGTCTAAAAGATATGTGACAACGTAAGTTGGTTTCAACACACCATGGCAACTGAACCTACATACCGAGCGCCTGCGGCCACTGCTGCTTCTTCCGGCCTTGAGTTAATCAGGGGTATCTTGTGCAGCGAGCACACATGACAAACGCCCTCGCCGCAACTTTTGCAGAATTTCATTTTGTGCCGATTCTGATGCAAAAATGAAAAAATAATTCCGCACACTGCACAGTCTTTTCGGGAAGCCAATACTGGGGCCATCACTTCTTTTTCCTCCAACGAATTGGGATCGACACCGCTGGAGTCTGCGGTGGCAACGGGTTTGCGTAACATTAGGCGCAATTTGTTGTACCCTTTCCGCCATTTACTCGCAGCACTCTATTCAACAGCACAGAGCAAAAATCAGGCTGTTGGAAAAACTTCAACGAGGGCAAAGTACGAACCGTTCCGTCCGCAGCCGCTGGGTTCGACTTTTGCCTAAACTTAGTGCGCGCATCGGTAATTGCCTACAACACCGACGGAACATCCCATTTGTTTTTTGTGAAGTGATCGCATTGCAACACTGACAGAAAAATCGACTCGAACCATGATCCAGTCATTCCTCTCCTTTTCATCGGCGGCTTCGACATCGAACGACTTGAGCGCAGTTTCTATTCGAAAGTTGTACTTGATTTCATTGGTTTCCAACGCATACTTGTCCAGCGGGCTCACTTTGATGGCACTCTCGAAAGGGAAATAAAGATGCACATCTGTGTCACCTGTGGGCGTGGATGAATTACCGTACCTGCAGGGCCACACACGCGAGGACATGTCAGTGCTAGATTTGAAAGAAACCGCAAGACAGCGAATACGTACGCGAGACCGTCGTCAAAAATGAAAAATTTGCGCATGCGTGGCTGGCAGTTTCGATCAATTTTTTTTAACACTTCCTCTTTCAGCTGCATGCCATCATGGACAGTCGTCAGTGATTTGAAAAACCGCGACAACAACGTGACAAACCTACCAGTTTTCGCTGACTGTTTGGAGGTAGAGCGCCGCAGTGCTTGAATCTCTCGAACACCTTTGCACTTTCAATGCTGTCTTGGACCCGGCGCAACATGGCGTTAACATGATCCGCTGACACTGTCACTTTGTCTAAAGCAGCTTGAATGGACGCGCGTCCATGTTGAATCGGAGTGCACCCATATAGTTCTTGCAATAGCAAGCGATAACGCGGAATGCGTTGCACCTATGATATACCTCAAAATGTAAAGCGTGGGACATGTACTCATTGAACATCACGGGTACAAACCGGGGTGATGAGTAGCGACGCCATCAGTTGCTTCTGGATCTTTAACTCGTCAGGAATTCCTCTCATTCGAGACAAAAATACGTTGCATGTATCGAAAACTTTGATGTACTCAACATAAATTTTGAGAAATGGCGCCACCTTGTCGAAGATGTTTCCAACCTTGATTATGAAGCACAACGAAAGTGAGTTGCGAAGACATGGCGGACCACGTTCAGCGCGCTCACCTCTTCGTGGACCACCTTCATTTCTTCTAGATCTTTCAGAAGACCACTGTTGAGCGTGTAGACGTGCAGCACAGTTTGAAAGATTTTCTTAAAGGCAGGTTCTTGCTCCTGACACCTAAACACGAACCGCAAATTTGGTGAAGGAATGGCATTGATCGTCAGGCGATGTGCGTGTACGAACATCACAAGAAACGGTTCTTGGCTGCGGTCCAACTCTAGAAGCTGTGATAACTGTCCAACGAAAGTCTTCTCGGTTGACTTGATTTCCATCACGATGTGGCGGCATTTGCTTAAACGCCGGTCTGACGGGTCCATAGGCTTGTCCTCGGCATACTCAACACTGACCGACAAAAAGCACAGGTGGTGACTCAGCAACAAAAGTCCACGCAGCGCTGCGATGTCCAAAACAAAACATGTGGCCGAACCTGAGCCAAATGGTGCGCGTGTTCTTTGGAGTTTCGAAAATGTAGTGAACTGGTGTGAGTTGATCGTCGGCCTACAACAAGATTACACCGAGAGCGGCATGATAATACGAAGATGATGCAGAACCCAGGCAGAACTCCGCACCTCGGATGCCAGCCTCGAAGACTCGATGTAGAAACGACGTGGAAGTTGCTTCAACGAGCACCATCGACGGTCTAATGATGCCAACCTCAACAAGAGCTCTTTTGTGGGGTCTCCCTTGTCTCGATAAGCTTTGACAAACATGCGCAATAAGATTTGCACATACTCAACGCTCGAACCAGCCTGAGCGCAAAAGTCGATCATTTCAGGTGGCTGGCGTTCTCTTGCGCAATTCCAACTTCATAGTGGACCTACCTTTTTGTGCAGTGCTTTGCGCTGAGTGTGAGGAGACTGTCGCACCCGGAACAGTGACGTGAGGTCCAATGCAGGGTCAAAGCGCTCTTCATTGGGATCGAAACGTTTTGTGGTGAATTCCGGCAACGGTTTATCTTCTTCCAATTCTTCAGCTTGGTCGTCAGCATCCATGAGCTGTTGATGGGCAACTGCTTCGTCATATTTCGCTAGAACAGTTGCCATAATGTCACTTAATTCTTTGGCGCGATCTTCTAAATGTTTTTGAGACTCCTGTATTGCAGAACACTGCTGGTCATAATGGCACAGCGTCTGCAACGACCCAAATTTGTGGTTGTCGGCAAACCTGAAGAACCGCAGACTTTTGGACGATGGACGCGGCTTTGATGTGCGCACTGCGCTTGGCGTCCAGGACCAGCCAATACTTCGCAAGACCTCTCAACTACCAGCAACCAAGTATTGTTTCGGTTAGCACGTACGCCACATTGACTGGGAGATAACGTCAACCCACCCTCTCTTGCTCATTCTCCCACCGCTCTGATGTCTGATCACTCGACTTTTCAAAAAAGGCATAAGTTTCCTTGCGGAAGTCTCGAACTGGATCCGTGGAAACATCCAGGCCATTCAACAACGCTTCGTCAGTCCAAGAGTCTGCTCCGCGTTCGTACCTGGTCCACCAACACCCACTCAGCACGGCACATTCTTGCACACAACATCAACGAAGCACACTTACCACAATTTCAGCTCATCTGCCGAGATTGCACCAGTTCTCATAAAGTCAACAGCAGCGAACACCTGCCAAACAAATACTCTAGACAGCTCAACCCAAGCATCTGTCTTGTCTGGGGTGTCGCAGAAGCCATTGAGTGCATCGGAGAAGTCTTCGCGAGTCATGACTGCTTGGTCATCGCGGTACCTACATTGACACACCATTAAACTGACACGACACTCGATGAATGTTGTGATGTATGGGCATGTGCTCGCACCTTTGTAGAAGATGGTAAAATAAAGTAGCCGAGCCCTCTGGCAGCTCTTGCTCCTGCAAAGCTTCTTGCTCACTCTGCGACAGGCCTTGGTTGAGTTGACGAACGTCGACGCTTCGCAGGGTTTTGTGAAATTCTTTCTGCTTCGCCGGTGACAACAATACTAGTTGAAGGTCGATGAGAGTGACAAATTCAGTGCCGAAGCAGTCAAAGGCTTCGAACGCGTCCACAATGACATTGCGGATGTCGTTTGAAGACCGCTTTAATGCACTTTCAGTGAGGTTAAAATGCGTCTCCAAAGTTTCACTGAACGTGTCGAAGCTAAGAAAAAACTTCCGTTTTTCGAAAGCTTTGAACAGAGCATCGTATAGTTGTTGCGCGGTGCAAGACGCAAGGTTCAGTAGTGCATGTATTGACTGGCGGCGCTTTTTGAGTCTTTGCATCTACAATACACGTGACTTGGTCAGTTGTGCTCAAGGTAGCGGCCCGCAACAACGTAGCGCCTACCTCGTTTTTCAACAGGTCGTCAACATGACCAACGGCCATTCTGGTTTCGGCTGCTGCATCCTTCGTCTCAGTCTTATCACCGAGGAGACCAAAGCTCTCGCAGAAGTACTTCACAGCCGATCGGCTCACTTCGTCAACGAAACACGGTTCGACTTCGTCATAATGAACTGGCCGTTGTCCCTGATAGCAGCGGCACATGCAAGTCACCGCGAAATTTGGTACAAACAAAAATGGCAGCACAGCATGGCGTTTCAAACTGACCTCTGGCTGGTCTGGCGTAAAAGGCAAAACGGCAGTGGAGTCCAGCGATGGCGACTCAGGATCGTCGCAGGTATCCACGTCGCTTGCAGTTGCGGAAGCTTGCTCTATTGTAGGTTGTTCTGGCTGTGTGTTTGGTTGCGATTCTTTCGTAGTTGACGCTGGTTTGTCCTTTTGTTGAGTTTTCTTTTTCTTCGGCTTCGGTTTCTGCAACGGACGGCCGGGCACCATCATGTTACTGAGCATGTCATCAAGATCTGAGTCTGAATCGGAAGCGGACGGCGAACTTGTGCTGCTGACTGTGTCACTGTTGTCACTATCGTCGTCCACAGCAAGTAGAGACTCAGTGTTCATGTCGGCATTGCCGCGTTTGGGCGGGGGTGGTGGCGGCGCCTCGTCATCATCACTGTCATCGGCAGGGTTTTCATTATTTGCGACAGTGTTGTCAGTTGCAGGAACCTGTGCCGTCGGGTTAGAATCGTCTGTTGGCATTTCGGGCACGGGTCTCGACCTACTCGGTGGCGGTGGCGGGGGACCTTCCTCGTCGGACACCACGGCTTCGATGGCAGCATTCGCACCATTATCCCCCGCTGCTCCGTCTGCAGTAGTGAGTTGGTCATTCACAGCTGCGGTTGTGCCATCCGCTCGCGTAGCGTCACTCTGGACAGAATCCTCTCGTCCTACTTTCTCTCCAGACTCGGGTGAGTCAGCTGCATCGTCAACAGGCACCTCAACTTCCTCTTCCTCACTGGCGCTTTCGCTGCACGAAATTTCTGCATCAACCATTGTTGTCTTCGTGACAGCGAAGCAAGACATGTCAGGCTTCCAAGATGGGTCTTGCGATTGACGATACTCGACCAGCTGCTTCAATGACCATCCAGCTTGTCGGTACTGAAGAAGGGCCTGTGGGGTCCACTCGGGCAATACGACTTTTGCTTTTGCAAGCATCTCATTTTGATCGTTGTATCGGTCCGCAATTTCGTACACAGTTTCTGTGCGAGGCTGTTTGACCATTTTCTTGATGCGTCGCCGCACCCGCTTACGTCTCTTGACCGTTTTAGTTCGAGGCACTGTGCTCGGTAGTTCACTCCCAGAATTATCCTCCGTGGATTTCGGGGGCGGCGGAAGAACTGCGTCTTGACTGTCATTGTCCTGTTCAGACGGTTCCATCAGTTGCTGTTTACGCATTTTGAGCAGGTTGCTACCCTTGCTAGTGGTTGACTTCGCGGCGGATCGGCGAGCCCTTGTGCTGCGCGGCCCTTTCTTGGACGCTGTAGAAGGAGATTTTTCCTCTTTCGCAGTGTTGCCTTGCTCTAACTTCTCGCTCGATTTGCCCTCGTCGCCAACTTCGGGAGTGGGTACACTCGCTCTGTTAATCTCATCACTATCGTCATCCATGCTCATCACAACAATCGTGGAATCGCCGTTGGATACTTTCTCGTCGCCGCTGTCATCATCCATATTGATTTGTTCGACTTCATCGAGGTCGCTGAAGGAATCCATTGATATTATGGACGGGTTCTCGTGTGGTGTTGAGGTATTGTTCCCGTCGCCATCAGCAGACTTCGTGTCGCGCTCTGACTGTTTCCGCTTCGGAGATGATGATAACCTCCGCAACAATTTATCTTTCAGTGACGCTTTCTTATTGGGAGATTTTCGTGAGGTGCTTGAGGGAGACCTTCTCGGGGTTGGTGGACGAACTGATCGATCCCCAGTTCGAGCAGAGTTTGATTTCTCCTGCTTTGGCTTTGACGATGTGCGTTTGAGTACTTTCTTCTTCAAGCCGCGCGGCGATCCGGATGATCGTCTTGGTGAAAGCTTCGGCGGTGACTTCGTTGCTTCGGCTGAAGCAAGCTTAGGCTTCGTTGACTTGCGCCTGCGAGGCGGACTTGGTGGCGTGGTTGCAGACTGCCCACGTGCTGGTGGTGGTGGTGGCCCACCACCAGACGTCTGGGCGGCAAGCCTGGCGGCGGCAATTTGTGCTCGAAGCGCATCCTTTTTACCAGAGTTCTTCCGGCGTGTGCCGCGGCTAACACGTCGGGTGGGAGACGCTGACGAGCGCCTGGCGGGTGCTTGTGGTGCGCCACTGCTCCTCTTTGGTGACGCTGACGTCGACCGTTTTGGTGGAGGCGGTGGGCCTGGCATTGTCACCGCACTGTCGCGACCGCGCGGTCCGACGCGGACGTCAGATTCGCCTCACACACACTGTGACATCCACATCACAGCGTTGTTGTTGAACGAAAGGTGTATATTAATGTCCCAAGAGCCGAAAAATATGTTACCAAGGACGAGAAATACCGTGTGGTAACTCTGCACGAAGTGTTGCCAAAGCACACCAACGAGATGCACGTGGCCCACGCCCCTCACCACAATCAATGCAGCGTCAGCGCATCGCAACACGGAGTGGCGGCACTCAATATCATAACAGTGTTGCCAACCCCGCACCACCAGTCGGAGGAGGGATCTGAACAAGCACTGTCAACCTGAAGCAGCTGCCCGCAGTAGCACGCAACCCACCGCAACACGGCAGCGGCAGCAACAGCTGCAACGGCAGTGCTGGTGTTCGGCCGTCAGTCGCTCAGTCGTCGCCACTGTCGCCGTATGCGTGGTATAAGCAATGCAAACAAGCAAGCGGCAAGCAAGCAAGCAAGGAAGGAAGGAAGGAGTAGCGTCCGTGCTGTCCGTCATCAGTCAGATAGTCGTCATTCATTCATTCGTCAGTGCGATGTGCGATGCCAGTTGGTGCACGGTGTGTAGTATGCACGTTTGTCGTTTGTGATGTGCCATCGAATTCGCAACGAACAAAGCCAACCACCGAACGAACAAACGCGTTGTCACGCCGTCACGCCGTCAGTCGCTCGTCAACGACGACGATCGATCGAGCTGACTGCCGCCTGCCGCCTGCCGCAACTCACTGAGGTCAGTGAGCGAGCGAGCGTGTGAGAGTGATGAGTGGCAATGAATGGCGGTGGCAGTGTGGCAGTGGCAGTGAGTGGCAGTGGCAGTGAGCGTGTGAGTGTGACGACTGACGACGCTGGCGGGCGGCTGCTGCAGTCGTTCACTCACTCACTCACTCACTCACTGGCTCATGAACGAACCCAACCACCAACCAACCAACTGACTGACTGACTGACTGACTGACTGACTGACTGACTGACTGCGGGCGAGCGTTGTGAGTGAAACCCACCCACAGACAGGCCCGCAGTCCACAGTCTCTCTCTCTCACTTACTCACTCACCCACTCACTCACTCAACGCCACTCTGCTGCCACTCACAGCCCACAGCCGCCAGTCCACAGACAGCCCCTCACTCACTCACTCACTTGCACGCTTGTTGTCGCTCACTCACTCACTCACTGTCATCAGCTGCCTGCGGATCCGTCTGCTGCAGGAACTGTCCGTTTCTGCTGCACTACAGTGTAGTACAGTACCAAAGTTACGTTTTCATGATAATGCGAATTCCCTCATCAAATATTCAAACTCCAAACCTTAAAAGGATCCAAACTCCAAACCTCCAAACCTTCGAACCTTCGCCAAACCGTACAAATCACCACCAGCCTGTACTATATCGTCTCCCCAGCATGGGACAGTGATTAGTGCTGAGTTGTGATCAAACACTCCAAACAGATTTACTCCACGCTATACACTGTACACCCTCCAAACCAACGCCGCTGACCGCCGACCCTCACTCACAACCTCACCGCCTCACCGCCTCACCGCTGCACTGCCTCATAGCGTAGTGCGGCGGGTGAGTGAATGGGAGGGAGGGAGAGTGCCTGGCAGTGAGT
>ENA-OWNT01002658-OWNT01002658.1-seawater-metagenome-genome-assembly--contig:-NODE-2658-length-18228-cov-4.012176_pt1 | contig 18228 bp, 16 predicted proteins | sample MGYA00238136_ERZ651165 | MGnify/ENA primary metagenome ERZ651165 (study PRJEB26861, sample SAMN08777766) | seawater metagenome | isolation source: coastal seawater | place: USA: Florida | collected...
GAGTAAGTGATCAATTCGTGATTCAACACTCTCTGAGCGCAGACCAGCTTTCGAAATTTGGAAATCGCCAGCACTGGAGTGCTCAGCTTTCACCCGCAACCAGGGACGGACTTTGTGGCTCGGATCTGACGAAGCACTTGCTCCAACGGCGGCGGGGGAGGGCTCGCTGCTGTCTGAGGCAGAAGAAGGCGACGTGATAGATTCTCCATCATCGACGTCGCCCCTAGCCAAGAAGTCGGCCACGGAGGTCTCCATTACTGCCCGGTGCTGTTTGTGCACATGTCTTCACCCTATGGCGGGAAAACAAATTGCCGGTGCAGCATTCGTCGCCGCGAATCGCCGCCGTGGGAACTGCGCTAGCTCTTTATGCTGAGGAAAAGTAGGTCGCAGATTGTCCACGTCCTCAAGAAATCTTGTGTTTGCACCCATGACACTTGACAATGTTGTAACGGTCGTCTAGAGCGAGAGCTCTTCGTTTTCGTCGGAGCTCAACTGGTCTCCTGTGGTTGTCAATCCTCCATTCGCTCGACCTCTGCAGGATCTGTCCGCACACTGCGAGCTGTTCTCTCCCTGTGTGTTGAAAAAGAAGCAGTCCAATGCTCTCGTATTCGCCCGCTGGATCCCGCAAACTCACAGCCAAGACCATGACATTCTAAGTTGGCAATTTCGAAGCAGCGCAACAAGACGTCAACCTCGCGTCTTCAAACTTCTTCGGATGCTTGCCATAACTGAACTCCGTGCAGTGTCGCGCACGCATACAGTAACAACCAACCAACCCTGTGTCATGGCTCACGACGTGTCGTCGCGCGTGTTGAACGCACTGTCTATCGGAGGTGTGAACATACACGAACGCTAACACCACAAGGAACACGCGACGACGCGACGACGCGACGGCGTGGCGACGTGATGAAGGCGGCGTGTCCCCGTGTTGGTTGGCACCAACCAACGAACGATGGGCGAACGAAGGAACGAACGAACGAACCAACCAACGAACCAACGAACAACGAAGCAGTTCGTTCAAACCAAACGAACGAACAACACAGAGACAACAGCCAACACAGCAAAGGAGCGAAGGACGGTAAACGACAGAAAGCCATTATACAGTCGTAAAAGTTGGAAGTCGCCGACGGTCCGCAAAGTGGGGAAAGCGAACGAACGCAACGAACGAATTGTAATGCTTCTTTGTGTGGTTTGCGACGTCGTTCGTTCCTTCATTCGTTCGTTCCTTCGTTCCTTCGTTCCTTCGTTCATTCGTTCATTCCTTCGTTCCTTCGTTCCTTCGTTCGTTCCTTCGTTCGTTCCTTCGTTCATTTCCTTCGTTCGTCGTTCCTTCCTTCGGTCCTTCGTTCCTTCGTTCCTTCGTTCCTTCGGTCCTTCGGTCCTTCGTTCCTTCGTTCCTTCGTTCCTTCGTTCCTTCGTTCCTTCGTTCCTTCGTTCCTTTGTTGTTCTGTGATCACGCTCTCAGTCAGTCAGTCACTCAATCAAAGTCTTCGCCACTGTGCGTCGTCAGAAACCACCAAACGACGAAGGAACGAACCAACGAACCAACGAACCAACGAACCAACGAACAACTTACTTCGTTGCTTACTTGCTTACTTACTTGGCTGACTCGTCGCGCTCGACCTGTGCTCGTGTGTTCGTATATTTACTTCTTGCGGCCTTGTGGTCGGTGTCGTTGCGGGTGACGTGGGGGCATCGTTGCCATGGCAAGTTGTTGCGCATGATGATGCAGACACCCACGTCCTTGTCATCGTGTGCATCCTGCGGTGCTTTCTTGTTGGGTACCAGCGTGTTTCGTACTTCGCTGCCTGTTTTCCTTGCTTCTTGTTCGTAACCTTCCGTGGCCACTCCGTTGCTCGCAGCTGTCGGTGATTTACTGCCCCGTGGTTTGTTTTTTTGTTGCGTGAGGAGTCGAGCATGAAGCATTAGCTGCGCAGTCGAGAAGTCTGTGTGCCTTTTTGCTGTGAAAGAGATTTGCGGTGCTCTGAATGTTTAAGTAGCGTGCCTCTACGCAGAAGCGGCTGCAGGTGTGTACCAGAGCATCACGAGCGCTGTTGGAAATTTGCGAAACTTGTGACGCGAGGCGAGTCTTGATTGCGAGTTCGTTGAGGTGGCAACCATGGCTACGACTGCCGGCATCCTCGAAATTTCGTCGAAGGGAACTTTCCAGTATCTTCCTGGGCGATATCCGTGGGGCGAAACTGAGCTCGAACAGTTGAACAAGGCATTGCAAGAGTTCCCAGAGGGCAGCTACTCCGGAAGCCAACGCTACATAATGATTGCGTCTCGAATTCCGACGAAAACAGTTCGCGATGTACGTTGACGCTCTGCCCGCAACAGTGAATTGCTTGGATCAAGTGTGTTCGATTCGGTGACGTTCATCTTTTCACTCTCTGGCTTTGTTCAACTCTCTGTTTTCCAAAGGTCGTTGTGCGGTTGAGGCAACACAAGGGGAACGACAATCTATCCGGCTTGATCGACACAGAGGTTGAGAAAACCATAAAGCAAAAGTTTAGCAAATCTCTTGAGTTCTTGAATCATCTCCGAAAAAATCTATTAGCGGAGCAACCGCAGTTTGCTCAAAACGAAGAAGTCATCCGAAAATTCATCCAAAATTCAAAGGTTCGTGTTCTCAAGCAAAGAAGAGTTGCTTCATTTTGTTGATGCTCTTCGAAATCAGAGTGTGATTGTCGCTGGGGACGAACTCGACCTCACATGTGCAATGCTTTTGTGTGCGTGCGTGCTCGCTGCAGGACCTGTTTTCACAACTGCAATCATTGCCTGTCCAAATGCCCAAGCTCCCCTTGAAACTGAAATCGATTGAGCCTAAAAGCTAATCCCGTTCTGCTCGACGGTCCCAGCACTGCCTCGTTGGCTCTTTTCTCTGCCCTCGTCGTCCGGTTACTCGATGCGAACTGTGCATTTTTCTTCTGCTCTGGTAGTATATGTAGCCGTCGATATTCGATATCGATTCTTGGCCTCCGGCCGTCTTTGCAGCGATTGCGGAATGGTATTCCACCAGATTATTTGCACCACCGCATTCTCAACTTGAAGGTCTTGAAGCGGTGTGCCATTCACCGTCAACGCATCGCATTCAAGCGTTGGAATAGTTACGTCCTCGCAAAAGTCAAGGTGAAAGGTATCTATATCTATTTGCCGACAGCATTCAGCATCAAAGTGAAGAGACGTGTAACATCGATCCCCGCTTTGACAGCGTGTATGGCCGTAAGCGACTACAAATAGCACGCCTTGGTCGACAAAAACGTCTGATCGAGAGTCATCGAACCTCGCACCACTTGCAGAACAGTATGTCATTGCAACACAACCATCCACATCCGTCATATTTAGCGTTCGTCTCCCCACCTTTTAATTATGGAAACAGCAGCAGCTTGTATGGCATAGCAGCCCTCGTCAGTCGCCAGCGGCGAGCAATTATCATACTCTCCTGTTCGGTATGCCATAGGTAATGCAAGATGATGACGGCCAGACATACCATACTCGAGTACAACATGTAGTCCTCGGCGTTCACACTTCACACTTCACATTCAATTCATTCAATTCATTCAATTCATTCAATTCATTCAATTCATTCAATTCATTCTTCATTCTTCATTCAATTCATCCGTCGACGTCGCCGTCGAAGGAAACTTCCAACAACCAACGACGACGACGACGACGACGACGACGACGACGACGACGAACTCTCAGAGTGTGAAATCAAAAATGTCATTGAATGTTGGAATATCACTACTGTATAGTTGATATTCTACCAACAAACAATGGCGGTTTGTAGTATAGAATAAGCCAACGAAACAATGTGTAATGTGTATATACAGTACTGATTTATAGAATCATTCTCGGTGACAATCCAATGTTGTAAAAGCGGTATTGTATGTTTGGGTAAGCGCTTAATTTTAAAGTGTATGTCCACGCGTTCCTTGGTATAAGTATATACGAAATAACCGCAACAGTAATGAGTGATAATACGGTGTACAGTACTGCAACATAGTAATCGGGTTCTCCAAATTATGAGTGAGTGAGTGAGAGGCAGTGAGTGAGTGAGTGAGTGAGTGAGCGATTTGAAAATTCTGTCAGCTCACTCACTCACTCACTCACTCACTCACTCACTCACTCACTCACTCTCAGTCAGTCGCTGTCGCTCGCTGTTGGCGCCGAAGTCCTTTGACACGCGCGACCGCGCGTGTCGGTGGATCGATGTTGGCGCGGCGGCGACGACGCATCGACGACGACGGCGACGACGACGACGACGACGACGACGACGACGACGACGACGACAGCGATAGCGACAGTGACGGCGACAGTGACAATGACGACGACGATGACGACAGCGATAGTGACAGTGACGGCGACGGTCAATGGCAATGGCAATGCGGCTTGACGACGATTCGTGACTTGTTGATATTGATGGAAGGGAATCGCTCATGGCACCACACGCTGTTTGAATTGACTTCAGGAAGTGCATTGTTGGAGACGGTGGAAACTACGTAGCTGCGTGGCAACGCTTGCTTGATTGTGAAAGAATAACTTTCTCTTGACAGTGGCGACTTTACTTGACAGTGACTTCGGAGGCAGTGGTAGTGACGACTTGGAGACGACTTGGCTGGACGTTGGGCACCCAGGATTGTTGTTGTCGTGGCAGACGGCTGCATCTGCGACGGTCAATCTTTTGTTCTCGTCCGTGTTAGAACTTGATTGTTCGCTCTTTGATTATTTTGCTCGGCATTTGTCCGCCCTTTTCTTCTGGAAGCCCGAGTCCTCCCTCGGAAGTTTCTATCTTGACACCCGCACTGCGTGGATGGCATACGGACTCGCAGGCGTTGTTATTGCGGTGGCACAGAGGGCGTGAAACGCAGCTCACTCTCTTTGACTATGTTCGGCGGTAGCAATCGCGGACCGCCCGCAGATCCCAGATTCTTCAACGGGCATGGTCCGGCTGCCGGCGGCCAGTTCGGTGGCCAGTTACCACCAGGCGGGAGACGTCAATACGAAGGCGGCGCACAGGCATACGGTGCACCGCCAGGACCTGTGTATGGGCAAGGTGGACCCCCACATGGACCAGGCCAACACTTCCACCAAGAGTCATCTGGCGCTGTGAATTATGGAGGTCACTCCAACCCGATGGCTGGAGGTCAAGACTATGGCGGTGGCAACTTTTCCCATCGGCCCGCGTTCGATAGCCGTGCACAGGGTCCACTTGCCGTGGACACGGGCCGGCAGCCACAAACTGACAGTGGCGCAAGCTTTTACACCGGCGACCGGCGTTCCAGTGCTGATTATAGCAGCATTCACTCCGGAGATTACGAAGCATTCTCGCCAAAACGTGACGGATTCCGGCGGAGGCAGTTTAGCACTCTCGATCCCGGAGCGAAGGAAGAGGTGCTGGAGAAGCAGCGGAAACAACGAGAGCAACGCGCTGCATTAGAGCAGCAAATGGAAGAGAAACGGCGGCGCAAGGAGCGTGAAAAAGAAGAGAACGCGCGGTTGGACCGCCAAGACGAAATGCGGGCGCGTAACGCATTCCCAGACCGCGGAGCAGCAAGACAACCCACGCGTCAGGCAGGCAACTACGGCGGACGGCAGCCTAGTCCCGAGCAGTGGGGTCGGCAGGAGCCTACTATCCCTGCCGGTCCGGGCACAAACCCCCAATTCCCGCGAGGACCTCAAGAACATCAGTGGCAACAGCACGGATCCGGCCCTGGGAGCCAGATCGGCCAACCTGTGGAGTCACGAGGGGGGCAACAGCGCCCCATGACGCAGGGCCACCAACTAAACAACAGTCGCCCACACATGGCTCGTCCCCACACTTCGGCCGCGGCGTCTGGTTTGCCTCGAGGGCAATTCGCGAACATGACACAGCACGAAAGAGAGCGTATGTTTTCGAAGGAAAATGCGCAAGCGGAACTGAAGCGGCAGTTAGATGAGCAAATCGCCGAAAAGGCAAGGCGGAAGCGTGAGGAAGAGGAGAAGGAACGACGACATCAAGAATGGTTAGACAAAAAGGCAGCTCGGGAAGCGCGGGAACTGCAAGAGGAGCAGCAACGGGAGCAGGAGAAGGCCGAAGCCGCTGCACGACAAGCAGCTGAGGCGGCGGCGGCAAGGAAGGCAGAGGAGCAACGCATGCAACGCATGCAACCGAACCGGCATCGTGAAGACCCGCGCACTCGCCCTGTGGCACAGCAAGGCCGCAGCAGCGACTGGTCGGCATTGTCACCTCGAACTGCAGCTCAGCGCCGCTGGCCTGCTCCACAGCAGACCGACCCAGCTCGTCGGGACGTGGTTGGGCCAGGCACCGAGCCCGCGTGGTCACAAGATCCTAGTGGGCGGCAGCCTGCGAGTGCCAGCGCCGGAGCTCCTGTGCGATCACACGATAATGGACCGAAAGCACCGTTAGGTTATTTCGCGTCTCCAGACCGCCTGCAGCCGCTTGGTGGAATACCTCACTCGCAGGCCTCAAACCACGACAGTGGAGCTGCCGCTTCCGGTATTCCGCAGTCCAGGCCTCAAACAAGTTGGGCACCGATGCATTACGATGGAGCACCGCGCCGCAGTGCCGATCCTCAATTTGCGCATCTCACACAAAGTGCTAATCCGCACCAACGTGATCTTCGCTACAGCAGCCATCTCGCACAGCCACCGCAGCAGGCACACAACTACCAGCCACGAGCACTTGAGCAACCATATCGTGCTCCGCAGCATCAAGCGCTCCACCACAATACGCCAACAAACTTTCAGCCGCAGTACGGGCAGATACGGCAACAACAATCACAACCATATGTGAGCGATCAATCGCATCTGCCACCGCAACCCTACGGTCTGTATCAACAACAACCTCAAGACAGAACTGCCTATCAAAACCCTGGGCTACCAGCTGCCCAAGGGCACACCGCCAACCCCGCGGCCAACCGTCCGGCGACGAGCAGTGGGCTGCCACAATCCGGTTATCCACAGTATGGCGCTATGTCGCGGCCCTGGACGACCGGCAATGGTGCTGTGGACGACACGTACAGTGGCCATGAAATCCGCTCGATTAGCACGCTGATATACAACGACGATGATGTCGAAAATATTATGGAGTACGTTGTGAAGGAGGAGGATGTTGATGCGGATGTTGCCACCCGCACTGATTCTTTCGGTCGCACTCACAACGAAAGTGCAACCATTAGCGAACGAGACGAAGAAAACGACGAGTTGCTGCGCAGTTATCGTGACAACGTTTACGACGAGGATGAAGCAGACATTGGAGTCCTTGGCGACAAAGAGCTGTCTGTGACACAAACTGCAGCCTGGGGAGAGTCAATGAAAGCGGCCGCCCACCAGGCGGTTTCTGCAGGGTCGCCGCACTCTCGCGACGACTACGCACGGCAAGACGCCGTGGACAGCGACGCTTCGACTGCCCAGGCTCCTTCTGAAGATGAGCCAGATGATCCGCTTCCCGACTCAGACATGGACAACGATCACGACAGCAACGGCGGAGACGTTGATTCGTTTACAGCCCAGCGTAACCCTGCAACCCAACCAGAAGATGCTAATTCCTTGGCGGACACGCTACCTGCGAACTTGCCACAAATGCAACACCGTGCATTAGAGGCAATATCACGCAGCAGCAACATCGTTAACCGTTTGGCCGACAACTCCGAGCAACCAGAGACCGGCGGCCTTGCGCAACCCGTTGATGCAGCCTCCTCTGGTCATGAAGACGACTACAGCGCATGGCGGGCCCGGTACGAGGCCAAGACAGCCCACAACGAAGCGAAACAAGCCGACGTGGAATTGCCTGCTCAGTCTAGCACCCCAAAGTATGTGGTCGACGGAGATGCGGACACACCTGTTCGACAAACTGACATCTCCCAAGTGAAAAACTTGCTGTCTCAGACCCGAGAACGGTTCAAGCTCTACCGGAGCCGAGACAGCAACTATGCCAACGAGAGCGACAACGATGCCGACCGCAGCGACGACGGCGACGAGGATGCCGACGCGAATGCGCATTACGGCGACGATGGCAGATTGACAGACCACGGGCTTGCCGACACGCAGAAGTCGCCGCAAGTGCCGCAAGGGCTGAGGAACCGCTGGGATGACATCTCACAAAATCAGCCTTCCGCAGAGGGTGACAGTGAACATCCGCAACACAGCAATGTTTCCCCCACCGCGCGAACTTCCGACAGCGTTGACGCAAACGCGCGCCAGCGCCAGAGTGCCAACGCCGCTTCGCTTGGTGCTTCTTCTGAGGACATCATATCGCGTGTCAATAAAGCAAAGTCTAGCTTGAGGCAGTTGTTGGAGAGCAGTAAATTGCGCCGCTCGGGGTCGTCATTTGCATCAGCGGCTTCGGACACAAACGACAACAGTGACAACGACGACAACAGTGACAACGACGACGACGATCGACGACAGCTTCTCCGCTCCAGCTTGGGCCTGGACGGCGAGAGCGGTGAGGACGAGGATGGCGAGGCCCGATTCGCCCCAAGCGCTTTCGACACGTCATCGAGCGATTTGGGAAAGGCGCAACGATTTTCGTCGAGCCCGCACTCGCGGCAGCCGCACGAACCTGTCAGCGGCAGTCTTGACGCCACGAAGCGCCAATCGTCATGGAACGGCTCGTCCCAACGCAGCTTCGAATCAAAGCTAAGAGAGTCGAAAACCAGCACTTCCAGCCACAAGACTCGAGACACTGATGACGCTTACAAGAATAACAGCGTCACAGCAAATGCGAAAGTCTCGAAACTGACACCCGCGGAGGCGTACGCAGCTCGCAAGGGATTGTCGGGTGCTCCTGCGTCGTCAGCTTTGGGTGGACGCCCGCGATACGGATCAGGCTTCGCCAGCGATGGACTGAGTACACGAGCTTTGCTGGAACAGCGCAAACGAGATAGTTCTTCGACCGGTCGTTCGTCCTCGGGTGCATATTCTTCGTGGCGCGCCCCTCTGTCGAAAGCTTCCTCACTCTTAGCACAAGCAGGCACTGGTTCCGCGGCAGGTGCAAGGCCACAGGTATGCGTCCGTATGTTGTTGTATTATCGGCTCACTAAACTCATGTACGCACCTTTCTCATATTTTCGCCCTTGTGCGTGTGATGTTGTTGTTTTCATTCTGCAGTCATCAGAGTCGTTGAAGGCCAATTCGCTTCTCTTCTCTCGCTGGGCTCCGCAGCAGTCATCGCAAAAATCGCCTAAATCTGCCGCAGGGTCTTCGTTCACATCACGCATGGCGTCTGCAACAGCTGCCAATCGCTCAAGATACACAAGATCCTCGAGCGCTACCAGGCGCTTTACGCCACGTGAAGAACCGACATTCCAGAAACCAAAAACCTTGGCGGAGGAACGGGCTGCACTCCGACGGCGCGCTGCGGCAGGAGAACCTCAAGAGTTTTGATTGTGCTCTGGACGCTCATGCCGGCCGCTCAAGCATCGAACGAACAACACGTGACTTCGCGTGAGAACGAGACTGTGGTAACGGTAGGAACACGCGCGGCGCGGGCGCACGAAAACATATGTTATCGGCTGCGCTCTTGAGAATCAAAAAGGAAGGAATAAATAAAAGTTACAAAAAAATATCAAGAAGCACGTGCAGCCTGAACCGACAGATGTTGTCAGTCGAGGCGCGGTACCATTGTGTTGATTTCATTCATCGTCACTATTCTCCCACGCCCGTCGAGGCAAGACGAAACGTGAAAACCCACTTGTTTCGAGCTCGCAAAGTCTGCATCGCTTCTACGATGACCATAAGTGGTCAATCGCGTCACATGCAGCTGGCGGTGCCGTCATTTATCACCTTGTCGTGGGCGTGGTGGGCGCTTGAACGATATCCCTCATCAAATGTGGAAGGGGAACACAATCTGCGAGCCCTCTACAAAAGTAGCGGCGCCGTGGAAGAGCTATCTTCCTTCTCAACCATCTCACGGAGAGCATTTAAAATCACTGGCCGAGCGGGATGCTTATATTTCTTGTACAAATCTCGCTGGGGCACGGATACCACCGGTGCGTGGTATTGGGGAGTTCCCACATTGACTACAACTGTATTCGGCTTTGTCTCGTGCAGACCAGCGTACACGTTCGCATTCGGGAAGACTTCTCGAATAATGTTCGCTGCTGCGTCGCGCTCCTGGACTCCGCCATCACAACTTGCATTATATTGAACAAAGAAGTTTGCGGGGCTAAGAAGCGTTGACCCAGCTCCTCCACACATACTCTGGACAGGTTGGCCGCGCGAGAAAAGGCGCTGGCACAACCCGATTATTAGTCACGCCATCTGGACGAGAACTATGGATGGGTCGCTGTTTCACAATTGCGAGAGGTTGCTGCTCCTGTGGGACCGATCAAAACGTGGTTCGTATTATCCAGCCAATTTTTTACAAAAAAAAAATAAATATGCGGCAGTGTTCCCAACGACAACTCCGATTGCTTGGTTTCACTTCCAGGTCCCCCGCTAGACTCGCCACAGTCGGTCGAGTTCCACACCACCTCATCCTCAACGAACTCGCAGTGCAGCCCGTGTGACTCCTCGCTCACCCCGCATCGTCCCCGGCTGTTCGATGCTCAGGGTGCCCAGTTGCGCGCACTTCAAGCACAGTTTTGGTTGGCTGCGCTTGCTTTTGTGTCTCAACAACATCAATATCATCATGATCAACGACAATTGTCATCGTGTTGAGTGTCCACGTAGTCATCGGCTTGGCAACCCCGGCCACAATTGCTTGTATAATACTACATGGAGTGTGCGCGTGTTGCGGAGTGTATCCCACGCACTACTACGGCCGTACAGCGCGCGTGCGAGGTGTGTGGTGTGAGTTGTGAGGCTCCACAACGGACGGATGGCTGACCGGCCGCGTGGAACAGGATGCCCCACAACCGCCAAGCCCCGAAGTGGTGCAGCAACGGACACACGGAACGAACCGCGCGATTCACCACCGCGCAAACGTCGGTGAACTCCGAGGTGACCGAGGCAGCTCAAAACTCAAAACTCAAAACTCAAAATAGTGACTTTGAGTGTACTTTCGAGTATTTGAGTACCACACAAGTATTGCGCTATTAAACAGGGTGTATCTATTATGGTGATTGTGGTACTCACAGTATTGTAGTTTAGTGGATAGAATTGTGGTGAACTCGGCTGGAATTCCACACCTCGGTTGCAAGCGCAGTTTTTGATAGAGCTCAGAATCAGCCGAATTCCGGAGCGGCATCTAAACTGGCTGTTTGTGTACTGTATACTTGTATTCGTTCGTTCAAAACAAGTTCTAAAAATTCGAATGATCGCTGTGGTCAGTTGGGAGACCCAAAGTGCACTATATGAAATAGCTAATGTACATTACGTCATATTTCGCGATTGTGCACTGGCATTGCAAACAGCGAAACTTCGCAAAATCTCCAAATCTCCAAATCTCCAAATCTCTACAAACGAACGAACGACGAACACAAACTCACAAACGCATAGAATCGCAGTATACAGTACTATTCCTTCTAAATGCTTTCACCTATAATAAACGGACTGAAAAGTAGAAAATGGAGTTTGAAATTGCAGCCGATTATCATAAGTATACAAGCGACAAGCAACGGACTGCCCGACCTCGGTGACGTGACGTACGTGGTGACTGACTGATTCACCACCGACTCCCACTCACTCACTCACTCACTCACTCACTGACAACTTCAGTCACACGTCATCGAAGGGTGATGTCACCCACTCACTCACTCACTCAGTGGCCACACCATCAACCAACCAAACCGAACTGTCGTTGCACCCTCCTTGCCTTCCCCGGCGTTCGTTCGTCCGTCGTTGCTTACTCGCTGACGTCGTTCGTTCATCGTTCGTTTGTCGAGGTCGGACCGCGGGAAGGAAGGAAGGAAGGAAGGAAGGAAGGAAGGACCGAAGGCACCGAAGGGCGACCACGGCACAGTGACTGACCACAGCCACCAACCCTCTGAACAAGTGTGTGTGTGTGTGTGTGTGTGTGTGTGTTTGTGTGTGTGTGTGTTGTGGATGTTTTTGACGACGTGGCGTGACGGTGACCGCTGTCGGCACCACAAGTTTGGAAGGTCATAGGGGAAAGAAACGTCGGGGAGGCAGGGCTTCCGAGCTTCAATACGCGTGAGATGTGCCGCGTCGGTGTTGGTACCCCCAGTGATATGCCAGTGAGCCTATGCGGCAGCCAGAGAGTTCAGTATGACACAGGTCGTGTTGCTGGGGCGACGACATGTTATCCCCAAGGGCCTCGAAGTCAATCAGAAAAACATTTGAAAAAATTTTATTGACAGCAACACAAACACAAAAGCTCGAACCAAATCACAGCACTTCGTGCACTCTCTCTTTATCTTTATCTGCAACCATCGGATCTTCGGCGTCGCAACCCAGCTCCCCGCCACCGGAAGCCATGTCCTCCAGCAAGCAAAGTTCGCCAAAGGCGAAAGCCGCCCCCACTCAGTTTTTCATCCAGTACTGCTCCAGCTGAGACGGAGGCGACCAGGAGCGGCGTGCGGCGACAAAGTTCGTTAACGAAGTGTTCCCCAACGCGAAGGTCACTTCAGCGTACCACCGCAGCTACCCCAACACGGTCGTCATCAACGTTGGCGACGCCAACAACCACAAACACTTGGTCACCGTCAAGCAACGCGACTTGTATGCCAAGTACCGCCACCCGGCCAAGGGCGCCATCGTGGCTGCCTTGAAGCGACTCAAGTAAGTCGCGACAAGCTCGCACACTCTATTTATCCCCGTTGTCTGGAATGCCAAACCATCCGGCCAGCGGCACTGCAGTGAGTGCGACTCTGGCAACGCTTGTTCCGGGCCATGAATGACGGCGGTCTGCTTCTGAAACGACGCACGACGGTCCTGGTGCCATGCAATCGAAAAAATTGCATTGACGCAGCACCGTGAACGTTTCGTGTCGTGTCCAGAAGATCGTGACCGCCCGACCAACCGGCCCGCCAAGCAAGCGACCCAGTAGCGTCGACCTCTACAACTGCCGTGTTCGTAGAATTTATTTGTTAGAATCATCCGTCAAAGCGGACACAATAGTTGCCAAAATCCAATTGTAAACATAATACAGGGTAACACAACAACCCAATCTCGAAATTGCACACATGTTTTGAAAACGAAGAACCAATGCCGCTCCGTAGCTTGGCAACGTGTCATTGTCGTGTGCAGCATTCGCCACGTTTAAAACAGGCGACGAAGAAGCCGTGTTGGAGTGGGAACCACATTGTTGCACGATTTGGTCACCGCCTGTCCGTCGCTCAATCACCACCAACTTGACGGATTTGATGCCTGTTCCCATCACTGTCATGCAACAAGTACTGAAAGCCGCCGGGAACTTCGCTATCCTCCACAACTTCGATTCCAAACTCGTCGAATAGTTTCTGAGCTGTGCTTACTTCAACCAGCGCCAGCAGCAAGCTCGGGTCATCGCTGGACGTCCCATCCGCTGCACTACCTTGGTTTTCTGAGAGTTCTTTCTTTGCGCCACCGGCCTTGGACCGAAACAGGTGAAACAACTGTCCGTCGGGAGACACCCGCAACTGCTCAAAATCTAACGGGACTCGCAGAGACTTTGGCGTTTGGCCTTCGGGCAAGCGCCGAAACAGGGTGCTGTCACAGTGAGCACGCAGCAAGGTGAGCACATCACCACGGGCTGTGCATTCACGCACAACGTGCATTCAACGTTTTTGAGCGAACCTGTTCTCGCTGTCGTAGTCATTGAACACCATGGGTGACCCAATGTCATGCGTGCGGGGGTGCTCTGTGCGCGTCAAGTCTGTCTTGACCGCATCGCCACGGGACCGCCGTGTAAAATATCGCTCGTGCATGCGCAAACTAACGTAGGGAAATTGCTCCTCGTATTCGCCGGTGGTATTGTGGGCGAGGTGAGAGAAAAAGTGCTCAAGGGTACGACCTAGAACGAAACGAGGCGTGCCATCACTAACAAAAGTGTACCCATGTCGGCAGCACCGTGTGGGTCGCCATTATCACGGTGTCACATACCTTGCCGCAATTCACCGAATCGTCGCTCCGGGTGGTCGATCTCCAGACGAAATAGCTTGCCCTTTGCGTCCACTTCAAAGAAGAATTTCCTCGCGCGACTCAGCTCGTCCGTTACGTTCTTGAACTTGGAATCCCAGTTCACCCAGTTCTTCCAAGCGTCTTTTCCACTGAACTTCTTCGGTGTGCCGTCGGGCCAAAATTGATCGTTGCAGTCCTCTTCTTCTCGATCATCCACGGACCGAGTCGTCGAAAACGAGCACACGCGCAACTGCGTTGGATGACCACGCTGCAGACAGTCACGCGACAGAGTTGCGCCGCCGGTATTGGCGAGTGGGCAGCTGCGACCCACCCAGCTGCCTCGTTTCCTTATTTGCAAGTTGCGCCCTGTAAAACGGCGCTCGACCGCCGCCGCTGCTGTGCTTGCAGTTCCAAGGGCCCGGCGCATGGTGGATGAGTGCAATGCACAAGTGCTGAGGGAAGGGGGAGAGTTTTCTTGAAGACGATAATCGGTGTTGCTCTAAAAGACGAAGCCGTGCAACGCAGAATTGTACACGAAGTTCTTTTTGCTTTTGGTTTCTTGATTCGTTCTTGCGTGTTGCATGCCACGTTTTAAGCAAGCATTGGCAAATCCAGGTCACACGCAACAGAGACATCGATCGACATCATTTATTTGTTGCAGCCACCGCGTCAGGTTTTACGAGAACACGTCGCGAGACAACACCTTACCGCCCGAAATGCTTGCTCGCCGCACACGACATTTTGCAATCACCCATCACGTGCATGCACGTGAATGAACCCCAACTCGCACAGTGCATGGCGTTCATGGGCAGCTGGCTCAAGTTAAGAGCCACAACCACGCCTCCGCAGCACCGCCACACGCCGCCACACGCCACGCGAATCCAACGCCACGCCACGCGAATCCAAACACAAACGATCGAACGTCGTCGTGCTCCAACTTTGAACGATGACGCCACGCGTTCGTTCTGCGGTCGCTGTGGCTGCGACTTCGTTGGCGCTGGTGTAGTAACGCATGTCATTGAAAGAGTGATCACTTATGCCAACACATTGTTATCATGACAATGTCTTAATTGTTCACAGTGCGGTGCGATGTTGTATTCCCATGTCCGGGTAATACAACACACAGTATGAACGCCAAATTGCAGTATCTATAGTGAGGACAATGTGTTGATATAAGCATGTTCCCGTTACAAGATAAATGCTGCAGACCTCGTTTATGGGGCAATTTGATGTATCCGGGTCCGACAATACTATGTAAAACTCGACATGCAGTGACGTCATGTATGTGGGCCCAGAAAACCGTGCACAGATCGATCGATGATCGATCAATCAAGACGACCAAGCGAAGCCAGCTCCCTCCTCCCTCCTCCCTCCTCCCTCCTTAAGCCACGAACTCTACACGGGAACACAACCCATGTGCCCGCCCCCAGCCCCACACAGACGCGGACCCCGCCCTCAGGCCCACATCGGCGCCGTGGAGTATTACCAGCGACGACAGTGTCAGATTTATGGGCAGTGAAACATTACCACGCGTGAAAAACCCTGTCAGAACTAAAACATTACCTTGTCAGAGCTAAAGTATTATCACGGAATACTACCAGGTATCTGACTATCTATGACGATGATACGACATGAGCTAGCTCAGCTCATGGACGTTTGATCATGCATCACATTGATGTATTGACCAAAGACGACGTTGTCGAGAAGTTGAAGAGTACACCCTTCACTTGTTAGTCGAGGGTGGTTGTTACAATGAACTCTGTGAATGGACAGTGAACGATTCACTGCTGGCTTCGTATGTTGTGAACGTCTGTGATAATTTACCCATGCTGTTGTCCAGGAATCTCAAGCTACATGTCCATCTCCTCATGTGACATCACGACAGAGTCTGTCGACGCATGTCCACGCCCCGTGCTCGCTGTTTCCGTGTTGGCTGCTGCCCCGCCGCCACCGCTGCCCGGCAGGACCACGCTGCTGCGTCGATCCACTGGTACTAATTGAGCAGGTGCAGAATTCTCGCACTCAGAGGCACTGTGCTCGGTTGGACAAACGTCTCCGTTGTCATTACTATTGTTTTGGGACTCGTCGCCAGCACAATCTGCCCGCTCCTGATCGTCGCCGCCGCTTCCTACTTTAATGGTGTCGCCAACAACATCTTCGCGATCCTGGTGACCACGACTCTCGCTGACTTCAGTAGGAGCGTCTTCTTCAGCGCAACCGCCTCCTCCTATCATGCTGACGGCAGAACCGGCGGGGTCATCCACGCCCGGGCCGGCAAAAACATCTGCATGTTCGTCGTGTGATTCGTTGTTCCCTGAATTGTCGCCACTGGCATCGGAAAGCGCACACAACACTTGGTAGATCAAAGCGTCTGTATCGGCTTCATCACAGTCTTCTTGATCGACTTCACCGTTGCCGCGAATGTCTCTTCTGCTTTCGAAGATGCCGTCAGAGCTGTCGCTGTCGGTGCTGGCTTCAAGCCGGTCCTCATCATCGCTGTCCAAACCCTCGTCTCCTTCGAGCCCACGATTGTCACGACCGACGCGTCCGACGCCCACGACGGTCTTGCATACCGGGCACGCACGAGCGCACTCGAACCACTTATCGATGCATTCTGCGTGGAAATCATGGGCGCAGGGCAACGTCCGCACGGATTCTCCGAGCTCGAAATCGCACAGACACACGCTGCAAGTTGTGCCGAACTTGTGCGCTCCATCGTCAGCCGCCCCGAACTCGCGTACTGGGAGCCTGTTGAGCGTTTCGGCATCTATCCCATCGTCCAACATGTCGAGGTTGAGGTCCTCCAGGTCCGGGTTATGTAGACTCGAGTAGAGCTCTCGCAGTCGCTGCACCTCGTTCTCTTGGTTCCGTTGCACGCGGCGCTGCTCGGCGCGGCGCTTGTGGTTGCGCACCGCAACTCCAATCGACGTGCACAGCAATACTACGAACACCAGGCAGGAGCAGACTACGGCAAAAATGACAAGGTTGCTGGACGAACGCGGGTCGTCGGTGACCACAGTGCCGCCCATGAAATCACTGGTGCTCCCACCGCCGCAATCGCAGCACGCTTCAAGTGCGCTAACGCCGTCCACGGCGTACGAATCGAAAATGGCGTCCGCGATGCTGGTGTGGTAGCCAGCGCGGCACGACACATATGCACTGCACGTGTCTCCGTCACTGTCTTCCCAGTCCACAAGGTCGTAGCACTGCGTCGAAGCCGACAAGGAGCTGGTGTCGCACATCAGGCACACTGACAGCCGGCGGCGGTGGCGGAACATGACGGGATTGTACTCTGTTGTGGTGGGTCCAGCTGATTGTTCGGGCTGAGGCGGCGATTCCGTGCTCGCAGAGGAAGAAGACATGGTGGTGATGCTCGCGTCCCCGCCGGCGTAGTCCACGGACGGGAAACTGGACCCGTCGTCAGCGATTACTGTGCCATCAGTGTCGCTGCTGTCGCCAGAGAACGCGTGGTAAAGGCAGGTGCCGTACTCAGGGCCGCTGCCCGGCGATGTATGTACATAGCAGAACTGGCCCTCGGTGGAGCAGGTCGACTGAGGACATTCGCCAGACAGTCGGCGCCGCTCGGAGGTGCGACCGACACTGCCGGCTTTGACCACAGAAGGGCCTTTTACAGGTAATCCATGCGCGGCACGCATGTTGTGGCGCAAGGTGCGAGATCACGTGCGTGACTCGGCTTCTTTTTTGTGTTGCGAGAGTTTTGCGGTCGATTCTTTTCACGGGGCAACTACCAAACACCAAAACGCCAAACACCGACCACCCGTCGCCGTCGTGGTCATGATTGGTCGTCGTCACCAAGACTCACAAATACGTCATGACAAGGAGGACATCCTTGTCCCCGTCCGAGTCACCCTCCGAATTTCGAATACCCTCGAACTCCTTAGTCCTTCGACACGGCGTCATCGCCGTTGAACGAACCCACCGCCGTCGTTGCCACCGTCCGTCATCAGCCATCGCTATTCTGTTCCTTGACGTCCTGCTCGTGCTCGTGCTCGTGCTCGTGCTTGCCACTCCTTGTTGTTCTATGCGTCGTTCCTTTGTCTTCGTTCGTCGTTCCTTTGTCTTCGTTCGTCGTTCCTTTGTCGTCGTTCCTTTGTCGTCGTTCGTTTGTCGTCGTTCGTTTGTCGTTCGTCGTTCGTTTGTCGTCGTTCCTTTGTCGTCGTTCGTTTGTCGTCGTTCGTTTGTCGTTCGTCGTTCCTT
>ENA-OWNT01002659-OWNT01002659.1-seawater-metagenome-genome-assembly--contig:-NODE-2659-length-18218-cov-3.929386_pt1 | contig 18218 bp, 13 predicted proteins | sample MGYA00238136_ERZ651165 | MGnify/ENA primary metagenome ERZ651165 (study PRJEB26861, sample SAMN08777766) | seawater metagenome | isolation source: coastal seawater | place: USA: Florida | collected...
AGTGTGAGTGAGTGGGTGGGTGAGTGGGTGAGTGAGTGGGTGAGTGACAGTGAGAGTGAGAGTGAAGGTGGATCCAATTATGGACACTCACTCACTCACTCACTCACTCACTCAATGAATGTTGCGCAGCTGCCCACTCACAGTCACTCACAGTCACTCACAGTCTCACAGAGAGTCTCAGAGTGCAGCACAGCGACGGTGACTGTGATCATACTGCGACAGTGCACTAACAGCGTAGTACAGTGGACAGTGCATGCACTGTCAGTCACTATCCCTCACTCACTCACTCACTCACTCACTCACTGCCGACTTTGGCAGCCGCAACACACTGTCCTTCCCTCACTTACTCACTCACTCACTCACTCACTCACTCACTCACTCACTCATTGTCGCAGAGTGCGTGCGTGGTGCCAACCACTCACTCACTCACTCACTCACTCACTCACTCCACTCCACTCTGCCGTCCAGCGTTCGTCCATCGTTCGTCGTCGTCGTTGTTGTTGTTGTTATTGTTGTTGTTGTCGTTGTCGGTTCGTTCGTTCGGTCGGTCGGTCGTTCGGTCGTCCGATACTTCGTTCGTTTGTTCGTTCGGTTGTTTGGTGGATAGTCGTTCGTTCGGTTTGTTTTCGGTCGGTCGGTCGGTCGGTCGCTAGGTCGGTCGCTAGGTCGCTAGGTCGCTAGGTCGCTCGGTCGCTAGGTCGCTCGGTCGCTAGGCCGTTCGTGCTGGAGTTGTGGACGTTGTCGTTGTCGGCTACACCATGTTGTGTCACGGTGTTCGTTGCGTCACACGTACTTCGACGTTGGGCTTCGGACAATGCAGTTTGTGCGCTTGTGGTACGGACTCGTGTTGTTGTTGTCGTTGTCTTGATGTTGCTGTGCTGTGCTTTGACTCCCCGAGTTGAGGCGATGTCATTAAAACGTATGCTGCCGCGGTATCAAGACGTCGGAGTGGGCGACGGTGTGCTAGTGCATCGTGAAGAAGTGAGGTCACCGTGAGTGTCAGTCCTCCTTCGTGGCGGCTGGTGGACTGACGTCGGAATGGATACTGCAAAATGCAACTGCTGATTTACAACTTTTTTTTGCCTTTTCGATATTGCGAGGATCGCGCTTTCTCGCCGAACTACTCGCAACAATGTCCGACCGCGACACACAGACCTTGGCGCAGCGCGTGGTTTCCGGAATCACAGTCGCCAGAATATGCTCCAAATCTGGCGACTTGCTCGCAAAAATTCTTACTTTTGTGTTGCAGCTCTTCTTCATGGTCGGTTTGACGTTTTACGCTGCCGCGAACAGTGCGCAGGTTGACGGTCTTGACTTGACTGTGCCGGCCGGCGGCATTGTATTTCTTTATTCCATCGCCATCGGTGCCAGTTGGGTAATTATACTTCTGCTCGTGCAGCTTGTCGATGACCGCAACATCGTGCTCGCAGGGAAAGCCCCATTGACACTTGTCATCATGGCATGTTTGGTGTTCGTTTTCCTGGGAGTCACCATCGGTGCCATTGTCTTTGCTGGAGAGGTCCGTGTGCCAGGCGGGACTTTGGTTGGTTATTTCTTCTTGACCTGGATCGTCACAGAGCTTGTGGTCGCAGCATCTGTCGTGGTCCAAATGAAGTTCGGACGAAAACCGCGCAGCATTGGCGACGAATACGAAGGAGAAGACGAATATGCAGAGTCCCGGGGAACTTTCCAAGGAATTGACGAAGAAACTGCTCTATCTCCCACCAAAAAGGCCACCACTGAGGGCACCGACGCAAGCATGGATTTGCAGGGTGTCGAGAGCGAGCAACCAGTTGATGATGATGACGATCTTGGCCTCCTGTGAGGAGCCCGCGTGTGTCTCATGCATACATGCATTCTTTCTCACTGTCTTATGCACATCATCGCTCAGTGGTGGCATGCGATGACCACGAGATTGAATCGCTTGGTATCAATCCCGCAATCGTGCGCTGTCGCGCCGTGCGCATATACTAATTTACAAACCCTACGTACCTTTCTGCACCTTTCTGCACCATGCAAGGATCAAGCATCTCAGCAGAGTTACTTGTCGCTTGTGGAAAACCACCGTGCCGTCATAAGACACATTTGTGAGCTAATGTTATGTAACAGGTGTCAGATAAATATGAACAGGAGGTAGTTGAGCACCTGTCGCACGGATCCTCGGACGTCATAGGTGTTCAGCAAAGACTCCACGTGTGTGGCGAACACCAACACAACGAAAAAGCCGATGAGGCTGCCATTTAATCCGTTGAGTGACACCTTCAAAACTATGAAACACTGAGCGAGTGCTCCAAACGTGAAGAGGCAGTTTCGAGCGCCTCGCGCAACTCGTCCACGGCGTTTCCCCGACGTCATGGAGCGGTACGCTGTTATGCCCCATTCCGCAGCATGCAGCACCGGCATGACCAGCAAAAACCCGCGAAGAACAATATCAACCACAGAAGCGCCTTGACTGAAGAACATCTGAAGCGGTCCCCCACCACAGTCGCCCACGCCGCCCCCGGCCCAAGAAGACACCTCGGAGCTAGGCTGAAACTGCACAAGCATGTCGTCAGCAGGAAACAACGATTCCCAAGCAGTGTGCGCCAGGTGCGCCAGTGACGCCGGTGTCACCATGCTCGCAAGAATACGAACGGCCACTCCAGATGCAAACGAACTCAGCATGCCCGGACCGTTTCCATTGCGGCTAACGGCCGCGAAAGTAGATCCCATCAATACCAAGTTTGAAGCCAGGAGCACGTCGCTCAAGCCCCATTGCCACTTGAGAACCACTTGTGTATCGCCAGCGCTTGTTTCAACTCGCCGCACAGCAGACGCTTCAAGAAAGGTGTGGACCACTCCGAAGAAAAACAGCGCCAAATGCAGGTTGGCAGCCCGCATTTTTGGGATTCTCTGCAAGAAAGACATTATCACGAGCGAAGACCAAAATCCGCTCATATTCTCCCCAGTCGTAATCAGCAGGGCCAGCGGGATAATTGGCTTGGTGATACTCAAGACAAAGTCGTTCTGAACTGCGCCTGCAGCAAAATCATCGCCTTGGGAGAGAGAATTGTTCGTAAGCTTGACTCCCGGTGGAAGCTTCGTGACGTCGAGTTGCACCGCCTCGCTGGACACACTGCGGTGGAGTTCGCGCACGCCGCGAAGAAAGGGGAATGACGACAAACGATGGAATAGTTTGGCGCATCGTCCACCCATCTGCCGTTTTCGTTGTAGAGCATCCTTGTCCTCAATCATTTTGAGGACCAGTGCCTTTGCCTCGTCCAGCTGGACCTGGGCGGCGTTGGAACTCCCAACAACTGCTCCCGTTTCACGATCCTTGCGTTGAGCAGCAGTTTCTTTCTTCGATCGTCCTGCTCGTCGCCGTGGACCAACAGAGCCTGAATTTGCAGCAGCTAGTCCAGCCGAAGACCGAACAGGCTGCTGTGGCTTCTTGTCATCCTTTCCCGCCTCGTTAGCGTGTTCTTCAGAGCGCTGAGTTGCACTTTGAACGGTTGTATCAAAAAATACCCCCCAGCGGACAATAGGAACGACAAGCAACCGAAACGTCACTTCCAACGGGCCGATGAGGAAAATCATCGGGATGCGCAGCAACAGACCAGTGCACGACTGCTGCGAGGCCTCACGGCGTAACGCACAACAATGCCGCGTGATCGTCATCAACGTTAGACCAAGAATGGCCACCGCAACGAAACCGTGCTCGAAAGTCACAACCTCAAACAAGTATTGACCGATGCTCTGCAACATTGCACCCGTGAACTCCCGGCCATCACTTGTTGCAACAGAATCTTTCAGCATTTGCAACATGGATGCCTCGAAGGCAAAAGCACCCCCACCGGTGTAACAAGACACGTTCTTTGCGTGTTCGTGCTGCAGCACTGACGTGATGTCAGCTTTGGCATCGACGATGCGCCGAAATAGCACCTCGCCTCTGTGTTGAGCGTCGGGGCCAAATTTAACTAGGCGGTCCGGGTGCGTGCACTTGGACAGCGTCCGATAAGCCCTGGCAACACTCCGCTTGGACGCGGGATTTTGAATGCCCAATATCGCGCACGGAGATTCGTACAACGCCATCAACTTGATGCACAAGTATACGCACAGAATGAAAATGATAAACCACGGGACAGTTCCGCCTCTGGTTGCAGGCACACTCTTTGATTGTGTTTTCGATTCTGCCTCCTGCTTCGACTTCTTCAGCGCCTCCTTGGCCCATCCTTTCTTCTTGCCGCGCTTCTTTGCTTCCCTGGCTGCGGCAGCATCTGCCGCTGCGGCGGCAGTTAAGTCATCCATTGTTCAGCGGGTGTCTGGAAGTCCCAGACGAAAAAATATCGACAAAGAAACGCGGCAATAAGCCCCTGACTTTCTTTCTCGCCCGCCCGCAAATGTTGCTACCTGCACGTCCACAGTGGTACTGCTTGCCAACACGTCCACAGCCAACAGAGGCCCGACCTCGCGTATTGTGCTGGCTGGCTGTTCTTCACAGAGGTGATCACCCCGACTTCAACCTTCCGTGCTTACCACTCCACCAGCGTGCTTGTCAGTTCGTAAGTATTAACAATGCATCAGTGACCGGCTCACACACAACGAACGTCCTGCCTCAATATGGCCATACTCACGACGTGAACGTGCAAACATCTAAGGAGAAGTGTCGAAAGTCGACGGTCGACACGTGTAAGGTGTGATGGTACGTGTTGCGTGGCACAAAAGAACATGCGAGCAGCACGCCACACGAAGACACGCTACACGCCCCGCTCCACACTCTCAACACGCCCGCGTCGCCATTTACTTGCCGTCGCGTTGTCGTCTTCGTTGTCGTCTTCGTTGTCGTCGTCTTCGCCGTCCGTCGTCGTTGTTGTCGTCTGTTGTCTGTCGCCACCGTCGTTGATCGAAATTCGATGGCCACCGACAGTTGATATTGTCTAGTTTATGCGATTTAATGTGGATGAACCCGTTCATAAAGGTCAGTGAATAGTTCGCAGTTGTGAAAGCGCTTTTGGAACGGAGTTGTTGTGGCGAAGTTCGTCGTTCGTCGTTCGTGGTTCGTCGTTCGTTGTTCGCCGCTCTTCGTTCGTCGTTCGTTGTTTGTGTTGCTGTGTTGTTGATGTGCTGTGCGTCGCTCGTCGTTGTTGGTCAAAGACGTCGTTGTGTGGTTGCGTGATGTGGTCATGGATAGTCGTGAATCGTAGAGAATGAGTCGTGAGTCGTGAGTCGTGTACTTCGGTCGGTGCGCCATTGTGTGCAATAGTGCAATGTGTGGTACATCATTGCGAGCATGCAGGTCAAAAGATACGACGCTGATGAGTGGTCGTTGATTGCCTCCGAACGTGACATTTGACACATTAGCATGCAGTGGGTGGCAATGGTGGTGACGCAAATACTGCAGAATCGCAAAAAGCTGTCATTGATATTTGATGTGAATTTTGTGTGGTGGTTCCCGAATGCACGATTTGACAACGTGAGCCGCTGACGGCAATAGCTCTAAGATGGAGGTCACGGACATTCTGAAGGAATCGCTTGGGTTCCTCGTAGTCGCGGTGCTGTGGGGATGCACAAACCCTCTGATTAAGAAATACTCGACAGGAAACAGTTTTTTTGGTGACTTGAAGAATGGCAACTGGCGGGTTGTTTTGTTGTTCTTGCTGAACCAGGCCGGCTCCGTTGCGAACTTGAGCCTACTGTCTAGTCAGAACTTGATACGGCAACCGCTGTGCAACGCCTTAACTTGCCTGTTCACCGCCCTCACTGCCGTATATATCGGCGAAAAGTACCATAGCTTGTTCAGCATATTCCAAGGCTGCATTTGCATTCTTATTGGCACAGCTGTGGTGTTGTATGATGGAGACGATCCGGTAGCTCCAAGTGTGGCACCATCAGCACCAGCTGTGGACTTGTAATGCAGCGCTTGTGAGCGGACCTTCCGACAGCACTGATGATTGCACAATTTCAAAAATTGTACTCCGAGCTGTCAACGCTATGTAGCGTGCAAGGTTGACGGTCCTTTCTACGTCTTCAACCTTTCACCGACACGATGTGATTATAGGGTGGCTTCGCATTGCTCCAACCTTCATATCACGGCCGCCTGTGCTCATCTCAATCGGTACAGCTTGGCAAGGACGCGTGCTGTCGAAACCTCACCTTTCTCGAGACTCGCAGCAACGACTGCGCTTCTGTCTCTTTGATACTCAACGAAGCAAGAAGGTAGCTTGGTTCGTTTGACTGATGGCTGTGCCATCCATGAAGTCACCCACGTCTCAGCCGAGATTTAATATTGCAGAAGCATTCCAACGCAATAACTGTTCTACCCAAACCCTAACTATGAATAACCTGAACCCCCCTCTGACTTCACGTTGTGCTGAGCATGAACGGGCGGTAGCAAGTGCAGAGTATCTTCAATTCGGAATTGATTGGCGTCCTATCACTATCAAAGGCAATCTTTCACAATTCAATTCGTGGGAAGGAGTCGTTTTCATGCATTGAATTGTTGAAGCTTCTTTCGTCGCTGTCACAAATTCTGGAACTATCTAGCTTAGATTGCACGGTCGTAGGTTTCAAAAGGCGAATTTCGAAAAACGACAACATACATGCTCCCATTACCTATGCCCACACGCGGTATTTTCTATTTTGTAAGTTCTACATACTGTTATGACAGCATGCCACGAATCGTGCTCTCAAACCTAATTTCGTCATACATTATCAAAACATCATCACATCATCACATCACCGCAACATCCACCACCGCAACATCCACCACAACAACACCATTACGTCATCACAACAACATCCATCCCATGCGCGCATCCCCGAACCCAAGCACCAAAGCACCAAACCACCAAAGCACCAAACCACCAAACCACCAAACCACCAAACCACCAAACCACCAAAGCACCACCGCCACGCTGTAGATTGTACAGGTTCTACTACCTCGCTTCCAACTTTCAATTCTGAGTTCACCCCGTCAACGATGACGTCGTCTCAAACAGCGAGCTGGCTGGCTGGCTGCCGGCTGGCTGGCTAATGGCTGGGGTGGCTGAGGTGGTGAGCGAGAGTGGTGAAAGTGTCGTGGTGAGTGAGTGAGTGAGTGAGTGGGTCGGTGGGTGGGTGGGTGAGTGGGTGTGACATTTTGAATCCCTCCCTCCCACGCCCACTGAATGGCGGCCTGCCTGCCTTTCTTATCTATAAGTAAGATTACGGGGTATTACACATTACTAATCGCTGTAATACCGTGTAATGTCATATGTAGATAGTCCGCTCTCACTCTCGCTCGGTGTGGGGCATGACGTCCCATATCTATCTACAAATGATATTCAACGTTTTTCAACGACACTTTCTGCAGTAAAATCATATAATTCCAGAACAGGATACTCTCCTCATCGCCCTCCATGCACAACATACTTCCTCAAATGAGATTCCATGTTTTTAAATGACTCTTAGTGCTGCAAACTCGTGTAATACCATATGTAGATACCACCGACTGCCTGTGACTGGGTGGGACTGGGTGGGAGGGAGTGGCGGTGAGTGACTGGGAGTGAGTGAGAGTGACACGCGCGTGCGCGTGTTAGAAGAGGAGAAGTTGGCGCGGCCGCCTTCGTGCACTGTAACGAAAGCGCGGCGACACGCGCGTGTTAGAACAGGACAAGTTGGCGCGCTCACTCACTCACCCACTCACTCACTCACTCTCTGCCGCACTGCGGCACTGTCGGCCTCACTCACTCTCTCACTGGCGGTCACTCTGTCGTTCGTTCGTTCGTTCGTTCGTTCGTTCGTTCGTTCGTTCGATCGTTCGTTCGTTCGTTCGTTCGTTCGTTCGTTCGTTCGTTCGTTTGTTCGTTGCAGATCGACGAACGATCCGCCGCTTCGGCGGTGCTTCTTTCGGTGCTGCTTCGACGCTTCGGCGCTTCGGCGGCTTCGGCGTTGGCTGTTTGGCTGCTGGCTGCTGGGCACCCTCCCACCCACCACAAAATGAAATCACGCATAATCCTATTTCAAGACACTTCAAGTGGCCGCAACACTGCCTTGATATGTAACATCCGGGAATGGGAATAAATGCTATTAGTCAACGCTCGTCGGCGTTCCTTCCTCCCTGCTGTCTGTCTGCTCACTCACTCACTCACTCACTCACTCACTGTCACTATCATTCATTCACTTCTTTGGAAGGCTCCGTCGTCACCCACAGTCATGCTGATTGAACCGTGAGGCAGTTTGTGAGAATATTCGTCGTTCATGTGAAAGAGTATCTTTGAATTACTGCGTAGCACCATTGACAAATCCTGAAGGCGCAAATGATGATTTACTACTCAAAATCTGAATGTCAGGGACTACGGTATCGTCCTCAATTTCGTTGAATTACGGTATAATATCCGACGGCATTGGAGTATCCACAGGAACCTGCAAACGTCTAAAAAACCGACCGCCCAGCTGTACTGTATTTTAGACGCTCTGCGTCGAATTTTTCAAAATTCGACGCAACCGCAACACTACGCTTCGAAAAATCGACGCTTCGCCTTCACCGGCAGTGAGCGAGTGAGCGAGTGAGTGAGTGAGCGAGTGAGTGAGTGAATGAGGCAGTTGGCGGCTGTGGGGCGGGGCGGTGGGTCGTTGTTGTGCTGAGTGAGCCGTTGAGTGTCGGCGAGCGAGTGAGTGAGTGAGTGAGTGAGTGAGTGAGTGTGGCAGAGAGAGAGAGATTGAGCGCGGCACGTGACCAATGACGAACATATCCACTTCCAGGACATTTATCTCAACGCATATGCGCTTAATGGAGAGAATACGCATAAGTATCGGAAAAGGATAACATTGGTATTTTCACCGTCTGCCTGATGACAGTGAAGGTGAAACTCCCGTTCAGTCACTTTTTCCCTCCCACTCACTCAATCTCTGTCTGTCATCGTTGGGTCGGTGCGGCGTTCGTTCGTTCGTTGGTTCGTTGGTTCGTTGGTTCGTTGCGGCGTTGTGGCTGGCGTTCGTTGTTGTGGCGGTTGTTTGTTCGTTCGTTGGTTCGTTCGTTCGTTTTGTTTGTTTGTTTGTTTTGTTTGTTTGTTCGTTCGTTCGCTCGCTTGCTCACTTGTTCGTGGTTGGGGGTTGGTTGAATGCACGTGCGTTGGGTTGGGTTGTATGGATTGGGTCCGAATCGGACGGAGTAGGGTTGTGTGGATTGCCAAGCTTGGCTCGTGGGCGTCACTCACTCATGGCTCTGCTTGTGAGCATGCACGTGCAGACTGTTCTCGCGGTCCGACATCCTCACGACACAACACAGCGCACTTTGCGTCCTCGCGGCCATGCGGCGGTGAATGACTTGTTGTGGACGACTGCACTGTGGTTCCAGTCAGGTTTCACGCAGGTGGCGATATGGATTTGCTCGGAACAACACACACACACGGGGTGCGGTGGAAGCACGCTGGCGGTTGCTGTCGCGGTGCAGTTGCAGCTGAGCACTCTGCACGTGCCGTGCCCTGCCGTAGGGGTTACGCAGCTGCCAAGTTGACATTCCCGGTTGACGTGACCGTCTCTGTCGTTCTCGAGCCACTGCTCCCGGTTTGCACAACAAAACGCAAGCCCAAGTCAACACGTCTGCGGACTTGACCGCGCACGAACGCGTGGGCACGACCAACTTTCACCGCAAAAAGACAACGCGCCTCGATTTTTTTGCCCCAAAACCAAAAATCCGGTCTGAGCTCGGAGCTTTCAACGGCGAAAAGACAATATGTGCAAGAAGGGCCAAATCGCCGCGTGCATTCTGTACGTAACAAATGGCATCACACTGGCATTGTCGCTGGCTGGTCTCGGCATCGGCATTTGGTTGCTGGTGTCGAACACCGCCGTCACCAACTCAGTCCCAGATTACCTCGCTGTCGCGCTGACAGTTGCGATGGTTGTTTTCGCTTTCGTCGCCGGGCTTGGCGTGTTTGCGACTGTTGCCCAAATGAAGGAGAATAACGATACCGACCCCGAAACGGGAGGAGCTCTTGGCAAGGAAGGCTGCTGCACGAAGGATTGCTGCAATTCATGTGGTATTTCTCTGTACAGTTTCTTCTCCATCTTCGGGTCCGTTGGCGGTTTAATCTTTGGCGTCATTGCCATCTATTACGCTGGTGCACTGCCCACCGAAATTTCCAACGCGTACACGAACTCTTCTGTTGCTACAACTGTGGATGGATGGTTCACGTCACTGGACAGTTACATCGACGACAAAGTGTACTCTCTCATTGAGCGAACAACGACATCTGGTGGCACCGACTGGATCGACACGCAGGACCTGCTCGGATGCTGTGGTTGGAATGACACCGCCGCCGATGCCGACATCTATCTCACTGGAGGGTGCTGCACTGTCGCCAATGGAACCAACGCCACCCTGATTGACTCATTGTCTGGGGACACGTTCACTTCCTTGTTCAACGGAGAGCTTGCCATCACATTCAGCGAGTGCAACACGGTGCAAGGAAGTGTGCTCACGTGCAAGGGCCTTGTTCTGTACTCGACGCAGAGCAACCTTGTCACCGTTGGTGTGGTGTTGCTCGTCATTTGGTTCGTTCTCTTGGTGTGCTTTATTTGCGCGCTGAAGGTCCGGTTCTGCTCTGGAGGCCAAAACGGCGCGAATGTCGCACCAGAAAAAGGAAAAGGAAAAGCCGCGTCTGTGCAGCCGACATCGGAGAGTAGGGGAAATGGACAAAATGTTTGAGACTGCAATGTCCACCGGCTGAGTTGTAGCGAGCCACATACGACACAACGCACACGAACAAAGCGAGCATCACTACCTCGGACGCAGCTCGCGAGTCCCTCTCTCATTTCCAAACCGCTCTCCATAATGTTACACTCAGTACTGCTCATGAATTATCTGGCGCACCTCCTCAATCCCTGCAAAATCTCATTCGCTCCTGTCAACTACGACTGCTCCTTTGAATCCGCTCGTCGGCGCTGCGCTGCTTTCGCTTTCTGATGTTGGCGGGCACAGACACAGGCAAAACACGAGCAAACATGTTAACTGTTGCGCACCCCCCAGAAGAGCGCCAACCCACAACGCCCACAAACCTCGCTTCGAGCCAACAAATCTAGTTTTGTCGTCGCCTACGGGCACACCCAACACAAGCACGACTCACAAGTGACCACAAGTCTCAGGTCTCTGAAGTTAACCTGCCAACATCCACGCACCACAGCATTTTTGAAAGAGATTTTCCTAAGCGCTCGCCGCCAGCGTTGCTTTGTGGAGGGTTCATCCTTCACATCAACAACCGCATCGCAACAAGATGAGTACTTGCAGTCAAAACAGGCCACAGCGCCTGGGCGTGTGCTAGGACGTGCGCAAACAACGCCACGTACCACATCTGGCAGAGCGCCTAATGTATGCCTGGTTGCGAGTGTTTTGAGCAGATGGACGGTGTCTTGCGCGCCTACAGTGCAAGCGAGCAGCCGCATCGCAGTCAGCGCTGGTCGGCGCATCACAAACAGCAATGCACGTCACAAACCATGCAGAGCTCCATCCAGCCGAGTTTTTGTGTAAGTGAGACGCCTCCCGTCGCGTTCTGTTCTTTTCATAATGCGCTTCGCTTCTTTCTTGGCATCTCCGAGCTGGACGGAGAAGCTGTCGTGTGTGCTCTTGACCTGCGCGAGGAGGTCGTCCAGCAACTGCAGTTTGCTTGACTTGGACTTCATCGAATTCGCATCATCGGAGCTTGTGACTTTCCCTTCCTCGTTATACTTTTTGCGCCCTGCTCTAGGAGATCTGCGTCGACCACTTCGTTCTGCTGCGGCTTGCTGCGTTGCACTGCCAAGCACTGGGCTGCGCGGGGATCTACTGAATAGTGCACTTCGCGGGCGCGGCGACTTTTTCGTCTTTGTTGTTTCTTCGCTCGGCGTCATGCTGGCGTAGAATTCGCCAAGGTCGTACGAAGACCCGCCAAGACTCTTCAGCCCAGTCGTGGCAGATCGAACCGGGGATCGTGAAGCTTCTCGAGTGCTGCGGGGTGACACATCACTAGAGCGGGGTCGGCCGCTCTTGCCTCCTTCATCGTCTGAGTCAGAGTCGACTGGCAAGGCCCCATAGCTGTCTTTCTTCGCGCCAATGTCCGGGTATTGGCTCACTTTGTCGCTGCCGTCTGGGTTAAACTTCATGATTTCAGATGAAAGCACGGACATACGCCTCGCCTTTCGGGGGCTCGTGCGAGGCGGACTAGTGATGGCCCCGGGAGGCTGTGGATTCTTGAGTCCCGACTCATACCGTTGCACGTTGGAGCCAATTCGGCTGGGACGCGAGCTCATGTTCTGACAAGGACGCTGGCCGCGGGGTGTAGTTTGGGCCAAAGGTATTGAGTTGAAATTTGGCGCCAGTGCAACTTTGTCGTCAACAAATGGTGTGGCTCTCGCCCGCCCCGTGCAGCACTGGCGGGTCGCCGTGACGCCCACAGTGGCCACCGCTGCGATGCCACCACTGAGTGGAGTGTTGAGCTCAAGTTGCGCCAAACTCCGAATGAACGGACAACTACCTGCTCGCGTCAGCACCGACGGGAGAACAAAGCGTCGGCACGCTCGCGTGAGTACAGCGATATCGCTTCAGCACGACGTGCCAGCTTGCCTTGTGAGTGAGTGACGCAACACCGCAGCGTCGACGCCAGTCGCCGCCCAGTAGGAGCGGCTAACAGCGCGGGAACAGCAATGGCAACAGCGCGCACAGGGCACGAGCCGCACCGTGACTTCAGGAGTGCCAGCAGTGGATGCAGCTGCTGGAGCACCATACTCACCACGTGCATAATTTAACCAGCGTTGTGGCAAGAACCAGGATAGTTTGTTCCACTCACCAAGCAACACGGTGGGCAAATTTGTGGGCAACACTCCAACGAGGCACCCGTACAAGTAGCGACGTGGGCCACAACCACAGCAGACAAACCAGGAGATCACAGTAGTCCCCTGGACACTTTGCGGTGGAGCCAACCTCGACCCGTCCGTCGACTCGACTCGACTCGACAGCGAGCGACGAGCAAACGAGCGACGAGCAACCAAACGGCGAGCAAACGACGAACAAACAGCTGCACACACAGCCAACGTCGCAACTCGCAAACACAACGTTCACCGTCAGCGTCAGCGTCACCGTCAGCGTCAGCTTGCCTTCCTTCCATTCAGTCACCACCACCACCACCACACACAGCAGAGAGCCGGTCAGCTACTCAATCACTCACTTACTTTCCCTGCTACGCCCACTGCCAATCAGTCACTTGACGGCCATTTAAGAGATTCATTCAAACGTGTCAGCGTCCAGTAGTGTAATTCAAAAGTCAAACGAGGGGTCGTTCAATCAGTCAGCATGCTCAGCAGTAGTGGGCGTAGTGAAAGCGTCATATGAAGCACAATCTAACGGGATGGAGTGAAGAGGACTGCATCGATCGAAGCTCGCCACCGTTGGCTGACTGGCCAGCCACCCACCCAGCCAGTGAGTGAGTGAGTGAGTGAGCGTCGCCTTCTTCACTCACAGTCAGTCAGCGACCCACGACTACCTGTCTGACAATCATTTCATCATTTCATCATCTCAAACTCTCCAAATTCTCTCCCTCACATTGTCATTCTTGTTCACACCCAGCACCCAATACTAAAACAAAAGGCGGTAACTGTACATTGCATTTCAAAAGTTTGCGGGAGGTGAACGGCCACTCACTCTCGGCGGCGTTTCACTCACTCACTCTGACGCTCACTCGCTCACACGCGCGTATCAATCGGTCGGTCGGTCAGCTGCTTCTTCACCGACTCACTGGCCCACTGGCCACTGGCCCTCTCACTCGCTCACTCACTCACTCACTCACTCATTCAGTGGGCCATCCCATCCCGAATGGCTGAACGAACGAACCAAAGAGTGACATTTGCGTACACTTTATGTACGGATTGACATTTACGCCCAACAACAGTGCAGTGTACAGCGTCGTACAATGCATGTACATATCCGCGTACACCAGTGACTCCTGGGAGTTGACTGTACGGCTGACGACTGCAACGTACAATCCATGTACGGCCCGGTGTTTGTAGAGGACGGAGGTGAATTATTCGAAGCGTACACTAATTGTACAGCGCACGTACACCAGTGGATTGATCGGAGAGAGGCAGTTGAGTGAGCGCACTGCGGCTGACTGCGGCTGACTGCGGCTGACTGCGGGTGCGTGGACGGCTGCACACTCACAAAGCGTACATTTCATGTACACCTGGCGCTGTATCACTGACAAAGCCGTGTGTGTACGGTAGTGTACATATTGTGTACAGTTAGCGTACACCGTGAGCCTGTGACGTGTGGCGGTGGGAGTGGGAGTGGGAGTGGGAGTGGGAGTGGAGGAGAGCGACCGTTTGAAGCAGCTGTGTTGTGCGGGGTGGGAGTGGGAGTGGGAGTGGGAGTGGGTGACTGACGCTCTCTCTCTCTCTCTCTCTAGCTGTCAGCGGTGCTTTTGCTTCGTTTGATGGTTTGCAGTTTGCAGTTTACAGGATCGCTGTTCGACTTTGCTGTCTTCGTTGCTGTTCATTCATTCGTTCGGTCGTTCGTTGGTTCGGTCGTTCGTTCGTTCGGTCGTTCGGTCGTTCGTTCGGTCGGTCGTTCGGTCGTTCGGTTGGTTGGGGTGATCACCGCTGTTTCTTGTCGTGTGTTGTGGGTTGTGCGTCGTTGCTGTGACCGCTTGCGTGCTTTGAGTAAGATTAGGAGCAGTACAAGCTGCGGATGTACCATTCGCAAACATAACGATGTCGAACGCTGTGTGACATTGTTCTGTTCAGCAGTGCCGTTACAATGTTGTCGGCGACGCTGCTGCAACTGGTGTCGGACGTATTTTGTGACAGCAACGTCTGGTGTGTGGAGGACAGCAAGTAGCCGTGGGATCACACGGAGTGCGTGCACGCATCGGGGACCTTGGTTGTCATCAGCGTCAACCCTATGCGTATTGCGTGCGACAGACACCACCTCGTGCCTTCACCGCCCATAGTGCGCATGGGCATTTTTTTGTGCGGGACTTTTGGTCGTATTGTGTGACTACAAAGAACGAAGGTAGTCCGAGTATATCTGCGAAAGGAGGAGCACTGGCTGCGCACGGTGTCGAAATGTCTGGCCAGGAGCTTCATGAACGCTTCGTGCAACTCATCCGTCGCGCCCTCGTCGAGCACGATGGCCCTCCCAACGTCATCCCTGCGCGTGTGTTCCAGCAGGTGCTGAACTCGCTTGGCTTAAAGCTTGGCAACCCCACGGTCGACAACATTATGTTGAACTGCGACATCCTGGAGAACGGGACAGTTGATGTGAGCAGGCTCCTCAATGTGAGCACAGGTGCCAACAACGACACGACCGCGACAGTCGGAGCTATGACGCAGGCGGAACGCGTGCACAACCGCTCGCAGGCGATCCACCGCGCATTCATTGAGTTTGACTCCGGTCGAATGAGCGAGCAAAAGTTCATCCAGCAGCTCCAAGCGCTTGGGATTGAACAGACTCTTGAGTCAAAGAGAGTGCTGCGCCAGTTGCCGGTGTCTTTTTCTCATCTCCTGCACGCTCTCACAATGACCGATTCCACTGACATTACGGACAAAGCTGCTGGTTCTGTGCGTCAATCCACTGCCAGCACAGCAGCCATTATGAGCGGCGCCGTGACACCTGGTGGGCCGTCTCGCCGTCATCGCGGTGTGGGGTCCTTCAATGGGGCTCACGACCGCAGCACGGATGTTGTGACGTGGAAGAAAGATCAACTTGCCATCAACAGAGGTCTGAATGCCAAGTTGTGGAATACCCGCGCCATTGACTACAACACAGACCTTTGGAAGGGCGACGTCATCAAAGACGTTCTCATTCATGGCCAAGAGCCTCCCATGCAGCGTTTCGAAACTGAAGCGCAGCACGCTTCGTTGACGGGCATCGGACAACCTGATGTCCCGTTGACTAGCGCGGGTTACCAGACAGCGGACAAGGGTTTGATTCGCGAACAGCTTTATTCTCTGATTCGTCAGCTGGACCAAGGTGCGATCACAATCGCCGCTTTCAGACAACATTTGAACACCATGGGGATCCCCGTTCCGCCGCGAGCAAACCGTCATTTGCAGCAATATGCTGCCAATGGCCGTGTCAATTTCAAAGAATTCGTGATGGCATTTGAGGACTATCTGCAGGACGCTACGGTCCATGTCCAAGAGCCGGTTCGACCCACGACTGCACCGGTGTCAACAGAGCCGTGGTGGCACACTGGTGGTCGCGGAGGAAAGCACAACCCGCAACTGCAGCGCGGATATGGAGACATCATCACCTGGGAGAACACAAAACAAGGCGGCGAAGCGCGCGACATCTCCCGGGAGCACGAAAAGGCCACGTTTGGCCGGCGTCTCGGCTTCTTGTATGGCGGAGAGAACCGCCAACAGAACTTTTTGGTGCGTGATGTTTGCCTTTCCATAGTCGATGATCGTGTAAGTGACGTGTTTTTGTGTTTTGTTGTTGTTCACTTGTGGTCAGGCTTGGGAAACCAACCAGTTCAAGCCGTCCGCCGAAAACCAGGCCCCTCAACGAAACAACGTCATCACTTGGCAAGGACCCAGTCTACCCGCGGAGGTGCGTTGCTCAGAGTTGCTCAGAGCTGCTCATTCACTGTCCGCTGTTGTGTTTCGTGGGTTTATTAACATTGCGATGTCGTGGCGTGTAGGCCGACGCCGGAGGACGCGGTCTTACCATCATCGGCACGCACCACCGAAACCGCGCTTGTCCGTATGGCACTGAGCAAGATTACGACAAGGGCATTCCTTTGGGCGAAGGCGGTTCGTGATCGCAAGCAGCCGCCGGCACTGTTGCATTCCCACTCACTGCTTGTTATATTGGTGTGGACAGGTATTGATGGAATCCCGCACAAAGGTAGTCAGTTCCAGCCACGTGATCACAACGCTGTAGTTGGCGCTGCATGGGGAGGAGCACAATCTTCTACCCCAACGAAGGTATGTGCTGTGGCGACATTTACACCGGCCACGCGCAATGCTGACAACAATGTTTGTCATCAGCAATTCGTTTCAGAAAACGAACGCGATCACATCCGATCCGATTTCACAGTGCCAGCTCCAGACCATACGCACGGCAAGCGCCATTACGGCGCAGGTGTGCAGGAAGACCACATTGGAGCGCATAATGGGTTCGTCCAGCATCGTGACTCCCGTGTGCGCTACGCTGTCTTTTAATAAATTTGTTTCGTCTTCTTGGGCACAGTTATGTTGTTGCAGACGAGTGAACTTATCCCCCCGTCTTCATGGAACAACCAACGATGTCAAAGCGTTGCCAATTGCCGTGCCATTTGCTCGGATTGTGCTTTGTGACGGTGAACCGCAACTAGTTCACTGCTTCTACTGTATCGTATACTCTATCTAATATCATTTTTATTCTCTCATCAACTCCGCAGTGACGGGGTCCATGCTCACCGCACTTGGGCGTCGTGAACCTTGCTTGATGTGTGATAGTCGTGACCATGCTACAAGCATGCATGCCGACGTCGTGCCGATATCGTGCCGACGTCGTCAGAGGCGAGAGTGGGGGCTATAACAATGATGGGGGTATAACAATGGCGAGACGAAGGACAAATGTGTTCCTCCTCGTCCATGGCGACACCGCAGGATCCTTGATCGCAACTCGCTGCTTACAGCATCAATCTCCAGTCCGACGTAGCACCAATCACCAGCATTGCCACGAACGCAGCACTAGACAGTGGATGGCTTCCAGTTAGTTGCTGCTTCATCCGCCCGTGATATCTTGGGAACCTGCAAATGCTCTTCCGTCTGCGACATCGATCGAACATTGACTGAGTGACAGTGAGTGAGTGAGTGAGTGAGTGACAGTGAGTGAGTGACAGTGAGTGAGTGACTGTGAGTGACTGTCGTTGTTGGGACAGACTATGGGGACTGTGGGCGTGGGGGCGGGGACTGAGATCGTAGTGCAGAGCGGGTTTACCGTGCGTAGTACAACCTATCCTCCACCGCCCACACCCACAGTCATTCACTCACAGTCACTCACTCACAGTCACTGAGGGTGGCCACTCACGCACTCACTCACTCACTCACAGTCACTCACTGTCAGTCACTCACTCGCAAGTCACTCACTCACTCACTGACGGCCACGGTGAAGGCGCCTCTCAGTCGCTCACTGTCAGCCAGTCAGTCATTTCGCTCTCTTCGTTCGTTCATTCATTCGTTCGTTCGTTCGTTCGTTCGTTCGGTCGTTCGTTTGCGTCGTCGTTGTTGCTGCCGCCGCC
>ENA-OWNT01002660-OWNT01002660.1-seawater-metagenome-genome-assembly--contig:-NODE-2660-length-18211-cov-4.658487_pt1 | contig 18211 bp, 15 predicted proteins | sample MGYA00238136_ERZ651165 | MGnify/ENA primary metagenome ERZ651165 (study PRJEB26861, sample SAMN08777766) | seawater metagenome | isolation source: coastal seawater | place: USA: Florida | collected...
GTTCGTCGTTCGTCGTTCGTCGTTCGTCGTTCGTCGTTCGTCGTTCGTCGCCGTTCGTCGCCGTTCGTCGCCGTTCGTCGTTGTCGTTGTCGCTGTCGTCGTCGTTTTATGTTGGCGTCGTCCGCCGTCGTCGGCGTTGTGTGTGTGTTGTCGGCGTTGTTGTGCCATTGAAGATGCTGCCGGCAAATGCCGGCTGTTGTGCAGTGTGAACGCGTCGAGCGATGGATGCAAGGCGGAAGACAGGCACTTTTTGTTGTGAGATGTGGTGTAGTTGTTTGTTGTCGTTTTGCGTCCTTGCGCCTGGACCACACAGTGGCAAACGCGGCTGGTTCGGCGTGAAGTTGTGGAGGCACGTTCCGTTGGTTGCTGATCGTTCAGTCGCCGATCCATTGCTTGAACAAGTGCGTCGGCAGTTTGTTTGGATCAGCTGGAATATTTGGGCCCCTTTTGATTTAGTCAGTCGCGTTTCTGTTTTGCAATTGACACGGCGGGAGGGCTCCTCCTGCAACCAATACTCAGTGGCGTGGAGTTGCAACCGTTTTCTCCTTGGAGATGTCGGCCCGGCGCCAGAAGAAGAAGTCCGCACCAGTGGTGGTGCCAACGCTGGCTTCGCTGTGCATCAAGGTCATTGCCGATAATTTCAAAGAGCTGCCAGTAGCTCACAAAGTTAGTGACAAGTCGAGGTTTCAACTGCTGGCGGCGCTGCCACTTGACGTGGACATCGCGACAGCCGGGGCTCACATCCACGACGAAAGCTATTGGGAACGAAGGTGCAAAGCCAATGAGCGATGGAAGTACTTTGAACTGGACAAGCACGGATTTACATGGAAGCAATGTTACTACGAAATGTTTCTCCAGGATAGATTGCATGACTTCGGCAAGGGGGACGACCAGCAGAAGTTGTTAGAAGACTTGCGGGCCAGCTCTGACTTCGTTCACTCGTTGGACGTGGATCAGCTGCAGTCCCATCTCGACCTCGACCACATTTTTGAGAGTCTACACAACCTGAGTCACTTGTCCCTCACCTACGGAGCACAAAAACTGCGCATGAACTTTAAGAGGGAACTCTTCGGAATGAAATTTTCCGATGCTGAAACGTTCGTGGTGACTACTGTTCTCACTTCTCTTGACTGTGTTGCTGTCTGTTGTCCACTGCGTCAACAACGCTGTTGATTGTTTCCCCCACTCACGCTGCCACGCGTGTGTGTGCCATTGTTCTCGCAGGCTCAGCATTTGCTTAGAAAACACGCAAACCTTGGTGTCGCTGTCACTGCGCTCCAATTTGCTTGACGACGATCTGGTCGAGATTTTGATGGAGGGGCTGTCTCAGAACAAAACCTTGTCGATCTTGGATCTGTCACACAATAAGATTTCCGACACCGGTGCCCAAATGCTTGGTGAATACTTGAGCCAGCCGTGTACTGTCGTGCACTTGAACTTGGCTGACAACCAGATTTATGGCGAGGGTGGCCTTCACCTTGGACGGGCTCTCCACTACAACGACACTTTGGTCAGCTTGAATTTGAGATTGAATCGGCTTGGTGACATGGGCGGCCGCGTGCTGCTCGACGGACTTGTCGAGAACGACACCCTGCGATCAATAAACCTCTCCTCAAACTCGCTAGCAGAGGAGACGACAAAAATGCTTTCTGCTTTGTTCAAGTCGTCCACGTGCATGTTGCAGTACTTGGACTTGTCAGCGAACGACTTGACTGAGATCGAGGGCAATGAGGTGAGCAGTTCCGCTGCGCATGCTGCCTGTTGTGTACGCAAAGCTGAATGTGCACTGCTGTTGTGGAACCATGGTGTACACTGCGAAGCTTCACGATGCGCTGGCCAACAACACTACTTTGGTTAACTTGGATCTGCGGCACAACAAAATAGAAGATGGTTCGGCTTGCGTGTCGGCAATCAAGGTGTGTGTCGACCTTCTTGCGCTTGTGGTCGCCATTGCAAGTTGAATAACCAGCTGATATTTTTTTAGGAAATTCTGAACCGAAACGAGCTTCGAGGGCGACAGCGTTGAGTGGTGCACGCCCCGCCACTTGTTCGCACAGCCCACTCCTTCTAGACAGTTCACACGCGCGCCCGAGACACACCAAAAACGCGGTTGTCGGAACTAGTTAAAAATATGGATGCGATGAAATCATAGCATGTTGTAGGGCAACTCCTTATCTTTTCAAGTATTCAATTACAACAATACAACACTGTCAAAAAGTACAAGCAAGCAACCAATCCAACAGGCAGATGTCCTTCAACCTTCTTCACGTGCATGCAATGGCTCTGGAAACGTGTGTGAGTGCCACTGTCCATGCTGCTGCTGGGCAAGAAGACAGCACGTACACCTCCAGAAACACAATACCAACAAAAAGTGTTGAAAACTAATACGCTTACGTTATACGAAGATGGTCGCCAATGCGAAATTGCGTTGGGTGCATGGATACATCCTGGCGACATTTACTGAGTGCAATTGGCACCGAAGTGCCGTTAATTAATCTATGCCGTTAATCTAACGCCGAGCAATTCCGAGAATGGCCAAGGCACCGGCAGCTGCGGTGAGACACAAAGTCCCTGCATTGCCAGCCTCGCTGATGTCACCAGGACCGCCGACGTCATCATCATCAAGACAATCGTCATCAGCAATGTCGGCGAATGCAACTCCATCACAATCGGGGAAATCTCCGCGATCAATGATTGTGTTGTTGATTCCATTCTTCGGGCAGACTTGTTCGGTCGACGTGTACACGAAGAGACCTTTCTCGCCACGCAGGCACGGCGGCGCAAACGGGGGATCCGGGGTCAAGTAGTACCCATAATTGCCGTTGTCGTCGACTTTGCCATTGCACTCATCCAGACCAGCTGCGTAATCTTCACCTTGTTGAAGATCGCCGTTATCGTCGTAGGGGCCGAAAATGGGGAACCCATCCCGTGCGAAACCCAACACAGGACTCGGGGTGCCGGCACCACCACTCGAGAACTGCGCGGCCATGTCGCTATAGTCACGGACATAACCTGTTGAAGAGTCCTTCCACCACTGCGCGTCCGAAGGATAAGGCACGCTCAGGAACTCCAACAAGCACCTCGGCGGGATGTGGTAGTGATACTGATGCTTGGTGTCGGAATGACCATTGCAATCGTCGTAAGACCAGGTTGGAGCGTGCGAGTCGAGAAGAACCCCGTTGACGAGGATGCCGACCACTTCGTCATCGCCAAAGTAATCTGCCTGGTCTGAAGACGTCGGATTGGACGGATCCTTGGGGATGTGCATGGTGTAATGCTGAAAAGTCGGGTCGAAAGTGTCGAGGGTCGTGGTAGTCGTCGTACCGCAGCTACAACCATTAGTAGTAGTACCGCAGCAACTACCGGTGGTAGTACCGCAGCAACTACCGGTGGTAGTACCGCAGCAAGCACCAGTGGTAGTACCGCAGCAAGCACCAGTGGTAGTACCGCAGCAAGCACCAGTGGTAGTAGTGCCACAGCAACCACCAGTAGTAGTAGTGCCGCAGCAACCACCAGTAGTAGTAGTGCCGCAGCAACCACCAGTAGTAGTAGTGCCGCAGCAACCAGCAGTAGTAGTAGTGCCGCAGCAACCAGCAGTAGTAGTAGTACTTCCGGAGCAGCAACCAGCAGTAGTAGTAGTACTTCCGGAGCAGCAACCAGCAGTAGTAGTAGTACTTCCGGAGCAGCAACCGGCCGTCGTGGTAGTACCAGAGCAGCAGCCCACAGTAGTCGTGCCGGAGCAGCAAGCGGCCGTAGTTGTCGTCGTACCGGAGCAGCAGCCCACAGTAGTCGTGCCGGAGCAGCACCCGGCTGTAGTTGTCGTCGAACCGGAGCAGCAGCCCACAGTAGTCGTGCCGGAGCAGCAGCCCACAGTAGTCGTGCCGGAGCAGCAGCCCACAGTAGTCGTGCCGGAGCAGCACCCGGCTGTAGTTGTCGTCGTACCAGAGCAGCAGCCCGCAGTAGTCGTGCCGGAACAGCAGCCCACAGTAGTAGTCGTAGTGTTACCGGAGCAGCACCCGCCCGTTGTTGTAGTACCGGAGCAGCACCCCGTGGTGGTCGTCCCGCAGCACCCGCCCGTGGTAGTCGTCCCGCAGCACCCAGCCGTGGTAGTAGTCCCGCAGCACCCAGCCGTGGTAGTAGTCCCGCAGCATGCGCCGGTCGTAGTCCCGCAGCATGCGCCGGTCGTAGTCCCGCAGCATGCGCCGGTCGTAGTCCCGCAGCAGCTGGGGCCGGTCGTAGTACTGGAGCAACCGTTCGTGTCTGTAATTATGCCGCTTCCGCCGACCATGTTGGGATGATCAGGGCACCCGTTGCTTTCGATGATGTACGAGTCAGTTGTTTCGGCAACAAGGACATCGGAGCGGAAACATAGATTGTTGACAGCCAGGTCTGGAGAATTGGAGTCAGGGCACAAGATCTGAACCGTGTCGTCACCCGAATATGCGGGTCCGTCCTCCCATGGGTCATGGATGGTGGCATTGTAGACGAGAAGAACGTCACCTTGAACAACAGCTTGAGCTTCGTCGTAGTGAACGCTGACCCGAGGGAAAGGGCCATCAGGCCCGGCATCGATGAAGGCCACGATGTTGGCTTGCGACACGTCGCCCGCGAGTTCGAGTTCAACTGCGTGAGTTCCGTTAGCGTTTGGTTCGGCTGCCAGCAGAGCGTAGCCAGAGTTTTCGCACACCCTCAATTGCTTGCACCACTTTGTGTGCAGCTCGGGCTCGTAGAACACGTTGATGCCATCAGGAGCGCACGAAGCGCCCTCGGCCTTGTCTTCGCACAAATCCATACATTTTATGTCGATGATGTAACCCGACTTGGACGCGGCGTCGGCGAAGGTGCCGCAGGCAGCGGCAAAAGCCGCGAGATAGAAAGGTGCGTTCCGCATCTTCCTGGCGAAAAGAAGAAGTGGTTTTTCACAAACAAACCAAAAAGTCGTGGTGAAAAGTCGACAAAGCTTCGACAGCAGCACGTTGGACTTGTGTGTGTTCCGCCGAGGAAACGCGCCACATGAAGGCAGTGGTGGAAACTGCGATTTGCAGAGCGGTGGTGTCGAAGGGCGCGAGCGAGATCCAGGGGTGGAGGGGGGGGGGAGAGGAGGACAGGGGAGAGAGCGAGAGCAAAGAGTCGTGGCGACTGTGTATACCGGGCGGGGCGGAGAGAAGCGTCGGCAGTCGGGTTGCAACAACGACCGCTACGTCAGTCCTGTGTAGCGCTGCCGTTCCCCCACCGGGGGAGGAGAGCGGCGGTGGAGTGGTAGGGCCGAAACGTGAAACCACATGCAGGGGTCTACGAAGGGTTGCTACGCTGGTCACGCCGGTCTATCACAGAGGGCCACGCTGCGTCAGTGCGCCGGTCGGCCAGCGACGCGACTTGCAGCGCAACGCAGCGCAGCGCAACACAGCGCAACGCAACGCACGCTGCGCGCGTGTGTGCGCACGAACTGTCCGCGCGGTGTCGGCTCGCACGTAGGCACACGTGGTCCCAACCAACCAACACCCAAGCACCCACGCACCCACCCAACAGCGCCGCAAGCAACCCTGTTCAGGGCAGAAGAACAGCGCAGCAACATGACAGGATACACGGAGGGGAAGGGACTAAGGGGAGGGAGGACACGCAACGCCGTCGTCGCGCGCACATACACACACACACACTTTGGCGGTTGGTTGAGCGACTGAGTGACTGACAGACGAACGAACGGAGGACGGACGGACGTTACGGTGCATTGCAGGGCTGACGTCGCGGCTGTTGTTGTTGTTGTTGTTGTTGTTGTTGCGCCACTCACTGCAAGTGAACGAACGAACGAACGAACGAACGCGCGAACAAACGAACGAAGTGAACGAACGAACGAACGAAGTGAACGAACGAACTGAAAAGCGGAAAGCAACGAAGAAAAACGGCGAACAGAGAGAGATTGAGAGAGAGATTGAGAGCAAAAAGAAAAAAGAAATGTTGCCAAGAACGGGCAAAAAACGAAACTACTGTAAAGTGAAACATTGAACTGTACGGTTGGCGTTATGCAATCACTATTCAATATCATTCGGTCAATTCATGTAATGTAGCTATTATTTTCCTTCATATTCCACATACTAAAAGCTTAACCCTCCCTCTCACTCACTCACAATTCACTCCATCACTAAATACCTACCAACTGTACATTTACTCTTTTACTTCTACTCATCCACAACTTCTAAAAAGCATTCCTCAATTATCCAACTGCACAGTACTACTTTTCAATTTTCAAAGAGTGGGAAACAGCCGAGTGAGCACTCCGCGCTGAGCTGTGAGCTGAGCTGACGAGCCGACAAAGTGTGACGTCAGGAACGCGGCGGAGACGACTGACGTCACCGGTACGAACACTGAGTACGAACGGCAGTACTTGGGTACTGAATGTGATGGAATAGATTTATGTCGCAGTTTGCGGCGGCTCCAACGAACGATCCAACGATCCAACGTTCGTTCGTTCGTTTGTTCGTTCGTTCGTTGTTTTTTTCTGACAACCGGCGCTGAACGCTGCAGTGTTCCACACGAAACGTTGAGAAAGTTGATTGAAACGCCGTTTGTTCGTTCGTTCGTTCACTTCGTTCACTTCGTTCGGTCAATACTTCGTTCACCTCGTTCGGTCAATACTTCGTTCGTACGTTCGTTCAATACTTCGCTCGATACTTCGTTCAATACTTCGTTCGTACGTTCTTTCAATACTTCGTTCAATACTTTGTTCAATACTTCGTTCGATGCTTCGTTCATGCGTCTGGTCAATACCCCGTTCGTGCATTCGTTCATTCGATCCAAAGTTCGTTCGTTCGCTCGCTTTCCCATTCGTTCCATAATTCGTTCGTTCATTCGTTTGTTCAATGATTCGCTCATCCTCTCGTTCTTCCAATATTTCGTTCATTTGTTCGCTCAATAGTCCGTTCAAAAGTTTGCTTGTGCGTTCGTTCACATGTCAATACTGCGTTCGTTGGTTCAGTAGTTCAATAAGTCGTTCGTTCTTTCATCTGTTCAATACTTTTCGTTCGTTCGTTCTCCCCTTCGTTTCTTCAATAGTTCGTTTGTTCGCTCGTTCGCGCGTTCTACGGCCATCCGTCACGTTTGTAGACACCAACCGTTTCCATCATCCCGCACAATCGCATATTCACCACTGTCGCCACCTGCTGCGCTGTCGCGTAGCAAGCACATGACGTGGTTGATCGTACTTGAAGAAAATGCTCAAGGTCCTGCTTTTGAGTAAACTTTGCTGCAGTTTCCCAATAGCATGTCTGCGTCGATATGATGCATAGGGTGCCCATCGAGTAGTTTCAAGTCGAGGGTGCGACTGCATTCTAACGTGGAGTAGGCGGGTGTTATCACACAGTACACGACACGCTTCGCGTTGCACGAACGAACGCATCGCTGTCCGATGTTTAGCGAGAACAAGCGTGTGCCAGGGTGATTTTGGGCGGCTACAATTGGTGGCATTGACGGGACGCTAGCGATATAGGCAAACCAACCATTGTGCATCAGACAACGCCACACGTGACCAGTGCACGTGAAGAAGTAGTAGATAACGGCTGGGGAGTCAGCGTGTCCGCTGGTTGTATTGCGGCTTGTCGAGTGTGGCGTCCCGCACGCAAACGTAACGCTCAAGTAGGCTCAAAGGAGGCAAGACAACACCAACACATAACAAAAGAAAGAATAAATAATAATTGTGAACGACAAAAAACTAACTACCAGCCAGCGGGCCTGAAGCAGCAACGACTAGTATGTAGAGCATGACTGTCGCTTCGCACGTGGTTTTGTACCAGACGCCACCGCAATCACTGAGCCTCAATGACGTCCACGAGGAGCCTCTGAGCAGAGTTAGAGAGGAGCCCGCTGCGCTCCCGTAGAATCTGCATCGCGTCGTTGCGTAGCACCGTGAGCTGAGCATGCAAGTGCGTTAATCGCTCCCTCAGCCCTTCAAATTGCTGAGACGGACACCGCTCGGCGATGCCAGTCCACGGAAACTGCGTCGCCGCGCCCTGATTTGCTGTTGTACTTGCACCTGCGGCTGCAAGGCCTGCTTGCTCCGCAAATTGCACGGCATCGTTCACGACAGCCGTGGCAGTGACGATGATGTCAACCGCCGCGTCGGCGTCGCTACTGCGTTTGGGGCGACGCAGGTAGTCGCGAGCAAGCAAACGGGTGGCAGCGCTCCAGTCACGGGCTCGATCAAGAACATCGCGCACTCGACCGCAACCTCTGCTTCCAGCCAAAGCAGCCAAAGCAGGTCCGCGATCGGCTGCTTTCAGCGCGGTTTCCCGCCATCGTTGTTCCAGTCCGTGGGAGTCCTTCAAGCGCTGTAGGACTTGACCGAGCACTTGACGAGTTTCCCTGCTGTTGTCCGCCACAATGGTTCCGGCGCTCGCAACGGTGAGAGTATTGTCGTCTGCTGCCAGCACTTCGCAGAGCCTGATGGCGGCGCTGAATCGGCCAACAGTTCCGTCGACAACATACTCAGCAACGCCGCTGACATTCGCGCTCGACATTGACAGTGACACATTGACTGCTCGCCGCAGTAAGGGAAGTGCCGCTTCCTTTTTGCCAAGATGCAACTCACACATGCCGAAGTCGTGCAGGGCTGCGTACGTCAACCGGTGGCCGGCTCGTTCAGCACTGTGGAAGTGTGCTTCTGCTTCACTCCAGTCTTGCAGTCGAGTCAGTGCCTGCGCAAAAAGCGCGTGAACATCAGCCACAGTGTATCGGGCGTTTGACGAGTGCGGCAGGCTCAAAGTGACGGCATCGTTGTTAGATCCGGCAGCGGAACGGTCCGCACGCGCTCGCCGTTCGAAGGAACGATGTGTGTCAGTCGAGACATTACCGGCGTGCGCTTCGTCAGCAGACGACAACGCTCGCTCAAAAGCCAGCCGCGCGTCGGCTTCGAGGCCCTTGGTCGCCAAGCAAGTCCCGAAGAGAATCCAATCAGGCACGCCAACTGCTCGCCGCGTCATTTCGGCGTTGGCAATGATGCGGCGAAAGACAGCAATCGCACCATCTATATCGCCCTCAGTCAGACGGACCTTCGCCAAGCCGACCCCGCTTTGCACATTGTAAGGGTCAAATAACGCGGCTGTTTCGAAGGACTCCGCCGCGACTGCGTTCCACGCATCAATGTCGGTTTCCATAACCATGTCGAAGTCCGTTGTGGATTGTGAAATTTGTGCAACGCGCAGCCATAAGTGACCGACGCTGGCTGCGGCTGATGCCATCCATTGTCGCTCGGTGGTTGAAAGCATTTGCGTCTCATTCGTCAACAAAGCCACATGCAGCAACTCCAAGAAGCGTCGCGCGTGAGTCGTTGACAAAAAGCCGTCACTCCCGCGAGAAAACTGGTGCAAATCAAATGTAGGAGCAGATATGCCATTGGGAGAGAACCCCAGTCCCGCGTCATCTTTGTCCCAATTGCGTTGACTCCATGCGTCCCCCAGCGCAGCCGCGTGCGACTCCAAGATGTTCCAGGTCAGCTGCGACAGAATACCCAAGGCAGCGAATGCATTGTCTTGACCGGTCCACAGCATACTGAGCTTTGAGCCTGCCGAAACATTGGTGGCGGCTGGAACCACAGTGGTAGCAGACGCTGCTGACGTTGCCAGGAGTTTCCCGAGTGAGAGGAGGGCGGTACTACAACGGGGTTCCTTGCGAATCCATTGGACGAAGTGCGCAGCAGCTGCGCCTGGATCACCAGCCAGCTCCAAGTACTTTGGCAACAGTCGAGTGGCTTCGTCTTTCAGCTGGGCGATTTCGTTGACCGTCTCGCCCCATTCCTTGTGTACGCCGTGAAGGAGATCGTCAAGCAGCTTAACCGCACCCGAGTACTTTCGGGCCTGGGCCTCCAGCTTGGCAAGCTGAAGCTGAGCACTACAGCTGGCTGGTTTGGCGTGAATAGCGCGACGACATGATGCGGCGGCCATGTCCGACAGCCCAGCGCGGCCTTCGAAGATGCAGAGGCGCAGGAGCGCGAATCCGGCTTTCGATGGCATTCTGGCCGTGGCAAGTTCCACTGCAATCTTGGCTCTGTGAATCGTGTCTGAAACACGACCGCTGCGATCGAAGGCGGCAGCTTCGTCGAGAAACAACTGAATTTCGGACGCTACTACCGCCTCGCGGATTACTGCTTGCTCCAGCTCACGTAATTGATGAGTCTTTTGGCGATACTTCACGTACGTTTGGCATGCCCGACCGCTGACGCCTAACTGCAATCCTGAGCACAGCGAGTCACTTCGCTGCAAGTGGGCAGACAAGCGCTCGCTGCTGGTCAATGGCACGTTTGTTTGTGCGTCGAAGTGCACGACGTCCTGGTTGGAGCTCTCGTTAGAGTTCGACGAATGCACTGATATCCTAATCGAGCGAGTTCGATCGTTGACAACACCTGCGGCGGCGAGATCTGACAGCGGAAACGAGCCCGGGCCGAATGATGCCGTCCAACGTCCGTCACAATTGTCGCCCTCGAACAGCTCAACGATGCACAAACTCGAGCGGTCCCCTCCTTCCACACGCAGAGACGACACTTCGTCCACTTTGGCACCGCCTTCGGCCAAAACAGTGGAAGAAAATGAGCCGGTGCCAACAAAAGTGGCTTCCCAGCCATCGAAGTGGGCACCCTGAAACAACGTGGCGCGGCAGGGGCCGTTGTGCCATGCCATCTTGTCTGCTTGCGTTACGTTGCTACCGAGTTGCGCAACCTTGGAGCCAGGACTCCATCGTCGACGCTCCTCGAGTTGTTGCTGCTTGTAATGGGCGATATAGCTGTCCGTGGTGGCTTCGTCGTCGTCGAACGACCACGCAACGCGATTGATGTCCGCCACCGCAGCTGCAGAGCGGCGTCTTTCGGCCACGAAGGCGTCGAGGCGTTGCTCGCGCAGCTGAATGGCGAGCTGCAATTGCGCCCGCGCATCTTCGGCACGGCCGAGCGCACGAAGACATGTTGTCGACAATTCCAATACATCGACGTTGAACGGATGTTGTGACAATGCATCTTGCAAAACCTGCAGCGCTTGTGAATAGCGACCCTCGATCAAAAGAGTCTGAGCCAACCCACTCTGCGAAGCAACTCGGAGCCCATCGACATATTGCTTGGCGACCAACGGGTTGACCCAACGGAGCTCTGCTTCACTCAAAATGTCGACATCTCTGGATGAGGCTGTCGAAAGCGAGGTGTCATCACCAAGGTGTGGGGATTGAGCGCTCGATGCAAAGCGATGCACAGAACGCTCAAAGAAACTTTGTGCAGTTGTTGGTTGGTTGTCGTGAAGTAACAAACGACCCAAATGCGTCAGAGCAGGTGTCCAAAGTACAGGCGTCAGGGAAGCAGCATCGATTGCCCGCACATAGTTGTTGGCAGCTAGCTGCGCATCCGCCATGAGCTCGTGAAACTGTCCAAGATCGTTGAAAATGGCGGCAAGTGCGCGAGCGTCTCTCATGCCATCGGCAATCGATAGTGCTTGTTGAAATTGGCTTGTCGTGTTTTTTGCAACTTGCTTCAGCTGCGCCGCCCAGTGGCGTTGCGAGGCTAATGATGACTCCCCACCCGTCTCTCGTATCGAACGCTGCGCTTCCAACAGGCCGGCAGTTGCTTGGAACATGCACACGGCCAACAAATGCTGTGGTAAATATTGCTGCTGGTAAACAGGCTGAAACTTCAATACATTGTACTGCCTATGCGCATCTTTCTCTGGGTCTGGCAGCTCTGCCACCAGGCGCTGCAAGGACGCCATGGCCATGGACCACTTGCCACGGCGCATAAGTGCCTCAATTGCTTCTAATTGTGCTTCCACGGAGCTGGGATACTTCGAAGCCGCATCCAGGTACAAATTGGTCGCAGCTGCCCAAAAGTCCGCAGTTTGCTCGCCTTCCGTGTTTTTACTTCTCATTGCAAGATCCAGATCCGCGCCTGCAAAGTCGGCCAGCGACAGAAATGTTTCATTCTCCAAGAGTCCGGCAACTCGTCGCGTCACCATGGGTGGAAGCAATATCTCCGTGTGGTCGCTTGGCGGGTGATTGTTGAAATCGTCATCGTCATCACTGCCGGCACTGTTGCCACCACTGTCGTCGTCCACGTACGAACTGTCGCACTTGCCAAGCAAACAGTCAACGGCGTGCACTTCAAAGAAGTCCGCGGCCTCCAACAACAAGGGGAGTTGATGAAACGCCACGGTGCGAAACACGGGGAAGCAGATACCATTGCAGCTGCTCTGCATCCCCGCGCAGTGACACCGCTTTGTGAAATCTGAAGACGCAGAATCTGGAGAGCTCGGTGCAACAGAAGAATGCGACGAAAGATGCAAATGCAGCAAGGCAAGACTGTAACATTGTACGAGCGCCGTTTGCTCACTTTGTTGGTCGGTGTACGATTCTCGGTGAGCGTGCCCTGAGTCCTTCGTGTCACCGAGAGCGGACAACTCAGACATGGACAACACCTACGAAGCATGCACCACGTTCGCCACAATAAAACACCAGTTGAGAATGGCACAGATGTGCGGTGGAGTTGCCCGTACCTGCTGAAGAAAAGGGCTGATGACGGTGGAAGACTTCTGCAAGAATGCGACGTGCGAACGTGCGAAGCGCGCTTGGAACGGATTCCGAGAGCTATTCACGAGTCCCATTTCGCTGAACAAGCCGTCGCTGAAATGCCGCTCCCGAATATTTGCAAGGCGCAACTGGGCAAACGAAACACTAAGCGAATCATCCGACACTCGCGAAAAGCAATTTGCCGATGCCTTCGACAAGAAAATCAAACAAAAATGGCACACAACATACATCAATATGGCACACCACAATCGGACACCAAGAAGCGGCGCAACTCACCAGCCAGTGTCCACGAAGCCGTGCCAACTCTGCAATCTGAAGTAGAGGCTCGTTGAGCACCCCGACAAAGCTGGAGTTTCCAACACAGCGAGACGGCAGCCCCGTGGTCCAAAAGGACGGGGACTCCCAAAGCTCGGAGCTTGGTGCGCCTGCTGCATTCTCGGCGCGGCTGCACAATCCGTCAGATAACCACACGCAAATGTCATCGTATGAGTGTGAAACAACATACTCGATCCATTCCTTCGTAAAGTGACGCAGCGACTGGTTGCGCGACGACTCCGGAGTTGGTGTACTCAGTGTACTCGGTGGCCGAGGCCTCAGCTGGCGAGGGCCGTTCGTTACTTCGCGTATTATTGTTGCCGCACTTTCAGGTGCGCGTTGCAATTCATCATGAATCACACGATCAGCAATGATAGTGTCATGGAGTATGCCCGTCTCCATGGTGAGTGGCTCGCGTGGCTCACCTACAGGTGTCCACTGCTCTTTCGAGTTTGGTGGCGTTGTTGCTGAAAGGGCGGCTAGTCCACGTTGGACACCGAGGACGACAGCGAGAATCGCGACGTCGGTATCACCTCCAGCAGCAATGAGTAAATCCACAACACTTGCTGGAACACTTTGAACACCTCGAGATCCGATGGTCTCTGGTCCACACACGCTGGACAGCACCGCGTGAACGGGCAGCAAGTGTTTGGTTGCTGAGGCACCACCCGCCGTCACAGAAGGTGGGTCTGGGGAAGGTCCAGGCCATGGTGACAAAAGATCAAAATTCGACAAGTCTTGGCGGCCAGTCGTGGAATGTGATGCCGACAGCCCCGTGTCGTTCTTTCGACGGACTTGTTGCATCTGCTGATGCAACGTCCACTCCACATGTTGCAGAACTTGGTCGCGTTCAGACTGCATGTCACTTCCGAGCGACAACAACACCGTGGCCATTTCACGATGTAATGCAACACACTGTGGCCACTCCACCAACGCCGCGGAGAGCACGTGGCGTGCCGACTGTGGATCACCCAACGAAAAGTGCGCGGCGGCCAGTTCTGACCAAAGCAGTGCCCATTGACAGCGGGACTGTCCTCCGCAAGTTTCCAACTGCACAAACTTGTTTGCCGGTGTTCGCATTGATTCGTTCGCGTGCTCACGGCTTTCATTGCCGGGACGCGGTGGAACATGTCCGAACACAAACGATGGCAAGGGCTGGTTTCTTTGAAATTTTCTTCCTCTCTCCCGATACTCAAATGGTGGCGGTTTTGCATCAAACGGTGCTGGAGTTGCTCCTTCAGCGCGGGGTGGCTCTTCAGATCGTCCGTTTCCACTCGGGCTGCCACGACCAATAACGCCCTGTGCCCTCTCAGTGGCATCAAAGAAACACTCTGTAGCTTTTGAACCATGGCCGAGCTTCACATACAATCGGCAGAGACGCCAATGAAACAGCAAGTGCCGCCACACCCGTTGCTGGGACGCTTGGTGGGTGTTCTGTGGTCGAGAACCTCCTTGGCGACTCGATGGTGATGACACTTCTTCGTCAGCAACATCCTGTGCGGTGCGCCGGGATTTGTGGAGGTTGAGTGCCTGAGAAATACAACACACACGTGAGTAATGGATTGAGTCAATCCGATTCATGGAGCGAATCCTCATAAGATTCAAAGGCAGGCGCACCGTTTCGTAAGCCAACGCAGCTTGACGTTGAAATTTGCGAACAGCCTCGTATGACTTGTTCGTTAGAACAACCGATGCTACAGCGTCGTTGTCGCCGTGAGCAGCTGATTCAATAGCGTTCTCCACAACGTTCAGCGCTTCGCCTTCTAAGGCGAGCGCGAAAGAAAACATTGCTTCGACCGATGTCTTGTTCAAGCCGACTGCTTTGTGATAATGGCGTCGGCCCGTTGATGCCGCCATTGCCACCTGAAGTGTACAGAGCAAGGAGGTAAGACATCAACGTTACTCAGCTAAAACACTTGTGGGTACATTCGCGCATTTTGTGGGACTGACGCCAGCGTGGGCGCCATCGCAGGAATGCATGCACTCACCTCAGGTCCAAGGTGTCGCAAAATGCTGTTGCAATCGTCATAGTGAGCGCAATCACAGCGTTCTCGGTCTCCATTCATACTCACAGAAACGACATCGCACTGCCTCAGTGTGAGATGTAGTGCTTCCGCTGACGAGTCCATGTAGCGATCTCGTTGATTTCTGAGGCTGCTTCCGTTCACGACGGCGTCGCCGAGCATGTGATGCAATTGTGCAGCATGAGGCTGGACGCGGATAGCAGCACGGAGATGCGAAACGATTTCTTCATTCAAGCGCAGTTTGCGTGGAACCGCGCGAAGAGTATCTGCAGTTTCTTTGGAAGAGAACGCCATGGGGTTCAACACCACGGGTGCTGGCTCAGGGAGCGTTTCATACTCCACTAATTTGAGGCGAACAACATCAAGGCGCAATTCCACATGCGACTCATCGAGTTCGATCGCTCGATTGTAATGGACTTCGGCTTCAGCGAATCGATCTATTGCAGCAGCGCCAAATAATGTCAGAGAGTCCACGCTGCACACCAGCGGAAGAGCCGTACAGCAGGGGCACTGTTGACGCACCTGCGCCCTGGCGCTCCAAGCACCTGGCAATGCCATAATGTGCTTCGAATGAATTAGGAGACAACCTGAGTGCAACACGGAACCGCGCTTCGCTTCTTGCCTGCAAACAACACAGCAGGAATAAAGTGACTCAGCGAACAAGGGTCACCTTCACGGGTGGTAGCTGCCAAGCCCACAAACCAGCCATATTTCAGGCGATGGCTCATCAGCCTTCACAGGCGATTGTAGTAGTAGTGTTAAAAAACACAGTGTTGTGGAAGTGTTGTGAAGCGGGGAAGTCAAAATCGCAGTCAGAACGACTTCGCGGGGTGCGCAAATTTGGAGAGTGTGTGACATACCAGTGAACCCATTTCTGTCAAGGTGCGAGCCAAAAGGATATGGATGCTGGGTTCCTCCGGCAATTCTTGGATCATTTGTTCGTACTGATGCACCTGACAGCAGACCAAAATGATTAATCGAGGCTGGCACACCTCTCGCTCCCCATGCATTCCACGTACTGCAAGCTTTGATGGAAGCCCCTTCTCAGCCAACAGAATTTGCGCGAAATCAGCCTAGCAGTAGACACGTTTGCCACCGTAGAAATTGTGAGATTTCAACAATCGCCCTCGCAAGTGGCAACCCAACATCCGCACCGTGACGGAAGCATCCGCAGTCGATGCGGCACTACCACGCCGATACATTCTCAAAGCCTCAGCTATGTTGCCTTGTGCCGCCAAGATTTTGGCAGATGTCTACAAGAGCAGTGGTTGTCAGTGATCGACTGGCGGACTGATCGCTCGAGCGCGCAACATAAGAGCAAGGTCGTACCAGAAAGCCATCGCTAAAGTCGGGGCGTAGACGTACAACTTGATGCAGGTGTACCATTGCTTCGTCCACTCGATGGGGCTTGGTCGCCTGCCGCCACAGCAAGGAGGGTCAACCGTCAACCACCGACAACATGCCGGTTCCAACTCAAAGAGGAGAAACACAATTCTTACCAAGAGACGGCCCAGCTCCCAGTGTGCTTCCCACATTTGTGCATCAAGCCATGTGGCCTGTTGGAAGTGTGACACAGCCTGCGCCTCTAAATACGCCACGGCATTGGAATTGGAGCGCGAGCCACATGCAGATGACATGAATGCCGCCTGCTCCAAGCACATCTTCGCCTTCGTGAAGTGGACCCTTGCAGTGTTTGGGAATCGCGACATGAACTCGTCAACCTGCACGCGGATGTAGATGGCATAGAAAACATCAGATCAACAATGGTCATGCGAGTGAGCGAGAGCGGGCGATCTGCCGCTGTCCACGCACCACTGAATTGGCGCGTTCCCATTTCTGTCGAGCTGCGAGCACCAAAGCAAAGTCCATATGGACTGCAATGTCCTCGCTACTGGACAGTTTTGCGTCCTGAAGGCTGCGAGGGTCGTCCGCCATTGAAAGCTTGTCGTCAGAAAAGCTCGTGCCACCGTCCTCCGGTCGTGACAGAGCCGCTGAGAAGTATTGCTCGGCCTTTTCGAGCAACTGCGACTCGGCTTGAGATGCGGCCACGCCGTTGGGTGGATCTTGGCCTCGGTGTTCACCATGCCCGTCGCGGCTCCCGACTGATTGACTCCTAGCCATGCGGAACAGGGCACGCCCGAGCTGCAGTAGGTCTTGCTGAGTTGATACCCGAATGGTGACCAAACGTTCGCCTTTCGCGGCAGCGAGGGCGTATTGGCCCCGGGCGTACAGCGCTGCTGCGGACAAACGCAGTCCAACAGGGTTGTCCGGCCACCGCAACAGCAACTCCTCCAACGTCTCTAGGCCCTGAACAGTTTCGTTGGCTGCCAGTAGCAACTCTGCCAGGCGACAGTAGGCAGAGGGCACATCGGGCGCCTCATCGACCACCATCCGGTACCCAGCAGCGGCCTGCTGCAAGGCATAGGAAAGGTTCGTCCCGGTGCGTAACAAGTGGCTTTCGGCGCTTGCACTAGCACTGAGAGCCAACTCGAACGAGTCAAGATCGGCCGCGCTTGGAGCGGAGGCAGATACTTCCCTCAGAAGAGTTGAAATGCGCGTCTGAATTGCCGCGGTGACATTGTGGCAAGCCGACGGTGCCACGTGAGGTCCGTCACCCCACGAAGCGGAGCTTTCTCCGCCTTGCAACAGATTGCCATCCGGGCTTTCGGCCACAATGGACACGCACAAGATGCCAAGCAGACACAAGAAGCACCAATGCATGGTGGGCTAGAGCTCAAGGCCCTTGGGTCGTCTAATCACGGGAGTCCCATTCCCTGGGTGTGTCTCTGAACGGCAACGCACATGGCAGCAGCCCACACTACTTGGTGTGGGCAGCTGCACAGGCAGAGAAAACAAAAAATTCACATAAAATTGCGTCGTTTAATCACGTTCTCCTCTGGTTCATGCACAAGACGTGCACGAACACTTATTGTTCGAACAGCTTTGGCGTTGTAACTAGTGCTACGAAAAATGAACGTTGGGTTGGAACACTGCCTGGATGCACGGCAGGAGACACGGGGTACCGGTGAGGCACTTCACAGTTCCAGAACAACACGAACCGCGCGCCGAGGTCCACAGCTGCACAGGACAGTGTCCATACACGCTCACGTGAGAGAACCTGAAGCAGCCTTTGTTCAATAGTGTGGGCAACCAAGTGCGTGATCCAAACGATACAAACGATTCGAAATCGACACGTCCAAGTGCTTCCGCGTTTGCATCCGCGTCCGCGGGTGTCAATGACTTAGCCCACGTCCTCGACCGTATCGACGGAGTGAAGTGTTTGAAGACTTCGTGACCGACCAACCGACCGAGCGACCGACCGA